>Ga0209137_1000063_pt1 | contig 118212 bp, 112 predicted proteins | sample SaaInl5LU_22_DNA_FD_184642 | JGI IMG/M metagenome (GOLD analysis project Ga0209137, IMG submission 184642) | Marine microbial communities from expanding oxygen minimum zones in the Saanich Inlet - ESP_105LU_22_DNA (SPAdes) (version 2) | ecosystem: Environmental > Aquatic > Marine > Intertidal...
CAATGCGGTTATTGACCATGTCATAGAGCCACACAGATTGGTCAACCATATCCATCAGCCAAAGCCTTCCACCACCAGCATTAAGTGCCATTTGTAATATGGGGTAAGGGTCGAGTTCATTGAATTTGATTCGTTGTTTTTCATTCAGACGATTATCCAGAATGACAACAGTATTGGTGTCTTGGTAAAATAAGATAATGTTGAGGGGGTTGGTCAAGTCTATTGAGGCAATCGGACCTAGTAGGTAATCTTGAAAGTTATAACTAATGTCGTCCTTAGTTTTCTGCAGCACAGTGCCTTGAACAGTGTAAAGAAAGTCATAGGAGTCCACGCCGAATAATGCAGCATTGGGAATGGTCGTGGCACCGGCCATGGCAAAATCTTGGCTTGAGGCCTTATTGATCGATGTCATGAGCAGCAGGACTGCAAGAATTTTGAAATGATTCATCAGCTTCTAAGGTACAAAAGAATTATCTCTTCTGAGGACCCTCATGAATTCATTAAACGCACATTTAACATAGTTTTTAGAGCAACATAAGCTTAATATTTTAGATTTGAAGCACGTTAAAAAGAAGCGCATCAGATGAACTGATCCTATTTATTTATCGCATGCATTAAATCATCGGGCATTACCGGCAGTGGACCGTCCATCAATAAATTTAAAACATCATTTATGAAACCAATCATCACGTTACTTCTTCTTTTGTTCATGGGGCCGTTATCGGCACAAGATTTTTCGGGTCAAGCGTATTATCAGTCTAAAACCACTGTAGACATGGATGGTTTTGGTCGTGAGGGCATGAGTGAAGACATGAAAAAGCAGATCATGGCAAGGATGAAGTCTTATTTAGAAAAAACATATGTCCTGAGTTTTAATGGTCAGGAATCTTTATATAGTGAAGAGGTGACCTTAGATGCAGCCGGACAAAGCAGAGGCTTCGGCATGATGATGGCGAGTATGGAGCCGGGCATGCAATACAAAAATATAGGTCAAAATCAATTGGTCGAAGCACATGAATTTTTCGGCAAGGAATTTCTCATTAAAGACGGGCTTGCGACACTTGATTGGGAGGTGACCAAGGAATCAAAAGTCATCGGTCAATATATTGCCATTAAAGCGACTGCTGTAAAGGAGGTCAAGCCTGATGAATTTAATTTGATGCGCCGCAGACCCAATAATGATGATAAAAAAGACAAGCAGGAGGATGACTCTGGTGCGCAAGACCAGGCGAAAGAAACGACCCCAGAAGACGTAGTCATGCCTGAAACCGTTGAGGTCACTGCATGGTTCACGCCTCAAATCCCAATTGGTCATGGTCCTGGAGAGTATTGGGGATTGCCAGGCCTTATTTTAGAACTCAATATAGACCGCACCACACTGTTGTGCTCTAAAATTGTCATGAATCCTAAAAACATGCCCGAAATCGAAGCCCCTCGAAAAGGCGAAGTCGTCACTCAAGAAGCCTTCCAAGAGATTGTGACCAAAAAAACACAAGAGCTACGCGCTAACTGGCGTGGTCGTGGCAGTCGTGGTGGCCGCGGGTAATATTAATTCATCCCCTGTTGATTATGAATAAATCGATTTTTACAGCTCTTTTATTACTGTTCGCCAGCAGCCTGCTGGGACAAACCGTCACGCTAAAAGGTGTCGTTAAGGATAGTATTACTCCTTTGGGGTTTGCCAACGTCATCGCCACTGAAGTAGAGACGGGGTCCCTAGTGTCCTATGCGATCACCAATAATGAGGGGAAGTACCAACTGGATTTGGCGCCAGGAGGCGCCTATGTTTTAAGAGCGAGTTTTCTAGGTTATACGACTCAAGAAAAGCAGTTGACCCTGCCTGCAGATGCAGCGGATTACCTTATGGATTTTTTCCTCGAATCCGAGGCTGCACAACTCGATGGTGTGGAGTTGGTTTACGAGATGCCCGTTACCGTTCGAGGGGATACAATTGTTTACAACGCCGATTCATTTAATCGAGGCGATGAAAAAAAACTTGGGGATGTGCTCAAAAACCTTCCAGGGCTTGAGATCAATGACGATGGAGAAATCCAAGTCGAAGGGAAGACGGTACAAAAGGTTATGGTAGAGGGTAAAGACTTTTTTGATGGTGATTCCAAACTCGCCACAAAAAACATACCTGCAAATGCAGTTGATAAAGTGGAGGTGCTCCGCAATTTTAGTGAGGTGGGACAAATGCGGGGTGTGACCAATAATCAGGATAATGTCGCGATCAATATCAAGCTCAAAGAAGGGAAAAAGAATTTTTGGTTTGGAGAGGTAACTGCAGGCGCAGGTGTCGATGCGGATCAGGGAACAAGATACCTGGTCCACCCAAAACTCTTTTATTATAACCCAAAATATAGTGTGAATGTCATTACCGATGTCAACGATATTGGTGAAGTGCCATTCACGTGGCGTGATTACTTCAATTTCTCGGGCGGGTTCAGGAATTTTAATCAAGGCGGAGGGACGCAGTTCTCTATTAGTGAAAGTGACTTAGGGTTTGCTGTGGCCCAGAATAACCGTGCACAAGCTATTGACACTAAATTTGGCGCCGCAAACTTCAGTTATGCGCTCAGTCCTGTTTGGGATCTTAGCGGCTTTGGGATCGCTTCAGACAACCGCACACAAATTGTATCCCGGACATTAAAACAATATATATCTTCGGGTATTATTGAAACGACAGAAAATGCCTCAGACCAGAGCAACCAACTTGCCATGCTAAAACTGAGCAGTATTTACAAGCCTAATGTAAATTTTCAATTGGATTATGATGTGCTTGTAAAGGGTTCAAAGCAAGCCCAAAATGACAACACTCTGTCTGAGTTTGGCACATTTACAAATGACATTGAGGAACAGAAGGAAAACACACCGACTTCCATCAATCAAAATATCAACGCGTATTATACGGCCAGTGATGATGATATTCTGGCATTTCAGGCGCAGCACTTGTATCAAAATGAAGATCCATTTTACAGGGCCCTAACGGACTTGAGCCCTTTTGAAGGTCTGCTGCCCGTAACGTCTTCTTCAGATCGTTATGATGTGTCTCAAGAAAAAATGATCAAGACCAATAAGATCGACAGTAAGCTGGACTATTTCAAAATATTGACCAAAACAAGTCACTTGAACCTGACCTTGGGGCAAACCCTGAGCCATCAAGCTTTTAATTCAGCAATTTTTCAAACACTTAATGGAACACAGATTCAGCCACTTGAGGAGACCGTACCAATAGACGGTGTTTCTGAATCTTTGATCAATGACGTGCGGTATGGTTTTAGCGATACATTTTTGGGATTGCACTATAAATTTAAAACTGGAAAATTGACTGTTTCTCCTGGTGTTTCACTTCATCGCTATGGCTTGGTTAATGAACAATCTGGCAGTGAATTGCGACAAAATCAATGGCTTGTATTGCCTGATTTCTTTGCCCTAATTGATTTGAAAAAAAGTGAAAACTTAAGGTTCAATTACGCTGTCAGTGCTGAATATACGGATGTCAACAATTATGCTCAGGCCTATGTGTTCAATAATTATAACCGTTTATTTCGGGGTAATAGAGCTTTGGAAAATGCCCTTAACGACACTTACCGCCTGAATTACTTCAGCTACAACTTATTCAATTATACCAATATTAGTGGATCTTTAAGTTACACCAAGCGCAGAGCTGGCATCAAAAATAATACGACCTTGGTCGCCATTAATCAGGTCAGCAGTCCCAGTAACTTCGATCGAAATTTTCCAGACCAAACTTATGCAGCCTCTGGCCGTTTCAGCAAACGCATCAAAAATATAGAGTACCGACTCAATGCTAATCTGAATTTAAGTGAGCTCTACAATACAGTGAATGACCAGATTCAAGAAAGCCGCAGTTTTACGCAGAACTATAGGGCTAGTGCGCGCAGTAGTTTTAAGGATTTTCCAAACTTTGAAATCGGATATAACTGGAACAGAAATGACTATAATAACGGTCGGGCAGCGCAAGTATTTTTTACTAAGCGACCATACATCAATATGGATGTGACCTTCCTTAAGTCATTTTTCTGGACCATGAATTGGGACTTTTATGATTACAGTGATGCTGAAAATACCGTATCAAATAATTATTCATTTTTGAACAGTACCCTTTACTTTCAAAAAGAGGACAGTCACTGGGAGTTTTCCATTCAAGGCACTAACTTGCTGAACAACAAGGATACCAATACCGACAGTTTTAGTGAGGAATTCAATACCACAAGTCAATATCTTGTGTTGCCGCGCATTGTGATGCTGGTAGTCAAGTATGACTTATAAGGCATAACCTTTCTTTGACTGATTCTACAACTTTTTCGCGAGACTTTGCCACGAGCCACCATTGACGACTTCGATACCGTGCTGTTCGATCAAGGCCAAAGCTCTTGCGCTGCGGATTCCGCTGGCGCAACATGTGATGACTGGCTTATTCCATTGGGAAATGGTTTTTATCTTGCTTGGCAGTTGCTGTACGTCAATATTTTTCGCTCCAGCAATAGCGCCTAGGGCAAACTCTTCTTTGGTCCTGACATCAAGAATGACCGCTTCGCGATTAATGAAATCAACAATCTTATTGTCTTTATTGCCAAACAAACGATGAAACAAATTCATTTTTGAGATATTTTTTATAGACTCAAAAATAGGCAGAATATTTAATGCAGTAGGGGACTTTTGAATTTACTTGAAGAGTATTGCTTATCTTGCAATAAGGATGGCATCATCTTTAACGACTAATCAATGAATGCGCTTATGGAAAGCAAGCCTTTTGTAACTTCGACAATGCATGATGGTGTAGGGACGATCTCGTTTTTTCATCCGCAACATAATGCCATGCCGTCACATCTTTTGACTCAATTGCGCGATGCCATAGAGCAAGCTGGCCGAAACAATGACATAAAGGTTATTGTGCTCAAAAGTGAGGGCGATCGAACGTTCTGTGCGGGTGCAAGTTTTGATGAATTAATCGCCATCGACAATGAGCAGTCTGGTCAGGCGTTTTTTAATGGCTTTGCACAGGTGATCAATGCCATGCGGGCCTGTCCAAAATTCATCATCGCTCGAGTCCAAGGAAAGGCCGTTGGAGGAGGTGTTGGTCTTGCCGCCGCCGCCGATTATGCTTTGGCTTCAGAATACGCCTCCGTGAAACTTAGCGAGCTGTCAATTGGCATAGGTCCTTTTGTAATAGCCCCAGCAATTTCAAGAAAAATTGGGGTCGGTGCGTTAAGTCAAATGACCATAGATGCCAAAACCTTTTATTCTGCCCATTGGGCCAGAGAAAAGGGTTTGTTTGCAGATGTTTTGCCCGACTTGATGGCTTTGGATCAGTCTATTACAGCCCTTTGCGATGAACTCACAAATTACCACCCTGAGGCCATGGCCGAAATGAAAAGAGTGCTTTGGTCAGGGACCGATCATTGGACGACACTGCTCTCGGAGCGAGCGGCCATAAGCGGTAAGTTGGTCCTGAGTGACTTTACCAAAGACACTTTGCAGCGGTTTAAATAAATAGTAAATTGAGCAGACCTCAGGTCAATTTAGCGATAGAGCGCTTGTCAAGATCTAAACATTATTCTGATTGTGGTGGAAACTGCCTTAAGATCTCCTGTACGATGTGGCGAATGCGTTCCTCTTTTTTCGCGACATCCTCTGTGGGGTTCAGTCTGGCTTCTCCTAGGCCTTGCCAAATGAGATGATTTGTTTTTGCATCAACTAAATCGATATAAAGGGACCCCTCTGTTGTGGTGGTGACTATATTACCCATCTGACCAAAGGTCCACCATGGCGACCAGCCCCATCCCATCATCATTCCCCCATTATTCCCTACAGTGACTTCTTTATTTTCTTTGGTAAAGATACTGACCAATAGGTCTGGGTTCTTTGACTTGGAGAGTCCTTTTTCTTGTAATCCTTGATCTATGGCATGCAAAATACGGCGTTTATCTAGGTCGCTTATTTTGGCCTGATCTACTCCAGGTTTGTAAAAGGCGAAGGTCTTGTAGTGGTCAAATGATGCAGTAGTGTCGTAGTCTGCAGCAACTCTTACAGTGCTGCAACTTGTGGTAAAAATCCCAATGGCAAGAATCAATAGTTTAGCATTCATAGGTTATGATTTTTGATCAAACAATCCGTCAGCGACCATATGCGGCAGTGTGACTTTAAGCTGTGGCTCCTGTTCCATGGCGCGCTTTATGGCAAAAATGGCTTCATGGTTTCGGGCCCAGCTTCTTCTGGCAATACCGTTATTGACATCCCAAAAAAGCATCGACGCTATCCGTTGATCGGCTTGTTCTGTACCATCAATAACCATACCGAATCCTCCATTAACAACTTCGCCCCAACCCACACCGCCACCATTGTGAATGCTTACCCATGTTGCCCCTCTAAAACTGTCTCCAATGACATTTTGGACCGCCATATCTGCTGTAAAACGGCTCCCGTCATAGATATTAGAGGTTTCTCTAAAGGGTGAGTCTGTGCCAGAAACGTCGTGATGGTCACGACCTAAAATCACGGGACCGATTAGCCCACTGGCAATAGCCTTGTTGAAAGCCTGGGCTATTTGAACACGGCCATCACTATTGGCGTAGAGTATTCTGGCCTGTGAACCAACCACTAGATTATGGCTCTGTGCTTCTTTGATCCACTTGATGTTATCAGCCATCTGTTGTTGAATTTCTTCGGAGGCCTGCTGCATGAGTTGTTCTAGAACATTGCAGGCAATCTCATCTGTTTTTTCCAGGTCTTTTGGATCTCCTGAGGCGCAGACCCACCTAAAGGGGCCAAATCCATAATCAAAACACATGGGCCCCATGATGTCCTGTACATAACTTGGATAACGGAATTCTAGTTGGTCACTGCCTTGTTTCAAGACATCCGCTCCTGCCCGCGAGGCTTCCAATAAAAAGGCATTGCCATAGTCAAAGAAATAAGTCCCTTTTTGACTGTGCTTATTGACTGCATTGGCATGACGTATAAGGCTTTTCTGAACATGTTCTTTAAATTGCTCCGGATCATTGGCCATCATGTCATTGGCCTGATCAAAATCTAAACCAACAGGATAATAACCGCCTGCCCAGGGATTGTGCAGCGACGTTTGATCACTGCCCAAGTCTACACCAATGTCATTACGATCGAAATACTCCCAAACCTCGACGATATTTCCTTGATAAGCAATAGAGACGGCTTCGTTTCGCCCTCTTGCTTGCTGCACACGCTTGGCAAGTTTGGCCAAATCTGCAATGACTTCATCAACCCAGCCCTGTGAGTGTCTGGTTTGAATGGCTTTTGGATTGACTTCAGCACAGACTGTAACACATCCTGAAATATTGCCTGCTTTAGGTTGGGCGCCACTCATCCCTCCGAGACCCGACGTGACAAATAATCCCCCTTCTGGAGATTTGCCAATTCTTCTGAAACCATTAAGCACGGTGATGGTGGTGCCATGGACAATTCCCTGAGGACCGATATACATATAACTCCCCGCCGTCATTTGTCCGTATTGTGTCACGCCAAGGGCATTGAATTTTTCCCAGTCATCGGTTTTTGAGTAATTTGGAATCATCATCCCGTTGGTTACTACGACTCTTGGGGCATTTGGATGAGAGGGGAACAGTCCCATAGGATGACCGCTGAACATGGTCAAGGTTTGCTCCTCATTCATCTGCGCCAAATAAGCCATCGTTAGTCGGTATTGCGCCCAATTTTGAAAGACAGCCCCGTTGCCTCCATAGGTAATAAGCTCATGCGGATGCTGTGCAACAGCAGGGTCTAAGTTATTTTGTATCATGAGCATAATGGCTTTGGCCTGCTCACTTTGACCCGGATATTCTTGTATTGGCCTGGCAAAAATGGGATGTGTAGGACGGAAGCGATGCATATAGATGCGGCCGTATTGGTCCAGCTCTTCCCTAAACTCTTCTAGCAATACTTTGTGAAATTCTGGCATAAAATAACGCAGAGCATTACGCAGCGCTAATTCCTGCTCTTGAACCGATAATATTGATTTGCGCTTCGGCGCATGATTGATGGAGGGGTCAAATGATGGTCTTTGTGGGAGATAGTTGGGAATGCCTTCTAAAATTTCCTCTTGAAAAGTCATGCGTCTTATTTTTTTGATGAAGATCCGTATGGACAATGCTTACAATTACTGTCACAGCAATAGCCTCGCTTAAGGTGGTATTGTTCTGTAAAACACTTATAACCTTGATCCGTGAGATAAAAGTCGCCTTCTTCGAGAGGAATGTGTTTTTTTGGAAACAGCATGGTGTAAAAATACCAATTAATCAGACTTTATGCTTGGATTTATTCTGGAATTATAATTGAAGTGCAGCATTAAAGCAAAGACAATTCTTTTACGCTCTATGTTGTCTGCGGCGATAATGTAGGCGCTTTATTGCAGCGGTAATACGGTGATCAATCACCAATAAATTGAAACTCTACAGAACAAGGTAAGTCGTGACCAATATGGCCCATGCCATCCCCCGACACGCCATTATTTTGGAAGTAGGTCTGGCCAGTAACGGTTTTGTGGCGTAAGTTAAAGGTGTATGTTTCGCCGCCAATCAGGTATAAATAATAAACCAGTGTCGCATGATGGGGAATATTATAACTTTCAATTGAGGTGCCGTCACGATCATTTTCACTAGAATAGGAATGGGTATAGGACCAGCCTTCTTGATAATCATAGGAGGCGCTATCTGGATTGATATCAATACCTCCTGCGCCCTGTAACTTAAACAAGAATGCCCCTTCAGAGGTCGCCAGAGAAATGACACTTTCGTCTCCTGTGGTAAAATCTTCAATTTTTCCTGCTCCAAAATTTGTTTTGACTTCGATACGGTAGCGTCCTGAGAACTCAGGGATAAAGAGTTGGTCCACCAAACCGGAAATAGCGTTGCCCGTGCTGTAGGTCAGTGGCGTACCTTCTTGGATTGCTGCTCTTTGGCAGCCGCCCGTTTGTTTGTAAATCGTATAATCTTCTCTGGTAAATTGCGCCATCCACGAGCTTCCGTCAAAGGCATATATGCCTATTTGCACATCGTTGCTGCCCGTAGTTGTGTTTTGGGTATTGAACACAACAGTCCCTGCTACAGGAGGGCCTCCATTAGGATTTGTGATGGTGGTGGTGTCAGTGGTTCCATTTAGGGCCACTCTGGGAAATAACAAACCGTAATTACCGCCTTCTAAATCTACAGCCCCTTGGGGAGTCGTGGTGCCGATACCAATTTGACTATGCACCAATGATAAACCTGTCATCCAAAATAGGAGGAACAAAAGGCGTGGAGTATTTGATCGTATTTTCATAATGCTATTGGCCAATATAATTAATTTCTACAGTACAACCGATCGCTCCATTGAGATCGATGTGGCCACTTCCGGCAGTATTAAAAGCGCCATCAGAAATGAATCCATCAGCAAAGAGTTGATCAAAAGTAAGCTCAAAGTCATATGAAACACCGGCCTCAAGTGCCGCTTCTACTATGGAAAACTGAGCTTGGTTATAACTGTTTTCATAAACTTTAAAAATTCCGCCATCAAAAAGTCTATCGTTGTTATTTCCTGAAAAAGCTTTCAAGCCAATAGAGTGAGATTGGTTATTGAAGCTGAAATAGAAAAGGCCTTCTTGAGCATTGAAATTGGTATACTGATCGTCAGGATCAGCAGAAATCGGTAGATCTACTTGGCCACCGCCAAAATGCACAGTGACAGAAATCTTATAAGTCCCATAATATTGAGGCGTGAAGGTTTTTGAAGCGAAACTGACCCCTTGTTGGCCGACTTCATGTCCCGTGCGGACAGAAGCGTTTTGCACATAGATTTTATTGTCTTTTTTATCAAATTGAGCGATCCATTGGGTGCCATTCCATAAATAAAGTCCAGGATAGACGGCCTGGTCATCGGTGCCGCTGTTTTTGGTATTATAAACCAAAGTGCCAATAGCGATGCCATTGCCGTTGGGTGCTGTGATCGTCTGTGTCGTGATGTCGACAAGTGCGACCCTGGGATACACAAATGCTTGGCCTAGAGCCACATCAAAAGCACCTTTTGGTTCTGTCGTGCCGACACCTACTTGAGCCATGGTTGCAGTCACGTGAAGCAAGAAGAATATTGATATGTGCCAGTAATACTTCATCACTATTCGTCACCCATATAAATAAACTCGACCCTGCATGGAAGGTCATAGGCCACGTAACCGCGTCCCTCTCCCTGACCGTCTAATAAAAATTCTGGGGCTTCATTTTGAGTGAATGATAAGTTAAAGGACTTTGCTGTGCCAGCAGTGAAGTTGACATATTGCGTCAGAGTAAATTCCTCCCAAATGGCAAAATATTTTTTTCTTGGGGTAACGTTGGTGCCGTAATTGGTGGAATAAGCAGAAACAGGGATCAGGTAATGTGCCCCATCCAAGTCAAAATCGAATTGTCCAGAGGCTCGGGCTATATTGAGATCTGCATCCGAATTACTGAGACCATTGCCCTCGCTTGGTATCTTACAAGTGCCTCCTCCGTAGTTTACTGAAATCACGATTTTATAAATACCTGTATATGATGGTGTGAAGTTTTGAGAAGATAGGCCGGGTACAGTGACGGCTGACCTGCTGCTTAATGGCTCTGTGCGCAAACCAAGTTGACTTTCAAAAAGTTCGTATTGTTTGCGGTCAAACTGTGGAGTCCATTGATCTCCTGTCCAGACATACAGCCCTGGACTGACATCGCCTGAGCCGTTGCTTGTGCGGGCCGTATTATAAATTACGGATCCGGCAGGAATATTGCCCCCTTGAGGATTCGTTGCAGGTGCCGCCAATTGGGTAGAAGTCAATGCAATTCTTGGCATTACTACCCCAGAATGAGTGCTTTGGATATCTAAAATTCCTTGAGGATCGGTGGTGTTGATGCCAACTTGAGCACGGGCTCCACCAATAGCGCTAAGCACAAGGAAGAAAATAAGTAGGTTGATGTTATGTGACGATTTGGGAGCGTCCATAATTAGTGTTTTAACAGGGTAAAACTCATCATTTTATCGATTAAATACAAATTAATTAGATGAAATACATTAAAAATTAACATATCAAATTATTGTGGTCGTCAATTTCGTTAAGATATTGACCCGAACTATTAGTGGGCAATGGCTGCTGCACGGGATTCTTTGGTATCTTTAACCATGGAACAAAACCAATCTATGTTGCCATTAGACCTTTTGGATCAACTCAGTCGGAGCGAAGCAAGAATCGACAATATTCCTTTGGCCTTATTTGGATTGGGACAGGGCTCGATTGACATGCTGCGTGAGGATCTTGTTTTTGACGCCATCCCCGGAAATAAACTCCGAAAATTGATGCATAATATCAGGTATGTGCTGCACAATGATGCAATGCCCATACTTACTTTTGGTGGCGCCTACTCAAATCATATTGCTGCAGTTGCTGCCGCTGGACATCATTTTGGGATAAAGACCATTGGACTGATTCGTGGTGAGGAACTTGGTGATGCGGTCTCGGTAAATCCGACACTTTCTCGGGCCAAAAAACAAGGAATGGAACTGCACTTTTTAGACCGCGTGACTTATCGACTAAAAGACCAAGATGACTTTCAAAGTGTTTTGAGGGAAACTTATGGTCCTTGTTATATTATTCCAGAAGGAGGAACCAACGCGCTGGCCGTTCAGGGCTGCAAAGAGATGATGCAATCTATCAGACAAGATTTTGATGTCATGACATTGGCAGTGGGTACTGGTGGTACTATGGCTGGAGTTCTAAAGGGATTAGCGGATCACCAAAGGGCAATGGGTTTTTCTGTCTTAAAGGGTTATGATCATAGACCTCTAATAGCCCGATACAGTGCTTTGGATCAATGTACTTTGGTTGGGGATCATCATTTTGGTGGCTATGCGAAGATCACTGAGGAATTAATCGAATTTATTAATACTTTTAAGGAACGTACCCAGATCGCATTGGATCCGATTTATTCTGGAAAAATGATGTTCGGTTTGCTCAAAATGCTCAAAAATGATAACCATCTTAGAAGCCAACGGATCTTAGCGTTGCATTCAGGGGGGTTACAAGGCATCGAGGGCATAAATATAGAATTGGCACGCAAAGGCTTGCCACAAATAAATTAATATGCGTTTTTTAAAACTGATTATTTTTCTCATAATTTTTGTGTCGCTCAGCGCTTGCTCTGGCGCGAAAAAGGCCCGGGCCCATCGGACCCAAAGGCAAACACCGCAGCGCGTTAAGGTGGTGGACAAAGAGCCGATAAAATCAGAGCTGCCTTTAGTCACTGCGCCCAAAGTGCTGAGTGCTTTGGAGCGCATGATGCTTTATATAGAAACTTATAGTCCTCTAGCCCAAGAAGAAATGACTCTATATGGCATACCAGCGAGCATCACACTCGCACAAGGGATATTAGAAAGTGGTTCAGGAAATGGGGCGCTGGCCCTGAAAGCACAAAATCATTTCGGAATTAAGTGCCATACTACTTGGAGTGGAGACCGTGTCTATCACGATGACGATGAAAAAGGTGAGTGTTTTCGAAAATATACGGATCCAAAATATTCCTATCGCGACCATTCATTGTTTTTGACCCAGCGATCCAGATATCAAGATCTGTTTGACCTGGATAAGGACGATTATAAAGGCTGGGCCAGAGGCCTGAAAAAAGCAGGATACGCAACAGACCCCAAATATCCCGACAAGCTCATTAGTCTTATTGAGCGTTTTGAATTATGGCGCTACGACGATGAACTATTGCATCAGGGTTCAAAGGCATCCTCGATAAAATTGGAAGAGGTCATTTATGTGGTGCAAGCCGGTGACACCTTGTATAGTATTGCCCAGCAATTTGGCCTAACAGTGGCACAGCTTTCTCAGGTCAACGGATTAACGGGGTCTCTGATAGCGATCGGCCAAGAGTTGCGCATCCGCAGTGGTACGCAATAAAATATTGACTCAGCAGCACACATTGGGTGAGTCTTGCCGTGCAAAAAGCATAAAAAAAGCCTCCATAAAAGGAGGCTCTTAGCTATTGACGCCTGAACGCATTATTGCGGCATATTTTTCCATTTACTGAACTGAGATTCTGAGAGAATTCCTTTCATTGTCGCTACAAAATCGGTTTGTGTTTTGTTTTGACTATCCGTGTTCGTGGCCGCACCAGCTTTTCGCATCTGTGCTGCACGAGTTACCAAAGCGCGAAAGACAGCACGCTGTTGATCACCTGACAAATTTAAGGCATCGCTGAGTTCCGCCGTTTGTGTCTTGGCGATGACTTCAGGTCGGTCTTGATTTTGTTGTAGCGCCTGAGCCTGTGAAGTGCTGGTCATAAAACCAAAAACCATTAAGGCGATGCTGAGGATTTTCAAAGGTGTTTTCATAATTTACAAAAGTTTGTATGGCTAAAGTACAGAATCTATTTTAGTTAACCTATACCCAAGGGGCAATCCCAAGTTGATTTTTTGCCTGTTGCAGGGGGTATAAAAAATCAGGTTGGCGCCCCAAAACCTTAGACCGGCATGATCCATAGGCCTTGGTCGTCTTTCTCTATTTTAGCAAGTTTATGTTTGGTCAATTGTTTGAGGGCCTTGTCCCATTTTTTGTTGCTCATGTCACACTGATCCTTCAGGCTCGTGAGCGCCATAGGTCCTTGTTGCTCCAGCAAGTCAAATATTTGCTTTTCATCATCGCCAAGAGCAGCCTGAAGGTTTATTTTTTCTGGCTTCATTTGGGGGAAGAATAAGACCTCCTGAATAGAAGCATTATTGGTCAAAAACATGATCAATCTGTCCATTCCAATTCCCATTCCTGATGTGGGCGGCATACCATATTCCAAGGCGCGTAAAAAATCGTGATCGATAAACATCGCCTCGTCGTCCCCTCGATCGGCCAGCTTAAGTTGTGCTTCGAAACGCTCTCTTTGATCAATAGGGTCGTTCAGCTCACTATACGCATTTGCAATTTCTTTACCACACACCATCAATTCGAATCGTTCTGTTAATTCGGGGTGATCTCGATGACTCTTACATAAGGGGCTCATCTCTTTAGGATAGTCGGTGATAAAAGTTGGTTGTATGAACTGACCTTCGCATTTGGCGCCAAAAATTTCATCAATGAGCTTGCCTTTGCCCATGGAATCATCTACTTCAATACCAATAGATTTTGCGGCATGACGCAGGTCTTCCTCACTGGCTCCGGTGATGTCAATCCCCGTAAATTGTTTTATGGCATCGGTCATGGTGACCCTTGGGTAAGGCGCTTTAAAGTTAATTTCATGCCCGCCAAATTGACTCATTGGTGTGCCATTGACTTGAATCGCGCAATGCTCTAAAAGTTCTTCACAAAACTCCATCATCCAATTATAGTCCTTGTAGGCAACATAGATCTCCATGGCGGTAAACTCCGGATTATGGGTGCGGTCCATGCCTTCATTCCTGAAGTTTTTAGAGAATTCGTAGACACCATCAAAACCACCCACGATAAGACGCTTGAGGTAGAGCTCGTTAGCGATGCGCATGTATAATGGAATATCTAAACTATTATGGTGGGTCATAAATGGCCGTGCTGCTGCACCACCCGGAATCGGCTGAAGCACTGGAGTCTCTACTTCAAAATAGCCACGTTCATTAAAAAAATCGCGCATGGCATTGAACATACGGGTCCGCTTGACAAAGACTTCTTTGACGTGCGGGTTGACTACAAGATCAGCATAACGTTGGCGATAGCGCAGTTCAGGATCATTAAATTCGTCATGTGTTTGACCATCGCTATCGGTTTTGGGCAATGGAAGTGGTTTCAGCGACTTAGACAGCAATGTGAAACGATCAACTGAAACCGTTTTTTCACCGACCTGAGTGGTAAACAAAGTCCCTTCAAGACCAATAAAATCCCCTATATCGAGTAATTTTTTATACACCTCATTATACAAGGTTTTATCCTCTCCTTGGCATATTTCATCTCGGTTAAAGTAGACCTGAATGCGGCCTTCTGCATCTTGTAGCTCGGCAAAGGAAGCCTTGCCTTGAATACGGCGGGACATCAAACGACCAGCCATCTTTACCTTTTTGCCTTCTGCATAACTTGTTTTGACATCAGTAGATAGATGATCCACAGGGAAAAGGGCTGCGGGATATGGATCAATGCCAAGGGCACGAATTTGCGCTAGTTTTTCGCGACGAATGAGTTCCAGTTCAGAAAGTTGCATAAGGTTTATTTATGCGGCAAAAATAATTAATATTAGCGGTTTGTGCCGCATCTTTGGGAGAATTCCTGTTAAAATATCTTGATTCAGAATAACTAAATGGGTGCGCTTGGTTAGGGACAAAAAATAAATCTTAATTTTGTGATCATGAGTTTTTGGCGTGTTTTACTGTCTATACTTTTTCCACCACTTGCCGTTATCGATAAGGGCTGTGGTTCTGTGCTAATTGTGCTGCTCTTGACCTTTTGTGGTTGGGTGCCTGGTGTTATTGCCGCTTTAGTCATACTCAATAATCCAAAATCATAAGAGTGCTGTGGCCAAAACTGGTCTTACTTTTTAAAGTAATATATGTCTGAGAAAACTGTCCAATGCCGTGAGTTAGGGTTCATGGATTATCGTAAAGCTTGGGATTTGCAAGAAACTCTTTTTGCCGAAACGATCCAAACCAAAATTCAAAATAGACGTACCAACACCGTAATACAAACAACAAACCATTTACTTTTCGTAGAGCATCCACATGTATACACACTAGGCAAAAGTGGTGATCAGCAACATCTTCTTATTGATCAAAAGCAACTGGCTGCCATCGGTGCAGAATTCTACAAAATAAATCGGGGTGGAGACATTACCTACCATGGACCGGGTCAAATAGTTGGTTATCCCATATTGGATCTTGAGAATTTTTTTACTGACATACACAAGTACCTCCGATTACTGGAAGAAATGATCATTTTGACTTTAGCGGATTATGGCATAAAAGCGGAGCGGTCTCATGGAGAAACAGGTGTTTGGCTCGATGTGGGCACACCATTTGCCAGAAAGATATGCGCCATGGGCGTGCGTGCCAGTAGGTGGGTAACCATGCATGGTTTTGCCTTAAACGTCAATACCGACCTAGGTTATTTCGATCATATGATTCCATGTGGCATCCGTGGTAAATCTGTGACTTCGCTTCGTGTGGAGTTAGGCAAAGAGCAGGTCAATGTTGAAGAGGTCAAAGAAAGATTAAAAGGACATTTTACTCAGTTGTTTGAGGCGCAATTAGTGGCCTACTTGCCAAGAGATTAGGGTGTTATTGAATCTGATAAATCAGTATTTCATTGGTTTGTCCTTGCACAATAAAATTACTTTTTTTGTTTCGATTCATGTCTGCCATATCTATTGACGACGATCCATAGACAGGAAAATTTTTAAGGGCATCACCGGACTTATTCAAAATCAAAATACTATTGGTTTCACGGTTGTGCAAGGCGACATACAATTGACCCCTGAGGTCAAAAAGCTGCGGCGCATCATAAAGCCCTAATGGCAATTCTATGAGTCTACCATTAATGCGCAATAAATTTTCATCTAAACTTACTTTGTTTGGGCCAAGCATATGAGTCAGAGAATTTTGCGCTTTCGCAGTAGGATCTCTTTGGACTTTTCCATTCGTATCAATGGTGATTTTCGTGAGGTCCTTGGTCCAAAACACAAAATGACGCCCTTCTTTGCGCGGTCTTTCGGCGCCAAAATCAAATTGATCATTGACTGTGATGCGGGTTTTACCTACTCGATTCAAAATTTGTAGCCGTCCATTGGCCTCTTGAATCAAAAGATAATCCTTGGTGCCAATGCGGATATGTGTCGGGGCATGGGTGAGCTCATGGGCCGCTTTATTGAAGGTAAAACCTTTGACTTTTTTGCCTAAACGGTCGAACATGAGGACTTCTTTACCTTGAACAATGACAAATCGATATTTACGATTGTTGTCATAATCAAATATGGCAAGTGGCTGCGTGATAGGGTCTTTGAACAACTTCGGGAACGGGGAGACATTTTGTCCGTTACGGTCTAAGATATAGAACCCTTTTGCTGTTGCAAAGGCGAGCTGCTTTTTGCCATTGCGCAAAAGATCGACTTCTTGTATCGACCCTAAAATAGGCGCGCCCAGCGCTTTGGTCCAAAGGATTTTTCCATTGGCGCCAATAAAGTATAATTTATTACCGATGTCCTGTGCCACGATATCTTTGCCTGAGGTCTTGTGGTTGGTAAAAAACTGTGGTCTGGCCAGCAAAGCCTCTTCCAAAACCGTGGTGGTCAACAGCTGTACTTGGTTATTGGCCAAAGATTTATTTTCATTGGACTTGGCTATGAAATTGATGTGGTTAAAGCCTCTGTCACTAATGGCTTGGGTCACGATCAACGGGAATTTTTTGATTACTTTGGGTTGTTTAAAGCCAAAGCCTTTCTGAATAATCGGATCAAGTTGCCCCTTCATATTCAGGTAAAGCATAGAGCTTTCTGCAGCCAAATAGCTTTGATACCCTTCATAACTTGAACTGGCGGCGACCACCTCATTGTTTTGAAGCAGCCCAATGAATTCCTTTGCAGCGGCGTCATCTGGCGTGAACACTACGAAAGAATCCCATATGAAGCAGTGTGTTACTTTTAAATCATCACCTACAAGAGGGCGAAATGGTTCGAGTAACTTTGTGGCCCCATTGATGTCAAATAGGTCAATTGAGCGGTAATTGCCCGAGGGATTGAGTAGGGGGTTGAGTTCGCTCAGGGACAACTCAGTATCTAAACTGTGCAGCACTAAAGCCTGGTATGTGTCGAATTGTATCAGGGTCAACTCATCGGCAGTTTCGTATACTGTTGGCAGGCTTGTCCAGAGCCGAGATGGATCAGTTGATGACCAACGCTTGAGTTGTTTTGTGAGGGTGTCTAATTGATTGTAGACCAAACTTTGAGCACTTTTTGCACTCAGTGGTGTGATTTCTGGTGCCCGACTCACTTGTGGTCTTTGACCCAAAGTCAATTGCGCCACTTCAAGGGTGTCAAGAGCAGGCCTCAATACACCATGCCCGGACATGCCATCTGGTGTCAATTGCAAATCAAATGACAGCCAATCTTGGTGCACGCCCCGCTGAGCAACCACGAGGTCTTTGTCATGTTTTAGGGATAATATTTTTTCCACTGGCAAATCAGACAAGACTTTTTGATCCCATAAATCGTAAATGACGGATGGTGTAGAACCAAAAATAGTGAGTGAATCAATTTTGGCTTGATAGCTTTTTGTGCCTTGTGACTCTAAGATTATTAGTGGTCTGTTTTGGTCACCGACACTATCGCGGATCGCGAGTCCTAGCGAGTCACTTGGCCAAACCAATAGACGCGTGGGAATCACAAAGATCGCTTGTGCCAAATCAGGCTTGTTTTCGATCAGACTGAACAGACCTGGACCCCTTGATTCGAAAAGACTGAGAGTTTTGGTCAAAGATTCAGGCAATAATAAGGGATTGTCAGTGCCCAGTTCTTTTAGAAATCGATGCTCTTTTAGTGCGGCTAATCCCGTGTTTAAGTTTTTGACCTGAATGAGACAATCTGCAGTTTCTGGGACGAGGCTGTATGGTGTTTTGTGCGCGACCTCCTTACTGGCGCATCCCAAGAGCAGAAGGCTACAAAAAACAATGATGTGGTGTTGTCGGCGCATACACAAAAATACATAGGAATACCGAAAACTAAAGCAAAACAACAAAAGAAGATAAAAAGGCCGATCAGGAATCGTTAGGGATCAGGTAAGAGTCTAAAGCTCATGCGGTGAAATGGTGTCGGCCCAAATTGCTCGATTGCTGCGCGATGGGCTTTGGTGGGGTATCCTTGGTTTTGACGCCAGCCATACTCGGGGTGCAGGGCATCTATTGTACTCATATATCTGTCGCGTGTGGTCTTGGCTAAAATGGATGCAGCCGCGATGTGTTGATATTTACTGTCTCCCTTAATGACGCATTGGTAGGGTGTGGATCCATACGGTTTGAAACGATTGCCGTCTACAGCAATAAAATCTGGCTGAGGTGACAATAAATTTATGGCCTCGTGCATCGCCCTAATAGAGGCATTTAGGATATTGATGCGGTCGATATCTTCCATCATCACATGGGCTACGGCGTGATCTAGTGATTCTTCAAGAATGAGCGTGCGCAGCAATTCACGTTTTTTTAATGAAAGTTGTTTTGAGTCATTGAGCCAAGGATGAGAGAAGTTATCCGGCAGAATAACCGCTGCGGCCGTGACAGGTCCTGCCAAGCAACCGCGGCCAGCCTCATCTGTGCCACATTCTGTTAGTCCTGTATTTATTTTCAGCGCAAGCATGCCGACTTAAATGTAGGGATTTCCATTTAAAATATTTTAACTTTACCGTTCAATTCTCCGATGATGAAAAAAACACTGGTATTGCTGTTTTGGGGACTAAGCCTGATGACAGCGTTTAGTCAAGACTCGGGGTCTTTCCAAGAAGGATTCAAGCCTCCCGAAAGAGAAAAGCCAGGAATTGATTTGTATCAAATTATTTCTTTAGACGGAGATACCACTATTGTTGATACCACCTTATCCTTGGAGAAGCTTTCTCGGTTTAATTATTTGAGAAAGGACGACCTTACGCTATTGACTTTTTCCAATGTCGGGCAAGCGTATAATGCTTTGACTTTTACCCCAGGTCATGATCAATTAACGCCGCTTTTTGCGGCACAGGCGCAACACATCAATTACCAAACCGCCGAAGAAATTAATTACTATCGCGTGCCCACACCGCTGACCGAATTATATTTCAAAACAGCCTTTGAGCAGGGACAGCAATTGGATGCATTTTTTACAGTGAACACTTCTGAAAGGCTTAATATTTCTCTAGCCTATAAAGGGGTGAGGTCTTTAGGACAATTCCAACATATCCTTAATAGTACGGGTAATTTTAGAGCAACTTTGAGCTATGATTCTGATAATGGTCAATACCATCTCAAAGGTCATTTAACGGCACAAGACATCCTTAACCAACAAAACGGTGGTTTGACAGAAAATGCCTTAGTGCTCTACCAAAATAACGACCCTGAGTTTAATGATAGAGGGCGGTTAGATGTGCGGTTTGAGGATGCTGAAAATCAACTGCGTGGCACCCGATATTTTGTCAACCAAGAATACCAATTTGGTGGCGGAGTGGCCCCCGAAGATGATTCGGCGAAAAAAAACTGGGGCTATGTTGGTATGACCAATAGTTTCGAAACTAAATCATATCAATACAAGCAAGATCAAGCTTTTGAAGATTTTGGTGACGCTTACGTTAACGAGGATTTAAAAACCAAAACAAAAGGGATATTTGCTTCCTCTGAACTCTATGCAGGGCTCAAAATAAAGGGAATAAAAAAACTAGAACCTTTTGTGGGACACCATTACTATCGTTATGGATATAACCGCCTTCTTGATCTGAGTGATGGAGTGATTCAAGATCAAATAAAAGAACACTTTTACACCGCGGGTGTGCGGTGGGAAGGACAATGGAACAAATGGGGTCTTGAGGGACAATTTAAGAAGTCGATCTCTGCTATAGTACCTGGTTCTTTAATTGAGGTCTCTGCGTCCCGAAATTTAGGTCGCGACTCAGAGCTTACAGCCAGATATTTGCGGAGCGAGACTCCCGCAGCACTTAACATGCAGCTGAATCAAAGTGACTACCAGGGTTATAATTGGCAAAATTCCTGGGGTGCTGTGCGCACACAGACTATAGAAGGACAATTGAATTCTGATTTTTTAGGGCGCCTGAAAGCCCAATGGACAAAGATTGATGGTTATGTTTATTTTGGCAATATTGGTGCTGGTCAGAGCCCTGTTCCGATGCAAGACAACAACGGTATCGCTCTTTTGGCGTTGCGCCATGATAAGATCTTCAATTTTGGCAAATTCGGTTATGAATCAAATGTCATCTACCAAAATGTACTCTCAGGCACCCAGGTGATGCCACTTCCAGAATTACTGGCGCGGCAGAGTTTATATTTCCAGGATGAGTGGTTCCAAAAGGCAGCACTGATCCAAACAGGTTTTAGGGCCAAGTACTTTACCCCTTATTTTGTCAAAGGCTATGACCCTGTTTTGGCTGAATTTTACGTGCAAAATGAACAAGAGATAGGAGGATTTCCTTTGATAGATTTCTTTTTTCAAGCGAAAATACGTCAGACACGATTCTTTCTGGTTTATGAGCACTTGAATCAAATGTTCACCTCGGTACGGGATCAATTTAGCGCACCAGGCTATCCTTATCGAGACGCTCTTGTTCGATTCGGATTGGTTTGGAATTTCTTTCAGTAGTCCTAGAATCGATATTGATCAATCCCGCAATAGATCTCTTGAAATCACAATTTTTTGGATCTCACTAGTGCCTTCATAAATCTGGGTGATTTTTGCATCACGCATCAAGCGTTCGACGTGGTATTCTTTAACAAATCCATTACCACCATGTATTTGCACCGCTTCAACGCTGGTGTCCATCGCCACTTGACTGGCATATAATTTTGCCATCGCACTGGTTCGGTCGTAATTCAGGCCTTGATCTTTTTCCCAAGCAGCTTTGAGCACCAAGTGTCTGGCCGCTTCTATTTGTGTATGCATGTCCGCAAGCTTAAAGGCAATGGCCTGATGGTTGCAAATTTCTGTGCCAAAAGACTTTCGAATTTTTGAATAGTCTCTGGCCAATTCGTAAGCTCCTGAGGCAATGCCTAGGGCCTGTGCAGCAATACCTATTCTGCCGCCACTTAATGTTTTCATGGCAAACTTAAAACCGAATCCATCTTCACCAATTCTATTTTCTTTAGGAACACGGACATCATTAAAAACTAAACTATGTGTGTCGCTCCCGCGGATGCCAAGTTTATCTTCTTTAGGTCCAACCGTAAAACCCTCCCAATTTTTTTCAACAATAAACGCGTTAATGCCCTTATGTCCTTTTTCTTTATGGGTTTGCGCAATCACAATATGATAGTCTGCTGTTCCGCCATTGGTGATCCAATTCTTGGTCCCATTGAGTAAATAATGATCGCCTTGGTCGATAGCGGTTGTGCTTTGAGATGTGGCATCACTTCCGGCTTCGGGTTCGCTCAAGCAAAATGCCCCTAAAGCCTCACCTGTAGCCAGTGGCTTAAGGTATTTTTCTTTTTGCGCTTCGCTGCCATAATGCTCAATACCATAACAGACCAGAGAGTTGTTGACCGAGACAATTACGGAACTCGATGCGTCGACTTTACTGAGTTCTTCCATGACTAAAGCATAAGCAATTGTGTCCATGCCGCCGCCGCCATATTTAGGATCGACCATCATGCCGAGAAATCCCATTTCCCCCATTTTTTTGACTTGGTCTTTTGGAAAGGTTTGATGGGTATCGCGCTCAATAACGCCAGGCAATAATTCATTTTTTGCAAATTCTCTTGCCGCATCGCGGATCATGATGTGTTCTTCTGAAAGGGAAAAATCCATAAGGTCTTGGTGTTTTCTAAAACGATTTCGTTAATGGGGCAAAGATACTTTATTGGCCTTAATTTTTCAATAAAACGGATTACTTTTACCATTATGAAAAAGGCTTATTATCGAATTGTCGGTGTGATGAGTGGCACCTCATTAGATGGAATTGATTTGGCCCATTGTGAATTTTTCGTGCAAGATGGCCGTTGGACTTTTGAGATCGCCCAGGCAGAAACTATTCCATATGAGCACCAGTGGCAAAGGGATTTGGCCCGTGCCCACAGGCAACCATCAAATGCCGTAGACCTTCTAGACATCGCTTACACCAAGCTCTTGGGGGAGACCGTCCAGGACTTCTTATTGCGGCATGAGATTCTTCAGCTTGATGCTGTTTGCAGTCACGGCCATACCGTTTTTCATCAGCCCCAGAAGGGTTTGACCAGACAAATTGGCAACCGTTCAGAACTGGCCAAAATTATTGGATTCCCGGTGGTTTGTGACTTTAGGGTCCAAGATGTGGCTATGGGGGGGCAGGGGGCGCCATTGGTACCCATCGGCGATCGATTTTTATTCAGTAATTATGCCGCCTGTTTGAATATTGGCGGTTTTGCCAACGCATCGATTCATCACGAAATAAAGACTGAGGCGTTTGATATTGCCCCTGCCAACATCATCTTGAATCATTGGGCGAACGCTTTAGGCGGCGCCTATGATGACCGAGGCTATTGGGCAAGCCAAGGCTGTGTAAAACAAGATTTGTTGCAGACACTGAATGACTTGCCATTTTATGCGAGATCTGGTCCCAAGTCCCTTGGAAGAGAGTGGTCTGAGCAATTTATTTATCCATTATTTACAGACTTCCCTTATGATCCCCAAGATTGGTTGGCGACCTATTGCGCTCATTTGGCCGATCAAATTTGCAGGAGCCTCGAAGGACAAAGGGATGTTTTGGTGACTGGAGGTGGTGCTTTCAATAAGCACTTAATGACCTGTCTGGATCGCCAGCAGCCCAATACCTATGTAACACCGGAACATAAGACCATAGCCTATAAGGAGGCTTTAATTTTTGGTCTTTTGGGCGTGCTGCGTTTAAGGGAAGAGAACAATTGTTTGGCTTATGTCACAGGAGCCCGCGAAGATCATTGCTCAGGCAGGCTCTTCATGCCCTGAAATTTTACATTATTTTAATCTGTGGCAGTCCCATTTTTTTATCTTTGTGATGCAGGAAATGACTCTTTTTGCAGTTGCAATGCGGCTGCCGACCATGACCGAATAACCTCAATTACCTAACAAAATCATTTATGAGAGACTTACTTACTAAGTTCGAACAAAAGCTCCCTGAAATCGTGTTCCACTGGAATGATCAAGAGACAGAGGCCGAAGGGTGGACAGTAATTAATTCTTTACGCGGCGGCGCAGCAGGAGGAGGAACACGCATGCGCGTTGGCTTAGATCAAAATGAAGTGTTGAGTTTGGCCAAAACTATGGAAGTGAAGTTTACCGTTTCTGGTCCAGCAATTGGCGGCGCCAAGTCAGGCATTAATTTTGACCCAAAAGACCCGCGAAAGAAAGGCGTGCTTCAACGCTGGTACCGGGCCGTGTCTCCTTTGCTTAAGGCCTACTATGGCACAGGAGGCGACATGAATGTTGATGAAATTCACGAGGTCATTCCAATCACGGAAGAAAGTGGTGTATGGCATCCTCAGGAAGGTGTTTTTACAGGGCATTTTACGCCGACAGAAGCCGACAAAATAAATCGGATTGGACAACTCCGTCAAGGGGTTGTGAAAATTATAGAAAATGTCAATTTTTCGCCAGATGTGGTCCGAAAATATACTGTTGCGGACATGATCACCGGGTATGGTGTTTCAGAATCCATCAACCACTATTATCGTTTGTATGGTGGTCATATCAAAGGCAAGAGAGCCATCATTCAAGGGTTCGGCAACGTGGGGTCTGCAGCCGCTTATTACTTGTCTCAGTTGGGGGTGAAGATTGTGGGAATTATTGATAAAGAAGGAGGTTTGATCAACGAAGATGGATTCGACTTCGCGACAATCAAAGACTTGTTTCTCCAAAAGGACGGCAATTCATTAGTGAGCGACCAAATGATTCCTTTTGAAGAAGTTAATCGCCGTATTTGGGAAGTTTCAGCAGATATTTTCGCCCCGTGCGCAGCTTCTCGTTTGATCAAAAAAGAGCAGATTGATGCCCTAATTGATAATGGTCTTGAGGTTGTGAGTTCTGGTGCTAATGTCCCATTTGCCGATAGTGAAATTTTCTTTGGTCCCATTATGGCAGCAACTGATGCGAAGATCAGCTTAATTCCTGATTTTATCAGCAACTGCGGTATGGCGAGGGTATTTGCCTATTTTATGGAAAAGCGCGTTGCCATGACGGATGATGCGATTTTTACGGATGTATCACAAACCATTGGACGGGCTCTAGAAGCGGTGCACCAGCAGAATCCTCAGCCTGCTCATCTCAGCGAGACTGCTTTTGAAATCGCCCTCAAGCAGCTCGTTTAATTTGTTATAATTATTAAAAGTATCGTATGGAATCAATTGTAATTCTGATTTTTATTGTTGGCTATTTGGCCATTACATTAGAACACCCCCTCAAGTTAGATAAAACAGTTCCGGCACTTTTGATGGCTGCAACGATTTGGGCGCTTTTGGCCATTGGCTTTGGACAAGGTTGGTTCCAAATCATTGACACTGAAAATTCAATATTTGGTGCCCTAACAGGAGGCGAAAGTGCCTTACATGGGTTTGAGCAAACACTGCTGCACCATCTGGGTAAAACAGCGGAAATTTTGATCTTTTTGATTGGTGCGATGACCATCGTTGAGATCATAGACTTGCATCGTGGATTTGATGTACTCAAAACCGCAGTCAAAACAAGAAAAAAGCGTTCACTTCTTTGGATCATTGGGCTATTAGCATTCATACTATCGGCCATTATCGATAACCTGACGGCTACCATTGTGCTGATCACTTTACTCAGAAAGCTCATCCATGACAAACAGTCCAGAATTTGGTATGCTTCGATGGTCGTGATCGCTGCCAATGCTGGTGGAGCATGGTCTCCAATTGGAGATGTGACCACCACAATGCTGTGGATTGCAAAAAAAGTTTCTGCAGCAGGCCTTATAGACTTCGTCATTTTGCCTTCTGTGGTGTGTTTTATATTGCCGTTTTTCATTGCGAGTTATATGAAACCCTTTAAAGGTGAGATTCAGGTGGATATTGCTAAAGAGCAAGATGTCCAAAAACTCCTGAGCAGTGCGACAATGCTTTATTTAGGACTAGGAATGATCATTTCGGTACCGGTCTTTAAAATGGTCACACACTTACCGCCGTATATGGGGATGATGCTGGCTATGGGTGTGGTTTGGTTAGTTTCAGAATACATCCATCCTGAGGAAGACTTTACGAAGGAGCGTCGCCATTTGTATTCTGCGCACAAAGCGCTGTCGCGTATTGAGATTTCAAGTATCTTATTTTTCTTGGGTATCCTGATGGCAGTCGCAGGATTAGAATCTTTGGTTTTTGGTGTGGCGCAAAATGGGGAGCCTGTTGGCACCCTGCGTTATTTGGCAGAAGTGCTCCAAGGGGCTATACCAAATCAAGATGTGGTCGTGATTTTACTAGGAATCGGCTCTGCTATTATTGACAATGTTCCACTTGTAGCTGCTTCTATTGGGATGTATGATGCGCCGTTGGATGCTGTTTTATGGCATTTTATTGCCTATTCTGCCGGGACCGGAGGGAGCATGTTGATCATTGGTTCGGCTGCAGGTGTTGCTGCCATGGGGATGGAACGCATTGATTTTATTTGGTACCTGAAAAATATTGCATGGCTTGCATTTATTGGTTTCATTGCTGGTGCTGGTGTGTTTCTATTATTTGAGCGTGTGATTTTTCACCACGTATAACAATTCTCGAGCGTGTTTGGCGTTTGGATGTAAACCCTAATTCTTATGATACATTTATTCATGATCAAGCCAACACAAGAAAGCGTAGAGGCACTGGCCGATGAATCAGCCGAAAAAACCCTCTCTGTTTTTGAGCTCATCATGGGGGGCGGACTTGGTGGTCAGGTGATCATCGGGCTGCTTTTCATCTTACTACTTATCGCTATATATGTTTATTTTGAACGTTTGTGGGCCATTAAATCGGCAGGAAAAACAGACCCTAACTTCATGAGTCAGATCCGCACATCGGTCACCGCAGGTCAGATTCAAGAGGCTAAGGATATCTGTAGCCGCCACCAAACGCCTGTTGCTCGTTTGACCCATAAAGGCATTTCCCGTATTGGCCACCCCTTAGAAGATATCAATACAGCTATTGAAAACGCCGGCCGGCTCGAGGTTTATAAACTCGAAAAAAACGTCAGTCTATTGGCGACCATAAGCGGTGCAGCACCCATGATTGGTTTTTTGGGTACTGTCATTGGAATGGTCTTGGCTTTCCATGAATTGGCCACCAGCAGTGGACAAGCGGAGATGGGGAGTCTTGCAGAGGGCATCTATACGGCAATGACCACAACAGTTGCTGGCCTTATTGTAGGCATCATTGCTTATATGGGCTATAACCACTTAGTGGTCAAGACCGATAAGGTTGTTCACCAAATGGAGGCTACAGCTGTAGATTTCCTAGATTTACTCAATGAGCCTGCAACATGAATTTGCGCGGCAGAAATAAAGTCAGTGCAGAATTCAGCATGAGTTCTATGACCGATATTGTATTCTTGCTTTTGGTGTTTTTTCTTTTGACATCACCGGCGATCACACCTGATGCTTTAGACCTGCTTTTGCCCAAAGCTAAAGGTAAATCAACACATCAGCAAAACGCTTCTGTCAGCATTACTAAAGAGGGGGCCTTTTATGTCAACAAGGAGCGGACTACAAAAAATGCCTTGGCAAGCGCTTTGAATAAAGTGTTTGCAGATGAAGCAGATCCCACTTTGATTTTGAGAGCAGAGCAAGGAGTGCCTATTGAACAAGCGGTGTTCGTTATGGACTTGGCCAATCAGAAGGGGTATCGAGTTGTATTGGCCGTAAAGCCCAATTAATATGACGTTTCTCAAAACCAAACATGAACGGCGTAGTTTATTGCTGACTTTATTGATTGGCATAGGAATTCTGATGCTGTTATTTTTGGTAGGGCTCAAATATATGGATCCGCCCATTGAGCGCGGTATCGCGATAGCTTTTGGTACAACTCAAGCGGGCGATGGACAGGCCTTGCCAGAATTAACCCAGGAACCCATAACTGAGATGGATCCCGTATCTGTCGCGCCTAATGAAGTGGTGCCGCAAGTGCAAGAAGTCTCTACTCAAGACCTCTCTGACACTCCTGTGATCGATTCAGAGCCTGACACTACAGATCTTCAAGAGGCAGAACAAGAACAGGTCAAGGAGTTGCCAAAAGAGCAGGTTGAGCCCACTCCACCGAAGCCTGATGAAGCTACCTCGGACGCATTGGCAAGAATCCTTGCCGGGCGCAACAGTCAAGAATCTAACGATACCGGATTAGGGTCAAATACGGTTAGCGGACAAGAGGGCGACCCCGAAGGAAATCCCGATAAATCATCCCTTTATGGATCTGGCTTGGGTCTGGATGGAGATGGCAATTATTTGTTGGGTGGCCGCAGTGTCTTATACAAACAAATTTATGTTCAAGACTGTAATGAAGCGGGACGTGTAGTGGTCAGTATCGAAGTCAATCGTCAAGGACAAGTGGTGCGCGCCCAGGCAGGTGTTCGCGGAACGACAAACAATTCAAAATGCTTACTGGTTCCGGCCAAGCGCGCCGCATTGGAGACACAGTTCAATCCCGATCCAGACGCACCAGCCATGCAAATTGGAAAAATCATTTACAATTTTCAACTTTCAGAGTAAGCGACTTTTAATTTGGGTATCTTTATTTTTTTTAAAGACCCAATGATGACTAGACTTTTTTTACTTGCCCTTTTGATGATGCTGGCATCCTGCTCAAGCAAGAGCAATCAACAACATCTTTATGGCTTCGAGCCGGAACATAAACCATCAGATATCATGTTCATGCAGCGGTCATTTCCCACAGGAATGATTCGTGCTAAGGCGTATACTGCTGCGCTTAATTGGCGGCAACAACAAAGAAGCACACAAGGCATCTGGGATTTTATAGGTCCAACAAACATTGGTGGTCGGGTGAGTGATATTGAAATAGCACCGGATGCACCTCAAACATATTATATTGGTGCAGCCTCGGGAGGAGTGTTTAAAACGACCAATAGCGGTGCTCAATGGACCAGTATTTTTGACCAAGAAGGGTCGCTCTCTATTGGTGATATCGCCCTCTCACAGAATGACCCAGATTTGGTTTGGGTAGGTACTGGAGAAGTCAATGCTGGAGGGGGTTCTCTCGCTTACGATGGCGATGGCGTTTATGTGAGCAACGACGCAGGGACTTCATGGACCAATAAGGGACTTGAAGAGGTTGGTAGTATTGGAAAAATTGTATTAGATCCAGATAACGATCAAGTCATTTATGTCGGTGCTATGGGGCCATTGTTCAAAAATGATCCTAATAGAGGCGTCTATAAATCTGAGGATGGTGGCACTACTTGGGTACAATCTTTATTTGTTAGTGATTCAACAGGTGTGGTCGATATGGCGATACATCCAACCAATGGAAATATTGTTTATGCGGCTAGTTGGGAGCGTATTCGGCGCCCTCAATACCGATCTTATGGTGGTGAGACTTCAGGCCTTTACCGTACTATTGACGGCGGGGTGACATGGGAATTATTGTCCAACGGCTTACCTCAGTTAGGGAGTCAAAAAGGGCGCATCAGTATTGCTATTGCCCCATCTGACCCCCAAGTATTGTATGCCCGTTATGCCGATGCCATTGGAAATATTCAGGGGGTTTACCGCACAATTGATGGCGGTGATAGTTGGGTTGCCATGACCTCTAATACACTCAATAATGTGGGTTTTCATTGGTGGTTTCGCGGTATTGTTGTCGATCCACAAGATGAAAATACTATTTATAACATTGATTTTCAAGTGCAAAAATCAACTGATGGAGGCAATACTTGGTTTGATGTCTTTAACAATGTTCATGTCGACCAACATGCCTTAGCCTTTGATCCAACAGATCCTGAAAAAGTTGTTTTGGGCAATGACGGCGGTGTATATTTTAGTGCAAATGGGGGTGGTAACTGGACTAAAGACCAGACTTTGCCCATCACACAGCTTTATCGTTGCTACGTTGATGCTAATAACGTTGATCGCGTTTATCTCGGCGCTCAGGATAATAGCACAATGCGCACCACTACTGGAAGTACTGATGACTTCCAAATCATTTATGGAGGAGATGGTTTTCAACCATTGGTCGATCCCACAAATTCCTCTGTGATTTATGCACAGTATCAATATGGTAATATTGGGAAGTCAACAAACGATGGGGCCTCTTTTTTCTCGGCTACTGCCGGTATTTCTTCTGGTGATCGAAAAAATTGGGATACGCCATTGGTTTTTGACCCTCAAAATGCTCAAGTCCTATATACCGCCACACAAAGGGTTTATAAAACAGTCAATGCCGCACAAAACTGGGTGCCGATCAGTCCAGATTTGACCAACGGGCCTGGGGGAGGGAATTTGAATTATGGCACTGTTGTGGCTTTAGATGTTTCGCCCTTTAACGATCAAAAAATCATGGCGGGTACGGATGATGGCAATGTCTGGATCACACAAGATGGGGGAGATAACTGGGTGCTCGTTTCGCAGGATCTGCCGCAAAGGTGGGTGACAAAAGTTTTGGCCTCAAACACTCACCCAGGCACTCTATATGCCACTTTTTCTGGCTATCGCTATGGCACCACTGAGGGTCATGTTTATGTCAGTACGGATAATGGCGCAAATTGGAGTGATTTGAGCAACAGTCTTCCTGATGTTCCTGTCAATGACATCGTTCAAGACAGTGCAGGACGATTGTTTATTGCGACAGATATAGGTGTGCTGGGGTCTGCTAATGGAGGAATGAGCTGGACGCCGATCGGAGAAAACTTGCCGCCAGTGGTCGTGAATGACATGCATTTCCATGAGTCTTCACAACGGTTGTTTATCGCAACATATGGGCGCTCGAGTTATAGCATGGACTTGACTCAAGTCGTTTTGAGTCACATCGATGCCTCTGCGGTTGTGGCAACACTTTGGCCTAACCCAACGAGCGATGGTTTTTATGCGGATCTTGGTGATGTGACACAAGAGGTGCTTCTGAAGATTTTTGACACCAGTGGTAGATTGGTCAAAAGTGATCATCATCATAATGGACAAAACAAAGTGGAGACACGAGGGCTCCCAAGTGGACTTTATTTGGTTGAATTAAGGGCGAATGACCGCCATATGGTGACCAAACTCGTGATTGAATAGTCATGATTGATCGCGTGTCAACATATGAACATACGCTGCATTGGTTGTATCAACAGCTGCCGATGTATCAACGCGTTGGTGCGCAAGCTTATAAGGCGGATTTAGAGAAGACCTGGGCCTTGGTCCAGTATCTCAATGATCCCCATAGATCATTGCGCACGATACACGTGGCTGGAACTAATGGAAAGGGATCTACAAGCCATATGTTGGCATCGATCCTCCAAGAGGCGGGTTACCGTGTAGGCTTGTACACCTCTCCCCATTTAAAGGATTTTCGTGAGCGAATCCGCATCAATGGGGAGATGATTCCGAAAGACATCGTCACAGATTTTGTGTGCACTCACCAAGAATTTTTCCAAAGCCATCAATTGTCATTTTTCGAGATGACAGTGGGGCTGGCATTGCAATATTTTAAAGATCAAGAGATCGATATTGCGGTGATTGAAGTAGGAATGGGTGGGCGATTGGACAGTACCAATATCATAAGTCCCGATCTGAGTGTCATCACGAATATTGGATATGATCATATGGCCTTTTTGGGGACGAGCTTGTCTGCTATTGCCTATGAAAAAGCGGGCATCATAAAGCCCGGAATTCCAGTAATAATTGGAGAATCTCTGCCCGAAACTCGCCCTGTGTTTGAAGAGGTGGCACAAAAAAATAATGCGCCAATTATTTATTGTGGTCATGAAGAAGCGCCCTATCTCATGGATCTGAAAGGTGATTACCAAAGAACAAATCAACGGACCGTATTGAGCGCCATCGAACAATTAAATAAAATGGATTGGTGCATTGAACAAGAGCACGTGAAATCTGGTTTGGCAAAGGTCGTGACCAACACTCATCTGCTTGGTCGGTGGCAGAAACTGAATGAAAATCCAATAATAATTTGTGACACGGCGCATAATGCTCATGGATTGAAAATAACCATGGCACAGCTCCGCGGAGAACAATACAATGACTTGCATGTGGTCATAGGTTTTGTAAATGACAAGGATCTGCATCATGTATTGACATTGATGCCAAAGGAGGCTTATTATTATTTTTGCGCTCCTGATTCACCGCGCGCGTTGCCCCCCATAGAACTGGCCAAAGCGGGGGCTCAGATAGGCCTCAAGGGTGAGGTTTATTCAAGTGTTGAATTGGCTTTGTCTGCAGCAAAAATGGCCGCTGGGGACGGTGATTTTATTTATGTAGGCGGCAGTACATTTGTTGTTGCTGAAGTTTTGTAGTTTTTTAAAGTTTTTTATTGGTGAGTTATAAAAACTAATTTATATTTGCAGCCGCTTTGATGCCCAATAGTGGTATTAAAGGGCGCTTAGCTCAGTTGGTTCAGAGCACCTCGTTTACACCGAGGGGGTCGGGGGTTCGAATCCCTCAGCGCCCACCAAGTAAAACTCACTTTTTAAGTGGGTTTTTTTTTGTGGCTTATTTTGGCAAGTGGCCTTGAGCAATTGGGTCAACAAACCGTAATGTTTTCATGACAGTAGCGCGCCCTTTTTGCTTGTCCTATCCTGTGCGTAGTTCAATAGAAAAAAGTTTTCGCGATCTGCTTTGGCCATGCCCTGAGTCTGATCGACAAATTCGTTGCGCTGTTCACGAGACACAAACGTCCAAACGCAGAAACTATCTTTGCTGTGATAAATCGCTTTGCACTCGTCGTCTATAGCGTGAAGTTCTTCTGGCACGTCTGTTTTAATACAATACATCATCACGCGAATGGACAGAATGGTTGGTCCTCATTCTGAATACTGTCAAAAGTAGAAAAATTTGATGACTGAAGGTGTGATTATCTTGCGTCAATTCGTTGAATAAAGCCCATAAAAATTGCATATGTCTTTCTAATTTAATTATTTTTGTGGGCCTAATAAAGGGTCATTAACTCAGTTGGTTCAGAGTGTTACCTTGACAGGGTAGAAGTCACTGGTTCGAATCCAGTATGACCCACAGGAGCGGAATTCGACTCATTTTGAGTGTGCGTTCCGCTTTTTTTGTCTATTTAATTGCTGGTTCATGAAAAAGCTTAAAAATTTTGGTATTGCTCTAGGTATTTTTGGTTGTTTGTTTAAGTTGATGTCCTGGCAGGGCGCGACCCTTTTGCTGACTATTGGCCTCTCTTCTTTAGGGGTGTATTATCTGATTAGGATCTTCGAAAAAGACCCGCAGTAGTGGACGCACGCCAAGTGGTTTTGGCACGACCTTGATTCCAACGACTCAAATTGCCTGTGCTATCCTTTAAAACATTATGTTTGTATGATTGCGCTTCTTGTGAGTCCGTCAATTACTGTTTTTCTTCGCAGGATAATGAAGGATTCACCTTGGTTAATCATCCAAACTATGAAATTTAACATTGCATTATTGTTGTGCTTATCCTTCGCGATCAATCACGCTCAGTCTTTCCCTATCGATTTTGAAGATCCACTTGATGCCAATACGATTGGTGCCGATGGTGGCGTTTTTAATGTGATACCAGATCCCGATGATCCGACGCAAAATGTCGGAGAATTTACACCATGCTGTCAAGACTTCAGTAATATGCAGTTGTCATTAGGTCAAAACATTGACTTATCAGACGACAATAATAACACCATAACCTTCCGCATAAAACCCCAATTTGGTACTGGAACTAACGGCCAAGCGCCTGGGCAACACTTACTCAAGTTCGAGCAAGGAACCACAGGAGATGTCGCCTATGCGTTTACTACCCAAGGTACTGATTGGCAACTGATCACCGCAGATTTTGGTCCGGGATTAGGGAATTACAACAAATTGGTCTTGATTCCAGATGCGTTCCAGTCCGCACTCAACGACACCTATCTTGTCGATGATTTTTCGGGAGGCACCAACTTTGTCCCTCCAGTGGTTGTGCTGCCTTTTGACTTTAGTGATCCGGATCATATTTTTCAAGGTGCTGGATCAGTCGTCAGTATGGAGGTTGATCCAGATGACCCAACAAATGATGTGATGCAGATTATAGTGGGTGCTGGTCCAACGGATAATGCCTATATAGATTTGAGCCAAATGGTGGATTTGTCTGATGATGCAAATAACACTATCTCCTTTCGCATGAAGCCAATCAACGGTACAGGGAGCAATACGCACCAATTTAGGGTAGAGGCGGGGACTTCCAATCCTGTAGACCTTTCAATAGATTTCGTGACCAATGGCACCACCAATTGGCAAAATATCGCTATTGATTTTCCATCTGGGTTAGGTAATTATGGGAGGTTGGTCATCATACCTGATGCAAACAACACCGCTGTTGATACCTATCTGATTGATGATTTGATGGGTGGGACTAACTTCATGCCGCCCTCTGATCCTGAAGAGCCTGCGCCTGATCCAAATACCCCAGATGCTGAAGTTTTGAGTATTTACAGTGACACAGGAGGATTCACTAATGTTTGGACGCCAGATTACTCTTTTGGCGCCTATGACTTGGAAGCGGATTTAGATCCAAGCAGCACAGAGAATTTCGCCATCAAGATGGATTTTGGCGTACAGGGATATGGACAGGGTACGGATGGCGTCACTGATATTTCAAACTATAACTATTTGCATTTAGATTACTATACGGGTTATGCCACACAAATGAGGATTATTCTTATTGAAAATGACGGAGGTAGTGTTAATGAGTACTATTACGAATTACCGACCAACGAGCCGTTTAACTATGAATCATGGACTAGTGTGGACCTGGATTTATCCTTTTTTGAAAACCAGGGATTCAGTAAGGAGTTCTTTTTTCAATATAAAATAGGCACAGAATCAAATCTCACCCCAGGGATTGTATGGTATGACAATCTGTATTTTCACCAAAATGTCTTAGGAATTGGTCAGATCAATCGCGATAAAATCACGGTCTCTCCTAATCCAACTAATGGTTTTTGGCAGATAAAAAGCCAAAATCATCTCCTCGGGTCTATAGAAGTCTATGACGTGCTAGGCAAGCTGGTCAGTAGTTTGCGCCTTCATGATGCTGAAGCGATTATAAGTGCTGAAGGCTTGACGGCGGGACTGTACTTTGCACATATCAGAACCGAAGGCGGGACGCACATCCAAAAGCTATTGAAGAATTAATGATAAAAAAAAGTGTCGCGAAGACATCTTTTTTATCATTACGCATCGAATACTGAATCAAGCAACCGTTCAAGCGCCATGCCTCGCGATCCTTTGACCAATAGTAATGTCGCCGCTATAGGTGCGTTTTTTAGGGCGTCTTCTAAGGCTTTATAGTGGCTAAAGATTTGAAATCGATCGTCGTGATCTGTGGTTGCGCTAAAGTGCTCCCCCACTAAATAAACTTGGTCTATCGGGAGTGATCGCAGCGCACTTACGATGTTTTGATGTTCTGTTAGGGCACTCGATCCTAATTCGAACATGTCACCCAGAATGACACACTTATTGCCTTGACTGGTGATTTGACCAAAATCGGATAAGGCCGCGGCCATGCTTGAAGGATTAGCATTATAGGCGTCCATGATGATGTGGTATCTCCCTCTTTTGATCAGTTGTGATCGATTCATTTTTGGCACATACTCTGCGATGGCTCCAAAAATGAGCGTGTCCTCAATCTTAAAGTATCTGCCCACAGCAACTGCCGCCAATACGTTGGTCGTGTTGTAGCTGCCGATGAGTTGTGTTTCGAGTTGGCGCCCTTCAAGTGTTAACTTTAATGTTTCACCCGGCATGTTGCCCCTTGTTTGCTCCTGCATTTGGGGCAAGTAAATGCAACTCATGTCGCGTGTCAGTTCCAATTGTTTTTTATTCTTTGGATCGACAAACATCATGGCTTGGGCATTGCGGATGTAGTCAATCAGCTCAGATTTTCCCTTAATGACCCCTTCGATACCGCCAAAACCTTCAAGATGAGCTTTGCCAAAATTTGTGATATAACCGAAATTGGGCCGCGCAATTTCACACAAAAAAGCAATTTCTTTTTGGTGATTTGCACCCATCTCGACAACTCCTATCTCAGTTTCTTTTGTCAGACGCAGCAGCGTGAGAGGCACACCAATATGATTGTTGAAATTGCCAGAGGTGGCAATGCAGCGAAATTTTTGAGCAAGAACAGTATGAATAAGTTCCTTTGTTGTGGTCTTACCGTTACTGCCAGTTAACGCCAGGATAGGTGTTTTCAATTCTAGCCTGTGATGAGTGGCCAGATCTTGTAAGGCCTCGAGACAATCCTTGACATAAATGATTTCTTCCCTGTTGTTGGCTAGGTTCGGATCGTCGACCACAGCATATTTGGCGCCTAAGTCAAGGGCTTCGGCGGCAAATAAATTCCCATCAAATGTTTCGCCCTTTAGGGCAACATACAGACAGTTTTTATGGATTTTTCTGGTATCAGTACTGACACCTGTCGTTTCCATAAATAGGCGATAGAGGGATGGGGTATCTATTGGATTTGCCATGAGATTAAAGATATAAAAAAACCCTTCAACAAGGTTAAAGGGTTAATATAAGCTTATGAAATAATGTTTTAGTTGTTGCGCGGGCGTTTGCCTTTTTTGGATTTACTTCCTAATCGAGACATGGCACATCTGAAGCCGATGAAATCAGTAGCCATATCTTCTGGGAAGTAGCGACGCTGCGCTGGGTCCAACCAGTAGTCGCGATCTCTCCACGAACCACCTTTGTAAACCCGCACTTCGTTATTGACTAAAGACGTACGCTTTGACGATTTATCGTATTCACGCAACAAATTGCCAGAATCATCTGTCGAGACTTTGTGTTGAGGCGAATTGTACATGCGCTTGCCTTCCTCTACTTTATTGTCGTCTTCACCACCGAAGGATTGATAGTTTCTGGTCGATCTTTTGTCCCCGTCACGGAAATCTCTATTATCACTTTCCGAAAAATTTGTTCTGAGGTAAGTTTCATTTTCGTCTACGGGCACTTTGTAGATTTCGCCTGGAAGATCAGTCGCGATAATTTTACCGTTACTCAGCGTATCGTATAAAATAGAGTCAACCGTTACAACCATTACTTTACCATCAGCGTCAATCGCATTTTTGGTATAGACATTTCCACGATAATAGTTGAAGTCGTTAAATTCATCGTCTACGATTGGTCTGTAGACGTCAGCAACCCACTCTGCCACGTTCCCCGCCATGTCGTATAGTCCAAAGTCATTTGGCTCGTAATTACCAACCTCTGCAGTAATGTCGGCGCCGTCATCACTCCAACCAGCAATTCCACCATAGTCCCCATCTCCTTGTTTGAAGTTGGCGAGTTGGTCACCGCGACTTCGTCGGTCAGATGATCTTGTATATTGCCCTTCCCAAGGATATTTTTTCTTTCCTCGGTAAACGTTATAATCACGAATTCCAACAAGTCCTAAGGCTGCATATTCCCATTCTGCCTCAGTGGGTAATCTATAGTCAGGCATCAAGAGACCGTCTTTTCTCTGAATGTAAAGGTTTGTACTGTCTCCGCTGCGGCGCTCAAGATTTTCTGAAAATTTACCACCACGGGTTATAGAATCATTGCCACCGTAGGTTTGGGTCGGAGCGTTGAGATAGGTCTCAGTACTAAAGCCAGTTCCGGGCTCTGTATTGTAGCGAGCGTTTCGGGCTGTCACACCGTTTTGCTCTAAAATGAGTTCGTTGACACGGTCGGTGCGCCAATTGGCAAATTCTACTGCCTGAATCCAACTGACACCAACTACAGGGTAGTTAGCATACGCCGGATGGCGCAGATAATTGTTGGTCATCACTTCGTTGTAGCCGAGGCGGTTGCGCCATACCAGGGTGTCTGGAAGGGCACCGGCATAAATGTTTTTAAAGTTCTCATCTGTTGGGGGGAAAACTTGCTTGATCCAATCTAGGTATTCTGCATACATGAGGTTCGTGACCTCAGTTTCGTCCATATAAAAAGATTGAACGTGCTGCTGGATAGGATTGTTGTTCCAGTCGTGCATCGGATCATCTTGAACGCGGCCCATAGTAAATGTTCCACCTTCAACAAAAACAAGTCCTGGACCTGTTTCTTGTTCTTGGGTTTTGGGATCGTACTGAAATCCGCCTTCTTTGGCGTTCAATGCCCAGCCAGTGGCTCGGGAACTACTAGAGTAATCTCTTGACTTGCTGCAGCCAACAAAAAGTGCTGCGGTAAAGAGTAACACAATCAGCTCTAATACTAGGTTTTTCTTCAAGTTCATAGTTTCAAAAAGTGAAAATATTGGGTTTGCAATATACTAATTAACACGTAAAGCACAATAATATTTTTCTAAATTGAACGTGCCATTTTTTGCAGTAATAACGCACCAATAACGGGGATTTTTATCATTTATTATGACCAGATTGGTTTTTTCAAAAAACTAAACGAAAATTATTTATACTAACTGTATCTTTGGCCCGTTATGCCTATGATGAAAGAAAAAATTTTAATTTGGGGCCTGCTTTTGTGGAGTATCGGTATTTACGGCCAGTCCAAATCCATTAAAATTTATTGGCAAGAATTGGCCCAAGCACCCTCAGCTAAAGCCAAAGTCCCCTCGCAAAAGGAGCAAGCCCTGTCGCGCTTTAATATGAGCTGGAGCATGGGTAATGCTGTTTATCACACGCGATGGGTTGATCAGGGTTTTGCGCTGAACCGTTCCGGGTCGCTGACGGATATTGTTTGGGCTCCTGCTACCAGACAAGAAATTAAAAAACTCCAAGGGAAGAATTTGCCGTCTGACATCGTTTTGACCCTTGGCAGCGCCATGGCGCGTGACCAAATTTACACCACACTTTCTTTTGATCCATTTGTCAAGCGCAATGGGCGTATCGAAAAGTTAGTTTCGGCCCAGATGAATTACCGAAGAGGTCCAGTGCCATCGAGTCGTCTAGCCCGAAACTTGATGAACTCCGTTTTGTCTCAAGGGAGTTGGTACCGTTTTGAAATTGATCAGACCGGTGTTTACAAGCTAGATCGAACCTTTCTCAGTAGTTTAGGCATGGATCTGACACAACTGGATATCGATCGCCTCAAAATCTATGGCCATGGAGGCAAGCCTCTTCCGTTGGCCAATAGTGAAAATTTGTTTTTTGATTTACCGGAGACGCCCATTCAAGTTGTGGGGGCCGAGGATGGTACTTTTGATTCAGGTGATTATGTGCTCTTTTATGGACAAGGCACCATAGGTTACGATGCAGAAAACGACAGTCACCTGAACCCATATTCAGATACGGCCTATTATTATGTGACGGCAGATGGAACTTTGGGCCAGCGCATTCAACTTTTGCAAGAACCCATAGGCTCAGTAGATTTGGTTTTTAACTCTTTTCAAGAGGTCAAATTCCATGAAGAGGATACTTATTCGCCGGCCAAAGTTGGGCGTCAGTGGTTCGGCAACCGATTTGACATTCAAAATGACCAGCAATATACCTTCTCCTTCGACAATAGATTGACGGATCAGCCCTTTGAAGTGAAGGTGCGTGCAGCAGCAGCATCCGATGTACCCACAAGCATGCAGGTCTCGGTGAACAATGTGGCGACGGATCCCTTGAACTTTAATGGAGTCAATGACCCCACCTTGCTTAGTGTTGATTCATTCCGGGAAGATTTTACCCTTTCTGGGGCGTCAATTAGTGTTGAAATGACCTATAATAACTCTGGAAATCCTTCAAGTATCGGTTATCTTGATTACGTGAGAGTAGAGGCGACAAGAGCCTTGCAGGCAGGATCAGGACAATTGCTTTTTCGCAATAAGGAAGCGGCAACTAGTGGAGGAATCGGGCGATACGAGATCACTAATGCGGCAGCGGTAACCCAGGTCTGGGATGTCACGAATCCATTTGACATCAAAGCTGTTTTGAATGAAGAATCCGCAGCAACATTTTCATTTAAGGCACAGTTGGGCAGCGCGAGTGAGTACGTGGCGCTTGATGATGATGATTTTTTAGAGCCCAAGCGTGGCGGCAATCCCTTGGTGGCCAATCAAGATCTAAAGGGCGATTTGTTTTTGGGCCCAAATGGTCAGTTTGAAGATATAGATTATCTGATCATTACCCCCGCCGTTTTGCGAAGCGCTGCAATGCGATTGGCTGATCACCACCGGAATCGTTCTGGATTGCGGGTTAGAGTAATTACACTACAAGATATCTACAACGAGTTCAGTAGCGGCCAACAAGATATTTCTGCCATTAGAAATTTAGTCCGTTATGTTTATGACCATGCTTCAGGCTTCGACCAGCGCATCAAATACCTTTGTCTTTTTGGAGATACCTCAGTAGACTATAAAGACCGATTGACAGGGAATAATAATATGGTGCCATCTTACCATACCTTATCCAGTGTCGACACCTTCAATTCATTCATGTCTGATGACTTTTTTGGGATGATGGACCCGAATGAGGGCACCATGTCCTCATCGCATAGTCTAGATATCGCAGTTGGTCGTATTTTGGCAGATACCCCTGCTTTGGCCACAACGGTAGTGGATAAGATTTTGTCTTATGACGACGAGGCCTCATTTGGCCAATGGCGCAATAATTTTGTGATCATTTCTGACGATGTCGATATTGGCTGGGAATATCGCGCGCTTGAAGTGACCCTCGACTCTATTGCTGATCGGGTCAGTGCTGAACGTCCTTCTGTCAATGTCAAAAAAATCCATACAGATGCTTATCAGCAACAAACCTCTGCTGGTGGAAATCGATATCCCGAAGCCAAGGAAGCCATTGAAAACGCGATTGAATTGGGGGCGCTGATTGTCAATTATTTTGGTCATGGAGGGGAAGATGGGTTGGCTAAGGAATTTATTTATACCAAAGAAACTGCTCAAGATTTGCGCAATAGTGATCGTTACCCATGTTTTGTAACGGTTACCTGTGAGTTTTCGAAGTTCGATAATCCATTAAGGGTAACGGCTGGAGAACTTACTTTTTGGAATGCTCAAGGGGGCGCTGCCTCCCTGATCACAACGACGCGTTCGGTGAGTGTCACTTTAGGGGTCGACTTTAACACCCTGCTGTCTGAGTATTTATTTGGATATGGCTTAGACCAACCTCCTGCACCTGCCGAAGCACTCAGACTGGCAAAGAACCTGATCGGCTCAAACAATAAGAGAGTCATCTTTTATATTGGTGATCCTGCCATGCATTTGGCTTTTCCTAAAAAACAAATCAGATTGACGGCCATCAATGATATCCCCCTTGGGGTCGCCTCGGATACACTTCAGGCTTTGGGTCGTGTCAAACTCAGTGGTGTTGTATTGGACCCAGAGGGCAATGCATTGCCGGATTACAATGGTTTGCTCCAAGTCAAAGTTTTCGACAAAGATGTGCAGCGTGCCACTCTTGCCAACGATGGCATCAGAGACAATGGCACCGATTATGACAATGACGGCAATACAACCAATTTGCTCATCATGAATTTCAAAACTTTGGGAGAAGTTCTTTTTAATGGTCAGGCAACGGTCACCAATGGTGCTTTTGATTTTGAATTTATTGTTCCACGTGATATTCAAATTCCAGTGGGGCAGGGAAAAGTTAGTTTTTATGCCCGGCGTAATGCCCAGTTTGAAGATCAAACGGGCTATAATCTAAATGTATTGGTTGGCGGGATCAATGAAAATGCACCACAAGATCTTCAAGGCCCTGAGATCGATTTGTTCATGAATGATGACAGTTTTATTTCGGGAGGGACAACGAATAACAATCCAATCTTAATTGTCAAACTGGAAGACCTGAGTGGTCTCAATACTACAGGTGGCATTGGGCACGACCTGGTTGCTGTTCTGGATGGTGATACGGCAAATCCTTTTGTGCTGAACGATTACTATCAAGCCGGCATCGATGACTTCACAAGGGGCACAGCTCAGTTCAAGTTGCGTGACTTAGAGAATGGCCCGCACAGTCTTCAGGTAAAGGCTTGGGACACGTATAATAATTCTTCTATTGCCACTCTTGATTTTGTGGTTGCAGGCGGAGATCAATTGGCCATTTCAAGGGTACTCAATTATCCAAATCCTTTTGTCAATTATACAGAGTTTTGGTTCAATCACAATCGCCCATTTGAACCTTTGGAGGTACAAGTACAAGTTTTTACCGTGTCTGGGAAGGTCGTGTGGAGTCATCAGCAGACGGTGGTCAATCAAGGGTACCTCTCTAGGGATATCATTTGGGATGGTCGAGATGATTTTGGCGACCGAATTGGCAAAGGGGTCTACGTTTATAAATTGTCTGTAAGGTCAGCATTATCGGGTAAAACAGCCGAGAAATATGAGAAACTCGTAATCCTATAAATAATTAAAAAGTATATTTGTTAAAATTTAAAAAACATGAAAAAGATTTTAATTGTTCTTTTTTTGTTACTCACAGCAGTAACGACTTTTGCTCAGGAAACTATTGCTCCTCAGCCCATTACTACTGGTGTTCCCTTTTTATTGATTGCTGCTGATGCACGCGCAGGTGGCATGGGGGATATTGGTGTGGCGACTTCTGCCGATGCCTTTTCCCAGCAATGGAACCCGTCAAAATATGCCTTTTCAGAGAGCCAACAAGGTTTTGGGGTCACCTATACACCGTACTTGAGTAGCTTGGTCAACGATATCTTTTTGGGGAACTTGACGTACTTCAATAGGATGAATGAGCGCAGTGCTGTGGCAGCAAGTTTTCGATATTTTAGTCTTGGCGATATTGAACTGAGAGATACATTCGATCAGGAGCCATTGATCCAAAGTCCCAATGAATTTACTTTTGACGTGTCGTATGCCCTGCGCTTGAGTGATCGTTTTTCTATGGCCGTAACAGGTCGTTATTTGCGTTCTGACCTCAAGATTCAGGCCTCGACTGAAGATGCTTCTGCGGCCAGTTCGTTTGCCGTGGACATCTCCGGTTACTACCAAAGTGAGGAAGTGGCTTTCACCGATTTCAACGGTCGCTGGCGCGGAGGATTTAACATTTCTAACATTGGCCCTAAGATAAAATATGACGACGTCGGTCAAGAAAACTTTTTGCCAACCAAATTAGGTGTTGGTGGTGGATTTGACTTTATATTAGACCAGTACAACACCGTTGGTGCGCATATAGAATTCAATAAGCTCTTGGTGCCAACCCCTCAGGATTTTAACGGCGACGGGGTCCTTGATGCAGAAGATGCTGATGAGTACAATAATATTGGTTTTGTCTCTGGGATGTTCTCCTCTTTTGGAGATGCTCCAGGCGGTTTTAGTGAAGAGCTGAGCGAGTTGACATGGGCCTTGGGTGTAGAGTATTGGTATCAAGACGTTTTTGCGCTTCGTACGGGCTACTTTAATGAAAGTGACGATAAGGGATCGCGTAAATTTTTGTCATTAGGAGCTGGATTTAAATATACCTCAATTGATATTGATCTTTCATACCTTTTCTCAACATCAAATGTGCGCAGTCCATTAGAAGGAACACTTCGTTTTGGTTTGACCTTTAACTTAGGAGATACCTATACTGAATACTAGAAAAATATTTTTTCTATTGATAAATGACCTCCAAGAGAGGTCATTTTTTTTATTCTCAAAGAACGGAACACGCTTTAATGCATTAATGCGTGGGCTCGATAGTAAAGATGGTCATTTTTTGGCCTTAAGTGGTTTTTTAGAAACGCAGAAAAACGTATTTTTGCGATTCATTTGTTGGACCTAAAGACAAATCTCTTTTAAGGATGAAAAAAATTACCAAACAGACGTACCTCGATTGGTATGAGCATATGATGTTTTGGCGCAAGTTTGAGGACAAGCTGGCCCAAGTCTATATCAACCAAAAGGTTCGTGGATTTTTGCACTTGTATAACGGTCAGGAAGCGGTATTGGCAGGAGCCTTGCATGCGATGGATTTGACGAAGGACAAAATGATTACCGCGTATCGTTGTCACGTACAGCCCATTGGCATGGGTGTTGACCCTAAGCGTGTGATGGCAGAACTTTATGGAAAAGCCACGGGGACCTCACAGGGTCTTGGCGGATCCATGCATATTTTTTCTAAAGAACATCGATTCTATGGTGGACATGGTATTGTTGGCGGACAAATTCCGCTAGGTGCTGGTCTCGCCTTTGGTGATAAATACCACAATACAGGTGGTGTGACCCTAACCTTTATGGGTGATGGGGCAACGCGACAAGGGGCACTGCACGAAACCTTTAACCTGGCTATGCTTTGGAAGCTTCCGGTTGTTTTTTGTGTTGAAAATAATGGCTATGCCATGGGTACCTCAGTGGCTCGGACCGCCAATCATTCTGAAATTTGGAAACTGGGCTTGGGCTATGATATGCCTTGTCGTCCAGTCGACGGCATGAAACCAGAGATGGTGGCCAAGGAGTTAGACGAAGCGATTGCGCGCGCAAGAAAAGGCGACGGGCCGACCTTTTTGGAAATCAGAACTTATCGTTACCGCGGACATTCAATGAGTGATGCCCAGCACTATCGTACTAAGGATGAAGTTGCCAAGATGCAGGAGCAAGATCCAATATCATACGTCTTGAACCACATATACGAGAACAAATGGGCCAGTGAAAAGCAAATCGCAGAGATCGATCAAAAGGTAAAGGATAAAGTAGCCGAGTGTGAAGCGTTTGCTGAGTCGTCGCCTTATCCTGAGAAAAACGTGATGTACGATACGGTTTATCAGCAAGAGGATTATCCATTTTTACCCCACAAATTATAAGTTATGGCTGAAATCATCACAATGCCTCGCTTGAGCGATACAATGGAAGAAGGCACGGTAGCCAACTGGTTAAAAAAAGTTGGTGACTCGGTGCATGAGGGTGACATCCTCGCTGAAATCGAAACAGATAAGGCGACGATGGAATTTGAATCGTTTTATGAAGGGACACTTTTGCATATCGGTGTTGCCGAAGGAGAAACTGCATACGTCGATGCCCTTTTGGCCATCATCGGTGATTCTGGAGAAGACATCACAGGATTAATAAATGGCGAAGCAGCTGAAACGACAAATGAGGTGCCTCAAGATGCCGTACCAGCGCCAAACCAAGACGATTCTTCAGTGCAAGACAGCACTAGTTCTGCGTCAGATGCTGAAGATTTACCGCAAGGAGTACAAATTATTACAATGCCTCGCTTGAGCGATACCATGGAAGAGGGTACAGTCGCCACTTGGTTAAAGAAAGAAGGAGATACTGTTCAAGAAGGAGATATTCTTGCAGAAATTGAAACGGATAAGGCCACCATGGAATTTGAATCGTTTTATAGCGGGACCTTATTAAAGATTGGCATTCCCGAGGGTGGTACAGCCCTTGTCGATGCACTTTTGGCAATTATAGGCCCGGCAGGAACTGACGTTTCAGGAGTGACTGCGGCACCGTCTAAAGACGCAACAGCCGATGAACCCAGCCCTGTGCCAGTGCTAGATGCACCAGCGCCTGTAAAACCAGCTCCGGCAGCACCAGCTCCCGTTGTAGCAGCTCCTGTTGTTGCAGACCAAACCAGACGATTTATATCGCCTCTTGCCAAAAAATTGGCTCAAGAAAAAGGCATTGACATGTCTCATGTTATCGGAAGCGGTGAACATGGACGTATCATTAAGCGTGATATAGAAAATTACCAGCCTGCTGCACCGGCATTCGGCCAATATGCGCCAGTTGGTGTTGAATCTTTCGAGAGTCTTCCTAATTCTCAGATGCGCAAGACTATTGCTAAGCGATTAGGAGAGTCCAAATTCACAGCGCCACATTATTACCTTACAGTCGAAATGGACATGGATCATGCTATGGCCGCACGAACCGCTATTAATACAGCTGAGGGCGTCAAGATTTCGTTTAATGACATGGTGGTTAAAGCCTGTGCAATGGCACTTCGCTTGCACCCACAAGTCAATAGCCAATGGGAGAATCAAGCAACGAAAATAGCCAAGCACATACACATGGGCGTGGCCGTGGCCGTAGAGGATGGTCTTGTGGTCCCTGTCGTCAAATTTGCAGACCAGATGACTTTTTCACAAATTGGTGCTGCCGTCAAAGAAATGGCAGGAAAGGCAAGAGCCAAAAAACTGACCCCGGATGAGATGCAAGGCAGTACCTTCACCGTTTCGAACCTCGGTATGTTTGGCATTAAGGAGTTCACCTCCATCATCAATCAGCCCAATTCAGCGATTTTGTCAGTTGGTGCGATTGTTCAAAAACCTGTGGTGAGAGATGGTGCGGTGGTAGTTGGACACACGATGACCGTTACTTTGGCCTGTGACCACCGAACAGTTGACGGTGCTACTGGAGCGAAGTTCCTACAAACCTTGCGCCAATATATAGAGCAGCCAGTGACGATGTTCGTATAAAAAACGTTTTTAATTGTTTTGTAGCCCGTTGTCTTTTTATAAGATAGCGGGTTTTGTTTATCTTTAGACTATGATAAAACATGTGGTCATTACGGGAACAAGCCGTGGTATAGGATTTGAATTGGCGCAATTATTTGCGGCCTCTGGACATGAAGTTTTGGCGTTATCTCGCAGAACAGACAGCATACGGGCTTTAGGGCTTAAAAATTGCCACACCTTGTCCTGTGACATTACAAATCAAGACGACTTGAATAAGGCAGAAAGTTTTGTGGCAGATCATTGGCCGCAGGTCGATATAGTGATCAATAATGCAGGGTTTTTAATCAATAAGCCATTCACTCAACTCACTGCAAACGACATGCAACGCATGTATGCGGTCAATACTTTTGGACCAATAGCATTGATCCAAACACTCATGCCAATGATGGCTAAAGATGGCCATGTCGTCTCCTTAAGCAGTATGGGTGGGGTGCAGGGGAGTGCCAAATTTGCTGGTCTTACTGGATACAGCAGCAGTAAAGGAGCACTCAATGTGTTGAGTGAGGTTTTGGCCGAAGAATATAAAGATCAAGGCTTGAAGTTTAATGTTTTGGCTTTAGGTGCTGTTCAGACGGAAATGCTACAGGAAGCTTTCCCAGGTTATCAGGCACCGCATTCTGCACGTGAAATGGCACAATATATCATGAAATTCGCCCTCGAAGATGGACGCTTTTTTAATGGTAAAATCCTTCCTGTTTCTCAATCAACACCCTAGGCATGTTCACTGAATCGATCGCTGCTTACTTGCCAGAATTGGCGAAAGAACAGATTAGGGCTATAGTGCAAAAACATCAAGTACTGATCAAGGTTGTGCCGCAAAGAGTCACGCGGCATGGTGATTACCGAATGCTTCAATCTGGTGGGCATCAGATCACGATCAATGCAAATTTAAATCCCTATCGCTTTCTTTTGACTTTGATTCATGAATTGGCACATTTGGAAGCCTTTAAGACTTTTGGCAGGACCATCAAGCCTCATGGAAAGGAATGGAAGCGAACGTTTCGGCAATTGTTTTTGCCGTTTTTGCGGCCAGAAATTTTTCCGACAGAATTGTTACCTCCTTTGGCGCAATATTTCAAAAACCCAAAAGCAAGCAGTGACACCGATACACAATTATCTTTGGCCTTAAAAGCCTTTGACCCAGCGAATGAAAAAAATTATATATTTGAACTGCCGTTAGGGTCAGACTTCAAGATCCATAACGGTAGAATTTTTACAAGGGGTGCGCAACGGGTAAAGCGTTATGAGTGTAAAGAAAAAGGAACTGGGCGTATTTATTTATTTCACCCAAATGCCGAGGTCGAAACGATCGTTTCTGAAGACTAGAAATGTCAAATTATTTTGTTTATTAATTAGTTGATGATAATTGTAACATATGGAAACGCCTGAAAAATCCAATGCCGATCAAACACCTAGTTCTTCAGAGATCAGTTCAGCTGCTTTGGGTCTATGGTCAAAAATTAAAGTTTTTATCATTGAATTACTCGACTTTCGAGGGGACACCGATAGAGAAAGTACTGTAGAGGCCATTGTCAAGGACATCCCTTTTAAGGGGGCTACGGCTTGGATTCTCATTTGTTCTATTTTTGTGGCCTCCATTGGTCTCAATGCCAATTCTACAGCAGTAGTTATTGGCGCGATGTTGATTTCTCCACTTATGGGGCCAATATTGGGGATCGGATTGTCTATCGCGATTAATGATATTGACACACTGAAAAAATCTTTGATCAATTTTGGGGTCATGATTCTTTTGAGTGTGCTTACTGCTTTTTTGTTTTTTTGGCTTTTTCCGTTGAGAGAAGAATCATCTGAGTTATTGGCAAGAACTAAACCCGATATTAGAGATGTTTTGATTGCATTTTTTGGTGGGCTTGCCTTGATTATAGCGCGCACCAAAAAAGGAACAGTGGCCAGTGTCATTTTTGGCGTGGCCATCGCCACGGCCTTAATGCCGCCATTGTGTACAGTCGGATTTGGACTGTCGCAAGCGGTATTAGGAAATCCTAATGGTATGTCATTTGCTGCTGGTGCATTCTATCTCTTTGTGATCAACACGATATTCATTGCCTTGGCGACCTTTATTGTTTTGAAATTGTTGCGTTTTCCAATGCTCAATTATGCCAATTCACACAGACGCCGAAAAATCGCCCGTTTGGCATCGTTTTTGGCAATTCTAGTCATGATTCCAGCCGGTTTCACGTTTTATAGCGTTTTGAAGGAGAGTAGTTTTAATATAGAAGCGAGACAATTTATTGATAAGGAACTCAATGGTTTGCCAAATGCCTCCTATATAAAGAAATATGCCACGGCAAAATATCTGCCTGAGGAAGGCTCGATCATCGAGATCACCTCCTTTGGAGGGCAACAAATTGACCCTGTGACCTTGGAGTTGTTGCGGTCTCGATTGAATAACTACAAGGCCCTGAATGGCACTGAATTGATGTTGAATCAAAACATTGAAGAAAACGATGTCGAAAATGAAATGCGTTATCTTGCAGAATTGCGTTCAAGAGATTCACTAGAAATTAATAATAAGGATCAAAAAATTGCCATTTTGGAGCGGGAAGTCGCTCGCCTTATCAAGCTTGAGGCCAAAAAAGTACCCTTTGAAACCCTTTGTGAGGAAGCAAAAATTCATTATAAGAACCTCAAGGAGCTCCGTTATGCCAGTACATTGATTTCGAACTTTGATCGAATTGATACCATGGTCGTTTTTGAAACGCAGTGGCAACCACAGAGTACCAAAAAGCAGATTTCAAGCGATCAACAGGAGTTATACGAATGGCTCAAGTATAAGCTCCAGATCGACACGCTAGTGGTGCGATAAGTCGAGCAGTTGGTCATTTACTGCGCTGGATCTCGCGGATTTTTTTGAAGAGGTTGGAGGAATAAACAAAGTCAATAACTTCTTGTTTATCGGCGTTGAATATGGTGTTGGCATTACCTTCCCAGGCAACTTTGCCGTATTGCAGGAATACTATGTTTTGTCCAATTTCCATAACACTATTCATGTCGTGTGTGTTGATGATGGTGGTGATGTCGTATTCTTGAGTAATTTCTTGGATGAGGTTGTCGATGACCATGGCTGTTTTTGGATCTAGACCCGAATTAGGCTCGTCACAAAACAGGTATCTTGGGTTGTTGACTATGGCACGTGCAATGGCCACACGTTTTTGCATGCCCCCAGATATTTCGGAAGGAAATTTTTTATTGGCATTATTCAGATTGACCCGCGATAAGACTTCGTTGACCGAGTGGATCATTTCTTGTTCCGTCTGATCCGTAAACATCCTAAGGGGAAACATGACATTTTCTTCTACAGTCATCGAATCAAATAGCGCACCGCCTTGAAAAACCATCCCTATTTTTTGTCTCAACTCCTTACGCTCATTATTGTCCATTTTGCTGAATGGTTTGTCGGAGTAAAGAATTTGTCCACTGTCTGGGCGATACAGACCTAAAAGACATTTCAGAAACACTGTTTTTCCACTGCCGCTGGATCCTATAATGAGGTTGGTTTTGCCTCTTTCAAAGGCTGTCGAGACATCCCTTAAAATAGGGGTGTCTCCAAACTGTTTATTGAGATGGTTGACTTTGATCATTAGCTCAGGAGTAAGATGGTGATGACATAATTTGCGATGATGATGATCACACTAGTCCATACAAAAGCAGCGGTGCTCGCTTTGCCTACCTCGAGAGCTCCACCAGTCATATAATATCCTTTGAATGATGGAACGGTGGCTAAGATAAAAGCAAAAACGAAAGACTTGATGAAAGCATAGATGAGGTGGAATGGGATGAATTTTGACTGAACCCCTTCAATAAATGCTGCAGAAGAGCTAAACCCCCCATAGACTGTGGCAATCCATCCGCCAAAAATGCCCAGGAACATGGCGATGCCTATCACGAAAGGATAAAAAAGTAAGGCGATAATTTTAGGAAAAACCAAATAATTCAATGAGTTGATGCCCATGACCTCCAGAGCGTCTATTTGCTCAGTCACCCGCATGGAACCAATACTAGAGGTGATGAATGAGCCAATTTTTCCAGCCATAATGATAGAGATGAACGTCGGGGCAAACTCCAAAATGACCGACTGTCTTGTGGCGAAACCAACCAATAGATCTGGAATAAGAGGATTGTCGATATTGAGTGCCGTTTGTATGGAGACCACACCACCAACGAAAAAAGAAATGAAGACTACAATTCCAAGACTATTAAGAATAAGTTCTTCAACTTCTTTGAGAATTAATTCCTTCATTACGCTTCGTTTTGTTGGTCTCTTGAATACTTGACCCAACATCAAAAAATAAGCGCCAATCTCTGTAAAGTGCTTCATAGGGCTAAAATAAGAAATTTAGCCTAGTTCTCAGGAGCTTCTTCTGTGCCCAATAAATGAATCATTTTATGATAAATTTCGGTATTTTCATAAACACCAGCGAAGTTCTGAGCCCCAGGGCCATAGGCAAAAACAGGAATCCAATCTCCTGTATGATTGCCCGTGCTGAATTTGGGTTCAATGACGTTGTAGTCGCCATCTTTGGCGGCCAAAACCAGGCCTCCCGTTGCATGATCACCAGTGACAATAAGTAACGTTTCTTGATCGGCTATGGCATAGTCTAAAAGTGTTCCTATTGTATCGTCTAAATCTATAAGCTCAGCGACCATATAATTAAAGTCGTTGTCGTGACCACCCCAATCTACTTGAGACCCTTCGGTCATCAGAAAAAATCCATTATCTGATTGTTCCAGTAGGCGCAATCCAATGGAAGACGCTTGAACGAGAAAATCTCCGCGGGATTCTGAAATTTTTGGCAATTCTGTTGCGCCGATAAGGTACCCTAGCTTTTGAGCATCAGGGTATGATGAGAGGGATGTGGTATCCAGCGTGTATCCTTTTTTGACCAATGTGTCGAGCAGATTGTTTTGATCACTGCGTTGGTTGAAATATTGTAATCCAGATCCGGCAAAATAAGTCACTTCGGATTGGGTCAAAGCCTTGGCAATCATTTCGTGATGGTAACGACTTTCATCATGTGCATAAAAACTTGCGGGAGTAGCATGTGTGATGCTCGAGGTAGCAATGACGCCTGTAGCCATATTTTTTGTGTGCGCGAATTCAATAATATTGGGGATTGACTGCCCAAGTGAATCTACACCGATGGCTCTGTTAAAGGTTTTTTGACCGCAGGCAAGTGCAGTGGCAGCAGCACCGCTGTCCGTGATTCGAGAGGTTGATGAGACCTTGCTTAGGCCAATTACAGGAAACCGCTCGTAATGCACTTGACCATTTTTATAGAACTCTAGTGATGATATTTGGCTCAGTCCTGTCCCATCACCAATGACCAAAATGATGTTTTTAGGCCTTGTTGTGGTGTCTGAATGAAAATTCTTCTTTGAAGAGATCGCAATGTATTGACTGCTTTGGTGACAAGAGGTCAAAAGGGTACAAAAGAATAGGGTCAGAAAATATCTCATCGATGAGTTGCTAGATTTGCTTCAAAAGTAAGTCTTGAATGTTATTAAAGAGTAAAATATACTATTATTTTACGCCAAAAATGGCTTTCCACAAAAAGCGTCTCACAAATGCTCCTTGCTGAGCAGAAATTAACGGGGCGCTCCTATTTTGCCAATAATACTTCAATCCTTGTGAGAGTATTGACAATCTTTTGTAAAACCAGGCGAGTTTGGCTAAAGACAGAAACGCTAGGACAAGTCCGTACCGCATGGAGGCGTAGGCTATCCCTTGTTGGGCCTGTCCATTGGTCTGGTAATTTGCCCCTGTGGGTTTGAGGTGTTTCACATGTAGATCAGCATAGGTTTGGATTTTCCAGCCGAAGTAAAGTGCGAGCCACTGGTCGATAGAGTCCCATCCGATACATGGTCTAAGGCCTCCGATAGCGTCAAAGCATTCTGTTCTGTAGAGTTTTACGGGGCCTCTAATTTTGGTGGTTTTGGCAAGTCCTTCGTATTGCCACTGATGGTCTTTATAAATGTACAATAGTCCACTGGCCATGCCCAAGGCGGGTTGTTCTGAAAAATGCCTGAGGAGCGTTTCAAAATATTGCGGTGGCAGCGCTATATCGGCATCGAATTTTCCGATCAAATCAGGTGTGCCCTTGATATATTGACGACCATGATCAAAGGCTTGAACTACTTTTGTCCCGGGGGCATGATAATGATCTTTCTTCAGGTGCACCGCATCAATCCAATGATGGGTTTTGCTCCAAGCATCAATGATCTCTTGCGTTTGATCTGTTGACCCATCATTCACCAGAATTAATTGGTTTGGTTTTTTGACTTGGTGCTCATAGGCACGCAACACGCGCTCCAGATGGTCAGCTTCATTATGTATGGGCATGATGATGGTGAAGGTCATCTCCATTTGGTCTTGTTGCGACCGGGGTGGTGTTGGCTTATGGTCAGGCACGTTCTGCATATATCAGAAGATAACGTGGGGTGAATAACCGCAGAATAGGGCGAAATCCTAGTTTTTTGACCGGGTGGCTAAATTGCTCTTCCTCTTTGATGACCCAGCCAGTTTTTTCTAGGAGCCAACGAAATTGCCAAGGCTCAAATTCATGAAAATGTCTGTCCCAAGGATCGATTTTACTCTGATAGGCCGTTGCGAACCATAGTTTCAAAGGGACTGAGACAAAAAGTTTAGGCGCGTTGATCTCTTTTAAGACACCAAAGGGGTTCAAGAGGTGTTCCATGATCTCAAATGCGGTGACCGCGTCATATTGAGCATTATGTAGTGCAGAGCGGTCTGTGTCCAGGTCTTCTCCTTTTGTATTGTGCACAGAAAAGCCTTCGGCTTTAAGAATCTCAGTAAATGGGTTGGGGACACCAAGATCCAGAATCTGTTCTGAATGTCCCAGGTGTTTTTTGACTAAAGTCAGTGTTTTTGAATAGCGTTTTTTTGGGTATCTGCCTTCGTACATATCAAACGCGATAGATCACGGCATTAATATTCATTCCTGCGCCGACACTGGCGAACATGACGACATCACCCGGATTGACCTCCTGGCCTTCAAATTCTCCTCGAGCCACCAAATCAAATAATGTGGGGACTGTCGCGACACTCGAATTGCCCAGAGTATTTATGGTCATGGGCATAACGCCTTTTGGTGCTTGGAGGCCATAAAGTTTGTAGAAACGTTGAATAATGGCTTCATCCATTTTTTCGTTGGCCTGATGTATGAATACCTTTTTGAGTGCTTCAATGGGGATGTTGGCATTGTCAAGACATTCTTTCATGGCAGCAGGGACGTTCGATATGGCAAACTCATATATTTTTCGTCCATACATTTTGATGTACTTGCGCGCACTGCTGTCTTCCTTTTTGTAGGACTCACCAAAATAAATAAAATGCGCTTCGTCGTAAGCAAAAGTTGCGCTCAAGTGATTCAATATTCCTTGGCCGGGCTTGGCTTCTGTATCAGATTGTAGCACGACAGCGCCGGCGCCATCACTATAAATCATAGAATCGCGATCGTGTTGGTCAACAACTCTCGACAATGATTCCGCACCAATGACCAGGCATCTTTTGGCCATACCTGCTTTTGAAAAGGCATAAGATTGTATCACCCCTTCTACCCATCCTGGGCAGCCAAACAAAATATCGTAGGCCACACATTTGGGGTTTTTAATCTTAAGAAGATGTTTGACTCTTGACGCTAGGCTAGGGACGGTATCACTTTGACTGCTGTTGTGCTTGACATCACCATAATTGTGCGCCACTATAATATAATCCAGCGTCTCTGGATCAATTCCTGCATCAGTTATTGCTTTTTCGGCGGCAAAAGCTGCAATGTCTGAGGTGACTTTTTTGGGTTTCAGATAACGCCTTTCAGCGATTCCCGTAATGGCTTTGAACTTGCGTATGATGACAGAGTTTTCATCGGGCAACGGCGTACCATCTTCATTAAAAAAATCGTGATCGTTGAATTGATCGTTTGTAGTGACTGTTCGTGGAATGTAACTCCCTGTTCCGGTGATGATCACGCTCATGAGCTTATTTTTTTTAAAGGTACAGAAAAAGTCTCTTTTTGTTAAAAAACCATGTGCTATTCCCTAAATACTGATACGTTAATTCATATATTCTTCTATCGGCGTGCAGGTACAGATCAAATTACGGTCTCCATAGGCATCGTCTACTCTGCGCACGCTTGGCCAAAATTTATCAGCTCTCAAATAGTCCAGTGGATAAGCCGCCGTGGCTCTTGAGTAAGGAAGATCCCATTGATCACTAGTGACCATAGCCAAGGTATGTGGCGCATTTTTTAGCGGATTATTCGGTTGGTCTAGTTGCGCTTGATCGATTTCTTTTCGAATGGATATCATGGCATCACAAAAACGATCCAGTTCTGCTTTGTTTTCACTTTCTGTAGGTTCAATCATGACTGTCCCGGCGACTGGAAATGAAACTGTAGGCGCATGATAACCATAATCCATCAGTCGTTTCGCAATGTCAGTAACCTCAATACCATGATCCTTAAATGGTCTGCAATCGAGAATCATTTCATGTGCCGCGCGTCCTTGCTCTCCAGTGTATAGGGTTTCAAAGTGACCTTTTAGTCGTTCTTTCATGTAGTTGGCATTCAAAATGGCAAATTGTGTCGATTTCTTCAAACCGCGTTCACCAAGCATGCAGATGTAGCCATATGAAATCAAACAAGCCAATGCACTGCCCCAAGGAGCCCCTGAAATGGCAGTAATCGCATTTGCCCCACCTGTATTGATGACAGGATTCGAAGGCAGAAATGGGCGCAATTGTTCTGCAACACAAATTGGACCAACTCCAGGACCACCGCCGCCATGCGGAATGGCGAATGTTTTGTGAAGGTTCAAGTGACAAACATCAGCTCCAATGGCCCCTGGATGTGTCAATGCAACTTGTGCATTCATATTTGCACCGTCCATATAAACTTGTCCGCCACAGTCATGGATGATTCCGGTAATTTCTCTAATGGCACTTTCGTAGACCCCATGGGTTGATGGGTAAGTCACCATCAAGCAAGACAATTGCTCTTTATAATGTAAAGCCTTTTGTCGCAAATCATCAACATCGATATTGCCATCTTCATTCGCTTTGGTCACCACTACTGTCATTCCTGCCATTACTGCACTTGCAGGATTGGTGCCATGGGCCGATGATGGAATCAAGCAAATATTTCTATGGTGGTCCCCTCGAGAGGCATGATAAGCACGGATCACCATCAGCCCGGCATACTCCCCTTGTGCTCCAGAATTAGGCTGTAAGGATGTTGCGGCAAAACCTGTGATTTCAGTCAATTGATCTTCGAGCTTTTTGAGCATTATTTGATAACCTTTCGCCTGATCTACAGGAACAAATGGGTGAAGGCCACCCCATTTGGGATCACTCAGTGGTAACATTTCCGAGGCCGCATTGAGTTTCATGGTGCACGAGCCCAGCGAAATCATCGAATGGTTAAGCGCCAAGTCTTTTTTCTCAAGTCGTTTGATATAGCGCATCAATTCTGTCTCGCTATGGTATTGATGAAAAACGTCTTGCGTTAATACCGGACCTTGTTTGACATAGTCTTGAGGCAACTCTAGGTTGTGGTCTATGGAGTTTATAGGTTGGTGTGCAACGCCTGTCGCTTCTGCGAAAATCGCCAAAATACCATTGACCTCGTCAAGTGAAGTTGTTTCATTTAGCGATAAGTAAAGCGATTGATCCGAGGCGTAATGGAAGTTGGTTTTGTGCTTTAAGGCAATCGGTTCTACTACAGATCTTGAAATGTTTAGGGTCAAGGTGTCAAAAAACACACCGCTTTTGACCGAAACCTGATGCGCTTCAAGCGCTTTTTTGAGTGTTGCTGTGGTAGCGTGTACTTTTTTGGCAATATACCTTAAGCCTTCGGGGCCATGATAAACGGCGTACATGCCAGCCATGACCGCCAGGAGCACCTGTGCGGTACAGATATTGGAGGTGGCCTTGTCACGCTTGATGTGTTGTTCTCTTGTTTGAAGAGCCATGCGCAACGCCCGTTGGCCGTCAGTGTCTTTTGTGACCCCAATGATGCGTCCGGGAATATGGCGTTTGAATTCGCTTTTTGTGGCAAAGAAACCAGCGTGGGGTCCACCGTATCCTAGGGGGATTCCAAATCGCTGTGAAGTACCTACAACAACATCCGCTCCGGCGTCACCTGGCGCTTTGAGCAGCACAAGACTGAGTAAGTCGGCTGCAACAGCTACTTTGATGTCGTTGGTGTGCGCTTTAGAAATGAATTCATCCAAAGCCATTACTGTTCCATTCTTTCCGGGGTATTGAAGCAAGGCGCCGAAGAAATTTGATCCAAAATCGAAGTCTTCTGCAGCACCCACAACGAGTTCGATTCCGATGGGTGTCGCTCTTGTTTGCAATAGCGAAAGCGTTTGTGGTAACACTTGATCACTGACAAAGAAAGAAGCAACATTATTTTTTTTCTGATTTCTTTCACGGACGGCAAATAAAAGCGCCATGGCTTCTGCAGCTGCAGTAGATTCGTCCAACAAAGAAGCGTTGGCCAGCTCCATCGCTGTGAGTTCAGTGATCAGCGTTTGGTAATTGAGCAGCGCTTCAAGACGACCTTGAGCAATTTCAGCTTGGTAGGGCGTATAGGCCGTATACCATCCTGGGTTTTCTAAAATATTGCGCTTGATTACTGAGGGGGTGCAACTGTCGTGATAGCCCAAACCGATATAGGTGCGGAAAATCTCGTTATGGGTGCCAAGATCGTGAATATGATTAAGAAATTCATGTTCGCTCATTTCAGGATCAAGGTCAAGGTCTGCCTTAAGGCGAATATCCTTGGGAATGGTTTGATCGATCAACTCTTCTATCGAAGATGCACCAATAGTTTTGAGCATTGACGGCACATCCGAGTCGCGCGGTCCTATGTGTCTTGAGGCAAAAGAATCAGTATTCATAAAGCAACAAATATTTTTTGTCAAAATTACAATAATAGCTGATTTTAATGCGGAATTACTGGATCAAAAACGAAGTATTTTTTAACCAAAACCAACACTTACTAACAATTAGTTATATTTGATTTATGCAGGTCTTTCGGGCAATTTTGAAGTATTATGTGATGGGCCATATTCATGTGTCTCTGGCGGTTGTAGCGCTTACCCTAGTGACCTTTAGAGAAATGAATCAAGAGGCCCCATATGTCTTGTTGGGCTTCGTTTTTTTTGGGACCGTTCTGGCGTATAACACTATTAATTTTATTGGTGCACGTCATGGCACGCCAATGGTCATCAGTGAATTTTTAATGGATAATGGCACGAGGCTTGTGCCTTGGGTAATGGGCTCACTCTTCTTTTATGTTTTTTTACCGATCAACATCAAGCTTTTGGCGCTTGGATTTGGCGCGTTGAGCTTTGTTTACATAGTGCCTGTTCGGATTGCGGCATTGAGGAACTATGCGGGCCTCAAATTATTTATTGTTGCTTTTGTTTGGGCGGGCATCACCGTCCTGTTGCCCCTCGAATATGAGGGCAATACTTCATTGGATTCAATTTTGCAGTTAGCGATTCCAAGGTTTTTCTGGATTATTGTACTGACTTTGCCCTTTGACATTCGGGATATGGATCGTGACCTGCCCCATCTGAAAACTTGGCCACAAACGTACGGGATCAACCGCACCAAAATAATGGGCACACTATTATTGCTTTTGGTCGGTTTATGGCATGCGTACTTTTGGGCGTGCTGCCCAGTCAGACCATGGGCTTTTTTGATCACAATAATGGTGACTCTGATGGGTTTGTGGGGTTCATCGCCGCAGCGCAATTGGTGGTATGCGGCATTTTGGATCGAATGCATTCCTTTATTGTGGCTCGCCTTGGTAGAGTGGGGTCTTTAAACCAGTCCAGATCGTTTGAGTAAAGCATCAGGCGAGGGCTGTCGTCCTCTGAAGGCAACAAAAAGGTCCATAGGGTCTTGTGTACCACCCTGGCTCAGAATATTATTTTTAAATGCTTGCGCTGTAGCTTGATCAAAAATACCGCGTTCTTGAAACAGGCCAAAAGCATCTGCATCAAGGACCTCTGCCCATTTATAACTGTAGTAGCCTGCAGCATATCCACCTTGAAAAATATGAGAAAATGCAGTACTCATACAGGTGTCTTCACTGGGGTCAAATAGTTGTGTGGGTCTGAGTGCTTGTTTTTCGAATGCCTTAACAGAGGTTTTCTCGAGACCTGATTCATCGTGGTAGGCCATATCTAAGGAGGCAAACCCGATTTGCCTTAGGGTCTGCATGCCTTGTTGAAAGGTCATGATCTGTTTGATTTGGGTCAAATAATGCTCGGGTAAAGCAGCACCGGTTTGATAATGTTTGGCGAAAAGAGCAAGACTTTCATCTTGATAACACCAATTTTCCATGATTTGACTGGGCAGCTCGACGAAATCCCACGAGACGTGTGTTCCGGAGAGACTGGGGTAGATGGTGTCGGCCAAAATACCGTGCAGGGCGTGCCCAAACTCATGAAAAAGCGTGGTAACTTCCTGGAAGCTCAACAAGGATGGTGTTGTCGCCGTAGGTGGGGTGAAATTGCACACAATAGAAATATGGGGCCGCTCGTTGGTGCCTTGATGGCAATATTGGTTTTTATAACTCGTCATCCAAGCGCCGTCACGTTTGCTGGGGCGAGGGTGAAAATCTGTATACAAAATTGCTTTTAAGGTGCCATTGTGGTCCATTACTCGAAATGCTTTGACCTCTGGGTGGTAGACTTCGATGGAGGAGTCTTCTTGAAAGACCATTCCGTATAGTTTATGTGTGACCGCAAAAGCCCCCTCCAAAACTTGATGTAATGGAAAATAAGGCTTGACCGCTTCTTCGTCCCAATCAAATAACTTTTTTTTGAGTTGTTCTGAAAAGTAGGCCGTATCCCAAGGTTCGAGCTGGTCTATACCTTCTTGTTCTAGAGCGAACGCCTTGAGTTCCTCGAGTTCTTTTTGAGCTGCAGGACCTGCTTTTTCCCCAAATTCTTCCAAAAATTGACGGACGGCTTGAGGAGATTTCGCCATGCGTTCTTCCAAGACAAAATGGGCATGACTCTTGTATCCAAGTAAAAGGGCGCGCTCCTTTCTTAGGCGGACAATGCGTTTGATGATATCTTCATTGTTCTGGTCGTTGTTTAAAAAACCCCGCGAGCCAAATGCTTGCCAAAGGGTTTTTCTGTGGGCGCGATTTTTGGCATATTTCATAAAGGGCATGTAACTGGGAAAATCCAGTCCAATCAAGAATCCTGCTTTGCCTTTTGCTTTAGCTTTTTCTTGAGCACTCTCAATGTAAGCGGTTGTCAAACCATTGAGGTCCTCGCGTTGGTGAAGATGCAGGTAATAGGCGTTGGTATCTGCCAAGACATTATTGCCGAAGGTCAAAGTGGTTTGCGCTAAAGTCTGATCGATAGACCTGAGTGTTGCTTTATCTTTTGGGTTGAGTTGTGCGCCATTGCGCAGAAATGCTCTGTACTGCTGGTCAAGCAATCTTTTTTGTTCCGGTAATAAACTGATTTGGTCTCTTTGCTGGTGAATGGTGGCGATGCGCGCATAGAGCTCTTGATTGAGCAAGACATCATTACTGAACGCCGACAATAAAGGAGATATCGTTTGGGCGAGCGCTTGGAGTTGCTCATTCGTGTTTGCGCTCAGTAAATTAAAAAATAGCAAACTGGCCCGCTCAAGTTCTTGTGCACTATACTCTAAGGCCCCCAATGTATTGTCAAATGTTGGCGGTGTTTTTTGTGTCGCGATTTGATGCAGAGCGAATTTGGCCTTGCCAATGAGGTGCTCAAAAGCGGGTAGATAGTGGTTCTGATTGATTTGCGAAAATGGAACGCAATCAAAGGGCTGAATCAGGGGGTTATCTGTCATTTTTTGAGTGATTGAGCACCCTGCTCGACTTTTAACTTAAGGCCTTCCTTATAGGCTAAAATTTTATCCAGAACACATTGATCGGAGCTCCCAATAATTTGCGCGGCTAATATACCTGCGTTTTGCGCGCCATTCAGGGCTACAGTTGCCACTGGAACCCCACCAGGCATCTGCAGAATTGAGAGGATACTGTCCCATCCATCGATCGAATTTCTTGATTTTACTGGAACACCAATGACAGGCAATGGAGAAAGCGAGGCGACCATTCCTGGCAGGTGCGCCGCTCCACCGGCCCCCGCGATGATGACGGAAATTCCTCGGTTATGTGCGTTTGACGCATAGTCAAACAATTTTTCTGGCGTACGATGAGCGGAAACGACATCCAATTCAATTTCTATATCGAAGCCTTTCAAAATGTCTACGGCCTCTTGCATGACGCTGAGGTCACTTGTACTGCCCATAATGATTCCTACTTTTCCCATATTATCTTTATTTGCTGATGACCTGAATTGTTTTTTTAACTGTTTCCGCGACACGCCGAGCTTCATCTATGTCGGGATCGACGATGGTCACATGGCCCATTTTCCTGAAGGGTCTTGTGGTCGATTTTCCATAAATATGAGGGGTGACACCTGGCATGGCCAAAATCGCTTCCATGTTCTTATAGACCACAGGGCCTTGATGTCCTTCACTGCCCACCAAATTGACCATGACGCCACCAACTTTGCTATTGGTATTGCCTAGAGGCAAATCCATAATGGCCCTTAAATGCATTTCAAATTGATTGGTGTTGCTGGCTTCAATACTGTAGTGCCCGCTGTTATGTGGTCTTGGTGCGACTTCATTGACCAAGATGTCGTTCTCGGGGGTGACAAAAAGTTCAACTGCCAGAAGGCCAACATGATCTAAAGCAGCAGTCACAGTTTGTGCTATATTTTGCGCTTTAAGTGCCAATTCCTGGCTGATCCTTGCCGGACAAATCACATACTCTACCTGGTTGGCTTCTGGATGAAATTCCATTTCGACAACAGGATAAGAGGCTACAGCGCCACTTGGACTTCGTGCAACAATGACCGCTAATTCCATGCTGAAGGGCACGAGGTCTTCCATAAGGCATGGTCCTTCGGGCAGTCCTTCTAGGTCTGCGTCGTTGCGGATCACTTTAACACCATTGCCGTCGTAGCCACCCATAGTAGATTTCCAAACGCGAGGAAAGCGCACGCCTCCATTGCCATAGGCACTTAAAAGAGCTGATTTTGAGTCGTAAAGGTCAAAATCTGATGTTGGAATTTGGTGGTTTTTGTAAAATGTTTTCTGAAGGCCTTTGTCTTGAATACAACGCAAGGTCTGTGCTTTAGGGTAGGTGGTGACCCCCATTTTTTCTAATGTCTCTAGGGCATCTGTATTGACTCCTTCAATCTCAATAGTCACCATGTCAAGATCTTTCCCGAAATTCACGACTGTATCGTAATCCATTAATGATCCTTGAGTGAATAAATGACAGCCAAAGCGGCTTGGTGCTTCACTGCTTGGGTCGAGGACATGTGTTTTGATGTCCCATTTTTGGGTTTCTGACAAAAGCATTTTGCCCAGTTGGCCCCCGCCCAAAATGCCTAGTGTAAAATCAGATGAAAAATATTGTGACATGCTGCAAAGGTACAATCTTTGTCGAAATGGTCAGTGAGAAAAATAGCCGGTAGACTTTTTTATTGATTCGTTCTTGAGAGATCAAAAGTTATTATATCACGAGCCTTTTAGGTATCTTTGCACCGCTAGTGCCCAAGGCACATCAAAACCAGACCAAAAAAACATAAGGCAAATGAAAAATATTGTGCTATTTGGCCCTCCAGGAGCAGGGAAGGGGACTCAAGCTAATCTTTTAAAGGATCGTTTTAACTTGGTGCACATCAGCACAGGCGATGTCTTTCGCAAGAATATCAAAGAAGGAACAGAACTAGGGACTTTAGCGCAATCTTATATGAATCAAGGTCATTTAGTTCCTGACGATGTGACCATCAAGATGCTTGAATCTGAAGTGGCCCTCAACCCACAAGCCGAAGGCTTTATTTTTGATGGGTTTCCACGTACTGAAGCGCAAGCTAAGGCTTTGGAGACTTTCATGACACAAATGGGCTCTCAAATTAATGCCATGGTGGCGCTGGAAGTTGCGGATGCGATCTTGGTAGAACGACTTTTGGAACGTGGTAAAGCGAGTGGCAGGGCAGATGATGCGAACGAGGTAGTGATCAAAGAACGAATTGCAGAATATTATCGCAAGACAGATATTTTAAAGGGTCATTATCAATCTCAAAACAAATATCATGGAGTAGATGGTGTGGGCGGTATCCAAGACATTACTGGTCGACTGATCTCGGTATTTGAGCTATTGTAAAATTAATCTATGACAGAAGGAAATTTTGTTGATTATGTAAAAGTACATGTTACCTCAGGCAAAGGAGGACAAGGGAGTGCGCACCTGCGTCGGGAAAAATATATCCCGAAAGGCGGACCTGACGGAGGTGATGGAGGCCGAGGAGGGCATGTCATTGTGCGTGCCAACAAAAATATGTGGACCCTTTTTCATTTGAAATTCAAGAGGCACTTTACAGCCGGTCACGGAGGATCTGGAGGGAAGCAAACCAGTACAGGTGCAGATGGCGAGGATGTGATCATCGATGTGCCTTTAGGAACAGTAATAAAGAATACCGACACCGGAGAGGTTTTGATCGAAATTACAGCAGATGAAACTTCATATATTGTAGCGCGAGGTGGAAAAGGGGGATTGGGTAATGCCCATTTCAAGTCGTCTACAAACCAAACCCCGCGATACGCTCAGACCGGTATGTTGGGCGAGGAGTCGAACATTACTCTAGAAATGAAGGTGTTGGCGGATGTTGGCCTGGTGGGATTCCCCAATGCCGGAAAATCGACACTCTTATCTGTTTTGTCTGCAGCAAAACCGAAAATAGCCGACTATCCTTTTACTACCTTAAAGCCTAACCTTGGTATTGTCGGTTATCGAGATTATCAGTCCTTTGTCATGGCTGATATTCCAGGGATCATTGAAGGCGCAGCCGAAGGGAAGGGTCTGGGACATTATTTTCTGCGCCATATAGAACGCAATTCAACTTTATTATTCCTGATACCGGCTGATGCCGATGATATTAAGGAGCAATATGACATTCTTGTGGATGAATTACGTCGTTACAATCCAGAATTATTGGACAAACAAAGACTCATCGCTATATCAAAATGTGATCTCCTTGATGAAGAATTGACTGTGGAAATGAAAGCTATTTTAGATGTCGATTTCGCTGGCTTGCCTTATCTCTTTATCTCGTCCGTAGCGCAATTAGGATTGAATCCTCTTAAAGACGCCCTCTGGACCATGCTCAATGAGGAATTATAACACCACTCAGTTTTAGGGAGTTAACTTTTTGTTATCTTGTAACAAAAAAAGTTATGAAACGTCTGTTTATTCTGTACGCTCTAATATGGGCTGCCGGGGCTTTCTCTCAGTGCCCAAGCGTAACTCTAGTCCTTGATACCCAGGAAGCGATTGATGATTTTTCTTTGAATTATCCCAATTGTACGAACTTCCAAGAAACATTGATCATAGAAGAGTCTATGGGGCTTATCGAAAATCTTGCCGGTCTGGCACCACTGACTTACATTAGAGAATTCAAAGTCCGCGAGACGCACATTGTCAACTTTGAGGGGCTCGAAGATCTGGAGACGATAGAATATCTTGAAGTCATTAACAATTCTGACTTGATTAATTTTGCTGGTCTTGAATCTGTTAGTCGTGTTGATATCTTGATTGTATCTTATAATCCGTCACTTACTGCACTAACCGGATTTAATGGACTCTCTCAAGCAGATGTTTTGAATTTATTTGATAATGGGGCGCTCTCAAACATCCAGTCCTTAGCTGGCTTGCAGTCCCTAGCTTCTTTAAGCATTGCGGGCAATCAAATACAGTCCTTGGAGGGCCTTGAGAACATTACTGCCATTTCTGAGCAAATATTTATTGCTAACGAACAAGTTGTCACATTAAATGCACTCTCCAGCTTGACCAATTTTACAGGTTCATTATATTTTTGGAACAATAGTCAGCTCAACGATTTTACTGCGTTTGAGGGTGTGACGCAATTGGAGAATCTTTTGGTTGTGGCCTGTGATCAGGTCCAGAATTTGGCAGGTTTTGGGGCTCTGGAAACAATCGAAAATGTTTTTAGGTTCGGGTTCAATCCACAGTTGAATTCATTGGCTGTATTTGATCATCTTCAATCTGTTGGGTCATTAGATATTTATGAAAACGACCTGCTCGAATCTCTTGAAGGGCTTGAACAGCTGACCGAGATTCGCGGTAATGTTTACCTTCTAGACAACCCTAGTTTAAGCGATATTTCTGCCTTAGATGCCGCCCAGTCAATAGGGGTCAGCGAGGTTGTTATTGCTAGAAACCCAAATTTGGCGGTGTGCGATAATGCTTTTGTCTGCAGTGTATTGTTTGATCCTGATATCTCAGAAGAGATCCAAAGTAATGCGAACGGTTGTAATTCTGTCCCTCAGGTTGCTGCGCGTTGCATTTTGACTGATGAGGCATTTGGGGATGTTTTGGTATCGAGTATCGCGCCGAATCCGGTGCGTAAGCTTTTGACCATCGATCTTAATCCATCTGCTGATTTGGTGTCAGTAAAAATTATGCATCCCGACGGCCGACAAATTCTGACTTCAAAACAGACCTCAGTGGACCTCTCTTTTTTGCCCGTTGGCCTTTTTTTGGTCGTTGTAGAGACCACATTTGGTACGATTGTTAAAAAAGTAATCAAACATTAAGAACTCGAGATGAATCCTTGTTATTTTTCTTAGATTCGCACAGGAGTCACGGCTCCAAGTGCCTAATATTGCTCAAAATGAATTTACTTATGAGAAAGCTTGTTTCCCTGCTGTTTTATTCTTTTGTCGTCATGTCATTTGCTCAATCTGGCCCATTGGAACAAGCAAATACTCAATTATCTCAAGGTAATTTTGAGCGTGCTGAGGTTTTGGCATTGGGCCTGATCAACCATCAGGAATATTCTTTTGAAGCCCATCAATTATTAGGAGATATTTATAGTGCGCAGCGACAATGGGATAAAGCTTTGCACTATTATGAAGTGGTGTTAGAGGACCATCCCGACTCGGCAGAAGCTCATTTTAAATATGGCGGTGCATTGGGCATGAAGGCCTTAGAAGTCAATCGATTTAAAGCCCTGACCTATGTTGATGACATTAAGGAACATTTTGAAGAAACCGTGCGTCTTGATCCTAAGCACATTCAAGGTCGGTGGGCTCTGATAGAGTTTTATCTCCAATTGCCTGGCATCCTCGGTGGCGGCTCAGAAAAGGCTGAGCAACAAGTCAAAGCGTTAACTGAAATATCTAAAATAGATGGTCTTATGGCCAAGGCACGCATGGCTTTGTATCATGAGGATGCGCCGCTGGCCGAAAAGTATTACCAAGAGGCTTTGGCCGCTAGCGGTTCTCTTTGGACCTACCAATCACTTGCTCGCTTTTATGAAAATCAAGAGCGTCCTCAAGATGCGCTCGAGGTGATGATGTCCGCCGCATCGGTTCATGATGAGTCTCAAATTGATTACCAAATTGGCAAACTTTGCGTTCTGAGCAAGACTTCTTTTGAGCGCGGCATTAAGGCACTGAGTAAGTTTATCGATCAATATCAAAACAATTCTGGTGTTCCTTTGGAGTGGGGGTATTATCGGTTGGCACAGCTCCAAAGACTTTCTGGCAAAATCAACGAAGCGCAAGCGTCGATACAATCGGCTCTGGCTTTTCGCCCTGATTTTGAAGAAGCGCTCGCGGAGCGTACTAAAATTTTAAAATTAAAAGGGGTATAGACACCAACACAGGTCAATAATCCAAGCAAGTAATAGCAGAATTAGAAAGAGATGAGAGTTCATTTTATAGCAATAGGAGGAAGCGCGATGCACAACTTGGCGTTGGCGTTATCGGCCAAAGGTGATGAGGTTACAGGCAGTGATGACACTATTTTTGAACCATCTGCCTCGCGACTCCAGCAAAAGGGATTATTGCCAAAGGAAATGGGATGGTTTCCACAAAAAATCACTTTGGATTTGGATGCGGTTATTTTGGGGATGCATGCCAAAGGGGATAACCCTGAATTGCTCAAGGCTCAGGATTTGGGGCTGACCATATATTCTTATCCAGAATTTCTTTATCAACAATCAAAGGACAAAACCAGAGTGGTTATTGGGGGCTCTCATGGCAAAACCACTATTACGTCTATGATTTTGCACGTGATGGGTGACCATGACCGCGATTTGGATTTTATGGTTGGTGCGCAACTTGAAGGGTTTGATACAATGGTTCGATTGACACAGCATAATGATTTTATGCTGCTTGAAGGGGACGAATACCTCTCATCCGCTCTTGATCTCAGGCCTAAGTTTCATTGGTATCAACCCAATATTGCACTGCTCAGCGGGATCGCCTGGGACCATATCAACGTATTCCCTACTTTTGAGGACTATTGTCATCAATTCAAACTTTTTATTGAGCAGATCACACCAGGTGGTGCATTGGTATACAATGACCAAGACCCAGTATTAAAGACCTTAGTCGAAACAACTGACCATCCCATTAAAAAGTACCCCTACAGTGCCGCACCTCATGTCATTGTGGATGGAGAGACCTTTTTGGAGACCGCTGAAGGCCCCATGCCAGTAGCTATTTTTGGTCAACACAACTTGAGTAACCTAGAGGGTGCACGTTGGGTCTGCCAATTGATGGGTATTGATGCTGAGGATTTTTATGAGGCAATTGTCTCTTTTAAAGGGGCCAGTAAGCGTTTGGAAAAATTAGCAGACCGTAAGAATTTTAAATTATTTAAAGACTTTGCCCATGCGCCAAGCAAAGTTTCTGCAACAACTCAGGCTGTGAAAGCGCAATATCCCAACTTCAACTTGACCGCATGTCTCGAGTTACATACTTACAGCAGTTTGAATGAAGAATTTATTGCTCAATATCGAGGCGCTTTAGATGCAGCCGATACAGCAGTCGTTTTTTACACTCCTGAGGCCCTTGCTTTAAAAAATAGACCAGTGATTGCCGCTGAAGCTATTGTGGAGGCTTTTGGTCGCCCGGACTTAGTAGTGATTACAGATCCTCAAGAACTGTCCTTATATTTGAAGGTTATCGATCGCGAGCAGACCGCACTCTTGCTCATGAGTAGTGGAAATTACGGCGGTCTGGATTTGACGGCTCTCGCCGATGGCCAGTGATTTTTAAATCTTCACCGCGTTATTTATAAAAAATAGGGAGCGCCTCTTTTTTTTCTGTTTGTTTTGTCCTCTCACTCCTCATCAAAAAATCAGGTATTGATATGATCAGACCAAACGATGGATTGTGGATGGAGGGCTTTGAGTCTCTTTCTACTTCAGAATTATTAGCATTGCTTATTAGAGGGCGGACACCCCACTGGACAGCAGAATTGATTGGGGCACAAATTTTAGCCAGTGTTGGGCATAATCTCTGTGCTCTTGAGAGATTTACAATTGGGGATTTGACTAAATTCAGAGGCATTGGTCGGTCTAAGGCAATGATCATTCTGGCGGCGTTTGAACTTGGTCGTCGGCGCGCACAATCCAAGCAGCCATTGGCCCATAAATTAGAATCGAGTAAGGCGGTATATGAATTCATGAAGCCAGCGCTTTGTCACCTAAGCCATGAAGAATTCTGGGTGCTATTTTTGAATGCAGCTCAAGGTCTTTCTGGCATTTCGCAAATCAGTAAGGGCGGTGTGACGGCAACAATTGTGGATGTGAGACTCTTGCTGAAAAAGGCTCTGGACTACCGCGCTGTATCCGTAATTTTGGTGCACAATCATCCCAGTGGCAATGTGGTGCCTAGTGGTTCTGATCGGGCGTTGACAGAGCGCGTCGCCACAGCAGCGGGAAACCTAGACATTAAGGTTTTGGACCATCTCATTGTGAGTGAAAAAGCGTATTTTAGCTTTGCTGACCAGCAATTACTATAAGTCATGTTATTAATCTTTGTCGCTCATTTAACCCCACGTGTGGACTATGTTTTTAAACACATCACCACAAGAATTTTGGGGCTCTCATTAAAATTTACGACTAGTTTAGAAGAATTTGTCAGTCATGATGGGCCCAAGATGTCTTATGGCAAGCGCCCCTTGGGGTCTGAGTATTTTGTTCAGGCCCATGATTTGCTTTTTGTACAAGGTATTGAGGACATAGAGGTGCAAGTAAGGCCCTGGGAGGATACATTTGGGCTATTTCCAACCCCAGAAAGAGGTCAGCTGCCCTTTGATATATTTGCAGGAGGATTTTACCTCTTGAGTCGCTACGAAGAGTATCTTCCGCATGTAAAGGACGAACTTGGCCGCTATCCCTTTACAGAGAGTTTAGCTTTTAAGCATCATTTTTTAGAGAGTCCTTTAGTAGACCAATGGGCCATTAAGTTTGCCCAAAGTCTGCAATTGACCTTTCCTGAGTTGGTATTTCCTCGGCGACAGTTCAAGGTGCATTCTGTAGTGGAGGCAAAGCGGCCATATGAATTCCTTCATCGTGGATTGATCCGCTCTGTCATTGGGATTTTAGGTGATCTCTATAAGTTAAGGATAGGCCGCATTATATTGCGCTTCCAAGTGCTGATTGGCCAACGCAAAGACCCTTATGACACCTTTAATTGGATCTTGAACAATGCCAAGGGAAGTCTGTCTAAAGTTACAGTTTTCTTTATGCTGGGAGAGGGTTATTCCTTTAGAGAGGACTTCAATGCCAAACAAGAACGTTTTCGAGAATTGATCAAGACAACAGCAGACTATGTTGAGGTTGGATTGGTGCTGTCCTATCACTGGCTGATGAATCAGGATCAAATAAAGGAAGAAAAGCATCAAATAGAAGACTTGACACATCGCATTTTGTCGGCAACATTCAATGACCGTCAAATGGTTCAGTTGCCTCATGTCTACAGAAGTCTTGTTGAGCTTGAGGTGGCCTCTGATTATACCATGTATTATTATAATAAACTTGGTTTTCGTGCGGGCACTTGTACGCCTTTTTTATTTTATGATTTAGATTTTGAAGTAAAGACACCATTAGTTTTGCAGCCGCTAGTGGGTAAATCTTTAGCGCTTAATTTGGGTAAGGCTACAGATGTTGAAGGTCCTTTCATGGGGTTGTTTGACACTGTAAAGAGTGTTCAGGGCACATTCATGTTTATGTTTTCAAATCGTGATTTTGAACCCATTAAGGACAATAAAATCTGGCGATATCTGTTTTCTGATAAACTCATGTTGCGTGAAAGATGATGTAAAGGACGTATTTTTTGATCTCGACCATACTTTGTGGGATTTCGAGCGCAATTCGGCATTGGCCTTCGCCAAATTGCTCACGCAATACGAGGTACCTGTTTCGCTGGCGGACTTTCTAGCCGTTTATTCACCAATTAACATCTCCTACTGGGAGCGATTTAGAAAAGATCAAGTGACTAAAATTAACCTCAGGCGCGGGCGATTAATGGACAGCTTTGCTGTTTTTTCATTGCGCTATGACGTTGATATTTTAGATCAGATGGCCGAGACGTACATCCAAGAATTGCCCAAAAATAATCACTTGTTTCCTGGTGTGATGCCGACCCTAGAGTACCTCAAGGCGCAATACAGGCTTCACATCATCACCAATGGTTTTCATCAGGTACAACATACTAAGTTGATCAACAGTGGTTTAGATCATTACTTTGACTCCGTAACAACTTCTGAAGAGGTTGGTGTAAAAAAACCAAACCCAGTTATTTTTCGTTTTGCCTTAGAGAAAGTCAAGGCGAAACCCAGTGCGAGCATCATGATTGGAGATAATTTTGAGGCCGATATTGTTGGTGCCGAATCGGTGGGTATGAAGACGCTATTTTTTAATTATTGGCAAGAAGAAAGATCAAGTAATTACTTAAAAATTAGTGAAATACCACAAATCAAACTACATTTGTGAGTGAATATAGACCCCATCTTATTTAACCTATTTATAAAATCATGTATAGATTTATTTGGTATTTGTTGCCGGGATTGCTTTTCCCATTACTGACTTCTTGCGTAAAGGATACGGACTTTGATCAGCTTCAAGAAGTGGTCATCACGCCCGAAGTTGATGTTAATTTATTGTTTTTTGAGATTAATTCTAATGAGTTCGTTGATCCCGTTACGGGTTTGCCGCGCATGGTATTGTCGGATGTTACAGACATTCCATTTTTAGATGATTCTGACACACAGGAAGGCATCATTCGTGCCGACTTTCTTTATGAATTTGATAATTTCACCTCAATTGATTACCAGGTGACCATTAGTTTCAGGCGTGGTGCAGATAATGTCACATACTCGGTCGATTTTATCGTGCCTGCTGGAGCTGTAGCGAATCCGCAAAGCCACATTGTTCTTGACCAGGTAGAGGCCCCTCAAATTTATGATTTGACCCAAGCCAATAAGATGGCCGTTACGGTTGACCCTCTTGGCCAACTTCCTGCTGGTGGCTCACTGGTCATGAGGTCTAAAGCGACGTTTTACCTTTTAATTAACGGACAATGAGGTATTGCATTCCATTGACATTGTTACTGGTTTTGGGGCAATTGGCTTTGGCGCAAAACAAGCCGTTGCTTTATGATTTGGCTGAAGTACCTCAGAGCCTCATGCTCAATCCCGGAGCAACAATCAACCAAGATGCTCATGTTGGAGTGCCATTGCTGTCCGGTTTTCATCTCAATGTTGGTTCTTCAGGCGTTACCTTATTTGATGTGGTCGGTAAGCAGGATGGTGATGTCACCCAAAGGCTTTCATCGGTATTGGCAAATTTGAATAATCGTGACTTTTTTACTGTGCACCAGCAATTAGAGCTTTTGAACTTTGGTTGGCGTTCTGGGCGCAACCGTTATTACAGTGGAGGGATCTATCAGGAGTTAGACATGATTACCTATTTTCCAAAAGACTGGGCGACGTTGGCCTGGTATGGCAATACAGATCGTTTAGACTACCCATTTAAGTTTAACGACATTACAGCCCGTTTTGACGCCTTAAGTGTCTTTCATTTTGGGGTCAATGAAAAAATCGGTCGCCATTGGCATTTAGGTGCCCGTGTCAAGATATATAACAGCATGCTGAGTGTGAGCAGTCTGAACAATAAGGGGAGCTTTACCACAAGTTTGGCAGCAGGTGAAAGTGCTAATATTTATGCCCATAAATTAAGTAGGGCGGAGGTCAGTATCAGGACCTCGGGCTTATCGCGTTTCGAAGGAGATTTAACTCCTGGAGGTGCTGTGGGCACGGGTTTATTGGGCGGTGACTTAGGCCTTGGTTTTGATATTGGTGGCACTTATGCCTTTGATGACCAGCTCAAAGTAAGCGCAAGCCTTTTAGATGTTGGCGCCATTTTCCATGCGAGTGATGTGAAGACTTACCAAGCAGTGGGCGATGAGGTCGTTGAGGGTATAGAGTTGGATTTTCCGGCGCTGGCGTCTGGTCAGTCGCCCCCCCCATATTATGCTATTTTTGAAAACGAACTGGAAGCGGCAGTACCTATTGACACTTTATACTCGGCCTACACACAATGGCGGCCAGTAAAACTCAATGCCGGAGTATCTTATGGTTTTGGACCTGCTGCACCTGGATCACCGGCATGTAATTGCACAAAAAAGGGCAGGCCATTTGCTTTTGAGAGTGAGGTTGGCTTACAATATTTTGCCATAAAAAGACCTAAGGGTGTGCAGATGGCGGCATCTGTTTATTACTTGCGCCGCTTATTTCGTTTTTTACTGGTCAAGTCGACTTATACCGTTGATGCGCTTTCTGCAAGCAACATAGGATTAGGCATTGTCGGCGATTTTGGTAATTTTAATATTTATTTGGCCGGTGATCATGTCCTGAAATATGGTAACTTGTCTAAGTCTAATGGGCTAGCAGTTCAATTTGGCATGAATTTTAAGTTTTTGAATAAATGAAAATAAATATTGCGCTCGTCGGGTTTATCATGTTTATGGCAGCACCTTTTTGCAGTAGTGCCCAGGTTGAACGATTGAACGAATTCCATTATTTGGTCGTGCCCGAGCGCTTTGATTTTCAATTTGAACAGGACCAGTATCAACTCAATTCACTTTTGAAATTTCTGTTTAATAAACATGGATTTAACGCCTATTTCGAAAATGAGTTGCCCAATGTACGTCGCTGCGATGGACTCTACCTGAGATTAGACCAGCAGCCAGGATTTATTTGGACTGAACTCACGATAAGATTAGTGGATTGTGATGGCATCCTTTTTTACCAGACAAAAACGGGCAAGAGTAAATTCAAACAATATGATAAGGCTTATTCTCAGGCCATAAGAATGGCCTTTGAGAGTATTGAGATATTAGGCGTCCGTCAAAAGGCGCTTGTCGCATCGGACTTGTCTGAAGCGGTCGATGCGACAAATAATGAAACGGATACGGATCAGGAGTTAGAAGTGTCTGTTTCGTCGTCCGAAAATGACTTTCCTGAGCTTTATCCGACGGAGTCTTACCTCGTTTTTCAGAGGCAAAAGGAACAATATGTATTGCGCAAAACCAATTTGGGGCATCAGCTGTATCATGAAGTTGGGGCCGACCTAATTTTCGAAGGAAAATTGTTCCAGGTGGACGCCACTCTATTTTTTGAAGACCTGAATGGTCAGCGATACTTGGCTAAATTTGATTCTTCCGGTGACTTACAATTAGAGCGTGAGGGAATGAAAATCACCTACGAAAGGCAGGATCAGTAGCGATATCGGTCCTTCCAGAGTGCTTTGAGGCGCTCATGAGTGAATTGTTCTTTAGAATTGTCTTCTGGTTGATAGAAAATCGAACCTTTGATCTCTTTCGGTAAAAATTCTTGTTGGGCAAAGCCCGAGGGTGTGTTGTGGTCATTCACATAGTCTTGACCGTATCCCAATTCTTTCATCAAGACCGTTGGCGCATTGCGCAAATTGAGTGGTACCTGGAGATCCCCCTGGGTTTTAACGGCATCTAATGCACGATTAATGGCCTTATAAGCACTATTGCTCTTTGGTGAGCAGGCTAAATAAATCACACATTGACTCAATATGATCCGGCCCTCTGGCATCCCAACAAACATCAGGGCGTCGGCTGTCGACTTTGCCATGACTAAGGCGGTAGGGTTTGCGAGTCCAATATCTTCGCTAGCAGCTATTAATAATCTTCTTGAGATAAATTTGACATCTTCACCTCCGCTCAACATTCTGGCTAACCAATAAACAGCAGCATTGGGGTCACTGCCTCGAATAGCCTTTATCATTGCAGACGCAACATCATAATGTTGATCTCCTCCTTTATCGTATCGTATGCCAAGCTGATTGATATGGTCCAGAACATATTGATCTGTAATGGAGATGTCATCAAGTTGTTGTTGGGTAACCAAAAGCTCTAACGTATTTAATAATTTACGCGCATCACCTCCAGAAATGCGGAGCAGAGCGTTGGTTTCTTTGAGATTTATGGTCTTGCGCTTGAGTAAAGAATCCTTTGCAATGGCTTGATGTAATAAAAATTCGAGGTTTTCTTTTGTGAGGGCATTCAAAGTATAAACCTGACAACGCGACAGCAAAGCAGGAATTACTTCAAAACTCGGATTTTCTGTCGTCGCCCCAATGAGTGTGATCCAACCCTTTTCTACCGCAGCCAACAAGGAGTCCTGTTGTGACTTACTGAAGCGGTGTATTTCATCAATGAATAAGAGCGGACTAGAATTCGGAAAAAGTCCGGAGTCATTTTTAGCGCGCTTGATGACATCGCGTATCGCAGAAACACCACTGTCCACTGCGCTTAAGCTAAAAAATGGCTGCTTAACTTCTTCAGCGATAAGTTGTGCTAATGTGGTCTTTCCAGTTCCTGGAGGTCCCCATAAAATCATAGAAGCAATTAGTCCGCTTTGGAGTTGTGGCGTCAATGCGCCAACAGGACCAACCAAATGTTCTTGGCCGACATATTCAGCCATGATTTTCGGACGCATTCTCTCAGCAAGGGGTGTATTCATACTCTAAATTTACGATTTAATCGAGTGCTGACTGTCAAATTTGCATAATTTTGAAAAGGGATCAATTATTGGGTGCCCATGATTATGAAACCAATACACAAAGATCATTTTTCTTGGCAATCTCTTATTGTACCTGTGGTATTAGTCTTGTCGCTTTGGATCGCTTTTTGGACAGAACTTCGTTTGGGATATCCTCTTAAAACTTGGGGAATTTACCCCCAAAAATTAAAGGGCTTATATGGAATTGTGTTGAGCCCTTGGATACACGGAAATCTTAATCATTTGGTTAACAATTCCTTACCTTTAGGAATATTGACCATGGCCTTATTTTATTTTTACCGGGGCATTAAATGGCGTGTATTGCTGCTTGGTTTGTTACTCACTGGAGGAGCGACATGGCTCATAGGAAGACCTTCGTGGCATATTGGGGCTAGTGGGTTGATTTATATGTTGGTGTCTTTTTTGTTTTTTAAGGGGATATGGTCCAAGCAATATCCTCTTGTCGCTTTAGCGCTGACTGTTGTGTTTTTGTATGGTGGGTTGTTTTGGTACTTATTCCCTTTAGATCCGAAAATCTCATGGGAAGGCCACAGTGCAGGTTTTGTCGTAGGGTTATTTTTAGCACTTGTTTACAAGAAGAGTGAAAGCCCCTTGTATGAACGATATCCCTGGCAACGGGATGAATATGTGCCGGAAAACGACCCTTTTATGCGTCAATTTGATGAACACGGTCATTTTGTCCCAGAGCCTGAAGACGGTCATGAGTCATTGACCACAACAAGAACTGATTTTTCTGAAGAAACAGAAAGGATCAATTACGTTTATAAAGAGAAAAGGAACAGATCTTAGTGGCTTCGTTGTCGCATCGCCTCAAATAAGAGAGCGCCACAAGCAACAGAAACATTCAAGGATTTGGTTTTGCCTACCATAGGAATGGCAATAAGGCCATCTAAGAGGGGAATTACTGATTTTGATATCCCTTTGTCTTCTGAGCCCATAACGAGCCCTAACGGCCCTGTAAGATTGGCATCAAAATAGGAATTTGGTGTTTTTTCACTCGCCCCTAAAACTTTAAAGCCGGAACCTTGAAGGTAATAGAGTGCATCTTTGATATGATCCACCTTACAGATGGGTATGTTAAACACCGCACCTGCTGAGGTTTTAACTGTATCTGCGCTTACTGGTGCCCCGCCTTTTTTTTGAATAATGATACCGGCGACTCCGGTACATTCAGCGGTGCGTATGATGGCACCAAAATTTCGGGCATCAGTAATCTGATCAAGTATCAACAGAAGAGGGGATTCTGATTGTGCAAGTACATCCGCGACTAGGGTGTCTAAATCCGTAAATTGAATAGGAGAGAGGTACGCGACAATACCTTGATGGTTCGACCTTGTCAGTTTATCAAGTTTTTCTTGTGGCACAGTATTGACGGTCACATTCTGCTGTTTGGCAAGTTCTTGTATTTCTGAAAACCGATTGGCCTCGCTTTGCTGATTGATAAAAATTTTGTCGACGGGAGCTTTGGCCTGTAAGGCCTCTAATACGGGATAGACTCCGAATATGAACTGATCTTTTTTCATAAGTATAAAAAAAGAGGCTGTCGTTAGACAGCCTCTTTCTATAAAAGGTACGTAATAATTACTTGATAACTTTAACAGTTCCTTCAGTACCACCGATGTTTACTTTTACAAAGTAAGCACCGCTAGCCATTTGAGACATGTCTACTTGAGAAGTCATAGCGTTGATATTAGCGCGGTAAACTTCTTGACCAAGAACGTTGAAAATAGCTACGTTGCTGATCGCTTCGTTAGCTTGGATATTCAATACGTTGTTTACTGGATTTGGATAAGCCTGGAATCCTTTAGTCGCAAAGTCTTGAGTACCTACGTTCGTGTCAGAGTAAACGACATCGTCGATGTAGTATTCGTTGTTTCCGCTAATAGAGTAGTAGTTCAAACCACCTAAGCTTGTAGGTACAGTTCCAGCTGAATCAGTGAATGCAGTTCCAGCAGGAAGTACTTCAACACCGTCTACAATGACTTGGATAGTTGCCAAAGACATACCAGCAGAAATATCTACGTTTATTGTGAACTCAAACCACTGATCATGTGGGAAGCTGAATGTAACAAGACCTAAAGCACTGTTGTCAATTGAACCTTCTCCTGGAGCAGTTGTGTCTTGGTTAAAGAAGATGTTACCAATAGCCCACTCACCGCCACCAATTGGCACAGTACCTTGAACGTTCATGTAACCTTCTTTCCCAGATGGGATATACATGTAAGAAGTATAGAACCAAGTTCCGAAGATTTTGTTCCCTAAATCAAGAACTGGATCCATTCCAGAACCATCAACTAAGAAAGATACAGATCCACTTTGAGCATAAGCATCAGAAGCTAGACCAGCACAAGTTCCACCACAGCCCCAGTCAGTCCACCAGTTTTCGTAAACGTTTGTTCCAGGCGTGTAGCTTTCCATATCGTCAACAAACTGTGCAGAAACACTAGTCATTGCGAACGCGAAAAGCGCAGCTAAAAAATAATTTTTTTTCATAATAATTAGAGTTTTAAAGTTTAATAATTTCAAAGTTACAAATTTATTCTCTTTATTCAGAAAACTAATGTAATAAAAAAGGGCCCCAAGGCCCTTTTTTATTAAGTGAATCGTTACGGATTCTTAGATTGGTAGAAAAATCACCTTGAAAAGGAACGGTGAATTGAAGTAAATTCCTCCTGAGATTGTTGCTCCTACGTTGTTATTCGAGATTACTGTTCCATTGTTCATGACGATTTCAAAACGCAGTGCCAGAAAACTTGGTACACCAGGAGTAGCAGATTGTGCAGCGTAAAGATCTGCCACGTCTTGTACTACAATACTGATGTCAGTTCTTGGTAGTCCATTGCTAGAAATTGAGAACTGGCTGGCATCGAATGTTTGTAAGAAGAGCTCACCAATTTCGTTGCCGTCGTCTGTCAGCAAAGGATCAATTAAATCTTGATCGTTATAGACTTGAACATAAAGGTTGACTTCTTTGAAATCTGGCACAAAACTACCGTTACCTTGTTGGACTTCAATCGTTGAATTGATGACGTTATTCGCCGCATTTGTGATCGTCACAAGGTCTGGGAAATCTACAAGAGTTCTGAGCACTGCACCCGATTCTGTATCGACAGTGTCGAGCACTTGATTGATTGTGGCTTCAGACTCACTACAGGCAGTGAAGCTGATGGCTGCGACAAGTATAAATATTTTTGCTAATGTTTTCATATCTGATTGTTTTTTTAGTTAGCAACAGGGAATCCTGGAGATGGTGGGTTAGTATCCCAGAACACTTGTACATCGACACCTGGCTTTTGTACAATGCTGCTGTTGACGTTGGCTTCGTTTGAAGGATAGAAAAATGAACGAACAAATGCTCCTGGATTAGGATCAATATTCAATTGCAATTTTTTCGGGTATCCTGTTCTGCGGTAGAAGTTGTATGAATCCATTCCGTTACCGTAGTGTGCAATAAATTGCTGAGTTGCCAATACTTCCCACTTCACTTCAGTACCTCCGTTATTGAAGGTGTTGACCACATTGCTCACATAGTTACTGACATCACTAGAGGTGGCAAAGAAATCTGAATTTGCTTCGGGATCTAAGCTACCAAAGGATAATACTTTAGTCATGTGCTTGTTCAGTGCACTGCTGAGTAGAGTAGAGGCAGATCCAGCACTTCCAGAGGCTAGTGCCACTTCAGCACGCATAAGATCAGTCCAAGCGGCAAGCATGATTGGCACGATACCGGCTCCACCAGCACCACCACCTACTACGACAGAAGTGAAACGGTCGTCATCAAAACTTCCACCGATAGGATAAACACCACCTGCTGTTTTTTGAAAGCTATCTGGTGGAATACCTTCTGCATTTCCATGGTCACGACCCCAATATCCTTCTTCCAGTGAGCAGAATAACATATCTGCAGGGAAGTGGTTAGGTCTTGGTGCTACTGAACATGTAAGTGTTGTCTGGCTTCCTCCGGGGTTACATGAAGCGCCAGGCGTACAGTCGCTTTGGCGGTAGAAGTAATAACGTAACCTTGGATCGTCAAGATTCAACATAGTTCCCATCAGCCATACTGATTGGTACCCGCCAGTTCCAGTAACATTATAGTTACCGTTATAGCTTGGGTGTCTCGTGTCAGGATTGGTTTCGTTAGTCCCATATTGGAATTGAAAGTCATCAGCACTAGTGTTGATGAAGTTTCCATTATTCACGATCGCGTTAAAGGCAGCATTGTTTCCTGTATTGAGGAAGGCAACCATTTTTACAGTGTTCCCCAATTTGGTCCACTTTGCATAGTCGTTGTCATAAAAGAAGTCGTACTCCAAAAGGTCACCTGGTTGGTTCAAAAGGTCAATCCCTTCGTTGATCATGTCAATCGCAGCAGCATAAACCTCTTCTCCTGGATCTACTTGAGGAGCAGGGAATGCTGATGGTTGGGTGGCTTGACTAAATGGAACATCACCGAAGCTATCCACTAACGTAATTAGCGTGTAGGCCTTTAGGATTTTCATAATTCCTAAGTGCTTATTGGATTCTGAGCTATTGGCAAGGATTTCCGCCGATGCCATATCGGAAAACATTCCACGGTAAGCAGTACTCCACTCGCCGTCTAATGCTACAGGTTGGTAATTATTAACATAGGTACGTCCAAACATATAGTTGATACGCGTTAGCGCTGCACCGTTATTTCCCATTTGTCTCATAAAGCTGGTGAAATCCAGCTGAATTGAGGTCATAAAGCGGTCTAAACTCGCTTTGTCTTGTGTTACGTTGTTAGGATCATCTAACAAATCTAGTTCTGTTGTCTCACATGACGTGAACAATAAGCCAGTAGCTAGAAGAACGTAGGTAAAAAGTTTACTTATATTTTTCATTTTGTGCATGTTTTATCGGTTAAAATGTAGCATTAACGCTAAATCCATATCTCTTGCTACTTGGACCAGTTAAGAATTCAAAACCAGCTCCGTTACCAGCTCCTAAACCAGTGGTGTTAGGATCAAAGTTAATACCTTCTGGAGTGTTGTAGGCATCATACCAGAGGTTGAAACCACTGAACTTAACGCTTACAGAGCCGAATGGGGTCTTCTCAAGAAGTTTAGAGCTTAGGGTATAAGCTAAAGACACTTCTTGAAGACGCAGGACAGAGGCATCATAAACTGAAAGCTCGTCAGCTGGGCTAGCGAATCCATTAGAGAAAAAGAAGTCTGAGTTATTGATTTGAACTGTGTTAGGAAGCCCTGTGTCTTGGTTGACACCATCCAAGATATAAGTTCCAAGACGATCCTCAGTGTCGGTGGTCAAACCACGACCGAGCAATGAAGCTACGGTAGTAGAATAAATATCACCACCTGAGACATGAGTGAATTGAGCACTTAAGCTTAGGCCTTTATAAGACATTGAGCTGATGTAGTTCATGACGAAGTCAGGGTTAGCATCACCAATGAGTGGTACTAGTCCGTCTTCAGTTACAGTTTCCGCAACATAGTTACCGGCTGAGTCAACGATCAGATTACCGTTTGCATCGCGAGCGACACGTGAACCATACATGGCTCCAAGTGGATCGCCTACGGTAGCGAAGTTACCTAAGTTAGTGAATCCGGCATAAACCACTTGCTCAGTGTCTTGCCCAAGGCTAGTCACTTCGCTCTCGAATGTCGTGTAGTTCACGTTAACTTTCCAGTCGAATCCGTTGTTTTGGCTTTTGACTAAGTTAAGTCCAAAATCTGCTTCAATACCTTTAGATTGAATTTCACCAATGTTATTATCAATAAATGACGCACCGGTACTTGTTGGTATCGGCTGATCCTCAACGATCAAATCATTGGTTGTTCTTTCAAAGTAAGAGAAGTCAAATGTCAAACGTCCGAACAAGTTACCTTCAGCTCCAACTTCGAATTCTTCAAATAATTCCGGGCGGATTGCACGGTTACCGATACTACTGCTTGTTGTGTTAGAGGTAATGTCACCATTACCATCGTTCCACGCTTGAGTATTTAGGTTCACTAAAGTAACCGTTGGGTAACCTGTAACGAAGTTAGCAGAAGTTCCATAACCAGCACGTAGTTTTAAATATTTGATCCCGTTGTCTGAAGACAAACCTTCGAAGGCACTTGTCGGAACAAATGACACACTCGCAGAAGGATAAAATAATGAATTTTCTATAGAGTTAGAAACCCAGTCATTACGTCCAGATAAGTTGACAAATAAATAGTTGTCGTAATCTAGGAGCATTTGTCCAAAAACACCAACGATGTTTCTCTTTTGGTGGAATTCTGATTGAAATCTCTCGACATAGCCTGAGTGATCAAAGAATCCAAAAACTTGTTGGTCTGTACTTCTAAGACCAAAGCTGTTGTAGTCTACACTATTTGACGTTGCACCAACTGTAAAGCTCATACTTCCTTTATCATCAAGGAATGAAAAGTTATTTCCAGAAAGCACCAAACGGTGATCATATATGGTATTGGTTGTCGAAGTCGTTGAGTAAAATCCACGATCCGTATTAATGTCACCTGTTACACCACCGCGATTTTGACGGTTCACTGAATTTTCAGTGTAGTTGTCGATACTCGCTTGGTAGAACACATTGAAATGATCGGACAATTCATAGTCAAGAGCGGCATAACCGTTCACACGGTTGACCAACTGACCAAATCTCGCATTTTTCACTGTCCACAATGGGTGCTGAATCGCGTTATCTTGTCTGTAGTATACACTACCACCATCAGGAAGTTCGAATGGTAATTCGAACATGTCGATACTTCTAGGTGTGTAAAATAAATCACCAAAAACAGAAGAACCTGAACCAAATGTACTACTACCGAAACTCGCGGCAACTGGTGGTGTTTTCAGATCGGTTTTAGTGTAAGTCATTGATCCGCGGACAGAAAACTTATTGTTAAGTTTAGCATCTCCTGAGATAGTCAAGTTACTACGCTTTACGTTGTTACCAGGAGTAAAGCCGTCTTCATCTAAATTACTGAATACAGTTCCGTATCCGAATTTACCATCCTCGCTGCGGCCTCTTGCACTAACAGAGATCGTACGAGAAATTCCTTTACGGAAAAAGTCACTTACACTGTTGCGTGGCTTCCAGTCATAACGCTGTCCGGCAAATTGCGCCTGATAGTCAGGATAGTTTGTCGCCAGGAAGTTAGACGTTGAGTATGGGTGAGCAACAGTACCGTTGGCATCGAAAGAAGGGTCAGAACCCCAGCCTCCAAGACCGTCTCTGTAGAATCCTGGACCCCAGTTGCTGTAAAACCATCCGAATGCTTGGTCGAAACCACCACCGAATTGATTTTGATAATCTGGGAGGATACCTACTTCATTAACAAATACTGATGAAGTTAATTGTATTTCTTGTTTAGTGTTTGTTTTGGCAGAGCTACCGGTTTTGGTTGTGATGAGGATGACCCCATTACGACCTTGAGTTCCGTATAGCGTCGTTGCGGCAAGACCTTTAAGGATGTCCACACGCTCGATGTTATTTGGGTCAATATCGAATGATCGACTCGATCCCATGTTACCATCTACGAAGTTACCTGACTCGTTGGTGTCGTTACTGATTGGCACACCATCAATAACGTAAAGCGCGTTGTTGTCACCTGTAAATGAATTCGTCCCACGAATCACCACTTTATTGGCAGATCCTGACAAACCATTCTGAGAGGTAATATTGATACCCGCTGCTTTACCACTGAGAACACGAGTTAAATCCGATTGAGGACTTTCTTGAATCGATTCCGACTGGATAGAGGAAACCGAGTAACCCAATGCTTTCTTTTCTTTTTTAACAGCAAAACCAGTTACAACCACCTCATTAAGGACAGATGCATCTAATTCCATTGCAAAAGATATGTCAGACGAACCTGCTGTAACGGGCATCTCTACATTTTTGTAACCGACATAACTGAATACTAATGTTTCTCCAACAGACACATCGATGGAATAGTTTCCATCAAAATCTGTTTGAACTCCATTGGTCGTTCCTTTTGCAATAACATTGACTCCAGGCAACGGTAGGTTGGTTTCATCCAATACCGAACCAGAGACTGTTTTTTGTTGTGCGAACGTAAGTTGCACTACAAACGCTAGTAAAAGCGTCAAAAATCCACTAAACTTTGTTCTCATTTTGTAATTTATTTGAATTAGCTAACGCCAAAAATCACAATAAAAAGTTAAATACACAACTTTTTGAGACTAAAATTTGGATTTAATTTAACACTAAATGAAGCAATAGTGGTGCTTTGGTGATTTTTTTCTGAAATGCATGTGGCCCCCTAATGACATTGTGCTGGCCCTGAATTGATTGGCTTTTCAGTGTTGATTTTCATAAAAATTTTTAGGGGTCTGTGGGTCTGCCCTGAGCATCAATTATTTAAAATTGTGAAGCGAAGGCTATGTGGACTTTTGTTTGTCCCAAATCAAATGCGTTGTTTTGACCAAATCCTTGGGCTATTTGTAGCTTCAGTAGCCCGGCTCTGGTTTGACTGGCCAATCCAAAGCCAAGGCCAAAGAGGAAATTTGTTTTGCTGCTGCTTGTGGCCTCCTTAAAGATGGCCATATCCGAGATGTGGTGTAGGTAGAACGTCTCATTAAACACGAGTCGGTATTCTATATTAAGCAACGAAAGGGCGCTGGCCTCTATGGTGTTTTCGTTGAAGCCCCGAAGACTTTGAATCCCTCCGAAGCGATACGCCTCGTTGGTAGAGATGTTTCCCCCCGAAATATATGCTGTTGTGTTTTGAAGAAAAATCTTGTGTTCTTGCGACAGGTCCATTTGATAGAGGCCCACAAATTGAAATCGATTTTGCCTTTGCCGTCCTGCTTGGTTCGTTCTTTTTCCAAAGGCGCTCTCGAAGTCTAAAAGATATTTTTGCGGAAACAATAGGTTGTTTTGGCGCTGCTCTGCGCTAAATCCTAATAGCCACAACTCTGTTTTAAAGTCTGTGAGGTCTGGCCTGATGTCCTCTTGGGTGCCTGTGCGCGACTCAATTACTTTGTGGCCGAGATGCCAGGCAGTGCGGGAGGTCATTTGGTAGTCTAATGCTGCCATTGTTTGTGCTGTTGTAAAGAGAGAATCTTTTCTGAAAAGGTCCAGCTGTCCTGTCACGCCGAAAGGGGTGCCAAATATAAACGGCCACTGCGTGTTAATGCCAATGCGCTGCTGCTCTTGTCCATCTCCCTTAAAGTCTACATTGAGCTGTTCGCCCAGATTTAGATTATTAGACAGATCGATTTTAAGGTAGCCATTAAAACTCAGTTTCTGAGTTTCGGGGTTAGTGGCAAAGCCGATTAATCCATCAAACGAGTTGTTGTTCTTTTTGCCTAAGTTAAGGTAGAGCGTTGTTTGGTCTTCTTCAAAAAGGACTTCGCTAGCTCTCATCCTTGTTATATAAGGTATTTGGTCGATTTCCTGATCAAGTCTGGAGAGGACATCTGGATCGAAGGGTAGGGGGATTTTCATGCCACCTTGATGACGCAGCACGCCTTTGGGCGCTTCGGTATAGCCTTTGATGATCACGGCATCGATAGTTCTTTTTTGCTCGAGCTGACCGTAAAGGATGCCACTGAGTTTTGGATAGACGGTTTTTTCGATTTGGCGAATAGAGATTTTTGAAAAGGGGTCATGCTCTTTAGCGACTTCATCGCTCAGTCTGTTGATGAATCCAGGTAGATCTGATAAAGCTACAGTGATCGTAGTATCGTCTCGCTGATCATTGTCTGCTACTGTATGCACAATGGGCACGAGGTTTTCAGGCACCGAGAGGGTAATGGTCTCCCATTTTTGCCCTAAATCAATGACCACCTCGTGGGTCATTTGATTTTTGGCCAGCGGTGATTTAATGACGGCATCAATATACCCGATCAATTGCAGTTCATTGATGATCTGTTGCGTGTGTTGGTCAACTGCCCTGCGTGATTCGAAATCAGCCTGACGGACAAAGAGGGCCAATTGTTCTTGATTTAGTGCGTCTTCTGCCCGATAAGTCACCGCCAGATTTTGGCATGCAGCACTTTGAAAAAGGCACAAGACGAGCCCAAAAAGAAGATGTTTATTTGAAAAAATCATGTAACGTTTGCCGTACTTCAAAGGTAACGCTCAAAGTCATTTAATCATATGTATGGCCGTTATTTTTGACTTTGGCTCAAATTAATTCTGAGGGCTGTTGTTATTGTTCAATTTTATTTTTACATTTGCCGCCCTTTTAAAGGAGAAATTATATCATTTAATTAAGTATAACAAGGATTTTTATATGCCAACTATTTCACAATTAGTACGAAAAGGAAGAGCCAAAATAACCAAGAAGAGTAAATCGGCTGCTTTGGATTCGTGTCCGCAACGTCGCGGTGTGTGTACGCGTGTATATACGACTACTCCTAAGAAGCCAAACTCAGCGATGCGTAAAGTAGCGCGTGTGCGGTTGACTAATGGAAAAGAAGTAAATGCGTACATCGGAGGCGAAGGACACAACTTACAAGAGCACTCGATAGTATTGGTTAGAGGTGGAAGGGTGAAAGATTTGCCAGGAGTACGTTACCACATTGTCAGAGGTGCTTTGGATACCGCAGGTGTTCAGGGTCGCTTACAAAGAAGGTCTAAGTACGGTGCAAAACGCCCTAAGAAGTAATTAAGAACTTTTAAAGAGAAGACATGAGAAAAAGACAAGCGAAAAAGAGACCGCTTTTGCCAGATCCTAAATTTAACGATCAATTGGTGACAAGATTTGTCAACAACATGATGTGGGATGGTAAGAAATCAGTTGCTTTCAAGGTATTTTACGATGCTATTGACATTGTAGAAAGTAAAAAACAAGATGACGAAAAAACTGCACTAGAAGTGTGGAAAGATGCGTTGTCTAACGTGATGCCTCACGTAGAAGTGCGCAGCCGACGTGTAGGCGGTGCGACATTCCAAATTCCTATGCAAATCAGACCAGATCGTAAAATAGCTACGGCTATGAAATGGTTGATTAGTTACGCCCGAAAGCGCAATGAAAAATCTATGGCTCAGAAGCTAGCGGCAGAAGTTTTAGCGGCAGCTAAAGAAGAAGGAGCAGCGGTCAAAAAACGTATGGACACGCACAAGATGGCAGAAGCCAACAAAGCATTTTCACATTTTAGATTCTAATTGGGATGGCAAAGAGAGATTTAAAATTTACGCGTAATATTGGAATTGCTGCACATATTGATGCAGGGAAAACAACAACTACAGAACGCGTTCTATATTATACAGGAGTTAGTCACAAAATCGGTGAAGTTCATGATGGTGCAGCCACTATGGACTGGATGGAGCAAGAGCAAGAGCGTGGGATCACCATTACCTCTGCAGCGACCACATGTACTTGGAATTTCCCTATGGAGAATGGCCAAACAACACCAGACACTAAGGGCTACCACTTTAACATTATCGATACCCCCGGTCACGTTGACTTTACAGTAGAGGTCAACAGATCATTACGTGTTTTGGACGGACTTGTATTCTTGTTCAGCGCGGTGGATGGTGTAGAACCGCAAAGTGAAACAAACTGGAGACTTGCAGATAATTACAAGGTGCCACGAATGGGCTTTGTTAATAAAATGGACCGTCAAGGGTCAAATTTTATGATGGTTTGTCAGCAGGTTAAAGACATGTTAGGCTCTAACGCAGTGCCAATTGTTTTGCCTATCGGTGATGAAATGGATTTTAAGGGTGTCGTTGACTTGGTAAAAAACAGAGCCATTGTATGGCACGAAGAGACACAAGGGGCCACATTCGACGTGATTGATATTCCGGAAGAATTGAAGGCGGAAGCCAAAGAATTCAGAGGTAAATTAATCGAAGAAGTTGCGGCTTACGACGAAAACCTTCTTGAAAAATACATGGAAGATGAGAATTCTATTACAGAAGACGAAGTGCATGCTGCATTGCGTGCTGCGGTAATGGATATGTCCATCATTCCAATGATTTGCGGTTCTGCCTTTAAAAACAAGGGGGTACAATTCCTTCTTGATGCAGTTTGCCGTTATTTGCCGTCACCAGTAGATAAGGAGGGTATCGTGGGTACCAATCCTGATACTGAGCTTCCTGAAGTGCGCAAGCCTGATGTTTCAGAGCCGTTTGCTGCTCTAGCATTCAAAATTGCGACAGATCCATTTGTAGGCCGTTTGGCATTTTTTCGCGCTTATTCAGGGCGTCTTGATGCAGGCTCTTATGTACTGAACAATCGTTCTGGGAATAAAGAGCGTATCTCACGTATTTACCAAATGCATGCCAATAAGCAAAATGCCATAGATTTTATTGAGGCTGGAGATATTGGTGCAGCAGTTGGATTTAAAGACATCAAAACTGGAGATACATTGTCTGCTGAAAAGCATCCAATTGTTTTGGAAAGTATGGACTTCCCAGATCCGGTTATTGGTATCGCTATCGAGCCGAAAACCAAGGCTGATGTTGATAAATTAGGAATGTCTTTGGCAAAACTCGCCGAGGAGGATCCAACCTTCCAGGTAAGAACGGATGAGGCTAGTGGACAAACCATTATCTCTGGTATGGGGGAACTTCACCTAGACATCATTGTGGACCGTCTAAAACGTGAGTTCAAAGTTGAGGTGAACCAAGGAAAGCCACAAGTCGAGTACAAGGAGGCGATAACTCGAGTTGCTGACCATCGTGAGACGTACAAGAAACAAACTGGTGGACGTGGTAAATTCGCAGACATTGTCTTTACGCTTTCTCCTGCAACCGACGATAAGGTTGTCGGGTTAGAGTTTGAAAATGCGGTTAAGGGAGGTAATATTCCTAAAGAATTTATTCCTTCTGTAGAAAAAGGTTTCAAAGAGGCTATGAAAAATGGTCCATTGGCTGGATTCGAAATTGACCGTATGAAAGTGACGCTTAAGGACGGATCTTTCCACCCTGTGGATTCTGATCAGTTGTCTTTTGAGTTGGCAGCAAAATTAGGTTTTAAGTCTGCTGCTAAAGCGGCTGGAGCTGTAATTCTTGAGCCAATCATGAAGCTTGAGGTGTTGACGCCAGAAGAGAATATGGGAGACATCGTAGGGGATTTAAATCGCCGAAGAGGTCAGGTTAACAACATGAGTGATCGTGCAGGAGCCAAGGTGATTAAAGGTGAAGTGCCATTATCTGAAATGTTTGGATACGTGACCACCTTGAGAACGTTGTCTTCAGGTCGTGCAACATCAACTATGGAATTTTCACATTATGCAGAAACGCCTTCAAATATCTCGGCAGAGGTCATTGCAGAGGCTAAGGGAACTGCTAACAATTAATATTTTCAGCAATGAGTCAAAAAATAAGAATTAAACTAAAATCTTACGACTACAATTTGGTAGACAAATCTGCTGATAAAATCGTTAAGACGGTAAAGAGTACTGGAGCAGTTGTGACTGGTCCAATTCCATTACCAACACACAAAAAGATTTTTACGGTTTTGCGTTCACCACACGTGAATAAGAAAAGCCGCGAGCAATTCCAACTAAGCTCATATAAGCGCTTATTGGACATTTATAGCTCGTCTTCAAAGACCATCGATGCGCTCATGAAATTGGAGCTGCCAAGTGGTGTAGAAGTAGAGATTAAGGTGTAATGACCACTCACTTTAGTGAGTACATGTCCTGAGCTGCGTGCGAAGGAAAAACGGAAACAAAATAAGATTCAGGACTGGATATATTTTGGTCCTGTTTTTTTAAATAATAATTAATAACTAATAATTTAAAACTATGTCTGGGTTAATTGGAAAAAAGATAGGGATGACCAGCATCTTTGACGAAAGAGGGAAGAATATTCCTTGTACCGTTATAGAAGTGGGTCCTTGTGTTGTTACCCAAGTCAGAACCGAGGAGGTCGACGGGTATGAAGCTCTTCAACTTGGTTTCGATGACAAGAAGACGGTCAATAAAGCTGCTGCGGGTCACGCAAAAAAAGCAGGTACTGTTGCCAAACGCAAAGTCGTCGAATTCCAGGGATTTGAAGAAAATTACAAATTAGGTGATACCATTTCGGTAGATCTATTTGCAGAAGGAGAATTTGTAGATGTTACAGGTATTTCTAAAGGTAAAGGATTCCAGGGTGTTGTAAAACGCCATGGATTTGCTGGAGTCGGTCAAGCGACCCACGGTCAGCACAACCGTTTAAGAGCACCAGGATCTATCGGTGCTGCCTCTTATCCTGCTCGTGTATTCAAAGGAATGCGTATGGCAGGTCAAATGGGTAACGAAACAGTAAAAGTTGAAAACCTACGAGTGTTAAAAGTAGTTTCTGAAAAGAATCTATTAGTGGTGAAAGGTTGTGTACCTGGTCACAAAAACGCTTACCTAACGATTACGAAATAATGAAGGTAGCAGTATTAGATAGAAACGGAAAAGATACGGGAAGAAAGGTTGAACTTTCTTCGGACGTATTTGGTATTGAGCCAAATAACCATGCGGTATATTTGGATGTAAAACAATACTTAGCGAACCAAAGACAAGGGACGCACAAGGCCAAAGAAAAGGCGGAGATCACAGGAAGTACGCGCAAACTGAAGAAACAAAAAGGAACTGGTACGGCTCGTGCGGGTAGTATCAAGTCTGGTGTTTTCAGAGGTGGAGGTCGATTCTTCGGTCCACGCCCAAGAAATTATGGCTTTAAGTTGAACAAAAACCTAAAGCGTTTGGCACGTCGTTCGGCTTTAAGTTTGAAGGCTCAAGAAAAGGCAATTGTCGTTTTGGAGGACTTTACAATGGAGAGCCCAAAGACAAAAGACTTTACAGCTATGTTGCAGGCACTTGGATTGGACAACAAAAAATCTTTGTTCGTCTTGGGTGACTCAAATAATAATGTATATTTGTCGTCGCGTAATTTGAAGGGCACAGAAGTCTTAATGGACTCAGAAATAAGCACTTACAAAATTATGAATGCAAACAGCCTTGTGTTGTTTGAAGGTTCTTTGGAAAGTATTGAAGAAAACTTAAGTAAATAGAAACAAGATGAATATCTTAATCAAACCTATTATAACAGAAAAAGCGACAAAGGACGCGGAAGATTTTAACCGTTTCACTTTTGTTGTGAATCCTAAGGCGAATAAGATTGAAATTAAAAATGCGGTTGAAGCTGCATATGGTGTTTCAGTTACAACAGTTCGCACAATAAATGTCCGCCCAGATCGTCGTGTTCGTCAAACGAAAACGGGAATCCAAACTGGTAAAACAAATGCAATTAAGAAGGCAATTGTACAGGTGGCGGAAGGTGATACAATAGATTTTTATGCTAATATCTAATTTTTAGATTAAAAGAAAGACAACAATGTCAGTAAGAAAATTAAAGCCTATCACCCCAGGACAGCGTTTTAGAGTAGTGAATGGATTTGACGCCATCACCACTGATAAGCCGGAGAAGAGCTTGCTCGTTCCGAATAAACGTTCTGGTGGTAGAAATAGTCAAGGAAAAATGACCATGCGCTACATAGGTGGTGGTCACAAGAAGCGCTATCGAATTATCGATTTTAAGCGCGACAAGCACGGTATTCCTGCAACGGTTGCTTCTATAGAATATGATCCAAACAGAACGGCATTTATAGCCTTGTTAAATTATCAAGACGGAGAAAAGCGTTACGTTATTGCTCAGAATGGCCTACAAGTAGGTCAGAATGTAGTATCTGGTGACGGCGCGGCTCCTGAGATTGGTAACACATTGGCGTTGTCTCAGATCCCTTTGGGAACCATCATATCCTGTATCGAATTGCATCCTGGTCAAGGCGCGGTACTCGCGCGTAGTGCCGGTGCATTTGCACAGTTGATGGCTCGTGATGGTAAGTATGCAACCGTGAAATTACCTTCGGGTGAATCACGTATGATCCTCGTTACATGTGCGGCCACTATTGGAGTTGTTTCCAACAGTGATCATCAATTGTTGGTTTCTGGTAAAGCTGGACGCTCACGTTGGTTGGGTCGTCGTCCAAGAACAAGACCAGTAGTTATGAACCCTGTTGATCACCCAATGGGTGGTGGGGAAGGTAAATCTTCTGGTGGACACCCAAGATCGAGAAATGGTATCCCTGCAAAAGGATTCAGAACTCGTTCTAAGACCAAAGCGAGTAATAAATACATTATAGAACGTAGAAAGAAATAAGCTATGCCAAGATCACTAAAAAAAGGACCTTACGTTCACTATAAGTTGGAGCTAAAAGTTCAGGCTAATGTGGAGTCGAATAAGAAAACCGTCATCAAGACTTGGTCGCGGGCTTCTATGATCACTCCAGACTTTGTTGGTCAAACTATAGGGGTGCATAACGGAAGACAATTTATTCCGGTATACGTCACTGAGAACATGGTAGGACATAAATTAGGAGAATTTTCACCAACACGTACATTCCGTGGACATGGTGGGAATAAAAATAAAGGAAAAAAATAAGCCATGGGAGTTCGTAAAAGAGAAAGAGCAGAACAGATCAAGGAAGCGAAGAAGACTCAGTATTTCGCTAAGTTGAACAATTGCCCTACATCGCCAAGAAAAATGCGTTTAGTCGCAGATATAGTGCGCGGTGAAAAGGTAGACCGAGCGCTTAATATTTTGAGATTTAATCCAAAAGAAGCATCACGTCGTCTTGAAAAATTATTGTTATCGGCTATAGCCAACTGGCAATTTAAAAATGAAAACGCTTCTTTAGAAGATGCTGATTTATTTGTCAAAGAGATCCGTGTAGACGGAGGAACTATGTTGAAGCGTTTACGCCCAGCACCTCAAGGTCGTGCGCACAGAATTAGAAAACGTTCCAACCACGTCACACTGGTATTAGGAGCTAACGATAACACACAAAGCTAAGAAGTAAATGGGACAGAAAACAAATCCAATCGGAATTCGCTTAGGTATCATTAGAGGTTGGGAATCCAACTGGTACGGAGGCAAGGACTACGGCGATCGTTTGGCCGAAGACGACAAGATTAGAAAATACATCCATGCACGTCTGAGTAAAGCGAGTGTGTCTCGAGTAATTATCGAGAGAACTTTGAAACTTGTAACCGTTACTATCACAACAGCCCGTCCTGGTATTATTATCGGTAAAGGTGGCCAAGAGGTAGACAAGCTAAAAGAAGAACTCAAAAAAATTACTGGAAAGGAAGTTCAGATCAACATTCATGAGATCAAACGTCCAGAACTTGATGCGTTTTTAGTAGCCTCAAGTATTGCCCGTCAAATTGAAAATAGAATTTCTTATCGACGTGCGATTAAAATGGCTATCCAAGCAACAATGCGCATGAATTCTGAGGGCATTAAAGTCCAGATTTCAGGACGATTGAATGGAGCAGAAATGGCCCGATCAGAGTCATATAAGGATGGGCGTATTCCATTATCGACCTTTAGAGCTGACATCGATTATGCTTTGGTTGAAGCACATACGACTTATGGTCGTTTGGGCATCAAAGTATGGATCATGAAAGGTGAAGTCTATGGCAAAAGAGAACTTTCGCCACTAGTAGGTCTGGAAAAGAAGTCCGGAGGTAAATCAAATTCTGCTCGTGGTGCGAATAGTCCACGACGTAACAGAAAGTAATTTTTTAAAGAGGAACAAAAATGTTACAACCGAAAAGAACCAAATACCGTAAAATGCAAAAAGGCCGCATGAAAGGAAATGCAGGTCGCGGCAACCAGCTATCATACGGTACATTTGGTATAAAATCCCTAGATTCTAATTTCTTGACATCACGTCAAATTGAAGCTGCACGTATTGCCGCAACCCGTTACATGAAAAGAGAAGGTTCCCTCTGGATTATGATTTTTCCAGACAAACCGATCACTAAAAAGCCTCTTGAAGTACGTATGGGTAAAGGTAAAGGTGCCGTTGAATATTGGGCAGCTGTAGTCAAGCCAGGACGAGTCTTGTTTGAAATTTCAGGGGTGTCCTTGGATATAGCAAAAGAAGCCTTACGCCTAGCGGCTCAAAAGCTTCCCGTAAAAACCAGGTTTGTCATGTCTCGAGATTATCAGGCTTAATTTTTTGAAATTGTCATTATGAAACAATCAGAAATAACAGAAACATCCACAGCGGAACTATATGAGAAGCTGGCAGAAATTAAGAAGGCTCATACCGATCTTAAAATCGCCCATGCCATATCACCGTTGGAAAATCCAATTCAGCTTCGTGGTCATAGAAGAGCCATAGCACGAATTGCGACCGAACTAACTAAAAGAGAAGTACAATAATTGTGCGCAGCTGAAAGATGGAAAATAGAAACTTAAGAAAAGAACGAATCGGGGTAGTGACCAGTAACAAAATGGAGAAATCTATTGTTGTTAGTGAGACTAAAAAAGTCAAACATCCGATGTACGGCAAGTACGTGTTGAAAACGAAGAAATACGTTGCGCACGACGAGAAAAATGATTGCAACGAGGGCGATACAGTACGGATCATGGAAACACGGCCGCTTAGTAAAACCAAATGTTGGAGAGTAATAGAAATAATCGAAAGAGCTAAGTAATCATGATACAACAAGAATCAAGACTTAAAGTGGCAGATAATACAGGAGCGAAGGAAGTACTTTGTATCCGCGTGTTAGGTGGTACCAAAAGACGTTATGCCTCGATAGGGGATAAAATCGTGGTTACGGTTAAAGAATCTACGCCAAACGGAACGGTAAAAAAAGGTAGTATATCCACGGCAGTTGTGGTGCGTACTGTTAAAGAAGTAAGACGTCCTGATGGATCGTACATTCGCTTTGATGACAATGCCTGTGTTTTGTTAGGAACAACTGGAGAAATGCGTGGAACGCGTGTTTTTGGGCCTGTAGCTAGAGAACTTCGTGATCGTCAGTTCATGAAAATTGTTTCATTAGCGCCAGAGGTGCTTTAAAGCGAAACCAAAAATGGAAAAGATAAAAATAAAATCAGGAGATCTTGTTTTAGTCACATCAGGTGATCACAAAGGCAGCGAAGGTAAAGTTTTGCGTATCCTTAGAGAAAAAAACAAGGCCATAGTAGAAGGTGTAAATTTGGTAAAGAAGCATCAGAAGCCTAGCGCAGCTAGTCCTCAAGGCGGAATTACCGAAAAAGAAGCACCAATTCATATATCAAATCTATCCTTGAAGGATCCAAAAACAGGTGAAGCAACCCGTGTGGGATTCAGAATGGAAGGGGACAAAAAAGTCCGATTTGCTAAAAAATCGAATCAAGTATTATAGTTATGGGATATACACCAAGACTTAAGGATGAATATAGAAGTAGAATAGTTTCTGCTTTGGTCGAAGAATTCGGCTACAAGAATGTAATGCAGGTACCTAAATTAGAGAAGATTGTTATCTCACGAGGTGTCGGAAATGCTGTTGCAGATAAGAAACTAATCGAATACTCTATTGACGAATTGACCAAAATAACTGGTCAAAAGGCTGTGCCAACGATTTCAAAAAAGGATGTCGCTACGTTTAAGTTGCGTAAAGGCATGCCGATTGGAACCAAAGTAACACTAAGAGGAGAGCGCATGTTTGAATTCTTAGATCGTTTGATTACTTCAGCATTGCCTCGTGTTAGAGATTTCAATGGGATTAAAGCAACCGGTTTTGACGGTCGTGGGAACTACTCTTTAGGAATTACAGAGCAGATCATTTTTCCAGAAATCGATATTGATAAGGTGAAGAAAATTGAAGGAATGAACGTTACGTTTATTACTTCTGCAGATACCGATCAAGAAGCAAAATCATTACTTGCCCAAATGGGCTTACCCTTTAAAAAGAACTAAGATGGCTAAAGAATCAATGAAAGCCCGTGAGGTAAAAAGAGCAAAAGTAGTGGCGAAATATGCTGCCAGACGTAAAGCGCTTAAAGAAGCGGGTGATTACGAAGCTTTGCAGAAATTACCTAAAAATGCCTCGCCCATCAGAATGCATAACCGCTGTAAGATTACAGGAAGACCTAAGGGTTATATGAGAACGTTTGGACTCTCACGTGTTATGTTTCGTGAAATGGCTAACCAAGGATTAATTCCAGGAGTGCGTAAAGCCAGCTGGTAATCATATTTATAAACCGGGTGAAGGTTTCGCTAAAAAACGAAAAACCACATCCACAATAAATCATAAATGAATACAGATCCAATCGCAGATTTTCTAACACGCGTTAGAAATGCAAGTTTAGCAGGACACCGGGTTGTTGAAGTACCCGCTTCAAACATCAAGAAAGAAATCACTAAGATTCTTTTTGACCAAGGTTTTGTTTTAAGTTACAAGTTCGAAGAAGGTAAGAACCCTCAGGGAACGATCAAAATCGCATTAAAATATGATAAGGTAACCAAAGAACCGGTTATCCGACGTATCGAAAGAATAAGTAAACCAGGTTTGCGTAAATATGTAGGCTCAAGCGAAGTTCCGCGTGTATTGAATGGTTTGGGAATTGCTATTGTTTCGACTTCTTCAGGAGTCATGACAGGCAAACAAGCTAAAGCGCAGAATGTCGGTGGAGAAGTTTTATGTCGCGTATACTAATAACAAAATAAGGACAAAGAAATGTCAAGAGTAGGTAATAACCCAGTAGCAATTCCAGACGGTGTCACCGTAGAAGTGAATGACCAAGTCATCACCGTCAAAGGAAAATTAGGCGAGTTAACTCAGAATTTCGATTCGGTTAGCGTAAAAATAGAAGAAGGCAATGTTTTTGTAGAACGACCTTCTGATGCAAAAGATCACAGAGCAAAACACGGTTTGTACCGCTCTTTAATCAATAACATGGTCAAAGGAGTATCCATAGGGTGGTCCAAAGATCTTGAGTTGGTCGGAGTAGGGTATCGTGCGAGCAATCAGGGCCAAAAATTAGATTTGGCTGTTGGTTTTTCTCACAACATCATTTTGGACATTGCTCCAGAGGTGAAAGTAGAAACGGTCTCAGATAAAGGGAAAAACCCTATCATTAAACTCACGTCATTCGACAAACAATTGGTGGGGCAAGTTGCGGCAAAGATCCGTGGTTTCCGTAGACCAGAACCTTACAAAGGAAAAGGAATCAAGTTTGTTGGTGAAATCATTAGAAGAAAAGCAGGTAAATCTGCATAAGACTATAAGTTATGGCATTATCTAAAATGGAAAGAAGAGAGCGTATTCGCTTTCGTATCAGAAAAACAGTTTCAGGGAGCGCACAGCGACCAAGATTGGCTGTTTTTAGAAGTAATAAAGAAATTTATGCTCAGCTGATTGACGATGTTAGTGGTAAAACTATTGGCGCTGCATCTTCAAGAGACAAAGCAATAGACACAGCCAAATTATCAAAGATTGATACGGCTAAATTAGTGGGTAAAACCCTAGCAGAAGCAGCACTCAAAGCTGGTGTTTCAGAAGTAACTTTCGATCGCGGAGGTTATTTATATCACGGAAGAGTTAAATCATTGGCAGAAGGAGCTCGCGAGGGCGGTTTAAAATTCTAATTATATGTATCAAGATTATAAAAATGTAGAAATAGTAAAGCCTGGTGGTCTGGAATTAAAGGACCGCTTGGTAGGCGTACAACGTGTGACCAAGGTGACTAAAGGAGGGCGAACATTCGGTTTTTCTGCTATAGTTGTTGTTGGTGATGAAAATGGCGTTGTAGGACATGGTCTAGGAAAATCTAAGGATGTTGCAAGCGCTATTGCCAAGGCTATCGAGGACGCCAAGAAGAACTTGGTTAGAATTCCACTTAATAAAGCGTCCTTGCCTCACGAGCAAAAAGGCAAATATGGTGGTGCCCGTGTTAACTTATTACCGGCATCAGCGGGTACGGGAGTTATTGCTGGTGGTGCTGTTCGTGCAGTATTAGAAGCCGTTGGGGTACATGATGTATTATCTAAGTCTCAAGGATCATCTAATCCGCACAATGTAGTTAAGGCAACTTTTGATGCTTTATTGCAACTCAGAAGCGCACATACTGTGGCCAAACAACGTGGTATTTCGTTGGAGAAATTATATAAAGGTTAATTCAAGAAGCTATGGCAAAAATTAAAATCACTAAGGTACGCAGTGACATTAAACGTCCTGAAAGCCAGAAGAGAACGCTTAAAGCGCTTGGTCTTAAGAAGATTGGGCAGACTGTAGAGCATGACGATACGCCAAATATTCTTGGTATGGTAAAAAAAGTTAATCACCTAGTTTCGGTTGAAACTAATTAAGACATACAGAAATGGATTTAAGTAGTTTAAAACCAGCTGAAGGATCAGTAAAAAAAGAAGGGAAGCGCGTAGGCCGTGGCCAGGGATCTGGTAAAGGTGGTACAGCGACTCGTGGACATAAAGGGGCAAAGTCACGCTCTGGATATTCAAAAAAATTAGGATTCGAGGGTGGTCAAATGCCATTACAACGTCGGGTGCCTAAATTTGGATTTACGAACATCAATCGTAAAGATTACCAAGGAATAAACTTGGATAAACTTCAGGAATTGGTGGACAATAAGAAAATTAATGACTCAGTAGATTTAAACACATTGATTGCTTTAGGCTTGTGTGGCAAAAATGAACTGGTCAAAATATTGGGTAGAGGTGAGTTGAAAGCCAAATTGACGGTTACAGCTCATAAATTTACAGCAACTGCTAAAGCCGCGATTGAAGCTGCTGGAGGTACTGCCGAAACCGTATAACAACATCTAGGATGAAATTTATTGAAACCTTAAAAAACGCCTACAAAATTGAAGAGTTGCGCAACCGCGTGGCACTGACCTTAGGGCTTCTACTCGTATATCGATTTGGGGCTCAAGTGGTATTGCCTGGAATTGATGCAGCGATGTTGAGTGATTTTGCTGGTAGATTTGACGATGGTGGTATTGGTGGATTGCTTAATGCCTTTACAGGTGGAGCTTTTGCTAATGCTTCAATTTTCGCCTTAGGTATTATGCCCTACATCTCAGCATCTATTGTTGTTCAGTTGATGCAAATCGCGGTACCTTATTTGCAGAAATTGCAAAAAGAAGGCGAAAGTGGCCGCAAAAAGATCAATCAAATTACGCGATGGTTGACCATTGGTATTTGTTTGGTGCAGGCACCTAGTTATTTAGCAGGACTACCCGCTTTAGGGGTTCCGGCCGAGGCATTTGTTATGGGACAATCAGCCCTGTTTTATATTTCCTCTATCTCTATTTTAGTTACGGGTTGTGTTTTTGCAATGTGGCTTGGTGAAAAAATCACAGATCGGGGTATTGGTAATGGGATATCAATCCTCATTATGGTGGGTATTATTGCACGACTTCCCTTGACTTTTGCGCAAGAATTTGCCTCTAGAGTCTTCGAATCGAATGGTGGAATGATCATGATCTTGATTGAACTAGTCATTTGGTTTGTCATCATTTTACTTTCTATTTTGTTGGTAATGGCCATGCGCAAGATTCCAGTGCAGTACGCGCGTCGTACCGCCTCTGGAGCCTACGAAAAGAACATTTTTGGAGCACGTCAGTTTATTCCCCTTAAGCTAAATGCTTCCGGAGTCATGCCGATCATCTTCGCTCAGGCGATCATGTTTGTGCCTTCTGCGGTCGCAAGTTTGTCGGATAGTAATTTCGCCCAAACCATACAAGCCAACTTTAGTGATATTTTTGGCCTTTGGTACAATTTAGTATTTTGTTTATTGATCATTGTGTTTACCTATTTCTATACGGCGATTACTGTGCCCACTAATAAGATGGCGGACGATTTGAAACGTAGTGGCGGATTTATACCGGGCATCAAACCAGGCACAGATACTGCAGAATATTTGGATCGGATCATGTCTCAAATCACATTACCAGGCTCGGTGTTTTTAGCGCTTATTGCTATATTTCCAGCTTTTGTAGTGAAGCTAATAGGCATCCAACAAGGATGGGCTTTGTTCTACGGTGGAACCTCCCTGCTGATTATGGTAGGTGTGGCTATTGACACCATGCAACAAGTAAATTCATACTTATTGAATCGTCATTACGATGGTTTGATGAAGAGTGGCAAAAATCGTAAAACCGTCGAATAATGGCTAAACAATCAGCAATTGAACAAGATGGTAGTATTATTGAAGCATTGTCCAACGCAATGTTTCGTGTTGAGTTAGAGAACGGACATATTGTGACCGCTCATATATCGGGAAAGATGCGTATGCATTACATTAAATTGCTTCCTGGAGATAAAGTTAAATTAGAAATGAGTCCATATGATTTATCAAAGGCTCGCATAACCTATAGATATTAAAAAGAGATGAAAGTAAGGACATCGATAAAGAAGAGAAGTGCCGACTGCAAGATTGTACGCAGAAAAGGACGTTTGTATGTTATTAACAAAAAGAACCCTAGGTTCAAACAAAGACAAGGATAATTATGGCAAGAATCGCAGGTGTAGATATCCCAAAGAATAAAAGGGGTGTAATCGCGTTAACGTATATCTTTGGAGTAGGAAGAACTCGTGCTCAAGATATCTTAAAGAAAGCTGGAGTCAGTGAAGACAAAAAAGTAACCGAATGGAACGATGATGAAATCGGCGCCATTCGTGAAGCTGTTTCGTTTTTCAAGATCGAAGGTGAATTACGTAGTGAAATCCAATTAAACATTAAGCGATTAATGGATATTGGTTGTTACAGAGGTATTCGTCACAGAGCTGGTTTACCATTACGTGGTCAGCGCACAAAGAATAACTCAAGAACGAGAAAAGGAAAACGTAAAACCGTCGCCAACAAGAAAAAGGCAACTAAATAATTTCTAGGGATATGGCAAAGACTAGTGCAAAAAACACGAAAAAACGGAAGGTTATTATTGAAGCTACAGGTGAAGCACACATTACTGCTTCGTTCAATAACATCATCATTTCGTTGACCAACAAAGGCGGAGACGTTATTTCATGGTCATCAGCTGGAAAAATGGGTTTTCGAGGCTCTAAAAAGAACACACCTTATGCTGCTCAATTGGCGGCGGAAGATGCTTCTAAAGTAGCTCACGAGGCAGGATTACGTAAAGTAAAAGTATACGTTAAAGGACCGGGTAATGGTAGAGAATCTGCTATACGTACCATCCATAATGCAGGTATTGAAGTGTCAGAGATCATTGACGTCACACCAATGCCTCATAACGGATGTCGTCCACCAAAACGTCGAAGAGTATAATTTATTAATAAACTAAGTATAAACCAGAAGGAAAACGAAAACTAAAGGATGACCTTAATTTAGATTTTCCCTTCAAAAACAAAAATAGAATGGCAAGATATACTGGTCCTAAAACGAAAATAGCCCGAAAGTTCGGTGAAGCTATTTTTGGAGAAGATAAATCGTTTGAAAAACGTAATTATCCTCCAGGACAACATGGGAACAACCGCAGAAGAGGGAAGAAGTCGGAATATGCAATTCAGCTTGCTGAAAAGCAAAAAGCGAAATATACCTATGGTATTTTGGAGCGTCAATTCCGTAACCTGTTCAAAAAAGCTACCGCTGCACCTGGAATTACGGGTGCTGTATTACTTCAGTTGTGTGAATCACGTTTGGACAATGTAGTTTACCGAATGGGGATCGCACCGAGCAGAAGTGGCGCAAGACAACTCGTATCACACAGACACATTACAGTTAATGGAGAAAAGGTCAATATACCTTCTTATCAGTTGAAGCCAAATGATGTCGTTGCTGTGCGTGAAAAATCAAAATCTTTGGAAGCGATTAACAATTCATTGGCCAACGCAAGCCATGTTTATGAATGGATCACTTGGAATGCAGATAAAAAGGAGGGAACATACGTTTCTATACCGCAAAGACTGCAAATTCCAGAGAACATCAACGAGCAATTCATCGTCGAATTGTATTCTAAATAATCTTAAACACGAGATAAGTTATGGCAGTATTTAGTTTTCAAAAGCCTGATAAAGTTATCATGATTAATTCTACAGATTTCGAAGGAAAATTTGAATTTCGTCCTTTGGAACCTGGTTATGGATTGACCGTGGGTAACGCCCTAAGACGTGTCCTTTTATCTTCTTTAGAGGGATTTGCAATTACTTCGATACGTATCGAAGGAGTCGATCACGAATTCTCTACAGTTCCTGGCGTTGTCGAAGATGTCACCGAAATGGTCTTGAACTTAAAACAAGTTCGTTTCAAAAGACAAATCGAGGAGATAGATAATGAAACAGTAACGATAGCCGTTTCTGGTGGTAATAAATTAACCGCTGGTGACTTCCAAAAGTTCATTTCAGGATTTCAAGTACTGAATCCAGATTTAGTCATTTGTAATATGGACAGCAAAGTGAATTTGAATTTCGAAATCACTATTGAGAAAGGCCGAGGATATGTTCCTGCTGAAGAGAACAAAAAAGCAAATGCGCCTTTAGGGACTATTTTTACCGATTCGATCTACACCCCGATAAAAAATGTGAAGTATAGCATTGAAAACTTCAGGGTAGAGCAAAAAACAGATTACGAAAAGTTAGTTTTCGAAATCATGACGGACGGTTCGATCAATCCTAAGGATGCCTTGACTGAAGCGGCAAAGACATTGATTCACCACTTTATGTTGTTTAGTGACGAGCGCATCACCCTAGAGGCTGATGAAATCGCCCAAACAGAAACATACGATGAAGAGTCATTGCATATGCGTCAGTTGTTGAAGACAAAATTGATCGACATGGATCTTTCAGTGCGCGCTTTAAACTGTCTTAAGGCAGCCGAAGTAGACACTTTAGGCGACTTGGTATCTTTCAACAAAAACGACTTAATGAAGTTCCGTAATTTCGGAAAGAAATCCTTAACTGAGCTTGAAGAACTCGTCAATATTAAGGGATTGAATTTCGGAATGGATCTTTCAAAATATAAATTAGATAAAGACTAGTTTCTTTAGAAACGTCTAAAAGAAGTACAAATGAGACACGGAAAAAAAATTAATCACTTAGGTAGAAAGACCGCCCACAGAAAATCGATGTTGGCAAATATGGCCTGTTCCCTAATTGAGCACAAACGCATCAACACAACAGTAGCTAAGGCCAAAGCGTTGAAGCAATTTGTTGAGCCATTATTAACCAAGTCAAAAGAAGACACCACCCACAACCGACGTATCGTATATAGCCGATTACGTCAAACGGAAGCTGTTACAGAACTTTTCAATGCAGTCGCTGTTAAGGTTGGCGATCGTCCAGGAGGTTATACACGGATCATCAAATTGGGCAACCGATTAGGAGATAACGCTGATATGGCAATGATTGAATTGGTTGATTACAATGAGATTTATAACGTAGTTAAGACCACGAAAAAGAAATCAACCCGTAGAGGCCGAAGTGGAGGCGCCGCTGCTGCAGCACCAGCCGCTGTGGTTCAAGAAACAAACAAAGAAGAAGAATAGATAGATGACTATTCAAATCAAAATAAAGGGACTAGCTGTTTTAAGTTAGTCCCTTTTTTTATATTATTTTTGTAAAACTCTTTTTTAGAAATGAAATATCAGACACGCAAAGAAGCATTAATTTTATTAGAAGACGGCACCATCTTTTTTGGTAAATCTGTTGGAGACAAAGACGGAACGGCCTTTGGAGAAGTATGTTTTAATACTGGGATGACTGGTTATCAAGAAATTTTTACAGATCCTTCATATTACGGGCAACTCATGGTGACCACCAATGCACATATTGGCAATTATGGAACCCATCCCGATGAAACGGAATCTAAAGGGGTTAAAATTGCAGGCCTGATATGCCGCAACTTCAGTTATCCTTTTTCAAGAGTATCGGCGGAACAATCACTAGAAGACTTCTTGGATGACCATAGCCTCTTTGCCATAAGTGATGTGGATACGCGTGCATTAGTGGCCTATATAAGAGATAACGGAGCAATGAATGCGGTGATCACAACACGTGTTGATGAAATTGATCAATTAAAAAAAGAATTGACCCAAGTCCCGAGTATGAAGGGCTTGGAGTTGGCTTCTAAAGTCTCCACTACTGAGCCATATGTTTATGGTGAGGATGATGCAACCTATCGAGTAGCGGCCTTAGATCTGGGCATCAAAAGAAATATATTACGGCACTTGGCGCAACGCGATTGTCAGATAAAGGTATTTCCGTATAACACGCCCTTTGAGACCTTGAAGGCTTATAATCCAAACGGCTATTTTTTGAGTAATGGGCCTGGAGATCCAGAGCCCTTGGCAGAAGCCATTCAGACCACACGTGACATCTTAGCGCAGGACAAGCCATTGTTCGGGATCTGTTTAGGACATCAAGTGCTGGCATTGGCCCATGGGGTTTCTACCTTTAAAATGCATAATGGACACAGAGGGATCAATCATCCCATCAAAAATTTAGTGACAGGTAAAGGCGAAATAACCTCTCAGAATCACGGATTTGCCATCAATAGAAAAGAGACTGAAGATCATCCAGATATAGATATCACCCACTTGCACCTGAACGATCATACCGTTGCCGGTATCAAGGTCAAAGGAAAGCCAGTTTTTTCTGTGCAGTATCATCCAGAGGCGGGGCCAGGACCAAATGATGCCGCTTATTTATTTGACCAATTTGTGGCTTCTTTAGGGAAACAATAGTCAATAAGACCTGAAGGCTATCAAAATTGAGGTTATCGAAAACGTTAAAGCCCGGCTTTAACACTGAAATAAAAGGGTATCATTTAGGGAACTATGATTCTTTTGTATCTTCACTCACCAATCAAAAAAACTAATTATGAGTATAATTATTGATATCCATGCCCGTCAAATATTTGATTCGCGCGGAAACCCTACAGTAGAAGTTGATGTGACCACAGAACATGGTTTCGTTGGCCGTGCGGCAGTCCCTTCAGGGGCATCTACTGGAGAACACGAAGCCGTTGAGCTCCGTGATGGTGGGAATCATTATATGGGGAAAGCCGTTTTAAAGGCCGTGGGTCATGTCAATAATGAAATTAGTGATGCACTGATCGGTTGGTCTGTTTTTGAACAAGAAGCCATAGATCAATTGATGATTGACTTGGATGGCACAAAAAACAAATCAAAGTTAGGGGCCAATGCTATATTGGGTGTATCCTTAGCGGTGGCCAAAGCCGCTGCTCAAGAGTTAGGATTGCCTTTGTATCGATATATTGGTGGGGTGAATGCCAAAACTTTGCCAGTCCCTATGATGAACATCATTAACGGTGGCTCACATAGTGATGCGCCCATCGCTTTTCAAGAATTTATGGTGATGCCAGTAAAAGCCGAAAGCTTTACTCATGCCATGCAGATCGGATCGGAAATCTTCCATCACCTAAAAAAGGTGTTACACGACCGCGGTTTAAGTACCGCTGTTGGTGATGAAGGCGGATTTGCGCCCACTTTGGACGGCACCGAGGATGCCTTAGAAACGATAGCAAAAGCCACGGCCAATGCAGGATACACTTTGGGTGATCAGGTCATGATTGCATTGGACTGCGCCGCAGCGGAGTTTTATGAAAACGGTGTTTACGACTACACCAAATTTGAAGGAGTCAATGGAAAAATCCGTAGCTCTAAAGAACAGGCAGAATATCTTGCGGCCTTGTGTGCTCAATACCCAATTATCTCGGTAGAGGATGGGATGGATGAAAATGATTGGGATGGTTGGCAGTACCTGACCGAATTGGTCGGCGATAAAGTACAATTGGTTGGTGACGATTTGTTTGTGACTAATGTCGAACGACTTTCTAAGGGAATCAAACGCAAAATCGCTAATTCTATCTTGATCAAAGTGAATCAAATTGGGACCCTAAGTGAAACTATTGCAGCGGTTCAGATGGCGCAAAATGCGGGATATACTTGCGTGATGTCACACCGCAGTGGTGAAACTGAAGACACCACCATTGCCGATTTGGCTGTTGCCTTGCATACCGGACAAATCAAAACTGGCTCGGCATCGCGCAGTGATCGAATGGCCAAATACAATCAATTATTGCGTATTGAAGAGGCCCTGGGAGACACGGCTTATTTTCCAAAAATGAATGCATTCAAAATCTAATCCAATACGACCAAACAACTGCGCCCGCTATAAGCGGGCGTAGTTGTTTATCGCCGGTTTTATTTAAGAAGATTTTAACCCTAATGCGTAATGGATTTATTTAAAAATTCGCGCATTATTTTGTAAATTCGCGAGGCACAAATCACTCCTTAAACATCACCATAATGGCTACATCCGCTAAGATTCAAATCGATAATGAGACTTTCGAATTCCCGATATTTAAGGGAACCGAGAACGAATTGGCCATCGATATTTCGAAATTAAGAGCCGTGACCCAAGGGATTACGACTATTGATGCTGGGTTTAAAAACACGGCGAGTTGTGAGAGTGCGATAACCTTCTTAGATGGAGAGCAGGGTATCTTGCGTTATCGGGGTTATTCGATTGAAGAATTAGCAGAAAAGGCCGATTTCCTTGAAGTCGCTTACCTATTGATTTTTGGTGAGCTGCCCACGCGGGACGCCTTGCAAAAGTTTCATAGGGACATCAAAGAGGAATCTCTTGTCGCTGAAGACATGAAAAAAATACTGGATGGGTTTCCTCAAGCCGCCCATCCCATGGGTGTGCTTTCGGCGCTAACAAGCGCCTTGATTGCCTTTAACCCTTCTTCTGTCAATGTTGATAGTGAAGATGAAATGTATGCGGCCATTGTCAAAATCATGGGAAAATTCCCTGTATTGACGGCTTGGACCTATCGCAAGATTGCCGGTTTGCCATTAGATTATGGAGACGATTCGCTTGGCTATGTAGATAATTTTCTCAAAATGATGTTTAAAAAACCGCATAGCCAATACGTCAGTAATCCTGTTGTGAAGCAGGCAATGACCAAATTGCTGATACTTCATGCTGATCACGAGCAGAACTGTTCGACTTCTACCGTGCGCATGGTCGGATCTTCGCACGCAGGTTTGTTTGCCTCTATATCTGCAGGGATAAGTGCCTTATGGGGCCCGTTGCATGGTGGTGCTAATCAGGCAGTTATTGAAATGCTCGAAGCCATCAAGAAAGATGGAGGCGACACTAAAAAATATATGGCCAAAGCCAAAGACAAGTCGGATCCTTTCCGCCTGATGGGCTTCGGTCATCGCGTTTACAAAAACTTCGATCCCCGTGCCAGCATCATCAAACTTGCCGCCGATGATGTTTTGACTGACTTGGGTATTAACGATCCCGTATTGGATATTGCTAAAGGCCTGGAGCAAGAAGCCCTTAACGATCCTTACTTCGTAGAACGTAAGTTGTACCCCAATGTTGATTTCTATTCAGGAATCATCTATCGTGCTTTAGGCATTCCTGTGCAGATGTTCACCCCAATGTTTGCTCTAGGGCGTTTGCCTGGGTGGATAGCGCAATGGCGTGAGATGCGCCTCAGAAAAGAGCCTATTGGTCGTCCGAGACAACTTTATATTGGTGAGCCGGCCCGCGCATTTAAAGATATTGACCACCGGTAAATCATTACCTTTGAGGGAAACCCTTTCCTGAAGTCGAATATTATAGGATCTTATGCCACTGAAACTAAACATTAACGATGAAATAGGTCGCTTGCGATCGGTTGTATTAGGTACAGCACTAAGTAATGGCCCAACACCTAAGCTTCAGGATGCATATGACCCCAAGTCTGCAGAACACATCAAGTCCGGTACCTACCCTTTAGAAAAAGACATGATCCTGGAGATGGAAGCTCTAGCCAATGTTTTTGAGCGATATCAAGTCGCGGTTTTTCGTCCAGAAATTATCGAAAATTATAACCAAATATTTGCTCGCGATATTGCATTCGTCATCGAAAACAAGCTCATTATTGCCAATATTCTTGAGGATCGTTCAAACGAAATTGACGCCTTGGATTATGTCTTACAACAAGTCCCAAAAGAAGATATTTTATATTTCCCGGAAGACGCCCATATAGAGGGGGGCGATGTTATGCCCTGGGGCGATTATATATTCGTGGGTACCTTCAAGGATCGCGATTACCGTAAATACATAACGGCGCGTACCAATATGATCGCCGTGGATTACTTACAATCCCTATTTCCGCACAAAAAAGTTGTTTCCTTTTCCCTCAAAAAGTCCAATTTTGACCCTTACGAAAATGCATTACATCTGGATTGTTGCTTTCAGCCTTTAGGTTTGGGCAAGGCACTGATCCATAAAGAGGGCTTTCTTATAGAACAGGAGTACCAGTGGCTAAGGGACTTATTCGGTCAGGAAAATGTGTTTCACTTGAGTAAAGAAGAGATGCATGCCATGAACTGCAATGTTTTTTCTATTGCGCCCGATGTGGTAATCTCCGAACAGCATTTTACGCGCCTCAATACCTGGTTAAGGGACCAAGGCTTTACCGTCGAGGAAGTACCTTATGCAGAAATTGCGAAGCAAGAAGGTTTGTTGCGTTGCAGTACAATGCCGCTATATCGTGATTAAGACAAAAGTTACACCGGCAAATTACTGAATCGCCCTAGCGCCTTTAGCGGCCCTCTTCATCTAGGACTGATGTCTTTTTCTTGAGGAATTTCAAAATAATATAAGCGACGCCCGTAGCAATACAGCCATAGACCAAGAACATATTATAGTCAGTGGTGCCGTGTACATATTCTCCCGACATGTCAAAAAGAGCAAAGAGTAAAAACATAGCAAACAGCCCATTTTTTTCTTTTTTCATCACCTTTTTCCAGCTAAAACGCAGGCTAGGTTTTTTGAAGTTTTTGAATGAAGGAATAAAAGGAGGTACTCCTTCAGCCCAGTCCGTATAGGTTTGGTCAAATTTTCTGGTCAGAAACTGCTCCTCAGCGTACATGATCCGCTCGTAATATAACCAGTAAAAAAGAATGAACGCGACAATGAACCATATATGTCCTGTCAGCATTCCTACACCAAGCCACATCAGAAAATTGCCCAGATACAACGGGTGTCTAAGGATCGAATAAAGTCCCGTAGAATTAAGGGTTTCGGCGACCTGCTCGTCTGTGTTTCGCCCTGAGGTAAATCGCGGAGTGTGTCCTACGGTATAGGCGCGGATCACTAGCCCTGAAAAGCAAATAGCCAGGCAGAGCCATTCATAACATGCTTCCATTGCGAGATCATCGCCTTGCAAGAAATAGGCTTCAGGATAGTATTCTTTGTATATGTAAAGGGCGTAACCCAGAACTAAAATAATGATTGGAAGGTTGCCCCGGTATTTAAAAAGCCATACCCCTTGTTTTTCAAATTCTTCTCTTAGTGCCATGTTTGGTTAGGTTCGTTATTTTGTTTAATGATCTGAATAGTGGTCACTTTTTCAAAATCAAGGAAAAGCTTTGGCCTGCATGAGCTTTATGCCCGGTTAGTGGCCTTCAATTTGCTATAAATGAGTCACGTATTCATAATAAAGCAACGGCTCACTCATTGCTCGGGCTTAATGTCGGAAAAATATATGTATAAACAAGGAGATTTAGTCCTTGTGTTATGTATTTGTAACATTTTCACGGATAGTAATGATGGTTATGAGCTGCTTGAGCTTTATTTTTTAAAGTCAAATTATTATCTGGCAAGCGCGATAATTTCAAATGCGTTTACCGCTAAATGCCGGCAAAACCTTTATTTTTGTCCTCTTGAACTTATACTATGGATCAGATCACCAATACCTTATTAATGATTCGCCCAGCGGTTTTTCGTATGAACGAAGAAACAGCGGTCAATAATTATTTTCAAGAAGCTATTAAAGCAGGCCCCTTAGAGATTACCCGACGGGCACAATCTGAGTTTGATGCTATGGTTGCTTTGCTGCGCGAAAGAGGTGTTGTGGTTATCGTGGTTCAAGACGAACCTAAATTTGATACGCCTGACGCTGTATTTCCTAATAACTGGGTGAGTTTTCATGATGACGGTCAAGCGGTACTCTATCCGATGTTTGCCAAAAATCGCCGCCGTGAGCGCCGCGAATCAGTGCTAGAAGCTATCGAAGCACAAGGTTATCAAATAAATAATGTCATGGACTATACCTCGGCCGAAGATGCCGAAGTATATCTAGAAGGTACGGGAAGTATGATTTTGGACCGCGCCAATAGCAAGGCTTATTGCGCTTTGTCTTCTCGCGCTGATGAGGATATATTCATTGAGTTCTGTGAAGATTTTGAAATGGATCCGGTGCTTTTCTATGCTTATCAAAATGTCGGAAAACAGCGTTTGCCCATTTATCACACCAATGTATTGATGTGCATAGGAGAAAGGTTTTGTGTGGTGTGTTTGGAGGCTATTGATGCCCCTACCGAACGCAAGAATGTATTGCGTCACCTGCGGGAAAGCAAAAAAGAAATCATCGCCATTAGCGAAGAACAACTGCATCAGTTCGCTGGGAATATGCTCCAAGTCATTGGGGCCGATGGACAACGACTGATTGTCATGAGTGCTTCGGCAAAAGCGGCCTTGTCGCCAGACCAGATAGAGGCTCTGGAAAAACACGGTGCTATTTTGGATGTCGATTTATCGACCATCGAAACCTGTGGCGGGGGAAGTGCGCGCTGCATGATGGCTGAAGTGTTCTTACCCAAGGCTTAGAGGGCTTATGCCTTATGGCGCCGATAATGCGTCAATATATAAACCATAATTCGCGTATCTTTGCGCTTCAATTTTTGATGAAATGTCCATAGAAGATACTTTAAAACACCAGATTATACTGGCCGCACAAAAACGCTATGGCCAAACCTTAGATGCGGTTGAATTCCAGACCACACGCAAGGATTTTGTCGGTGATCTAACGGTCGTGATCTTTCCCCTGTTGCGAGTAATCAAAGGAAACCCTGTGGAAATAGGTACGGCAATCGGTGATTTTTTGACACAAAACGTCCCGGAAATCAAGGGGTTCAATGTGGTAAAGGGCTTTCTTAATTTGTCTTTTGAAGATGCATATTTCATCAATACTTTTGATGCAGTAGCGGACTATAGCCATTATGGATGGGCCGAGCCCAATGGAGAGACCGTAATGGTTGAGTATTCATCGCCGAACACCAATAAGCCGCTTCATCTGGGGCATATCCGGAATAATTTATTGGGTTTTTCTGTATCCGAAATACTCAAGGCGTCGGGTAAGAGGGTCTATAAGACACAGATCATTAATGACCGAGGCATCCATATTTGTAAAAGTATGTGGGCTTGGCAGCATTTTGGCAATGGCCAGACGCCGCTAAGCACAGGACTCAAAGGGGATAAGTTAGTAGGAAATTACTACGTTATCTTTGACCAAAAATATAAAGAACAGGTGCGTGAGCTTGTCGCTCAAGGGCATTCTGAAGAAGATGCGGCTAAACAGGCCCCATCACTGCAGCAGGCGCAGGAATTATTGCGTTTGTGGGAAGCTGGTGATGCCGAAGTTGTTGCGCTTTGGTCAGAAATGAATCAATGGGTATATGATGGCTTTGAGACCACCTATCGCAAATTGGGGGTGGATTTTGATCAAAATTATTATGAAAGCAACACTTATTTGCTGGGCAAAGAGCATATCCAGGAAGGTTTAGAAAAAGGAGTGTTTTACCAGAAAGAGGACGGTTCGGTTTGGTGTGATTTGACACAAGACGGCCTGGATCATAAATTGGTCCTGCGCAGCGACGGCACCTCCGTATATATGACACAAGATATTGGCACAGCCATACAGCGGTCTATAGATTATCCTAAAGTTACAGGGATGACTTATACCGTCGGTAATGAGCAAGATTACCATTTCAAGGTGCTGTTTTTGATCTTAGGCAAATTGGGTTATCCATGGGCCAAACATTTGTACCATCTGAGTTATGGTATGGTTGATTTGCCTTCGGGCAAAATGAAGTCACGAGAAGGTACCGTGGTGGACGCCGATGATCTGATTCATGAGATGCAAGAAACGGCAAGAGAAATTGCTCAAGGTTTAGGCAAGATAGATGACCTCGCTCCAGAGGAAAAAACAAAATTGTTCGAGCAGATTGGTTTGGGTGCCCTCAAATATTATATTCTTAAAGTCGACCCAAAGAAGCGGATCTTATTTGATCCTGAAGAAAGTGTCGACTTTCAAGGCAATACAGGTCCATTCATACAGTACACTTACGCACGAATCCAATCCATAGGCCGCAAAGCACAAGGCTTGGTGTTGCCAGATTATGACCAGACCCTCGATCTGCACGATAAGGAGAGGTCTGTATTGAAACTCTTAAAAGGCTTTCCCGAAAAGATACAGGAAGCGGCCCTCCATTATAGTCCCGCGTTGATCGCCAACTACACTTATGAACTGGTCAAAGAGTTCAATTCCTTTTACCAAAACGTGCCCATCTTGACTGCTGAAATCGGCCCAGAAACCACTTTTAGAGTGGCTTTGAGTCAGGCGGTGGCCGATGTCATTAAGACCAGTTGTTCGTTGTTGGGTATGGAGGTTCCTGAGCGGATGTAACCTCAATGGCAATAGTCCACCATATCTGTAGTAAAATAAGCGCTTTTCTATGGTCCTTTCGTCTACCAAGCGATCATGAAGGCGATATTGGGGGTGAAGCCTAAACCGTAGGTATTAATTGTGCTGATTTCAGGACTGCCCGAGGAATCCAGGCCGCCCTTAAAGCGTCGGCTCAATATATTTTTTTGATCGGCCAAATTTAACAGTCCCAAATTGACTTTAAACTCGGTATTGGCCTTTGACCACCATCGGTATTCAGCCGCAAAATCCATTCTGAAATAGGGCATAAGGCGCAGTTCATTTGGGTTTTGGTAATCCGGTACAAAAGCACCTAATTCATTAATATTGAGTATTCCTGTTGTTTCGGTATAGGGTAAGCCGCTATGCCAATGGCCCCCTAGAGACAGTTTTATTTGATTTATGGTGGTGTTTAAGGCCCACTTAAATTGATTGCTGATGTCAACATTGTTGGGGAATTCCGAGGGAAAAAAAGACTCAAAATTGTAATTGTTTTGTCCCCAAGTATAACTCATCCATAAATCAAAAAGACCAAATGTTTTTTGCCCCGAGAGTTCGAGTCCGGAGGTTTGATATCCTCCCAGTGCCTGCTGAAATTGAAATTGATTTTGGAAGAGCTGGCTTTCAGCGCTTAAGGCAGTTACATTTTTATGATAGACCGCGGCGTTGACGCCAAAATCCATAATTTGGTACTGCCAACTCAGGCTCCATTGGTCACCTTTCCTGAGGGGTTTTGTCTGACCATCGGCCAAGGCCCATCGTCTCTTTTCAACCCCAAGAAAATCGCTTTGCAGGTCAACTCTTTGGCCAATTGCTTGGTGACTTTGCTCATAAGAAATGCTGAGGCTTTGTTTCTTACTGAGTTTATATCGGCCCAATAATAACGGCTCGACCAGTGTTTGATTCCATTTTGGATAATGGCTTAAACGCCCTGCGATAGAGAAATTAAACGGCTTTTTCGCTGGAGCAAATTTCCAGTTTAAATACATCATATGACTGCGCAGGACTTCTTTTTTGGAAGAGAAGAACAAAGGAGTGTTTACCTCTTGTCTGTTGCCAATACCGATTTCATTAAAATTGTAGGTGGCTTTAAATTTGTGTCCCTCAAGATTTAATTCATGGGTGATATAGGTGTCCAGATCCAAGACTTTATTGTCTTGCTTTAGCGTTTGGTTACTAAAAAATTCTTGATTTAGTGCATCTATACGATACTGGTTAACAGAAATTTTGGCTGTAGTTTTATGACGGTCGGACCATTGATGATCGACAAAGAGCCCTATAACCTGGGATTTTTGCTCAAGCTTGTTAATTTTTTCGATAGAACCCAAGGCCTCTGTGAACTCAAAATGGTTTTCAATGGCCATGAAAGCCAATTTGACGCTAGTGCTTTGACTTAATTGGTAATTAATTTTACCGCCAAAGTCTAAAAAGTAAAATTGCTCATTAAAATCAATTGGCTCGTAGGCGCTATTGCTTTGGTTATTGGTTATTTCCGTGTCTTGAAACATACGGCCAAAATAACTGTCATAGACCGGTGTGGGCAACCAGCGATTATAGGAAGTTCTTCCGGCTAGTTTTATTCCAAGGCGCTTATTGGCTTTAATCTCAGTTGCAAACTGGGTGTCCAGTAGGTTGACACTGTAACGAAATCGTGTTGTTTCAGGGATTTGATCGCTGCTGCTGATATTCATGCTACCAGAAACAAAATTGCGGAATTCTCCGGGGGCATTAGCTTTGAAAACCTCGACTTTAGTACTTAAAAACGGATTAAAGGCAGAAATCAGTCCGAAGAAATGTCCGTATTGATACATGCGAATCCCTTCCCAACTGATATTGTTTTCATCATTGGCACCCCCACGAATATTCATGGTGGATACCGTTTCATTGGCACTTTGAACGCCAGGAAGTGCTTGGGCAAACCACAGGGCGTCATTTTGGGTCTGTCCGGGGAGCAAGCCAAAGGCTTCTGTATTTATGCTGTAGTTGCCTTGGCCACGCTGAATGATTCCCACGGTTAAAAATCGTCCGATACTTACAGTTTCGAGGGTAGTTGGATCGCTTTGGCTATAAAAAATGGGACAGTAATTATTTTTAATTGAGTCGGCCGAAACAATCAGGGGTTTTTGACCGATGTAGGTTATGCGTAAATCACCTTTGAGCCTGGTGTTTTCAATAAAAAATGTGCCATTTTGATCCGTAATGGTGCCGTAGGGTGTTCCTAAGACTTGCACTGATGCCCAGGACAAAGGCAAGTCGCTGGCGCCTGCTAAAATTTGTCCACAGTATTTGGTGCGAGGCGTTTTAGTTCGGTTCAGACTGATATAGCGTCGATCAATTTGCTCGGCCCAGAGCCCCGTTCTTGATTGTATAAAATCAAGCTTAGCCCCCAGACCTTCAAGGTCATCGGTTATGGCTATAGAGACAATTTGGTCATCGACGTCCTCAGGGCGGTACGAAAACTTTATATCATATTCGAATTCAAGTTGTTTTAAATATTCTGAGAGGGTTAGCGGCGCTGTGGTTTGCGCCATGGCGTTAAAGCCGCTCCAAAGCCAGAAAATCAAGATCCATCGGATCGCCTTATGCTGGGGCATGAATCGCATTAATCTCGGAAAATACGGACCTCTTTATCTTCGAGATCAAAACTCAAGCCAAAGGGTTGACATATTGATTTAAGGGCGGTGGTTATATCGTCATAAGTAAAGCTGCCGCTAAACTTTGCTGATTCGATTTGGATCCCCAAATCTGCACTGTATATGAGGTCTACAGCATACTGCCTTTGCAATTCATTAAATACCGTGACAAGGGGGGCGTTTTCAAAACTGATTTCTCCCGACATCCAATCTGGTTTTGCCCCAATGATTGCTTGATCCTTTGTCAGAATGCCGTGCTCTAAGTGCATACCACTGCCCTGAGGTAGCATTACAGTCGTGTCGGGGGTTTGCACTTTAACAAGACCTTCAAAACAATGGACATAAAACTGACCATCTCGCACCTTTACATTGAATTCTGTTCCCAGTACAGTGATGATACCTGAGGGCGTGTTTACACTAAATGTACTGCCCTTAATCACATCGAAATAGGCCTCTCCATCAAGGTCGATCATTCGATTAATGTTCCAAGATTCCGGACTATAACTCGCCTTGGATCCCGCGTTGAGAGAAATTTCAGATCCGTCTGGAAGGGTCCATTGTCGGTGCACGCCTTCTGGAGTAATCAAAGCCATATTCTCGGAACTTAGGAAGAAATAGCTTCCAAGGACAATAACCAGAATGGCTGCAAGCCGATAACGCACAGCAGGTGTTGGAATTAATTTAATTAGGCGCCCGAATAAGCTCTTGTCTTTTGTTTGTTCATATTGGTTGCGATGGGCCTCAATATGGTGCTCAATACATCGCCAATTTTCTTCAGCTAGGAATCCCTCGTACTTTAATCCAGCAGCCTGAGCGCTCAGGGCCATTAAGTCGGCAGTTTCAGGATCTTTTTTAAGGGCCTCAATTTCTTTTTTAGAAGCTTGGTGATTCAGGAATTTATCGAGTAGTTTTTGATCCATTTGTATTGATGCTTGTAATTATAACATGCCAGAGCGCAAAAAACCCTACCTGCCTTTTAGTTCTTCAATTTCTGCGCGCAAAGTCTTTAAGGCTAAGTGCATTCGTTTTTCAAAGCCTTAACCGATATATCGAGTGCCGAAGCGATCTCGCTATAAGTCATTTGATCGATGCGGTTCATAAGAAATGCGGTTTTTTGTCCCTCTGGTAGGGCTTCTATGGCCTTTTTAAGCTTGGTCTCAAATTCTTGATGCTCCATTAAAAATTCAGGATCTTCTTGAGATACGCCCGCGAGCGTTTCGGATTGATGCTTTTGGACAACCTTTAAATGAGCCACTTCATTTAAAAACTTTCGATTGGCTACGGTATATAGGTAAGATTTTGCTTTTTCCGGCGATACATCCTTGCAATGGTTCCAAAGCGCAATGAAGGCTTCTTGGACCAGGTCATTGGCTTTGTCAGAATCTTGGGTCTTGTAACGACTAAAATTAAAGAGTGCCTTACCCCATTTTTGGTAAATGCTGGAAAAGATGGACTCGTCGCAAACGTTTTGATTCATGGTAAAAGGTTAGGCACCTATAAAATTACAAAAAAAACAACCTAGGGGGTGGGGTAAACTGATGCTAATCGGTTATATTAATGTAACCACAAATTTTAACCCATGAAATTAATTAATTTGAGATTCATTTTAATCGCGTTAATAGCGCTATTTACCGCAACTTCTTGCCAAAAGGAGGAGGACGTAATTATCGATCCAACGGACAATTCGGAATCGTTTAACGGCACATCTAATTTTGCAGCAAACTTGTTAAGTGCTACACAAAATGACGGGTCAATAGATAATCTAATTGACGGAACTTCTTGTTTTTCTTTAGATTTTCCGGTAGATGTTGTGGCCAATGGCCAGCAAGTCACCTTGAACTCAATCAGTGATTTACAATTGGTTGAGGCCATATTCAACCTATTTATTGGGGATACAGATGTCCTTGGTTTGGTATTTCCTATAACGCTAATTTCTGAAGACTTCAGTGAGCAAGTGGTCAATGACTTGGCCGGTTTTATTGCGTTAGTGGCCAACTGTGCCAACAATATTGCGGACGATTTAAATTGTTTGGATTTTCAGTTCCCAATAACTGGAACACTTTATAATGCATCTAATGAGCAGACGGGGACTTTAAGCATCAATAACGCTAATGAATGGTTTCAATTTTTGAGTGGTCTGGGCAGCGATGTGTATGTGGCCATCAACTATCCGATTACGGTACTTGTCAGTGGTGTGTCCACAACAGTGAATTCAAATACAGAATTAACCGATATTTTCAATCAAACCGATTGTTCTAACTCGGGAAGCAATACCACAACTGGAATAGAAGATGTTCTGACCGATGGGGTTTGGTATGTGACTTATTTCTTTGACGATTACGACGAGACTTCTGACTTTAATGGCTATGCCTTTAGTTTTAATGCCGATGGTTCGGCAGTTGCTGATAACGGTGTACAGACTGCGGGTAGCTGGAGTATTTATACGGATTCTGGGGTCGAAAAATTAGACTTGAATTTTGGCATGATGGAGCCACTTGAAGAACTCATGGATGATTGGGAGATTGTTTCCGTATCCTCCGATGAAATCCAATTACGTGATATCAGTGGTGATGGTAGTGTAGATCAGTTGACATTTGGCCGTACGCCAAACTCTGGCGGAGGCGGCAGTGGAGAAACCAATGCCTTGATTGAATTGCTTGTGACCGATCAGTGGTACATCCATTTGATGGAAGAGGATTTAGAGAATGACGCTTGTGATTATGTGGATTTCAGCTTTACCTATGCCTTAAATGGCACGGTGCAAGCCGTTTCGGCCACAAGAACAGTGGATGGTTTCTGGGCGGTATCCAACAGCTCTTCTGGTCTTGAACTGATCTTAAATTTCAATTATATCTCAGAGGACGATCCATTTGAAGATTTGAACGACGATTGGGATGTGCTTTTCTACGACTCTGAAAACGTGCAGCTTGAGGAGGTCAGTGGTGGTAACGGCGATGCAGAGCTGTTGCAGTTTGCCCGCACGCCTTACACGGGCTGCGGCAATACATCACCTGAGACCATTGAGGGTAAGTGGGTCCTGGAAGATTACCAAAATACCATGTATATTTTTCAAGATGGCTTGAGATATACGGTTTATTGTGTAGACCCAGTTTGTGATTGGGAAAACTTGGGCATTGATGACGCCATTCCTAACCCAAATCCTTATACTTTTATTGATGATGTCCTTACGATTGATTTATTTTTTGGCAATTTCTTTGTCAAGGAAATGGACTTCCGTTGCCAGAACAATGTCGTTCAATATGAATTTGAGGATGTGAATCAAATTTTGACCATTCGATGGTTCAGACCAGGGTATGATATTTCTCAGTGTAATTAAACCAAAATCAATTAATTTTAATCTATAAACTTTTTAAAAACAACCTTTTGAAAGCAAATATTTTTTTAATCGCCACCTTGAGTGTCCTAGTGATGGCCTGTGATTCAAGCGATGACAGCAATGATGACAATAACAATAATAATAGCTCAAATAGTGCTGATTTGACTTCAGAGATCATGGGGCAAGGTGATTGGCAAATTACCCGTTTCGAAGATTCTGGTGTGGATGAAACCAATAACTTTAACGGATACACCTTTGTTTTTAACGCTGACGGCACGGTAGTCTCCTCAAACGGTACGCAAACCATCAATGGGACTTGGAGTATTTTTGACGACAGTTCGAACTCTTCTAGTGATGATGATGGAAACTCAACGGACGACGATGACTTTAATCTCATGTTTACAGTGTCATCCACCAGCGATTTTGATGACTTGATTGACGATTGGGACTTTCTTTCTGTGAGCCAAACCAAGATCGAGTTGTTCGATGTGAGCGGTGGAGATGGCACTACAGACTATCTGACCTTCGAAAAAATTTAAACGCGTATTTCTGTGTTCAAAAAAAAATCCCGACGCGTTCGGGATTTTTTTTTGTTTCCATTGGGCCTTTGAACTGGCCAATTTCATAAGCAAAATATTATACTCGGGTTTGGCGCATTAGGTTTTGATTCTGCCCAGGGAGTACTTATCTTTGTCCACCGATTCAATCCAAGAGATATGTTTGATAATTTAAGCGAAAAACTCGATAAAGCCCTACATCGATTAAAAGGGCATGGGAGCATCACCGAAGTCAATGTTGCCGAAACCCTCAAAGAGGTGCGGCGTGCTTTGTTGGATGCCGACGTCAATTTTAAAATCGCCAAAGATTTTACGACAACAGTCAAGGAGAAGGCCCTAGGTCAAAATGTGCTCACAACGCTGCAGCCAGGCCAACTTATGGTCAAGCTCGTCAAGGACGAACTCGCGGCACTTATGGGCGGCAATGTCTCTGAATTGAATCTGACGGGGCAGCCATCGGTTATTTTAATGTCGGGTCTACAGGGGAGTGGAAAAACCACCTTCTCTGGTAAATTGGCGCATTATCTCAAAACAAAAAAGGGCAAGCAGCCCTTATTGGTTGCTTGTGATATTTATCGACCAGCGGCTATTGATCAATTGCATGTGGTTGGGGATCAAGTTGGGGTTCCTGTTTATAGTGAGCCGGATCAGAAGAATCCAGTCTTGATTGCGCAAAATGCGATTACTCATGCCAAGGCAAACGGGTATAATGTCGTGATTGTAGATACCGCAGGGCGGTTGGCGGTCGACCAGGCGATGATGAAAGAAATTGTAGCGGTTCATTCGGCTATTAAACCGGACGAAACGCTCTTTGTGGTTGATGCCATGACCGGTCAAGATGCGGTTAATACAGCCAAGGCCTTTAATGATCTTCTAAATTTTGATGGCGTGGTCTTGACCAAATTAGATGGAGATACACGAGGTGGGGCAGCCTTATCTATAAAGCGTATTGTAAATAAGCCGATAAAATTTATCGGAACCGGCGAGAAGATGGAAGCCTTAGATGTCTTTTATCCAGAGCGTATGGCCGACCGTATATTGGGCATGGGAGATGTGGTCTCCTTGGTGGAACGTGCTCAAGAACAGTTTGATGAAGTAGAGGCCAGAAAACTACAGAAAAAAATTGCCAAGAATCAGTTTGGCTTTGATGATTTTTTGACTCAAATACAACA
>Ga0209137_1000066_pt1 | contig 114203 bp, 102 predicted proteins | sample SaaInl5LU_22_DNA_FD_184642 | JGI IMG/M metagenome (GOLD analysis project Ga0209137, IMG submission 184642) | Marine microbial communities from expanding oxygen minimum zones in the Saanich Inlet - ESP_105LU_22_DNA (SPAdes) (version 2) | ecosystem: Environmental > Aquatic > Marine > Intertidal...
AGATTACCTCGGGCTTTCCGGCGCTGTCCGAGGAATTCGAGATCGTCGCCTTCGAGATGAAGGCCGGCAAGGACAAGGCGCGCGTCTTGCGCGACCTGTCCGAACGTGTGGGCATTCAAGATGTCAGCAGTTTCGTGACCACGCTGATCCAATCAGCGACCTTTGGTACCTCCATCGCCGAGGCGCTGCGCGTCTACGCCGATGAAATGCGCGACAAGCGTGTGATGCGCGCCGAGGAAAAGGCCAACAAGCTGCCAACCAAGCTGACGCTTGGCACGATGATTTTCTGTCTGCCACCGCTTTTGATTATCCTGATCGGACCATCGATTTACGGCATCGCAATGGATTTGCAGTCGCGCTGATCGGCGCGCTGCAATCCCCAAACTGGGAGGGCGTGATGAGGGAGCTCATCATCCTGACGACACTGACCGGGCTGATGGCCTGTGTGAATACCGACGATGATCGGCGCCTTGATCCGATCGCCCAAGGGCTCGAGATCGCGGCACCCCAAGGGACCGTCGTTTTACAAGACGAGGTCAACCAGTTGTTGGTCGGCGACAGGCTGCTGGATGCAGGCCAGCCCGAGCTGGCGCTGCGCGCCTATTACCGGGCTGCGGGCGAACAGGGATTGAACCCCGAAACCCTGACCGCGATCGGGGCGGCCAATCTACGGCTGGGTCGCATGGGACAGGCTGAAAGCCAATTCCGCCAAGCCATCGATCTGGACGAAACGCATGTGCCCGCGCTGAACAATCTGGGCGTCGCATTGATGGAGCGTGATGCTTTCGGCGAGGCGCGGCGCGTTTTCGAATTGGCCTTCGCCCATGATAGTGGCCAATCGGACGCGATCCGCGAGAACCTGCGACTGGCTATCGCAAGAATGGAAAATATTATCTATAGTGACGACAATAATCAAAAGGGCCCCGGACTGATCCGGCGCGGCGAGGGCGTTTATGTGCTTCTTGCCGAACCATGACCGGGATCGGGGACCAGAGTATGAGCAGTAAGAGGTCGCCATGACACTCCGCCTCCGGAATTTTCCGGTGGTCGCGATCGCGATGATCGGCTTGGCCGCATGCGATACGACCCGCACACCCGATGTGAACCGGGCACTCGACCCGATCAATGTGATCGATGAGTCCAACCTCAGCGACATCATGTTGACCGCCGCAGCGCCCAATGAAGCGGTCGCCTATTTTCAACGCGCCGTGCGCGAACAACCCGACCGCGTCGATTTCCGCCGTGGCTTGGCCACCAGCCTCGTACGCGCGGGCCGCGCCGACGAGGCCGTGCCACTGTGGCGCGAGATCGTGAATGGCAATGAGACCGTCGAACAAGACCGTATCGATTTTGCAGGCGCCTTGATCCGGGCGGGCGACTGGGAAGAGGCCGAGCGCCAACTCGACCTCGTGCCGCCCACGCTTGAGACCTATGAGCGCTACCGGCTCGAAGCGATGGTCGCCGATAGCAATCAAGAATGGGACCGGGCCGATCATTTCTACGAGATCGCCGTGGGCCTGACCACACGCCCCGCCAATGTGTTGAACAATTGGGGCTTTTCGCGGCTGTCGCGCGGCGATTTCGATGGCGCGGAAGAGCTGTTTCTCGAGGCGATCCGCTATGATCCCGCGCTCTTCACCGCCAAGAACAACCTCGTCATGGCGCGCGCGGCACAGGGCAATTACCAGATGCCCTTGGTCCGCATGAGCGAGATCGAACGCGCCCAATTGTTGCACACCGCAGGGCTTGCCGCGATCCGCCAAGGGAAAACCGACGTCGGTCGTGGCCTCTTGGCCGAGGCCATCGAAACCCACCCCCAACATTTCGAAGCCGCCGTGCGCGCGCTCGACACCCTTGAGACGGAGGTTCGCCGCTGATGTCGCTTGCTCTGACACCCACTGAGGCGCTTTGGTTTTTGCCTTTCGTCCTGCCGATCTGCATCTGGGTCGCCCATAGCGACCTGCGCGCGATGCGCATTCCCAATATCGCCGTTCTGGCGCTGACAGGCGTGTTCTTGACCATCGGCCTGATCGTCATGCCATTCGATGCCTATCTGTGGCGGCTTGCGGCCTTGGGCGTGGTGCTGGTCATCGGGTTCGTCATCACCTCGCTGGGCATGGTCGGCGCGGGGGATGCGAAATTCGCCGCCGCCATGGCGCCCTTTGTGGTGCCGGGCGATGGGCTGTTCTTCTTGATGTTGTTCTCGATGGTCTTGATCGGATCATGGGTGACGCATCGTTTGGCGGGGCGTGTGCCGGTCTTGCGCCGCGCGACGGCCGATTGGGAATCATGGGATCAAAACAAGCTTTTCCCGATGGGCGTGGCGCTTGCCGGGGCGCTGGCCATCTACCTGATCATGGGGGCCGTGGCGGGGCTTTAAGCCCCATCGCGATCCCAGCTTCGCCCACAAAGCGCCGCAATCCCAAGCTATTGGATGCGAAAGCAAAATGCGTGGGGTAGAGCAATGAATATCCAAGTCTCGCAAACCGATACTTTGGCGCCGCCGCCGCTGCGGCAATTATCTGATACCGGCCTGACGCCGGTGATGATGCGCGACATCCTTCTCAAGACCGTGTTCCGCAAGAATGTCGAAAAGGCGTCGGAAATCGCGCGCGCCATCGCGCTTCCCATTCCCTTGGCGCAGGCCTTGATCGACAATCTGCGCGATCTGGGGCTGATGCAGGCCACCGGCACGCTGCACGCCACCTCGAGCTCCGAGATGGGTTTTCAACTGACCGATGGCGGCAAGGCGCGCGCACTCGATGCGCTGTCGCAATCCGAATATTACGGGCCGATGCCCGTGCCGCTTGAAGACTACAAGGCACAGGTCAAGCGCCAGTCGATCCGCGACATCAAACTGACGCGCGCCATGCTCAAGGCATCGATGGGCCATCTGATCTTGCCCCATGGCCTATTGGATCAACTTGGCCCAGCGGTCGGATCAGGGCGCTCGGTCTTGATGTATGGCCCGCCCGGCAACGGCAAATCTTCGATCGCCGAAGGCATCCGCAAGGCAATGGGCGACAATATTTTTATCCCGCACGCGCTGTCTTATGCGGGACAGGTGATCACGATGTTTGACCCGATCGTGCATACGCCCGTCACCCCTTCCGCCGACAGCCCCGAGAATAGCCCGCTGCGCAAAGCCTCATCACGCCATGACACGCGCTACCTGCTGTGTACGCGCCCCACGGTGATGACGGGGGGCGAATTGACGCTCTCGATGCTCGATCTGAATTACAACGCGGTCAGCCGCACCTATCAGGCCAGCCTTCAGTTGAAATCCACGGGCGGGGTCTTCATCGTCGACGACCTTGGCCGCCAGGAAGAGCCACCACAGGCACTGATCAACCGCTGGATCGTTCCGATGGAAAACGCCTATGACATTCTGGCCCTGCAATCAGGCGAGAAGTTCGAGGTGCCCTTCGACACGCTGGTGGTGTTTTCGACCAACTTCCACCCCAACGAGATCTTCGACCAAGCGGCCCTTCGCCGGATCTTTTTCAAGGTCAAGATCGACGGCCCGACGCAGGAGCAGTTCCTCAAGATCTTCGCGCTGGTCGCCAAGAAAAAGGGCGTGCCGCTTGATCAGGCCTCGCTCGTGCATCTGCTGAAGACGAAATACCCCATGATCGGACACAACTACGCCAATTATCACCCGGTGTTCTTGTGCGACCAGATCAAGGCGATCTGCGATTTCGAGGGCATCCCCTACCAGATGCGGCCCGAATTCATCGACCGCGCGTGGGAGAACCTCTTCGTCAAGGACGAGAAGATCGTTCACTGAGGGCGCGAAAGCGCCAGTTTTCCGCATGGGAACACTGGCGCTTTCCCTTGGGTTTTGTTGCGGCAGAACCGCCCCCCATGGCCAAAGGCGCGCAAGCGGTTATCTAGGGGTCTATGACGCGCACCCTGCCCCCCCAAATCACCGGCTGGTTCGACAGCCGTGGCTGGTCGATCCACCCGCACCAGCAAGACATGCTGGCGCGCGCTGATGCACCCTGTCAGCTGCTGATCGCGCCCACGGGTGGCGGCAAAACCATGGCGGGGTTCTTGCCAACGCTCGCCGAATTGGCCGATGGCGCGCACAAGGGCCTGCACACGCTTTATGTCTCACCGCTGAAAGCACTGGCAGCCGACATCAAGCGCAACCTGACCGGCCCCATCACCGAGATGGGTCTGCCCATAAGGGTCGAGGATCGCACGGGCGACACCTCATCGCACACCAAGCGCCGCCAACGCGCCGACCCGCCGCATATCTTGCTGACCACGCCGGAATCCCTCGCGCTGATGGTGTCGTTCGAGGATGCCCATCGCACATTCGCGGGCCTCAGGCGCATCATCGTCGACGAAGTCCACGCGCTGGCCGAAAGCAAGCGCGGAGATCAGCTGATGTTGGCGCTGTCGCGGCTCTCAAGCCTTGCGCCCGGCCTGCGCCGTGTGGGGTTGTCGGCCACGGTCGAAGACCCCGCCGCCATCGCCCGTATCCTCGCCCGCCACCCCGACCCTTGCGAGGTCTTGCTGGCCGATCCCGGCCCCGACCCCGATATCGCCATGCTCACGACCGCGGCCCCGCCCCCGTGGTCAGGCGGCGGCGGCAGATATGCCATTGCCGCGGTGCTGGAGGAAATCAAGCGCCACCGCACCACGCTGATCTTTCACAACACCCGCGCGCAGGCAGAGTTGTTCTTTCACCACCTGTGGCTCGCCAATGACGACCAGCTTCCCATCGGCATCCACCATGGCGCGCTGGCCCGCGAACAGCGCGAGCGCGTCGAACAGGCGATGGTCGAGGGGCGGCTGAGGGCCATCGTTTGCACCGGGTCGCTGGATCTTGGCATCGATTGGGGTGATGTGGACCTTGTCATCCAGATCGGCGCGCCGAAGAACGTCAAGCGGTTGGTCCAGCGGATCGGGCGGGCCAACCACCGCTACAACGCGCCGTCCAAGGCGCTGATCGTGCCTGCCAATCGCTTCGAGGTGATCGAATGCACCGCAGCGCTGGACGCCGTGCGCGCCCATGCGCTCGATGGTGACACGGACCACACTGGCCCGCTTGACGTTTTGTGCCAGCATATCCTGATCCGCGCCTGCGCCGGGCCATTTCATGCCGATGATTTTTTTGCGGAAATCCGCAGCGCCGGTGCCTATGCCGCCCTGCCGCGCGACACCTTCGATCGCTGCCTCGATTTCGCGGCGACGGGGGGCTATGCGCTTAGGGCCTATGACCAGTGGCAGCGCCTGATCCAGCGCCCAGATGGGCAGTGGCAGTTGCGCGATCCACGGCGCGCCGCGCGCATCCGCATGAACATCGGCACCATCGTGGATGCCGACAAGATGCAGGTCCGCTTTCAGAAATCACGCGGTGGCGCGCCCTTGGGCGAGGTGGAGGAATATTTCGCCGCAATGCTGCGCAAGGGTGACACCTTTCTCATCGGCGGTCAGATTGTCCGCTACGAGGGCATGCGCGAGATGGTGGTCGAGGTCAGCCGCACACCCACCCAAAAGCCCAAGATCGCGACCTTCATGGGCACGAAATTCGCAACCTCCACCCAGCTGTCCGACCGGATCTTGCAGATGTTTCGCCAAGACGATTGGCCCGATCTGCCGCAACACACGCGCGACTGGCTGGCGCTGCAGCGCCGGCTCAGCCGCCTGCCCGAGCGCGACAGGCTTTTGGTCGAAAGCTTTCCCCATGACGGGCGTGAGCATGTCGTGGCCTATGGCTTTGCAGGCCGCAACGCGCAGCAGACGCTGGGCCTTTTGATCACCAAACGGATGGAGGAGATGGGCCTGAACCCGATGGGTTTCGTCGCCACGGATTATGCCACGCTGATCTGGGGGCTTGACGCGCCGGGTGACCCCACGATGCTCTTTTCGCGCGACAATCTGGTGGAAACCATGGCGGCATGGCTGGCCGATAACGCGGTGATGAAGCGCACCTTCAAGGCCAGCGCGCTCATCGCGGGGCTGATCGAGCGCAACCAGCCCGGTGGCACCCGCAAATCGGGGCGACAGGCGACGTTTTCGACCGATATTCTTTACGACACGCTGCGCAAATACGACCCAGACCACATCATGCTCGCGATCACACGCGCCGAGGCGATGCGCGGCCTTGTCGATTTCGGTCGGATCGAGGGGATGCTGGCGCGCATCGGTGATCGTATCGACCATGTGCGCCTGCCCCGCGTCAGCCCGCTGGCCGCGCCCCTGTTCTTGGAACCGGGCCGCGTGCCGATCGCGGGCATGGCCGATCAGCGCCTGCTCGAGGCCGAGGCCGCGCGCCTGATGGCCACCGCGGGTTTGGATGCCGTTGCCCCCTGACGCCCCCTTGCTGAGAGCGCACCCAAGCGCCTATGAGCAGGCGATGACCACCCTGCCCTTTTCTTTCCGTGGCGAAACCCTGCACGCCCTGCCGACGGGCGCAGTGTCTTGGCCTGCGCGCGCGCTTTTGTGCGTGTCGGATTTGCACTTGGGTAAATCCGACCGGATCGCGCGACAAGGCGGCGCGCTATTGCCACCCTATGAGACAATCGAAACACTCGACCGGCTGGCCCAAGATATCGCGGCGATCCAGCCTGAAACGGTCATCTGTCTTGGCGATAGCTTCGATGACCTGACCGCTGCGCAAGACTTGGCCGATCCGCTCAAGGCGCGTCTGATCAGCCTGATGGCGGGGCGGCGCTGGATCTGGATCGCGGGCAATCACGACCCCGGCCCACTCGATCTGGCGGGCAGCCATTTGGCACAATACGACGATGGCCCGCTTGTCTTTCGCCATATCGCAGAGGTGGGGGCGATGGGCGAAATTTCGGGCCATTACCACCCCAAGGCGCGCATCACCTTACGTGGGCGCAGCATCAGCCGCCGCTGCATCCTGCGCGATGACGCCCGGCTGATCTTGCCCGCCTATGGTGCCTATACAGGGGGGTTATTCTGCGACCGCCCCGAACTCGCTGCGTTGATGTCGCGCGAGGCCGAGGCGATCTTGTTGGGATCACCGCCCATCTGTCTGCCTATGCCCCGCTGATCACACAGCCCCAAGGCGCGCAACGGCCCGAGATAGGCTTGGCTGACAGGCAAGCTGCTGCCATCGATCAGATCCATGACATGGCGGCGCCCCTCGGCCCGGACCCGCAGCATCGCGTCGGTCGCCACCCAATGCGAGCGGTGGATGCGACACCCCGGCAAATCCGCCAAATCCGGCAAAGCATCACGGAACCGCATGATGATGCGCCCCGTTCCATGCGTGGTCTGGATCACCAGATAATGATCATCGGCCGACACCCGCATCACCGCCCCGGGCAGGTGAAGGTCGCTGCGTTCCAAGAATGCGGGTCGGATGGTGGCCGCAGCTGCGCGTTGCAGCGCAATTGTCGGTCCGTTTCGTGGGATGGTGACCACGTCGGACCTGTTCACCGGCGTTGCGACCGGCATCGGTGCGCTCCGCGGCAAGCCGCGCAACAGCACCACGCAAAGCCACAGGGCGAAAACCGCCAGCATGATCTTGCCCGGTGGTGGCACAAGCGCAGGATCGGCATGGGGCAAGACACAGCACAGTGACCAGATCATCGGCCCAAGGATCAGCGCGGTTAACCCACCCTCCACCAAGAGCCCGAGATAGGGGCGCTGTGGCAAGATCACCCGCGCCAGAAACGCGGCCCCCCCGGCCACCGTCAGCGCGGCGATCAAGATCCCAGCCCAAAACGCCAACCGCCACACAAAGGGCAAAAGAACCCATGTGCCGTATGGCCCCAATAGGCCAAGCGCGACACTGCCCAAAAGCCACAACAGCATCAATGACAGGAGTGGGCTCTGCCTTGGACCAGCCAGATCGTTACGCGCGAACACCATGAACAACGACTTTTGAAGGCGAAAACTTGCCCGCGCACCCTACCCAAGATGCCCCAAGGCGCAAGTCATTCCGGCAGATGGACAGGAAAACCTCAGGCGGTCAGGCCAACAGGCTCGTCCAGACCATGCGCCCGGCAACACGCCGTCAGCGTATTGGCCAAGAGGCACGCGATGGTCATCGGCCCCACGCCACCAGGCACAGGGGTGATTGCCCCCGCCACAGCGGCGCAGCTGTCATAATGACAATCGCCCACCAGCCGCGTCTTGGCCGGATCATCCGGATGCGGCACCCGGTTGATGCCCACATCGATCACAGTCGCACCGGGCTTGATCCAATCGCCGGTGATCATCTCGGGCCGTCCGACAGCGGCCACCAAGATATCGGCACGGCGGCACACCGCGCCTAGATCGGCGGTGCGCGAATGCGCGATCGTGACCGTGCAGCTATCGCCAAGCAAAAGCTGCGCCATGGGCTTGCCCACGATATTCGAGCGGCCGACGACCACCGCCTCCAGCCCCGCAAGGCTGCCGTGATGGTCGCGCAGCATCATCAGGCTGCCCAAGGGCGTGCAAGGCACCAGCGCCTTTTGCCCCGTCCCAAGAAGCCCAACATTCGAGATATGAAACCCATCCACATCCTTGGCTGGATCGATCGTGTTGATGACCTCGGCCGCATCGACATGGGCGGGCAACGGCAATTGCACCAAGATGCCATGCACCAAAGGGTCGGCATTGAGGCGCGCCACAAGCGCCAAGATCTCGGCCTCGGGCGTGGCGGCAACAAGCTTGTGCTCGAAACTCGCCATTCCCGCCGCGACGGTCTGCACACCCTTGTTCTTGACATAGACTTGGCTGGCGGGATCTTGGCCGACCAAGACCACGGCAAGCCCCGGCACGATCCCATGCCCGGCCTTCAGCCCCGCGACATGGGTGGCCACCTGTTCCCGCACCTTCGCGGCAAAGGCCTTCCCGTCGATGATTTGCGCAACCATGCCTGATCCTTCATCTTTCCAAAAATACGCGCGCCAACGCGCATCGGGGCGGCCGGGCCGCCTCTGGCGGTGCGACGCGGCGGCGGAGGTTTGATGCCCCCGACGCCGCGCCCCTTGGCCTAGAACAGGCCTTCGATCAAGCCTGCATCATTGAGCCTGATGGTTTCCGAGGCAGGCACCTTGGGCAGGCCGGGCATGGTCATGATCTCGCCGCAGATCGCCACGACGAAACCCGCGCCCGCCGAAAGCCGCACTTCGCGCACGGGGATGGTATGCCCCTCGGGCGCGCCGCGCAGGGTCGGATCGGTCGAGAAGGAATACTGCGTCTTGGCCATGCAGACGGGCAGATTGCCATAGCCCGCATCCTCCCACGCCTTGAGCTGGGCGCGCACGCTTGCATCGGCGGTCACGCTGCCCGCGCGGTAGATCTTGGTTGCGATGGTCTCGATCTTGGCCATCAGCCCCATCTCGTCGGGGTAAAGCGGCGCGAATTTCGCAGCACCGCTCTCAGCCAGTTCGGCCACACGATGCGCCAGATCCTTGATCCCCGCGCTGCCATGCGCCCAATGCTTGCACAAGATCGCCTCGGAACCTTGAGCCGCGACATAGGCTTTGACGGCCTCGACCTCGGCGTCGGTATCACCTGCGAAATGGTTGATCCCAACCACAACCGGCACACCGAAGCTTTTGACGTTCTCGATATGACGACCCAAATTGGCGCAACCCGCCTTGACGGCCGCAACATTCTCGGCGCCCAGATCGGCCTTGGCGACGCCGCCATTCATCTTCATCGCGCGCACGGTAGCCACGATCACCACCGCATCGGGGGCAAGACCCGCTTTGCGGCATTTGATGTTCATGAATTTCTCGGCGCCAAGATCGGCCCCGAAACCGGCTTCGGTCACGACGTAATCGGCCAGTTTCAGCGCGGTCTTGGTCGCGATCACGCTGTTGCAGCCATGGGCGATATTGGCGAATGGGCCGCCATGCACAAAGGCCGGGTTGTTTTCCAGCGTTTGCACCAGATTGGGCTGCATCGCATCCTTGAGCAGCACGGTCATCGCGCCGTCAGCCTTGATGTCACGGCAATAAATCGGGGATTTGTCGCGGCGATAGGCCACGATCATGTCGCCCAAGCGCCGCTCCAGATCGGCGAGGTTCTCGCTCAGGCACAAGATCGCCATCACCTCGGAGGCGACGGTGATGTCAAAGCCCGTCTGGCGCGGGAAACCGTTCGAGACACCGCCAAGCGAGACGACCACATCGCGCAGCGCGCGGTCGTTCATATCCATCACGCGCCGCCACACGACACGGCGCTCGTCGATGCCCAGCGTATTGCCCCAATAGATATGGTTGTCGATCATCGCCGACAGCAGGTTATGCGCCGAGGTGATCGCGTGGAAATCGCCCGTGAAATGGAGGTTCATCTCCTCCATCGGCACGACTTGCGCATAGCCGCCACCGGCCGCGCCCCCCTTCATCCCGAAATTCGGGCCAAGGCTTGCCTCGCGGATGCAGATCGCAGCTTTCTTGCCGATGCGGTTCAGGCCATCGCCCAAACCCACGGTGGTGGTGGTCTTGCCCTCGCCCGCAGGCGTGGGGTTGATAGCGGTCACCAAGATCAGCTTGCCATTCGGGCGATCCGCCAGTCCGGTGATGAAGTCTTGTTCGATCTTGGCCTTATCATGCCCATAAGGCAGCAATGCCTCATAGGGGATGCCAAGCTTTTCACCAATCTGTTGGATCGGCTTTTTCTTCGCCTCGCGGGCGATTTCGATATCTGTCTTGAAGGCCATGTCAGGCGGGCTCCCTTCCCACATGCGGGCGTGTTTTCTCACCCTTGGCTATAGCGGGTGCTAGGCGCGCCGTGAGGACCGATTGCGACACATTCCCAAGCTCATTCGTCACGCGGCGTTTCCGATGCGAAACCGCTGCCCTTAACCGTGGGCCTCGCGCGCATCATCGAGAAACCGCCAGACCGGCTGATCGGGGATATGCAGACGCAATGTCGCGCCAAGCGCGATGACCCCTTCGCGCTCGACCCAAGCGGTCACGCCGCGTCGGTTTCGTGCCGCGCGTTTGAACCGCGCGCCCATGCCGGGATGGCGTGCCTCGATCGGCTTGGCGGGGAGCATACAGGGGCGGTTTTCCATATCGATGGTCAAGGTCGTGCCGCTGGCCGCGTCTTGCAGCCGGGATGAGGGCGGCACATGGGTGAAATCGGGAATGCCCCGGATCACCATCGAGGCCCCCACAAGGGCGGGGTCTAGGGCCGCAATCCCCATCTCGGCGGCGATGGCATCCAGATCCTCGGCCGACAAGATCGCGAGTTGGCGGGTATTTCTGATCGGTGTGCCGCGCTTGTATTGCGCCAAGACCCGGCTGTCGGAGGGACGCACCAACCCTGCGCGGCTTTCACCCGCATGACCCGCAAAACTCAGGGCCATTTCGCGCAAGGCTTGCGTTTCCAGCGCGGCATCGCGGTCGGGGTTCACGCCCATCCATGTGACGGTGGCGGTGTATTGCGTGGGGATCAGCGCGGGCATGAAGTACGGCTCCTATCGGAAAGACAGCATATTTGAACCCGGCCGCCCCCATCTTGCAAGGAGCGGCCCCCCACCGCATAGCAAGCCCGAACAGGGTGGCCTTGGTGATAAGGCCTTGTTAGGCTGCGATGGGGCGTGACCAGATCGGTGTTCCCGCGTTGGTAAGTGGTACAAGGGGCGTTGCCGACACATGGCTTTTCTCAATCGCGTTGTCTATAAACAGGTCGCGCAGCGGCTGATTACAGCGCTCGACCCGCCATCACGCAGCTGCGCGGAGATCTCGGGCGGGCTGGGGCGCGGTTTTCCTTTCAAAAGTTTCGAAGAATTCCATTACCCCGATTTCGATATCTGCACGGATGTTTTCCGGAGCGAGAACGGGCGATTGCGCAAATTCGACATGATCATCGCCGATCAGGTCTGGGAGCATCTCGACCGCCCCTATGCGGCCACGCAAAATGTGCGCAAGATGCTGAACCCCGGCGGGGTGTTCTATATCTGCGTTCCCTTTTACGTCCGCTATCATGCCTTTCCCGTCGATTGCAGCCGTTGGACCGCAAGGGGCCTGACCAATCTCTTGATCGAGGCGGGTTTCCCCGAAGCGGGGATCACCGCAGATCAATGGGGCAATCTTGCCAGCGCCCAACGTGACTGCGCGAAGAAATGGGCGAAATACGACCCCGCGATCGACAATCTGACGAATGATCCTGATTTTCCGATCGTCGCATGGGCCGTGGCCCACCGATAAGCCGCCCGCAATTGGAATGAAAAAGGCCCGCATCTTGGCAGATGCGGGCCATTTCATGCGGTTCGCAGATGATCAGGCGCTTGGTTCAGGCTCCATATCGCCTGAAGGCTTGGACTTGGGCTTGAGCTTGGGGATTGCCGTGATCGAGGGCGTGCCGCCCGAGCGGTCGCCTGTATCGCCGCTATCATCACCCTTGTTCAGCGGCTCGCCGTTGATGACCTTCTGGATCTCGCCCCCTGTCAGGGTCTCGTATTCCAAGAGCCCCTGTGCCAGCCGCTCCAGATCGTCGCGCCGTTCGGTCAAGATACGCTTGGCGGTTTCATAGCCTTCATCAACCAAGGCTTTCACCTTGTCGTCGATGATCTTCTGGGTTGCAGCCGAATGGTTCGTGCCGCCGCCGTAAGAGCCAAGATAGGACTGCTGCTCATTGGCGTAATCGACATAGCCCAGCTCTTCAGCATAGCCGAATTGCGTGACCATGGCGCGCGCTATCTTCGAGACCTGTTGGATATCCGACGCTGCCCCCGAGGTGACCATATCCTTGCCGAACACCAATTCCTCGGCCACGCGCCCACCCATCGCCATGGCGATTTTCGAGGTGTATTTGCGGTAGCTGACCGACAGCTGGTCGCGCTCGGGCAGGGACAAAACCAAGCCCAGCGCACGGCCACGCGGAATGATCGTCGCTTTATGGATCGGGTCGTGATCGGGCACATTCATGCCGACAACGGCATGGCCTGCCTCGTGATAGGCCGTCAGCTTTTTCTCATCTTCGGACATGACCATCGAGCGGCGTTCCGCGCCCATCATGACCTTGTCCTTGGCGTTTTCGAAATCTTCCATCGTGACGAAACGGCGATTGATACGCGCGGCCATCAGCGCCGCCTCGTTGACAAGATTGGCCAGATCCGCGCCCGAGAAACCGGGCGTGCCACGCGCGATGATGCGCAGGTCCACATTCGGACCCAAGGGCACCTTGCGCGAATGGACGCTCAAGATCCGCTCGCGGCCCTTGATATCGGGGTTCGGCACCTGCACTTGGCGGTCGAAACGGCCGGGGCGCAGCAAAGCGGGGTCAAGCACATCGGGGCGGTTGGTGGCCGCGATGATGATGATGCCTTCATTCGCCTCGAAGCCGTCCATTTCGACAAGCAGCTGGTTGAGCGTCTGTTCACGCTCGTCATTGCCACCGCCGTAGCCCACGCCACGCGACCGCCCGACAGCGTCGATTTCGTCGATGAACACGATGCAAGGCGCGTTCTTCTTGGCCTGTTCGAACATGTCGCGCACGCGGCTGGCACCCACACCCACGAACATCTCGACAAAGTCAGAGCCGGAGATGGTGAAGAACGGCACACCCGCCTCGCCCGCGATGGCGCGTGCAAGCAGCGTCTTACCCGTACCGGGCGGGCCAACAAGCAGCGCGCCCTTGGGGATCTTGCCGCCCAAGCGGCTGAATTTCTGCGGGTTGCGCAGGAATTCGACGATTTCTTCCAGTTCTTCCTTGGCCTCGTCGATGCCCGCGACATCATCAAAGGTCACGCGGCCATGCTTTTCGGTGAGCAGCTTGGCCTTGGATTTACCAAAGCCCATCGCCCCGCCTTTGCCGCCGCCCTGCATCCGGTTCATGAAGAAAATCCAGATGCCGATCAGCACCAGAACCGGCAGCCATAGCGACAGAACACTCAGGAAACCCGATTGTTCCTGTGGGCGCGCCTCGATGCGCACACTTTGGTCAAGCAAGATCTGCGTGGTGTTCGCATCCCCCGGCGCAACCGTGCCGAATGTCCCGCTGGCGGTTGTGAACTGCACATTCTCGCCATCCAATGTGGCCGACAGAACCTGTCCGCCCTGCACTTGGCTGATGAACTCGGAATAGGCCACGCCGCGCTGAGCCACCTGGGTCTGGCCACCCGAGAACAGGTTGAACAATGCCAGAATCAGAAGAAACAGGATGACCCAGAATGCGATGTTTCTCGCGTTGCCCAAGGGAATATCTCCTTACATGCCAGACGGGACAAACGCCCGTGCCTTATCGTTGAAAGATAGAGATGACGGGGCCGACTTCAATGTGATTCCAAGAACTGGGCGAAATGGCCGCTACCCGGGCGGAAAATGATCGCCAGCGCCGGCCCCACACCCAAGAGCGGACAGGCCACCAAGATGTCGTTCCGAAAGAGCGCAGGCCAAGCATGGGCCGCGCGCGCAGGCGCCGAAAGCGCCTTGTTTTCAGGGCGCTGCACCCATCCTTCAGGACCAAGCGCGCGCAGCGTCACCCCCGGCGGGGCCGCCACACCCACCACCCAGCGCCCATCCCAAAGCGCGCCCGGGCGAGCGGGAACTTGCTCATCACGCAAAGCCGCACCCTCGCGGGAGAGGCGGATCGCCGCAGCATGTATCGTTGCATCCACCCCGTGCAACGTGCCGCCACCGCCCGCCAAGAGCCTGTCCAGCAACCCCTCAAGCGCATGGGCACGCGGCCTGTAAAGGGCCGAGGCCACCCATTGCAGCCCAGCCGCCAAGATCCGCATCTGGGTATCGCGTTCCACCCCCGCCAGCCCGTCGCGGTCGATGAGCAAATCGCCCGTGTGAAGATCATTCACCAGATCCTCGGTCACGATCCGGCGCGCGACCTCGGCGGCACGCGCCCGGCAGGCAACGGCTGCGCGCGCCATGCGGTCGGCGGTCTGGGCCAAGCCATCGACCGATAGCCCAAGGGCTGCAATCGCCTGTCGCGCGCGAACCCGATCAAAGCGAGGATCATCATTTGATGGGTCGTCGACAAAGGGAAGCTTCAGCGTCACCGCGTAATGGCGCAGATCGGCGCGCCGTTCGGCCAAGAGCGGACGCACAAGCCACCATCTTCCGCTGGCGTCACGCACGGCACGCGCGCCTGACATCCCCGCCAGACCCTCGACACCCGAGCCGCGCAAAAGCCGCATCAAGACGGTCTCGGCCTGATCGTCCCCGGTATGGGCGAAAAGCACATGGGCCAGATCGCCCCGCCACGCGCCGATCAGATCGCGGCGCGCCTGTCGCGCGGCATCTTGCAGATTGCCTTGCCCGTCCCATTGCCAGCGCAGTGTTGTATGCGGATGACCAAGTGCCGCGCATTCGGCGGCCACCATCGCGGCCTCATCGGCGGCGGCGGCGCGCAGCCCATGATCGACTGTCACGACATGCAGACCAATCCCCATGACCCGCGCCCAGCCATGCGCAAGCGCCAGCATCGCCATGCTGTCGCCCCCGCCCGAAACGGCAAGACCGATCGCAGGCGGAAAATCAGGGCCGAGAAGCGCGCCCATGCGCGCGGCAAAGCGTGCTTCGAGCGTGTCGGATGTCACGTGCAGTTCAGCCGACTCCGCACCGCGATCGCCTCGGACGCGGCGGGGCTTGCAGGGAAGCGCGCGCCGACCTCGCCCAAGGTCAGGCAAGCCTCGTCGCGCTGACCCAACTCACCCAAGGCAAGCCCGAGATTGAGCAGCGCATCGCTGGCCCGCATGCCCGACGGATCGGCGGTGAAACTGTCGAGATAGGCCCGCGCCGCCCGGTTCCATGCGCTTTGCTGCGCCTCGGATTGACCGCGCAGGAAATGCGCCTCGGCTGAAAGCGGACCACCGGGATAGGTCTGGGTAAAGGCTTCGAAAAGCTGGGCTGCTTGCGCGTAATCGGCGTTTTCATAGGCCGCGCGTGCGCGATCGAAATCGCTTTGTTCGGCCACGGCGAGGTTGGCACCGCTGGGCATCACCGGGGTCGCGGGCAATGCACCGCCACTTGCGCCTGCATCGCCCGCACCACCCAAAGCAGGCGTGGCCGCCAGATCGGCAATGCGGCAATCGGGGGTCAGTTCACAGAGCCGAAACTCCAGATCGCCGATGCGGTTGGTGCCATCGGCGACGACCCGCTCGACCCTGATCTGCAATTGCTCGGTCTGGTCAGTCAGACGGCGCAACTCGGCCTCGATGGCGTCGATGCGCGCAAGCACTGTGCCGCCGCCACCTGCGCCCATCGCGCCACCCGTCGTGTTCAACTCGCCCCGGAGGCGCTGCATCTCGACAAACAGCACCGACAGCTCTTGGCGGATATCAGCCAAGGATTGGGTGCGGTCTTGGGCCACCGCCATGGGCGGGCACAAGCCGATCAACAGCGCAAGGATCAGGGCGTGGCGCATCGGTTCAGACCCCGGCGCCCGCGCTCAGAACCGTCACGCCGCGGCGGTTCTGGCTATAGCAGCTTTCATTGGAACAAATCTCAAGCGGGCGCTCCTTGCCAAAGCTGATCGTGTTGATCCGATTGGCCGCAACCCCGCGCGAGACAAGGTAATCACGCACAGCCGCCGCGCGCCGCGCGCCAAGTGCAAGGTTGTATTCACGCGTGCCTTGCTCGTCGGCATGGCCTTCGACAAGGGCGGTGAATTCGGGATTGGTCATCAGCCATTCGGCCTGACCATCCAGCACAGCCATGGCAGAAGCGTCGATGGTGGATTGATCGACCGCGAATAGTACCCGGTCGCCCACGATCTGGTTGAAATAGGCGATGCTGCTCGGGTCCGAGACCGAGCCAAAGGCGCCTTGCGCGCTGTTGAGGTTGATGGCGTCATCGCCGCCACGAAGCCCGCCCTGCGCACAAGCGGAAAGGGCCATTGCGGCGGTCAAGATCAGCGCGGTTGCGCGAAGGGACATGGTCATGATGCTCGGTCCTTGTTGTTTTTCTCAATATAGCATGGGCGCGGGGCCTGCGTCCATGCGCGGTTATGGTCAGGGCAGGCGCGGCGACCATGACGGGTCGGATGCCATGCCCGGCGTCGCGACGCGTTGCAGGTTGCGCCCCGAGATATCGACGGAATAGACGGCGGGTGCGCCATCGGCACCGGCGGTTTCGCGGGTGAACATCAAGACGCGGCCATTCGGCGCCCATGTCGGCCCCTCGTCGAGGAAGGAGGCGGTCAAAAGCCGCTCTTCCGAGCCATTGGTGCGCATCACCCCGATATGGAAGCGCCCACGCTCTTGCTTGGTAAAGGCGATGTAATCGCCACGCGGCGACCAGACCGGGGTGCCGTAACGCCCCGAGCCGCGGCTGATGCGCTGCACCTCGCCGCCGCCTGCGGGCATGACATAGATCTGTTGGCCGCCGGTGCGGTCGCTTTCGAACACCATCTGCCGTCCATCCGGTGAAAACGAGGGTGCCGTTTCGATCGAGGGGGCATTGGTCAACTGGCTACGCGCACCGCCGCCCACAGGCACGCGGTAGATGTCGGTATTGCCGCCCTGCTCCATCGAAAAGACGACGCTGCCGCCATCGGCGGTGAAACGCGGCGAAAAGGTCATGTTGCCGGCCGACACCGCCTCGAGCGGGCGGCGGGTGACGCTGGCCACATCCATCAGGTAGACGCGCGGCTGGCCGCTTTCGTAGCTGGTATAGATGATGCGGTCACCTGTCGGGCTGAACCGCGGCGCGAGAACAAGGCTCCGGCTGTCCGTCAGGAATTGCACATTCGCGCCATCGTAATCCATCAGCGCCAAGCGCTTGAGGCGCGCGTTCTTCGGCCCCTCCTCATGGACGAAGACAACACGCGTGTCGAAATACCCCGTCTCGCCTGTGATCCGCTCATAGACCTGATCGGCGACATTATGGGCCATGCGCCGCCAGCCATCGCGGTTACCCACGAATTGCAGCCCATCGCCCAGGGGCTGTTGGCTGAAAACGTCAAACAGGCGGAAGCGCACGATCAAACGGCCACCTTGCTGCTCGACCTCGCCCACGATCAGGGCTTGGGCATTGATCGCCTGCCAATCGGGGTAAAGGATGGGCGCGTCGAAATTGGTCACGCTCGAGATATGCGCGCTGTCGGGAATTTGCCGAAACAGCCCCGTGCCACGCAGATCGGCGGCGATGACGCGGGTGATGTCGGCGGCCGCATCGGCGGCGGCCCCGTTGCGCGCGATGAAACTGGGGATAGCAAAGGGCAAGGGCTCGATCACACCTTCGGTGATCTCAAGCCGAAGCGGGCGGCTTTGCGCACGCACGAGGCCAGGCAGTGTCGCTGCCGCCGCGAAGACCGAGGCAGAGCGGATCAAGGAACGACGGGTCAACAACATGGATACACCTCTGGCCACGCGGAATGGTTCCGCCAGCTTATGCTAACAAGGGCGCGCGACAAAATCATCTCAGACGCATCCCCTCGGGGTTGAAGACAAGTTCGACCTGCCGCCAGTCATCATAGCTTTCGACAGGCAGGTTATACCCATTCGCACCGCAGCGCAGGATCGCGCGGCGCGCAGCCTCGAAGGCCTGTTGTGCGGCCACGCTCCCGCCACCCTCCGATGAGATCAGGCGCAGCGAGCCATCGACGGGTCGCCCTTCGGGGGTCATGTCGAAACCGACCACCACGGTCGTGCCCTGCGCCTCGGTGCTGAGCGAGCCGACATTCCAGCAGGTCGAAACCGCAACACGGAAACCTTCGCGCGCACCCGCGCTCAAGGGTGGGCCGGATGGTGCGCTTGATGTTTGCACCGCTTGCGCCACGGCCGAGGCGATCGCGGCGGCCAGCGGATCGACGGCAGGTTCGGGTTCAGGTGGTGGCGGCGGGGTCGGATCAGGAGCTGCGGCTGCGGTCTCGACCGGGCGGGGGCGTTCGGGCCGGGTCGGCGGGCGGATGGAGGCGACAGGGCCCAACGGCCCGCCAGAGGGTGTTTCCGCCTCGGTCACGATCTCGGTTGTGGCTTCCTCGGGGGCGGCTTCCGGCGCTGCCTCCACGGGCGTTGCCGAAGGTGCGGGAGCGGTGGATTGGGTCACGGCCTCGGGGGCGGTCTCGACCTCGGGTTCGGGCGCGGGCGCAGGCAGGGGCGCGATGCGGTCGGCGGCGCGCGGGGTTGGGCGGCCATCCTCTGGCAGGTCGGGGGTGCCCGAAAGCGGTGCGGGGGGCGCTAGCGTATCGGTCACGTCACCTGGCGGGGTGGGTTCAGGCTGTGCTTCGGGTTCGGGCGCGGGTTCGGGTTCTGGGGCGGGTTCGGGACGCGGCGGGGGTGGTGCGATTTCCAGCGCGACAGGCGTGGCCACAGCCGTCAGCGCATCGAATTCCGCACTCGACAAGATCGTGACACCCGTCACCTCGAACACCGGATCTGGGCTATCCTTGAACAGACCATCGCCCAGCGCGACCCATATCAAGAGCGCGACATGTATCGCTGTCGAGGCGTAAAGGGACCGGCGCATCCGTTCCCCCCTTACTGTCCGCCGCCGTCAAGCCGGGGACCACCTGAGTCGGTCACCAGACCGATCTCGCGGAAACCGCCGGCGTTCAGTGCTCCCATGATGCGCATCACATCCTCATAGGGAATCGCGCCATCCGCGCGCAGGAAAATCCGCGATGATGTCCGCTCGGCGGCGATGGCCTGAAGGCGGCTGATCATCTCGTCCAGTGCCACTTCGGTGGTCTGGATCATCACCGTGCCATTTGGCGCAAGCGTGACGGTCAGCGGCTCCTCCTCCTCCGATGGCAGGGCCTCGGCGGCGGTATCGGGCAGATCGATGGGCACACCCACCGTCATCAAAGGGGCGGCCACCATGAAGATGATCAACAGGCACAAGATAACGTCGACGAAGGGCGTGACGTTGATCTCGGACATCGGCTTGAGATTGGCGCGGCGGCCCCGGCCCCGGCGGCGCGAGCCGCTATTGGTTGAAACCGAGACACCCATCAGTCGAGCTGCCGCGACAGAAGTGTCGAGAATTCATCGGCGAACCCTTCCAACCCGCTGACAAGGCGGTCGGCATCGGCGCTGAGCATATTGTACAAGATCACCGCAGGGATCGCCGCCAACAGGCCCAAGCCGGTGGCAAGCAAGGCCTCGGCGATACCGGGTGCGACGATGGCAAGCGAGGTATTGCCGGAAATCGCGATCTCTTGGAACGAGCGCATGATCCCCCAAACCGTGCCGAAAAGCCCAACGAAGGGTGCAGCCGATCCGGTCGTGGCCAAAAAGCCCAAGCCATGCGTCCAGCGTTCGCTTTCGCGCGCGATCGCCACATCCATCGAGCGGTCGACGCGCTGCTGCACGCCGGGGATCAAGGCACCATCATCGCGCAAGGAGCGCCGCCATTCGGTCATGCCCGCGACAAAGACGCGTTCATAGGCGCTGGCGGGCGCATCGGCGATCCGGTCGTAAAGCTCATCGAGCGGTTCACCCGACCAAAAGGCCGCGTCGAAAGCGCTCGCATTGGTGCGTGCGCTGCGAAACATCTTGAACTTTGTGAAGGTGACCGCCCAAACCCAGACCGAAGCCACGATCAAGGCGATCATGACAAGCTGGACCGTGATGCTTGCACGGAAAAACAGCGCAATAACGGTATAATCCGCCTGCTGCGCGACAGCGAGTGTTTCGGTTTCCATAGTGACTAAAAGTTTCCTCTGCCCCGGCCTCAATACGATATGGGCACGTTTTTCATGCCTCATTAAGGTATGATGATATCAGCTTATAAGGGGGATTGCGAACACTTCTCTGTCAGCGGCTGACATCTGCCGTGAAGGCATCGAGCCTTGCGCGAAGTTCCGCCGGAAGCCGCGTGGCCCGCCCGGCTTGGTTCAAGACGACAATCGTGACATGTGCTTGAAACAAAAGCTCATCTTCGCGCCATACTTCTTGCGGCATGGCAAAGCTGGCACCTTTGACATCGCACAGCCTTGTGCGCACTTCGATCTGGTCGTCGTAATGGGCGGGCTTCAGGTAATCGGCCTCGACCCGGCGCACGGCGAAAACCAACCCCGCGGCCTTCATCGCCACTTGGTCGATGCCCGCCGCGCGCACCAGTTCCGAGCGCGCGCGCTCGATAAAGCGCAGGTAATTGGCGTAATAGACGATCCCCGCCAGATCGGTATCTTCGTAATAAACGCGGATGGGCCAGCGATGGGTCATTGCATCCGCCCCAAACGCGCAGCCATGCGCAAAGCCAACGCCGGATCGGTGGATGCCACCGGCAGCGCCGGGTCATAGGCCGCGCGGATCACATCGGCGATCTGCGGCTTGAGGATCGCAGGCCCGCCATCGCGCAGCACCGCAAGCGGCGATTGCCCAAGAAAGGCCGTGTCGGACCACAAAAGGATCGTCTGCACGATTTGAGAAAGCGCGATGGTCTCGGCCGGGGCCTGTGCCATGGCGGCGTCCATGCGGATAAAGACAAAGGCGGCTTTGATCCCGCCGCCCTCGTCAAAGCGAAAGGCCCGGTATTGATTGGCATCCGCCCCCTCAAGCCGCGCGACCAAAGGGGCCAGATCGGGGATCAGCCGGTCAAGATTGGGGGTTGCCGTCAACTCGGCCCAATCACGGATGAAAAACACCATCAGATTGGCACCCAGTTCCGGGTCGGTCTCGGCCATCTTATGGCCGGCCAGCGCCACCACCGCCTCGATCGCGCCTTTCAGGATCGACACGGTGCCATCTTCGACCCCAAAGACCACCGGCACAATGGGCCGCCCCCAGCGCGCGAACAGGAATTGGCCATCCGCACGGGTGAACAGGGCGGTAACGGCGTCGGGGATGAGGGGCGAAAGGCTGGTATCGGTCATCGTCATCGGCATCGTCAAAGCAATTCGCCCTGCCCCGGCGCGGGTGGCGCTTGCATCCCCAGATGCGTCCAGCCCTTGTGCGCCAGCATCCGCCCGCGCGGTGTGCGCGCGATCAGGCCTTGTTGCAGCAGATAAGGCTCGATCACCTCTTCCAGCGTATCGCGGCTTTCCGAAAGCGCCGCCGAGAGCGTTTCGACCCCAACAGGCCCACCCGCATAGTTTTCGGCAATCAAGCTCAAATAACGCCGGTCCGCCCCATCAAGGCCCAGATGATCGACACCCAGCCGCGTCAGCGCACTGTCGGCGATGGCCTGCGTCAGCCGCCCATTGCCCTCGACCAGCGCGAAATCGATCACGCGGCGCAGCAGCCTGCCCGCGATCCGCGGAGTGCCGCGCGCGCGACCGGCAATCTCGGCCACGCCTTGCGGGTCTGCATCGATCCCCGACAGGCGCGCGCCACGCGCCACGATCCGGGTCAATTCCTCGGTGGTGTAGAAATTGAGCCGCGTGGGAATGCCGAAGCGGTCGCGCAGGGGCGTGGTCAAAAGACCCATCCGCGTGGTCGCACCCACCAGCGTGAAGGGCTGCAATTCGATCCGCACCGTGCGCGCGGCAGGGCCTTCGCCAATCACCAGATCTAGCTCGAAATCTTCCAGCGCGGGATAGAGAACTTCCTCCACCGCCGGGTTCAGGCGGTGGATCTCGTCGATAAACAGCACATCGCGCGCTTCGAGATTGGTCAAGATCGCGGCCAAATCACCCGCCCGCGCCAAGACCGGGCCAGAGGTCATGCGGAAATTCACACCCAATTCGCGCGCCATGATCTGTGCCAACGTGGTCTTGCCCAAGCCCGGAGGCCCGTGGAACAGCACATGATCCATCGCCTCGGCCCGCCGCCGCGCGCTTTCGATGAAAACCGACAAGTTCGCCCGCGCCTCGGCCTGACCGATGAAATCATCAAGGCTTTGCGGGCGCAGGGCGCGGTCGGCATCCTCGGGCATGGGCGCTGGGCGCAGGGTTGGGTCGGGGTCTGTCATGTCTTGCATCTATGGCTGAGGCGTCAAGCGCACGCCACCCCCTACTCTTTTGGCGCCAAAAGGCGCAGCGCCGCGCGGATCAGCGCGGAGGCCTCTGACCCCGGTGCGTTGCCTGCGGCCTCGGCCACGGCGCGCGCGGCCTCGGATGGCGCATAGCCCAGATTTGTCAGGGCCGAGAGTGCGTCAGCCTGCGCCGCACCCGATGACGGCGGTGCGGCCTGTGGCATCGGCGCTTTGGCCGGGCCATCTTCTTCGATCAACGGATCGGGGCTGGTGCCCGCCGCCTGCCCCATCGTGCCGCCCAAGGCCATGATGCCCGGCGCTTTCTCTTTCAACTCGTTGACCACGCGCTGGGCAAGCTTTGGCCCAATCCCCGGCGCGGCCTTGACCGCGCCCCAATCGCCAATAGCGATCGCGCGCGCCACACCATCGGGGCCAAGCGTGCCCAAGACCGCCATCGATGCCTTGGACCCCACCCCTTGGACCGAGATCAGAAGCCGATGCCATTCCCGTTCATACGGCGTGAGAAAGCCGAAAAGCTGCAACAGATCCTCGCGCACCAAAAGCTCGGTATAAAGCGCCGCCATCTGCCCCGCGCCGGGCAATGCGGCCAAGGTGCGATCCGAGCAATGCACCGTGTAGCCCACGCCCCCCACATCGAGCAGAAGGTGATCGGCGGCCTTGTAATCCACCCGCCCTGTCAGCTTGCCGATCATGAAGCAGCCCCGATCGCTTGGGCCAAACGACCCGCCGATTGCGCGTAGAATGCATGGCAAATCGCGATGGCCAGCGCATCGGCGGCATCCGGACCCACCGGATCGCAGCCCGGCAATTGCAGCCGCACCATATGCTCCACCTGCTGCTTTTCGGCATGACCCACGCCGACGACCGCCTTTTTCACCGCGTTGGGGGCATATTCCGCCACGCTCAACCCCGCTTGGGCCGGCACCAGCATCGCAATACCGCGCGCCTGACCCAGCTTGAGCGTGCCCGCACCATCCTTGTTGACAAAGGTCTGCTCGACGGCGGCCGCCTGTGGCGCATGGCGCGCGATGACCGCGCTCAATTGCTCATAAAGCGCCAAAAGCCGCACGGCCAAATCACCTGCACCAGACAGGATCTGCCCGTTGGCCACATGCCTGAGCCGCGAGCCTTCAACGTCGATCACACCCCATCCAAGGCATCTCAGCCCCGGGTCGATCCCGATTATCCGCATCTGCCCGTCCTCGCCCCGCAATTTACAGCCCATTTCGTGGCCTTTCTGCATCACTAGCACGAAAGGCGAACATTGCCTAGCGATTGGTCCCTTAGCGCGCGCGAAAAGTCGCTTTTGACAGATGTCGGAAATGCGCAGCCAAAAAGCGTCATCCGACGCAATGAAAACGACACGCGTATGGCCGATTTGCCCTTTAATCATTGCCGAAAACAGCATCATGCGAGGCATGCGCAAATTGCATGTGACCCATGCATAATCGCGCATTGTGTGACGCAATCTGCACATCTAGATGCGGCATCTGATCAAGCGACCGGCGGTCTTTCACCGTTTGGCCGAAATGATGAACCCATAAGGAAACGCCAGATGGCCATTATCACGAACCGCCCCCTCGGCGCCGGCTTCGGTGCCACCCGTCTTCTGGCCGAAGTGTTCGGCCGGATCGCCGCTTGGAATGATGCGCGCGTCACGCGCAAAAGCCTCTCGGCACTGACCGACCGCGAATTGGAAGATCTGGGCCTTGTGCGCGGTGACATCGACGATATCGCCCGCGGCACCTATCAGCGCGGCTGAACCAACCACCCCCCAAAGCAAAGGCGCCCCTGAGCGGATCAGGGGCGCCTTTTTCTTTCAGTGGTGAGATCGTTCTGGCCAGCCCGTCAAAGGGCCGCCGCAGATTGTCGCCAAGCCATGATATACCCCCATATCCAATCATATTGGCTGACCATCCACATGGTCAGTTGATCGGGCATGAGGATACGGGCCGCGGCTTGTTCGAAGCGCGATCCACTCAGCAGTCGCAGCATCTCCAACTGATAAAGCTCCAAGCCAAGGAACCAGATCAGATAGGCCTTCACCATCACCGCGATGACGAAAGCCAAAATCAGGCCCTTGAGCGGGAAACCAAATCTCAGGCGACGCTGTTTCGGCACAAGAAGACCGTTCGATTGCAACACGAACTCACCCACCACCCGGTCACGCCGGGCACGGTTAATTCGATCCACGCGGGATCGAAAATTGGGATAGTCCTGATTCATTGGGCAACTCGAACGTTCAAAGTCGCCCCCACCACGTGGATCTTTACCATGAATCGCCGAAAACTGCGAGTGAATTGGGGCGGGATTTAGGCGTCTTTACGGCACAAGGTCAGCGTGGCCCAATCCCCGATCTCGCGATGGTCCTTCAACACGAAACCCGCCGCGACATAGGCGGCCGTCACATCGGGCGCTTGATCGATCAAAAGCCCCGACAGAATGACATGGCCATTCGCGGCTGAATGCGCGGCCATATCGGGCGCCAACTCGATCAATGGGCCTTTAAGAATATTTGCAAAAACAAGATCATAAGGCGCGCGCGCGGCAAGATCGACATGGTCGAAACCAGCCGCCTCGACACAGGCGACCCGCCCCGCCACACCATTGGCCGCAGCATTGGCCAAGGCAACCTCGACCGCGACAGGATCGATGTCGGAGGCGATCACATCCCCCTCCAAAACCTTGGCGGCGGCGATGGCCAGAACCGCCGTTCCACAGCCGATATCGGCCACATTTTTGAACGAATTCCCAGCGTTCAACAGTTTGTCCATCGCTTCGAGACAACCCTGTGTTGTCCCATGATGCCCCGTGCCAAAGGCCATCGCAGCCTCGATCAACAGGCCGATCCGACCGGCCGGTACCTTGTCGGCATCATGCGCGCCATAGACGAAAAAGCGCCCGGCGTTCACCGGATGCAATTCACGGCGCACATGCGCCACCCAATCGGTTTCAGGCAACGCCGATATCGCGAAAGGCTTTGCCCCATGGGCTGCGGCCAGCAACATCAGCGCGATCTCATCGGGGCCTTCGGTGAAATACGCCCCGACTTCCCATAACCCCGATCCGTCCTCCATCTCGAAGACGCCAACACCTGTCGGCTCGGGCATTAACTCTTCCAGCGCGGCACCCAGCGCCTCGGCCTTGATCTTCTCGGGCAGGCTCGTCAGCGCGGTCCAGGTGGGCATGGGTCAGCTTCCGTTCGGGTCGGTTCTACGTCGCCCTGCCCCTACGCGTTTGTCTCGCTCTTGGCAACGGGCGCGCCACGCTGCGCAACCAAGATGGTCTCATGCCCCGGCACGGGATGACGCGGCACAAGACAAGACAGGCCCAAGGACACCGCCGCCATCCCTGCAGCCAGCACAAAAACCGACACAGGCGAGGTAAGCCAGACATAGCCCAGAAGCGCGGGCAGAAACACCGCTGCAATATGGTTGATGGTAAAGGCCACCGCCGCCGTCGGTGCGATATCACCGGGATCGGCGATCTTCTGGAAATAGGTTTTGATCGCCAAGGCCAAGGCAAAGAACAAATGATTGGCGATATAAAGCCCGGCCGCCACCCAAGGCCCCCAATCAAATAGGTAAAGTGCGGCATAAAGCAAAAAGATCGCCCCAAGCCCGCCATATTCCACGATCAGCGCCAACCGCTCGCCAAAGCGCGCCACCACCGCCCCCAAAAGCGGTGCGGCAACCATATTGGCAAGCAGCGTCACCATGAACAGCGCCGTGACCTCATGCACCGCAAAGCCATAATGCTCCACCATCATGAAGGCGGCGAACACGACAAAGATCTGCCGCCGCGCGCCCGACATGAATTGCAGCGCATAGTAAAGCCAGTAGCGCCGGCGCAGCACCATCTTCTTGGTCTGCGGATTGGGGCTTTCGAATTGCGGAAAGGCGAACAAGCACACAAGCGCGATCGCCGCCGTCACGCCGCCGGCCAACCAATAAACAAGATCATAGCTTAGATCATAGGCCCGCCATGTCAGAACGATCAGCCCATAGGCAAGGAACGTCGCCCCCGAACCCACCGCCATCAGCCAACCCAACACCTGCGGCGCGCGCTTTTTGTCGATCCACTGCAATTGCAGCGATTGGTTGACCGTCTCGTAATAATGAAACCCGATCGAACTGATCAGCGTGATCATCAGCAACCCGCCCAAGCTGGGGAATTGCGCGGTCAAGGCCGTGGCAAGCCCCAGCATCAAGAGCGACACCAGCCCCAAAACTTGCTCACGGATAAAGATGATCAAGGCAATGACCCCGATGGCGAAAAACCCCGGTATCTCGCGTACCGTGTGCAGCCAACCGATATCGGCCCCGTCAAATCCCGCCATCTCGATAACGAAATTGTTCAAAAGTGCCGACCATGTGGCAAAACCCACCGGCATGGCAAAGGCCATCAGCGCCAATAGCGCGATGGGACGCCGCCAAAACGGCAAGTCTTGCGCCTGCGCAAGCGTGAGGGTGCTGAAACGATCGCCATATGCCATGCGCCGCCCCTTACGCCCTCTCAAGCCCCGCGTCCATCGCGATGAAAGCGCCGATCACGGCGTCATCTTTGCTTTCCAAATACTCCGGGGGTGCGGGGGCAGCGCCCCCGTGACCCGAGCCCCGCCATCGGCGGGGTGAGATCAAAGGCGTGCAGCCAAAGGCTGCACCTTGCGCTCACGGCAAGGCTCAGCTGGCCAGCACGTTGCGAAAGGCCCAAGGCTCTTCGGGATCGATATCTTCGGGAAACAATTCCCAGCGATCCTGCAAAGGGGTCCAATCGGTATAATGCGCCTCGACCGGGCCAAGATAGGGGCGCTGCACGGTAAGACAGCGGGCATGATCCATCTCATCGGCCTCGACGATGCCCGCATTGGGGTTTTCCAAGGCCCAGACCATCCCGGCCAAAACGGCGCTGGTCACCTGTAGCCCGGTGGCGTTTTGATAAGGGGCCAGGTCACGCGTCTCGGCATTCGACAAGCGCGATCCGAACCACAGCGCGTTCTTCTCGTGGCCGTATAACAGTACGCCCAACTCGTCGATCCCTTCGACGATCTCATCCTCGGTCAAGATATGGTGCTTTTCTTGCGCCCGACCCGAGCCGAACATCTCATGCAAGCTCAGCACCGCGTCATCGCAAGGGTGATAGGCATAATGACAAGTCGGCCGATACGCCGGCGCGGCACCCTGACCGACAGTGTAGTAATCCGAGATCGAGATCGCCTCGTTATGCGTGACGAGAAAGCCGAATTGCGGCCCCGGCGTCGGGCACCAGCTATGCACACGCGTGATCGCGCCGGGACGGTCCAGCCAGATCGCGGCCTGACAGCCGCTATCATGGCGATAGCCGTTCTCGGGAAACCATGGCTCATGCGTGCCCCAGCCAAGCTCGGCCGGCTGGAACCCTTCGGCGATGAAGCCCTCGACCGACCATGTATTGACGAACACACCGCGTGGGCGCGGCACGCGGCGGGCCTGTGTGTCGCGCTCGGCGATATGCACACCCTTGACGCCCAGATCGCGCATCAGCGCGGCCCATGCGGCGCGATCCTTGGGTGTGCTGGCATCATGGCCGGTGTCGCGCGCAAGGGTCAAAAGCGCCTCTTTCACGAACCACGACACCATGCCGGGATTGGCGCCACAACAGCTGACGGCCGTCGTGCCACCGGGATTCTTGGCTTTCTCGTCGCGCACCGCTTGGCGCAGCGCATAATTTGTGCGCGCGGCATTATCGGCGGTGCCGAAATAATAGCCCGCCCAAGGCTCGACCACGGTGTCGATATAGGGAACACCGATCTCGCGGCAAAAGCGCATCAGGTCGAGCGACGAGGTATCGACGCTCAGGTTGACGCAAAACCCTTTGCCCGGCACCAGCAATCGCCCCAGAACGTCGCGGTAATTCTCGGGCGTCAACGCCTCTTGAACATGATGCAGCCGATGCTGACGCAGGAAATTGGCTTGCGCGGGATCGGGTTCGATCACCACCAGCTTGTCGGCATCATAATCGAAATGCCGCTCGATCAGCGGCCAGGTACCTTTACCGATCGAGCCGAAGCCGATGATGACGATCGGGCCGTCGATACGACCATAGATGGGATGGGTCTGCGCCATGTGCGGGCCTCCTATCGCCTGACCGAAACAAAAAGGGCCGTGCCAGCTTGGCACGGCCCCATAAACTTGCGTGCAACAGATATCAGTTCTGTGCGTAGTATTCGATAACGAGATTCGGTTCCATCACCACCGGATAGGGCACATCGCCCAGACCGGGTGTGCGCACGAAGGTCGCGATCATCTTGGAGTGATCGGCCTCGATGTAGTCGGGAACATCGCGCTCGGCCAATTGCACCGCTTCGAGCAGCACTGTCATCTGCTTCGACTTCTGACGCACTTCGATGACATCGCCTTCCTTCACGCGGTAGGAGGGGATGTTCACCCGCTGACCGTTCACCGTCACATGGCCGTGGTTCACGAACTGGCGTGCGGCAAAGATGGTGGCGACGAATTTGGCGCGGTAGACGACCGCATCCAAGCGACGCTCGAGCAGGCCGATGAGCAATTCACCGGTATCACCGCGACGACGCTCGGCTTCGGTGAAGATGCGGCGGAATTGCTTTTCGGTCAGATCGCCGTAATAGCCCTTCAGCTTCTGCTTTGCGCGCAGCTGCAGGCCGAAGTCGGACATCTTGCCTTTGCGGCGCTGACCGTGCTGGCCGGGGCCGTATTCGCGCTTGTTCACCGGGGATTTCGGACGACCCCAGATGTTTTCACCCATCCGGCGGTCAATTTTATACTTGGCAGAGGTGCGTTTGGTCACCGTCTGATCTCCTCTTCATTCAACGAGAGGGCGTTGTCCTTTCCCCGGATTTTGCCGGGGCGACAGGCATTCCCTTGCGGGGGCCACCAACACCAATATGTACAGCGGCCCATTCAGACCGCTGCATGAGCGCGCCGTTTAGGCCGAACACAGCGGGCTGTCAATGCCGGGCAGTCACCGCATAGGCAGGCGCGCCATGCAAAAGGATCGCCGCTTCGGCGCGGCTGACCATGCGGCGGGCGGGCGGGCCGTAAAGATCGGGATTGCCCGACAATTCGGGGCGCAGATCGAACAAAAGGTCACGTTGCGCCCCGTTGAGATGATCCAGACCCATGAAACCCGGATGGAAGGTCTCGACCTCCAGCCCATTGGCCCAGATCACCTCGTGGCGTTCCAGCATCAGGTGGATATACCATGTCTCGCGCAGGGAATGATCGACGGTGATGAAGCGGTCACCCACCAGATCGGCGGCACGCACCAAAACCTCGTCCTCGCCCCACAGATCGCGCGCAGCGCGCCCCTTGACCAGCACGCGATGCTCGGGGCTGACGATCAGGTCATCCTCGGGGCGGTCCACGCCCAAGGCCCCCCGCCGCAAACGGATGGGGCGCTGTTCGGGCATGGCGAAAAGCCGCGCGCCCGACATGCGGCGATGACCCGACCACAGCACCTCTTGCGGGCCGCTATCGCGCGTCAACAGCTTGTCACCCGGCCCCAAATCCTCGATCGCGATCTCGCCTGTTTCGGTGCGCAACCGCGTGCCCGGCGTGAAACAGATGACCGAGGGCCGTTCGGACGGGGTCATGCGCATGGTCCGCTCAGAGCAATGCAAAACCGTTAAATCACGCTCCGGTGGGGGCATCTCACCCAGAAACAACAACACCGGCTCAGCCGCATCACCCAGATTGATGGGAACGATGGTAAAAAGCTTGCGTTGATCCGTGACGACAAATGCCCCGCGAAAGATCGGGTCGGCCTCATCGGCGGCAATTTCGGCGGCGCTGGGTGCGGGGCGCTGCATCAGCTTGCGCACCACCCGTGCCGCGCGGGCGCGCAGCTCGGCATGCTCGGCGCTGTCATGCAGCAACAGCGCGCCACCCTCGCCTGCCAAGGGCATCGCGCGACCATGCCACCGCCATGTCATGCCTTCGGAAAGATGAAACTGCCCTTGCGCCGGATACCCATCCAACATGGTCTGCGCCCATGCGATCACGAACGCGCCCCGAAAGCCCGTAGCCATTGCCCCGCCTCATACTCGTTACGCGGCCAGCCGTTGATCGGCCATGCCTTTCGCAAAGGCTATCAAAAGTGATTCGCGATGTATAGCTTTCGATTCGCTCGGCGGCGCAAAAGATCAAAATCGCAGGTTCAGGCTAAGCGATCCGACAAGCTGACCCTCGGGCTGGCCGACGAATTCTTCGGACATATAGGTCATGCCATAGAAGAAATTGCTGGTGCCGACCGCGTAATTCGCCCCAAGGCGCAGCCTTTGACGCGTGGGTTCGACCATGTAGCCCCGGCTTTCGGGCAGGAAGATCGAGCTGTCGACATGCGCGACATCGCCGCCGATCAGAAAGGACCAGCCACTCGCCTCGGCATCAACAATCCCCGCAATGCGCTGCCCGGTGATCGGATCGCGGCTGCGCAATCCAGCTTGGCCCAAACTGCCGATGGTCAGATCCACACCGGCGCGCGCCATGTTCTCGACGCCGGCCTGAAGCTCGGCGAAGGGGCGCAATTCGCCCCATGACAATGTCACCGCTTTCGCCATTTCAACCGTGCCGTGCAGATAGACGCCATTTGCGACCTGAAACCCTTCGACATCCATCCGCGGCATCGAGAACCAATCATGGATCTGCGACTGCAAGCGCCGCACGCCCGATTGTTCGCCCGTCACGACCAGATCGGCACCCGCCGTCACGTCGAGGCCCTGCCATCCCAGATGGGTATGCGCACCAAGCCACAGGCTGCCGGCATAAAGCCTGTCGCCCGGCGCGGGGCGTGCCAGATTGTCGGGGGCCATCACCTCGCCACGCAGGCGGTATTCCATGATTTCGAATGGCTGGCTGGGCAGCGCGCCGAACCATTCCGAGCCGCGAAACGCGCTGATCCCGTAGCCGCCGGAACGCCAGCGATCCTGCCTGTCGGCGATGGTGTCATTGGTAAAGACCCGCGCCATGCCGAGGTTTTGCCGCCCCGCTTGGTCATCGGCCCAAGCGGGCGCAGCAAGCGATGCGGCGACGAAAACGAAAGCCCCGAACCGGGCAAGACCAACAAGCATGACATAGACCTGCGCGCTACGGCGGCGAAGCCGCCATTCACTTCAGGCCGACTTATGCGGGCAATTGCGGCGAAAATGTGGCAAGGCGCGCAGGCGCCTCAGCCACATTTCGAATAGCCGCAGGTGTTGCAGGTCAGGCACCCCTCGGCCATGCGCATGTCGTATTGACCGCAAGAGGTACAGGCAGGCCCCGGCTTGTGGCCAAGATTGACCACTTCGGCCTGCGGGTCGGATTTCAGGCCCATCCCCTCGCCCGCGATGAAGCCGATGGAGATCATGTGCCGCTCGATCACACCGCCGATGGCCGCCAAGATTGACGGCACATATTTGCCGTTCATCCATGCGCCACCGCGCGGATCAAATACGGCCTTGAGTTCCTCGACCACGAAACTCACATCGCCGCCGCGCCGGAACACCGCCGAGATCATCCGCGTCAGCGCCACGGTCCAGGCGAAATGCTCCATGTTCTTGGAGTTGATGAACACCTCGAAGGGGCGCCTGTGACCCGACAACACGATGTCGTTGATCGTAATATAGAGCGCATGCTCGCTATCGGGCCATTTCACCTTGTAGGTATGCCCCTCCAGCGTCGCGGGGCGGTCGAGCGGCTCTGACATGTAGATCACTTCGCCGCTTGCCGCCTCTGCGGCCTCAACGCCATCGGCCTTATCATCGGCCTCGGACACCGACAGGACCGAGCCCGTCACATCATTGGGCCGATAGGTCGTGCAGCCCTTGCAGCCGGTGGCATAGGCCTCGGTGTAGACATCCTTGAAGCTTTCGAAATCGATATCGGCCGGCACATTGATGGTTTTCGAGATCGAGCTGTCGATCCAAGGCTGGGCCGCGGCCTGCATGCGCACATGATCGAGTGGCGCCAGCGTTTGGGCGGTGACGAAATGATCGGGTAGCGCGGTATCACCGGCATGGGCGCGCCATGCTTGCACGGCGTAATCCACCACTTCTTCCTCGGTCCGGCTTCCGTCGGGTTGCAACACTTTTCGCTTGTAGGAATTGGCAAAGATCGGCTCGATCCCCGAGGAAACATTCCCCGCGAAAAGGCTGATCGTGCCCGTGGGCGCGATCGAGGTCAAAAGCGCGTTGCGCAGACCGTGCTGTGCAATCAAGGCCTGCACATCCGCATCCAGCCGCAAGATCATCGGCGCCTTGGCATAGGCTGCCGCGTCATAAAGCGGGAAAGCGCCCTTTTCTGCCGCCAGAAGCGCCGAGGCGCGATAGCTGGCATTGGCGATCAGCCGCAGCCATTCGCCCGTCATCTCGGCAGCCTCTGGCGCGCCATAGCGCAAGCCCACCATCGCCAGCGCATCGGCCAGACCTGTGACACCCAGACCGATCCGGCGCTTGGCGCGCGCCTCGGCCGCCTGCGCCTCGAGCGGGAAGCGCGAGGCATCGACGACATTGTCCATCATCCGCACCGCCAGCGCGACCATCTCTGACAGCTTGGCGGGGTCGATCCGCGCATCCGCACCAAAGGAATCATCCACCAGCCGCGACAGGTTGATCGACCCGAGCAGACAGGCACCATAAGGCGGCAAGGGCTGCTCGCCGCAGGGGTTGGTCGCCGCGATCGTCTCGACATAGTTGAGGTTGTTCTCGGCATTGATGCGGTCGATGAAGATCACGCCGGGTTCGGCGTAATCATAGGTCGCGCGCATGATCTTGTTCCACAGATCGCGCGCCTGCACCGTGCGATAAACCCGCCCGCCAAAGACCAGATCCCACGGCCCGTCCGCCTTGACCGCTTCCATGAAGGGATCGGTGACCAAGACCGAGACATTGAACATGCGCAAACGCGCGGGATCGGATTTGGCGTCGATGAAGGCCTCGATATCGGGGTGATCACAGCGCAAGGTCGCCATCATCGCACCACGGCGCGATCCCGCCGACATGATCGTGCGGCACATCGCATCCCAGACATCCATGAAGGAAAGCGGCCCCGATGCATCGGCGGCCACGCCCAGCACCTCGGCCCCCTTGGGGCGGATGGTTGAGAAATCATAACCGATGCCGCCGCCCTGCTGCATGGTCAGCGCGGCCTCTTTCAGATTGTCGAAAATGCCACCCATGCTGTCGGGCACGGTGCCCATGACAAAGCAATTGAACAGCGTCACCGACCGCCCCGTGCCAGCGCCCGCCACGATGCGCCCCGCGGGAAGGTATTTGAAATCCTCAAGCGCGCCGTAAAAGCGGTCTTCCCACCCGGCCTTATCCTCTTCGACATCGGCCAAGGCGCGCGCGATGCGCCGCCATGTATCTTCGACCGAGCCGTCGATCGGCGTGCCATCGCCTTGCTTGAGGCGATATTTCATATCCCAGATTTGCTCGGCGATGGGGGCAGCGAAACGGGTCATTTGCAGGGCTCCTTTGGGAAGACAAACAACATAGCGCGACAGGTCGCTGCGATCAACAGATTGCAGCGGCGCGTGAACGCCCTACGATATGCGGTAGAAATTCGGGATTCTGTGGAGCATTCTGTGGGTAAGTCGGGGACAATTCATCTGATCAAGCTTTGCGTCGGCGCAGAGCGGGTCGAAGACCTGACCGATTGGCAGGCAAGCGCGCGCGCCAAGGGGCCCGACGGCTTGCCGCGTCATGTCACCCGCATGTGGCCCAAACGCGCCGACGAGGTGCTGAATGGCGGCGCGCTTTACTGGGTGTTCAAAGGGCTGGTGCTATGTCGCCAACCGATCTTGCGGCTCGATGCCGTGGATCGCGGCGATGGCATCGCGCGCTGCGGCATCGTGCTCGACCCGACCGTGATCCGCGTGGCCCCGACCGCCAAGCGCCCCTTTCAAGGCTGGCGTTACCTCGCCCCCGAGGATGCACCGCGCGATCTGCCCCAAGGGCGCGAGGCCGAAGAGGCGCTCCCGCAGGCGCTGCAAAACGCGCTGGCTGAAATCGGTGTTCTGTAGCGGCCGCTTTATGCCGTGCCGATCAGGGCCACCAGATCGGCTAGGGCCGCCTTTTCCGCGCCACCCCACTCCGCACCGCGTGCGCGAAACAGCGTCGCCTCAGAGCGATGGATCAAGCCATCTTCCAAGATACGCAGGTGATTTGCGCGCAATGTCTCTCCGGTCGAGGTGATATCGGCAATCGCCTCGGCGGTGCCATGGGCCACCGTGCCTTCGGTCGCACCTTGGCTGTCGACCAGCTGGTAATCGGCAACGCCCGCCTCGCGCAGAAACTCGCGCACAAGGCGGTGGTATTTCGTGGCGATGCGCAGTCGAAACCCATGCTTGCGCCGAAACGCGGCCGCCACCGCATCAAGATCATCAAGGCTGGTCACGTCGATCCAACAAGCGGGCACAGCGATCACCAGATCGGCATGGCCAAAGCCCATCGCGGCCACCACCTCGACCGCCTGATCCCAAGCGGGGATGCGTTCTTGCACAAGATCCGACCCTGTCACCCCCAGATGGATGCGCCCCGCCGCCAATTCGCGCGGGATCTCACCGGCTGAAAGCAGCATCAACTCCACATCCACACCATCGACGGTGGCGGCATATTCGCGGTCCGACCCGGTGCGCCGCATCTCGACCCCGCGATCGGCGAACCAGCCAAATGTTTTCTCCATCAGCCGCCCCTTGGACGGCACACCCAGCCGGATCGTCATGGCGCACCGCCTGCGGTCAACTGCGTGACCAATTCGGGCCGGATCACGCCACCCACCGCCGGGATCGCGCGCCCATTGCCCAAGATCCGCGTCAGCGCGTCATAGCGCCCACCCGAGGCAACAGGCGGAAGATCGGCGCGCGTGGCCGACCAAAAGCCAAAGACGAAGCCGTCGTAATATTCCATTGTCGTGCGTCCGAAATTCGCCTCGAAAGGAAGGGTGGCGACATCGACGCCCGCGGCCGACAGGGCCGCCATGCGGGCCTCAAGCCGGTCGACAGCTGCGGTCAAGCCGGGCAAATCGACACAAATATCGCGCAGATGTTCAAGCGCATCGGGCAACATGGCCTTGAGCGCCAAGACACTGCCCAGCACCTCGGCCTGCGCGGCGGGAATGGGCGGCGTGGCGGCATCAGCGACCAGCGTATCGAGACGCTGGCCCACCTCGGCCATGCTGCGCAAGCCGATTTCGGGAGCGGCCCCTGCCAAAAGCCCGGCGGCACCCTTGTCTTTCAGCGCCGCGATCAAGGCCGCGCGCGTGGGCGGGGCCGGCTGTTGGCCGGTGAAACGATCAAGCAAGGCCCGAAAGCGGCGCGGACGCCAGATGTGACGGCGCAGCGCGGCCTTGCGCGCATCCGATGTGCGCAGCGTGTCGATCGCTGCCGTCAGGATGCCGATATCCCCGGTCACCGCCCGCAGGGGGAGCGGCTGCAAAGCCTTGGCAAACAGCGCGAAAACCTCGGCATCGGCGCGTGTCGGATCGGCACGATCAAAGACCTCATAGCCCAGCTGCAGATATTCGCTGGGCCGCCCCGAGCCCGCCGCCTGCGTGCGAAACACCTCGCCCATATAGCTGTAACGCGCGGGATCAGCGCCACCCTGCATATGCATCTGCACCACGGGCACGGTGAAATCGGGGCGCAGCATCAATTCACCGCGATCCGGGTCATGGGTGACATAGGCGCGCGCGCGGATATCCTCGCCGTAAAGGTCAAGCAGCGTCTCGGCAGGCAGCAAGAGATCGGCCTCGACAGGCTGCGCACCCGCCGCGATGAAGATGGCCTGAAGCCGTGCCGCCTCGGCCCGAAGGGCGGATTTGTCGCTCACCTGTGGCGATCCAGAATGACTTGGGTCTGGGCGACGAGATCATCGAGCGCCACCTCGATCTGCGCGGGCTGGGATTTCCATTCTTCCAGCGTCGCCTCCTCGGCCAATTTCGCGCCAAGGATCAGATCCTTGATCTGCACCACGCCGCGCGCGGCCTCATCCTCGCCTTGGATGATGGCGATGGGTGATTGCCGTTTGTCGGCGTATTTGAGCTGGTTGCCGAAATTCTTGGGATTACCCAAGTAAACCTCGGCCCGGATGCCAGCGGCACGCAGGATGGCCGCCATGCGCTGGTAATCGGCCATGCGGTCGCGGTCCATCACGGTAACAATCACCGGCCCTTGGTTCTCGCCCGAAAGCCGCCCCTTGGCGCGCAGTGCCGCCAAGAGCCGGTCGACACCGATCGAGACACCCGTGGCAGGCACCTCCTGCCCGGTGAAGCGCTTGACCAGATCATCGTAGCGCCCACCACCGGCGACCGAGCCGAATTGGCGCGGACGGCCTTTTTCATCAAGGATTTCAAAGGTCAGCTCGGCCTCATAGACGGGGCCGGTGTAATAGCCCAAGCCGCGGACGACAGTTGGGTCAATTATGATCCGGTCCGGTCCAAATCCTTGGCCAGCTAGGATGTTGACCATCTCCATAAGCTCATCGATCCCCTGCCGACCTTGTTGAGAGCCCCCAACTGATCTCAACAGATTGTTCAACACCGCCGTGTTCAAATCACCTGGCGAAGCTGGCAGGATACCTTGCCCATCGGGCTCGGACATTCTTCCAAACATGCTGCGCGCCTCTAGATAGGTAACTACGCATTTGATTTGTTCAGAACCTAAGCCGATGCCATCAATATAGGCTCCTGAAGAGTCCAGCCGCCCTTTACCAAGCAGTTCGATCACGCCTTTAACGCCGACCTTATCGAACTTGTCGATTGTCCTCAAAACGTTTGCCTGCTGATCAGGATCGGAGAGCTGCATGGCCTCAAGCACGCCGTTCAGCACCTTGCGGTTGTTGATCCGCACGATGTAATCGCCCCGCTCGATCCCCACGGCCTCGAGCGCGTCGGCGAGCATACCGCAGATCTCAGCATCGGCGGCAACGCTGGCCGCACCCACGGTGTCGGCATCGCATTGATAGAATTGCCGAAACCGCCCCGGCCCCGGCTTTTCATTGCGCCAGACAGGGCCCATCGCGTAGCGGCGATAGGGGCTGGGCAGATCGTTGCGGAACTGGGCCGCGACACGCGCCAAGGGTGCGGTCATGTCATAGCGGAGCGCCAGCCAATTGCCGCCCTCGCCCTCCTCCTCCTGCCAGGCGAAGACACCGGCATTGGGCCGGTCGACATCGGGCAGGAACTTGCCCAAAGCCTCGACCGTTTCGACGGCGGCGGTCTCCAGCGGATCGAAACCATGGGCGTGATAGACACGCGCGATGGCATCGAGCATCTGCTGGCGTTCCAGCACCTCGGCGCCGAAATAATCGCGAAAGCCTTTGGGCGTCTCGGCCTTGGGGCGGGGCTGTTTACGGTCTTTGGCCATGGGTGGCATATCCCTGCGCTCGGGGTCGCGCCCCGTCTAGCGGAGGGGGGCGCAATCGGCAAGCCGCAGGCGGGGGGTGTGCGCGACGCGGGCAAGCTGTAGAAGAAAGACCGAAGCGCCGCGATGGCGGCAAAGTGAGGCCAGATGACCGATATGACCGCCTATGAAGAACGCATCGCCCATTTGGCGCGGATGGTCGATGATCTGTCGGAGGTCGTTGCGCGCCAAGACAGCGAGATCGCCCGGCTGACCCGCCGCGTCGAGATGATCATGGCACGCGAGGCAGAGCGTGAATATGCGGCAGGGGGCAGCGTGCCCTTGGCCGATCAAAAGCCGCCGCATTGGTGAACAAGGCGGGGGCTCTGCCCCGTTTCTTGCGTTTGCGGGGGGCTCTGCCCCCCGACGGCCCTTGGCCGTTCCCCCCGGAGTATTTGGGAAGCAAAGATGGGGGGCGTTCACCTGAGTGCGGGTCAGGCAGGCAATGCCGCGGGTCTGCGTGGGCGTGATCTTGCGATGATGAAAAGCATGATCGCCACATTCAGCGCATTGAAGCCGATCCCATTGATAAAGGCCCAGCGGTAGGAGCCGGTGAGGTCATAGATCAGCCCCGACAGCCAGCCGCCAAGTGCCATGCCGAGGATCGTGGCCATGATGACGAAGCCCACCTTTGCCCCTGCCTCGCGGGCGGGCAGATATTCGCGCACGATGATCGCATAGGCAGGCACGATGCCCCCTTGGCTGAGCCCGAAGATCAGCGAGACAAGATAGAGCGAGGTCAGCCCGGTGCTGGGCAGATAGAGCATCAAGGCCAGCATTTGCAGGGTAGAGCCGATCAGAAGCGTCATCACCCCGCCCAGCCGGTCGGCCAACAGCCCCGAGATCAGCCGCGAGGCGACACCGCCCATCAGCATCAAGCTGAGCATTTCTGCACCGACCGCAGGGCCATAGCCCAGATCCGCGCAATAAGCGACGATATGGACCTGCGGCATGGACATGGCCACGCAGCAGCCGATCCCTGCTGCCGCCAAAAGCCAAGTGAGGGCGCGGGTGCCAAGCCCGCTGTCGCGCGCGCGGGCGGCGGCGGCGGTGTCGGCGGCCTCCATCGCGCCGGCAGGCAACGGGCGGCGCAACAGCCATGTGGCGGGCAGCATGATGAAAAGGGCGCTTGCGGCAATCACCAGATAAGCGCTTCGCCAGCCGGGACCGGCAAGGATATCGGCCAAGATCAAGGGCCAGATCGCACCCGAGAGGTAATTGCCCGATGCGATCATCGCGACCGCGATGCCGCGCCGCTTGAAGAACCATTGGCTGACATCGGCGATGAGCGGCCCGAAGCTGGTCGCGGTGCCAAAGCCGATCAGCAGTTGCAGCGCCGAAAGCGTGGCGATGTTGGGGGCAAGCGCCGCCGCAGCAAAGCCCGCCGCCATCAAGAGCGCCGATGCAGCCAAGGCCCGCGCCACGCCAAAGCGATCCACCGCGCGCCCGATCACGAAATTGCCGGCCGCAAAGCCAATCATCGTCAGCGTATAGGGGATTGCCGCATCGGCCCGGTCCACGCCGAACTCGGCCTGCATCGCGGGCATGATGACGATGATCGACCACATGCCGACATTGCCGATCAGCGAGATCAACAACGACAGGCCAAGCCGCATCCAAGACGCGCGGCTGTCAAGCAAAGGGGCGGTGGTGGTGGCGCTCATGGCGCGAGGCTAGGCTTGGCGCGCGACCTTGGGAAGGGGGTTTAGACCTCTTCGACTGTCACGACCCCGTCCATGGCACGCAGCGCGCCTTTGATCTGTGGCGAGACGGGAAAATCATCGCCCAAGACAAGCTCGACCTCGCCGGGCAGATCGGGGGCCATCAGGCACAGATGGATCGGCCCACGCACAGCGCGTGCCGCGTCACTGGCCATGCGCGCGAGCAGCGATTGTACCGAGGCGATCCCGGCCGCGCCATCGACAAAGACACGCAGGCCCGTGGAGGCACTCGCGACAGCGGCATCAAGCGGCTGCACGCCCCGGCAGAGCAGTTTGAGCTGATCGGCCTCGAATGTCGCCTCGACCTGCAGCAGGATATTCATCCCCGTCTCGAGGTGGGGCCGCGCGACATCGAGCACATCGGAGAACATCGTCACCTCGTAAAGCCCCGTCGGATCGGAGAGCGCCACGAAGGCAAAGCGATTGCCCTTTTGCGATTTCCGCTCTTGGCGCGAGGAGACCGCCCCGGCCATGCGCGCCACAAAGGCCCCGCCCTGTACCTTGGCCATCACATCAGACAGTGTCAGCACACCCTTGCGCGCCAGCGCGGGCAGGTAATCATCCAGCGGATGACCCGAGAGGTAAAAGCCCACCGCCGCATGCTCAGAGGCAAGCCGTGCGGCGGGCAACCAATCCTCGGTGTCGGGCAGGCGCGGCTCGGGCAGGTCATCGCCTGCTTCGCCGAAAAGCGAAACCTGATCGGAGGCGGCCGCATCATGGATCGCGGCCGAATAGGCCACCAGCGCATCAAGCCCGGCAAAGACCCTTGCGCGGTTGCGATCAAGCGCATCAAAAGCGCCGGCACGCGCCAGCATTTCCAGCGAACGTTTGCCCACACGTTTCAAATCGACCCGGCGGGCGAAATCGAACAGCGAGCGGAAGGGCTTATCCCCCCGCGCCTCGACGATCAGGCGCATGGCATCGACGCCCACATTCTTGAGCGCGCCCAGCGCGTAAAGGATCTTGCCCTCGGCAACCGTAAAGCTCGCGGCCGCACGATTGACGCATGGTGGCACAACTTCGATACCCAGCCTTGCCACCTCTTGGCGGTAAATCGCGAGTTTCTCGGTCAGGTGGATATCGCAATTCATGACGGCTGCCATGAATTCAACCGGATGGTTGGCCTTGAGCCATGCGGTTTGGTAGCTGACCACCGCATAGGCCGCAGCATGGGATTTGTTGAAGCCGTAATTGGCGAATTTCTCGAGCAGGTCGAACACCTCGCCCGCCTTTTGCTGGCTCACGCCGTTGGCGGTCGCCCCTTCGATGAATTTGGGGCGTTCCTTGGCCATCTCCTCGGCGATCTTCTTGCCCATGGCGCGGCGCAAAAGGTCGGCACCGCCAAGCGAATAGCCCGCCATGACCTGCGCGATTTCCATCACCTGTTCTTGGTAAACGATGATGCCTTGGGTTTCTTGCAAGATATGGTCGATCGAGGGGTGGATCGATTCCAGCGGCCGCAGGCCGTTCTTGACCTCGCAATAGGCGGGGATGTTTTCCATCGGGCCGGGGCGGTAAAGCGCCACCAGCGCCACGATATCCTCGATACAGGTGGGCTTCATGCGCCTGAGCGCATCCATCATGCCCGAGCTTTCCACTTGGAACACCGCAACCGTCTTGGCGGAGGCATAAAGCGCATAGGTCTTGGGATCATCGAGCGGGATAGCGTTGATCTGGTTCTCGGCCCCCGGCGCAGGCGCATAAAGCTGTGTACCGTCGGGGCCTTCATGCAGTTGGCGACCGCTGGCATGGATCAAGGCGATGGCGTTTTGCACCACGGTCAGTGTCTTGAGGCCAAGAAAGTCGAATTTAACCAGACCGGCGGGTTCGACCCATTTCATGTTGAACTGGGTGGCTGGCATATCCGAGCGCGGATCGCGGTAGATCGGCACCAGCGCGTCAAGCGGGCGATCGGCGATCACCACACCCGCCGCATGGGTCGAGGCATTGCGTAAAAGCCCCTCGACCTTTTCGGCATAATCGAACAGGCGACGCACGGGGTTGGTGCGCCCCTCGCGGCGATCTTGCTCGGTTTCGCGCATTTCTTCGCGGATGCGCTCTTCTTGCGTCACGGCCTGCGTGATCGAGACCGGCTTGACCCCTTCGACGGGGATCATTTTCGACAGCCGGTCGACCTGCCCAAAGGGCATTTGCAGCACGCGGCCCACATCGCGCACGGCGGCCTTGGACAAAAGTGCGCCGAAGGTGATGATCTGGCCCACCCGGTCGCGGCCGTATTTCTCCTGCACGTAGCGGATCACCTCTTCGCGGCGGTCCATGCAAAAATCGATGTCGAAATCGGGCATCGACACACGCTCGGGGTTCAGGAATCGTTCGAACAGCAGCGAATAGCGCAGCGGATCAAGGTCCGTGATCGTCAGCGCATAGGCCACAAGGCTGCCCGCCCCCGACCCACGACCCGGACCCACGGGAATACCCACATCCTTGGCCCATTTGATGAAATCGGCCACGATGAGGAAGTAACCGGGAAACCCCATCCCCTCGATAATGCCCAGTTCGAAATCAAGGCGTGCCTCATATTCCGCGACCGGGGCTGCATGGGGGATCACCGCCAGACGGGCGGCAAGCCCTGCGCGGGCCTGACGGCGCAACTCCTCCACCTCATCCTCGGCAAAGCGCGGCAGGATCGGGGCATGGGTGCGCGCGCGATAGGCGCAGCGCCGCGCGATCTCGACCGTGTTTTCCAGCGCCTCAGGCAGATCGGCGAAAAGTGTCGCCATCTCTTCGGGCGATTTGAAATAATGCTGCGGGCTCAGGCGGCGGCGCGGCTCGGATTGATCGACATAGGCACCCTGCGCGATACAGATCAGCGCGTCATGGGCCTGAAACATATCGGCTTTCGGGAAATAAACATCATTGGTCGCCACCAGCGGCAGATCGCGCGCATAGGCCAATTCGATACTTGGCCGCTCGGTCATTTGCTCGGCCTCGGGCAGGCCGCCCTCGCCCGGGTGGCGCTGCAATTCGATATACAGCCTGTCGGGATAGATCGCGGCCAGCCGCGTCAAAAGCGCCTCGGCCTTGGCGTGATTGCCGGTACGCAGCAAGCGGCCCAAGGGCCCATCAGGCCCACCCGTCAGACAAATCAGCCCTGCCCCATGCGTGGCCAACTCATCCAGCGTGACATGCGGCGCGCTGCCATCCCCGCGCAGATACAGCGCCGAGTTCAGCTTCATCAAATTCTCATAGCCCGAGCGGTCTTGCGCCAAAAGCACAAGTGCCGCGGGCGGCACGGGCCGCTCGCCGGGGCGGACAGGGTCGTAATCGACATCGATCTGGCAGCCGATGATCGGCTGCGCCCCTGCCTTGATGGCGGTTTCCGAAAACTCCAAGGCGCAAAACATGTTGTTGCTATCGGTCACAGCGACGGCGGGCATGCCCGCATCGGCCACCATGCCGGGCAGCTTTTTCACCCGCATCGCCCCTTCGAGCAGCGAATATTCCGTGTGCAAGCGCAGGTGAATGAATTTTGGATCGGCCATAGCCGCACGCTATCCCAGCCCCACGCGCGATGGAACCGCAACCTCGCGGATTGCACAGAAATCGGGCGCAGCCGACGCGCCATGCGACCCGACGCAAGCGAAAGCTTGCAATATCGGCCCAACCCCGCTTTTCTAGGCGGTGGTCGTACAACTTTGGGGCCGCGCTCTACGCCGCATCGAGCGCCGGACGACCCCCCCGAATACAGGTATCGCGGCAGGCTGATCTCATGACGATCCGGTTTCTTCTGAACGGGGAACCTGTGGATGTCGATGCGCCCCCGACCGCGACGCTGCTTGACTGGCTGCGCGAGCAACGGCGGCTCACCGGCACCAAGGAAGGCTGTAACGAGGGCGATTGCGGCGCCTGCACGGTGATGGTGACCGCACCCGACGGAACAGCGCGCGCGCTGAACGCCTGCATCCTGTTCTTGCCGCAACTCGCAGGCCAGGCGGTACGCACGGTCGAAGGGATCGCAGGCCCCGATGGCGCGCTGCACCCGGTGCAACAGGCGATGGTCGATCATCACGGGTCACAATGCGGCTTTTGCACATCGGGCTTCGTGGTTTCGATGGCGGTGGCGCATCTGAATGGGCGGCGCGACCATGACGATCAATTGGCCGGCAACCTGTGTCGCTGCACAGGTTACGCCCCGATCATCCGCGCGGCCGAGGCCGCGAGCACGGCCCCTATCCCCGACTGGATGCGTAGCGATCCGAAAGGGCTCCGTTCCGCCTCCTTCTCTGTTTCACAAATATCCTCGGGAGGTCGCCAGTGGAGCGCCATTGGTCCGAGCGACAATGGCGAAAGGGGCAGACAGCCCCCCACCTGTCCGACATCCGCCGATGAACTGGCCGCATGGTATCTCGACAACCCCGACGCGACGCTCATCGCGGGTGCGACGGATGTGGGGCTTTGGGTCACCAAGGGGTTGCGCGATCTTGGGTCTGTCGCATTCTTGAACCAATGCGCCGATCTGCGCGGGATTGTTGCCGATGAGCAAACAATCCGCATCGGTGCGATGACCAGCATCGCCGATCTCGGCAGCTTTTTCGCCGATCGCCATCCCAGCTTTGCCGAACTCATCCGCCGCTACGGCTCGGCCCAAGTGCGCAATGCCGCCACCATCGGCGGCAATATCGCCAATGGCTCGCCCATCGGGGACAGCCCGCCCGCGCTGATCGCGCTGGGGGCAAAGCTGCATCTGCGCCGGGGGGATAAGCGCCGGGTGATCGCACTTGAGGATTTCTTTCTCGCCTATGGTCGCCAAGACCGCCAAGACGGCGAATTTGTCGCGGCGGTCTCGCTTCCCGTCCAGCCCGATCGCTTGCGCTGCTACAAACTGTCCAAACGCTTCGATCAAGATATCTCGACGGTCTGCGGGGCCTTTAACCTGACGATTGACGAAGGTTTGGTGACGTCGGCGTGCGTCGTCTTTGGCGGCATGGCAGGCACACCAAAACGCGCCCATGCGGTCGAGACTGCGCTGATCGGTCAAGCATGGACAGAGGCCAGCGTGAGCGACGCGCAAGCGGCCTTTGCCACCGATTTCACACCGCTCTCGGATATGCGCGCCTCGGCCAGCTACAGGCTGCGCTGCGCGCAGGGCATGCTGATGCGCTATTTCCGCGAAAGCAGGGGCGAGGCCGTCAATGTGCTGGAGGTGCGGTCATGAGCGCGCATGACAGCCTACCGCATGATGCGGCCCGCCTGCATGTGACGGGGCGCGCGCGCTATGTCGATGACATCCCAACGCCCGCCGATTGCCTGCATCTGGCCTTTGGCCTGTCGCCCATCGCGCGCGGCACGATCACGGCGATGGACCTCTCCGCCGTCCGGTCGGCACCGGGCGTGGTCGCCGTGCTGACAGGGCAAGATTTCGACAAAATCCCCGATTGCGCGCCCGCCGCCCATGACGAACCGCTTTTGTCCGATGGCACGATCCATTACGCAGGCCAGCCGCTTTTCTTGGTCATCGCACAAAGCCATCTGGCCGCGCGCAAGGCTGCGAAACTGGCGCGCCTTGATCTTGCCGAAGAGCGGCCGATCCTCAGCGTCGAAGAGGCGTTGGCCGCAGATGCACGGTTCGAAGATGGGCCGCGCATCTACGCCAAGGGCGATGTGGACGCCGCCTTGGCGACCGCCCCCCATGTGATCGCGGGCCAGATCACCCTTGGCGGACAGGAACATTTCTACCTGGAGGGCCAGGCCGCCCTCGCCTTGCCGCAAGACAATGGCGACATGGTGATCCATGCCTCGACCCAGCATCCGACCGAGATTCAGCACAAGGTGGCCGATGCGCTGGGCCTGCCCATGCATGCCGTCCGCGTCGAGGTGCGCCGCATGGGCGGCGGCTTTGGCGGCAAGGAAAGCCAAGGCAACGCGTTGGCCATCGCCTGTGCGCTGGCCGCCGCGCGCACGGGCCGGCCCGCCAAGATGCGCTATGACCGCGACGATGATTTCCTGATCACCGGCAAACGCCATGATATCGTGATCGCCTATCGGGTCGGTATTGATCAGACCGGGCGTGTCTTGGGGCTGGATTTCACCCATGCGCTGCGCTGCGGCTGGTCGATGGATCTGTCGCTGCCGGTGGCGGATCGCGCCATGCTGCATGCCGACAATGCCTATGACCTGCCCGCTGCACGCATCACGTCACACAGGCTCCGCACCAACCAGCAAAGCGCCACGGCCTTTCGCGGCTTTGGCGGGCCGCAAGGCATGGTCGGGATCGAGCGGGTGATGGATCATATCGCCCATCATCTGGGACGCGACCCCTTGGAGATCAGGCGCCTCAATTACTACCCAGAGGCGCGCGTGGCCCGGTCCGAGGCCTCCGGCGGGAGTATTTATGAAGCAAAGATGGCCGAGGACGCCCCCCGCCCCGGTGTCACGCCCTATGGGATGGAGGTGCGCGATTTCATCTTGCATGGCTTGACCGAACGCTTGGCGCAGTCTTGCGATTATGCCGAACGCCGGGAGGCGATCGCGCACTGGAATGCCGCGAACCCGGTCCTAAAACGCGGCATCGCGCTGACGCCCGTGAAGTTCGGGATTTCTTTTACGCTGACCCATCTCAACCAAGCAGGCGCGCTGGTGCATGTCTATCAAGATGGATCGATCCAGATCAACCATGGCGGCACCGAGATGGGCCAAGGCCTGTTCCAGAAGGTGGCACAGGTGGCGGCAAGCCGCTTTGGCGTTGGTATGGACCAGATCAAGATCACCGCGACCGATACCGGCAAGGTGCCCAATACCTCCGCCACGGCGGCCAGTTCCGGCACCGATCTGAACGGCATGGCCGTGCAGGCCGCCTGCGACACGGTCCGCGACCGGATCGCGGCGCATCTGGCGGGGGTCTACCGCAATGACGACATCCATTTCGGCGATGGCTGCGTTTCTATCGGCCATGACCACAGGCTGAGCTTTGTCGAGGCCGTGCAATCGGCCTATGCCGCCCGCGTCAGCCTGTCGGCCACGGGGTTCTACAAGACGCCCGACATCGCATGGGATCGTATCGCCGGCAAAGGGCAGCCGTTTTTCTACTTCGCCTATGGTGCGGCCTGCACGGAGGTCGTGATCGACACGGCTACTGGCGAGAACCGCATCCTGCGCAGCGATATCTTGCATGATGCGGGCGCGAGCCTGAACCCCGCCCTTGATATCGGGCAGGTAGAGGGCGGGTTCGTGCAAGGCGCGGGCTGGCTCACCACAGAGGAGTTGGTCTGGGATGATCACGGGCGGCTCAGAACCCATGCGCCTGCGACCTACAAAATCCCCGCCTGTTCCGACAGGCCACCCATTTTCAACGTGGCGCTCTGGAATCAGCCGAACCCGGCCCGGACGATCTATCGCTCCAAGGCGGTCGGAGAGCCGCCCTTCATGCTGGGGATCAGCGTCTTGATGGCCCTGTCGGATGCCTGCGCCGCATGCGGGCCGCATTACCCCGATCTGCAGGCCCCCGCGACCGCCGAGGCGGTGCTTGCGGCCATCGACCGGGCGCGCGGGTCATGAGCGCGATCCGCGTGACCGTGACCGCCGTGCAAGGCTCGGCCCCGCGCGAGGTGGGGGCGGCGATGCTGGTTTCGGCCGATCACATCGAAGGCACCATCGGCGGCGGCGCGCTGGAATGGGAAGCGATGCGCATCGCGCGCGCCATGCTGGCCGAGGGGCGCGATCAGGCCGACCACCGCCTGCCGCTTGGCCCGGCCTTGGGCCAATGTTGCGGCGGCGCGGTCAGTCTGCGCTTCGAGATGGCCGAGACACTGGACCAAAGCGCGGGCGCACCGCTTTGGGTCTGGGGCGCGGGCCATGTGGGGCGTGCCGTAGTTGCGGTGATGGCACCCTTGCCAGAAATGGCGATCACATGGATCGATGATGACGCGCCGCGCTTTCCCGCCGATATTCCAAAGGGCGTCGAGATGGTTGTGGCCCATGATATGGCACGCTTGATGGCCCATGCCCCGCCCTTGGCCCATCACCTCATCCTGAGCTACAGCCATGAGATCGATCTGGCGCTGTGTCACGGCGCGCTTTTGCGCGGCTTTGGCAGCTGCGGGCTGATCGGATCAGATACGAAATGGGCGCGATTTCAGGCGCGCCTGAAGGCGTTGGGGCATCAAGATGCCGAAATTTCGCGCATTCTTTGCCCAATCGGTGAGCCGGAACTGGGCAGATCCCCGCAAGCCATTGCCGTGGGGGTCGCGCGGCGGCTACTGAAAGAGCATCTGCACAAGGAATCGGCAGTTGAACCGATCCACCGGGGGAAAGTGAACCAGTCGTGACCGCGCTCTTGGAGATTTCGGGGCTTTCCAAAGCCTATCCGGGCGTCGTGGCCAATGATGACGTGTCTTTCGCGATCCAACCGGGCGAGGTGCATGCGCTTTTGGGCGAGAATGGCGCGGGCAAATCGACACTGGTCAAGATGATCTACGGGCTGGTCAAACCCGATCACGGCACGATGCGCCTGAAGGGCGTGCCCTATGCGCCGGCCGAGCCACGCGCCGCACGCGCAGCGGGCGTGGCGATGGTGTTCCAGCATTTCAGCCTATTCGACGCACTCAGCGTGGCCGAGAATATCGCGCTTGGCATGGAAGCCCCGCCGAAACCCCGCGATCTGGCCGCGCGGATCCGCGATGTCTCGCAAGCCTATGGCCTGCCGCTCGACCCGTTTCGGCTGGTGGGCGATCTCTCGGCGGGCGAGCGTCAGCGGGTCGAGATCATCCGCTGCTTGCTGCAAGATCCGAAGCTGTTGATCATGGATGAGCCGACATCGGTGCTGACCCCGCAGGAGGTGGAGATCTTGTTCCACACGCTGCGCAAGCTGGCGGCCGAGGGGACGGCGATCTTATATATCAGTCACAAGCTCGAAGAGATCCGCACGCTATGCGATGCGGCCACGATCTTGCGACTAGGGCGCAAGGTGGGCGCATGCACACCGCGCGACGTGACGGCGGCCCATATGGCGGAATTGATGGTTGGGAAATCTTTGGCCCAACCGGCGCGCGATACCCATGCCCCTGGCGCAGTCTTGCTTGCGGTGACCAGGCTGAACTTGCGCGCGACCACACCCTTTGGGACGAGCTTGCAAGATGTCAGCTTTTCGGTGCGCGCAGGCGAGATCTTGGGCATCGGCGGTGTCGCGGGCAATGGGCAGGACGAGTTGCTTGCCGCGCTCTCGGGCGAGATCAGTGCCGTACCTGACGCCATCACGCTCAACGGCGCGCCCATCGGCGCGCTTGGCCCCAATGCGCGCCGCGAGAAGGGGGTGCTTTGCGCACCCGAAGAGCGGCTCGGCCATGCCGCTGCACCAGAGATGACCCTGACCGAGAACGCCGTGCTAACCGGGCGTATCCGGCGTGGACTGGATCGTGGCGGTTTTGTCGATTGGACACGCGCGCGTGGCTTTGCCCAAGACATCATCACCCACTTCGATGTGCGCACCCCGGGGACCGAGGTTGCAGCCCGCGCTCTTTCGGGCGGCAATCTCCAAAAATTCGTGATCGGACGCGAAATTCTACAAGATCCAACCGTGTTGGTGGTCAACCAGCCCACTTGGGGGGTCGATGCCTCGGCCGCCGCCGCGATCAGGCAGGCGCTGTTGGATCTCGCCCAAGGCGGCGCTGCGGTGATCGTGATCAGCCAAGACCTTGATGAATTGCTCGAGATTTCCGACAGGTTTTGTGCGCTCAACACAGGGCGACTTTCTGTTGCGCGCGATGCGCGCGGGCTCAGCATGGAAGAAATCGGCCTGATGCTAGGCGGGGCGCATGACATGGCCGAGGTGGTGGCATGATCGCGCTGGAAAAACGCCCGCAGCCAGCACGCGGCTGGGTCATCGGCGCGCCACTTTTGGCAGTCTTGCTGACAATGGTCGCAGGCGGGATCATGTTCGCGGCGCTTGGGAAAGATCCGGTGGGCGCGATCCGCATCATTTTTTGGGACCCGCTGTTTTCTGAACAGTTCTCGGGCTATTCGCGGCCGCAATTGCTGGTCAAGGCGGGGCCGCTGATCTTGATCGCCATCGGTCTTAGCCTTGGGTTTCGAGCGGGCATCTGGAACATCGGGGCCGAGGGGCAATATATCGTCGGCGCGCTTTGCGGGGCGGCCTTTGGTCTTGCGTTTTGGCCCTCAACCCATCCGCTGATCTTTCCCGGTATGGTGCTCGCTGGTGTCCTTGGTGGCGTGCTTTGGGCGATGATCCCTGCATTTTTGCGGGTCTATGCGCGCACCAATGAAATTCTCGTGTCGCTTTTGTTGGTCTATGTCGCCGAGGCGATGCTGGCTTCAGCCGCGACAGGGTGGCTGCGAAACCCCGATGGGGCGGGCTTTCCCGGCTCGCGCAACCTTGCGCGGCATGCTGGCACCGATAACCCCGAACTGATCGCCGGGACGGGGATGCATTGGGGCGTTTTGGCGGCCTTTGTCGCGGTTATTTTGGCCTATGTGATCATGACACGCCATGTTTTGGGCTACCAGATCCGGCTTGCGGGCCAAGCCCCCCGCGCGGCGCGTTTTGGCGGTGTGAATGCCGGGCGGCTGGTCATCTTGTGCATGGGGGTGTCGGGCGCACTGGCGGGCATGGCGGGGCTTTTCGAGGTCAGTGGCCCGGCTGGGCGCATCTCGATCGACTTCAATGTGGGCTACGGCTTTACCGCGATTATCGTGGCGTTCCTTGGCCGGTTGAACCCCATCGGCATCTTGCTCGCGGGCCTTCTGTTGGCACTGACGTTCATCGGTGGAGAGTTGGCGCAGCTGATGTTGGGCATTCCCGCCCCCGCGATCCAAGCCTTTCAAGGCATGCTGTTGTTCTTTCTCTTGGCGCTCGATGTGCTGGCCAATTACCGAGTCAAATTGAAACGGAGGGTCGCGGTATGATCGTTGATCCCGTCACACTGATGGTGGCCTTGATCACCGTTGCCACGCCGGTGCTTTTGGCCGCGATCGGCGAATTGGTCGTGGAAAAGGCCGGTGTTCTGAACCTCGGGGTCGAGGGGATGATGATCATGGGCGCTGTCTGCGGCTTCGTCGTCGCCCATCACAGCGGATCGGCGGCTTTGGGCTTTGCCGCTGGCATGGCAGGTGGCGCGGCGCTGGCGATGCTCTTTGCCGTTCTGACCCAACTTCTGATGGCCAATCAGGTCGCCTCGGGCTTGGCGCTGACGCTCTTTGGTCTTGGCCTCGCGGCGCTGATCGGGGTGGGCTATGGCGGGCTGCCTTTGCCCACGGTCTATCGCCCCTTCCCCGAGGCGCTGCGCGACATACCCGTCGCGGGGCCCATCGTGTTTTCGCATTCCGTGCTGGTCTATGTGGCGCTGATGCTGGTCGCGGCGGTCTGGGTCGTGTTGACGCGGACTCGCATCGGGCTGGTCTTGCGCGCAGTGGGCGAGAACCATGACGCCGCCCATGCGCTGGGCTACAAGGTGGTGCGCATCCGCATCGCCGCGATCTTGTTCGGCGGGGCCTGCGCGGGCTTGGGCGGGGCGTTTTTGTCAGTGGTGCGGGTGCAAAACTGGCTCGAAGGCATGACCGCAGGGGCAGGCTGGATCGCGCTGGCACTCGTGGTCTTTGCCTCGTGGAAGCCATGGCGCGTGCTGTTGGGCGCATGGCTCTTTGGCGGGATCGCCGCGCTCCAGCTCCGCTTGCAAGCCGCCGAAGTGGGAGTTCCCGTGGCGCTTTTGGACGCCTCGCCTTACCTCATCACGATCATCGTGCTTGTCATTATCTCATCGGACCGAAGCCGCGCGGCGCTGAACGCACCCGCGATGTTGGGCCGCATCTTTCACACATCTGGCTGAGGAGGGCCCGACATGCCAAAGACGCCAGAGCCAGATCAACCCCGCACGCGCCAGCGCGCATCCACTTCACCCTATCCAAACTGGAGGATATCTGAATGAAACTGCTGCCAAAATTTTTGACCTCTGCGGCGCTTGCCGTAGGCCTTGCGCTGCCCGCGCTGGCACAAGACCCCTTTAAGGTCGGCTTTATCTATGTGGGTGCGGTCAGCGACATGGGCTGGACCTTTACCCATGATGTCGGCCGTTTGGCCGTCGAAGAGCATTTCGGTGACGCGGTCGAGACCGTGTTCCTTGAGAATGTGCCCGAAGGGGCGGATGCCGAGCGCGCAATCAGCCAGATGATCCTGGGCGGTGCGGACATGATCTTTACCACCTCGTTCGGCTACGGCGAGGCAACCAATGCCGTCGCAGGCCAATTCCCCGATGTCTATTTCGAGCATGCAACGGGCTATATGCGCGACCACCCCAATGTCTCGAACTACTCGGCGCGCTTTTACGAAGGTCGTGCGGTCTTGGGCCATATCGCTGGCCAGATGACGGAATCGAACATCGTGGGCTACATCGCCTCCTATCCGATCCCCGAAGTTATCCGCGGCATCAACTCGGCCTTCCTGCATGCGCGCGCGGTGAACCCCGATGTCGAGTTCCGCGTGGTCTGGGCCTATACATGGTTCGATCCCGCGATCGAAGCTGACGCGGCCCAAGCGCTGGTCGATGCCGGTGCGGATGTGATCATGCAACACACCGATTCGACTGCGCCCCAGACCGTTGCGCGCGATGCGGGCATCATCTCGTTCGGCCAAGCCTCGGACATGATCCAGTTCGCACCGCGCCCGCGCGTGGCCTCGATCATCGACAATTGGGCACCCTACTACATCCGCCGCGTCGGTGAAGCGATGGAAGGCACTTGGGAACAAGCCGATACATGGGAAGGCATGCCCACAGGCAAAGTGCTGATCGGCGAGTTGAGCGATGCGATCCCCGCCGAAGTCCGCGCCTCGGCGCAAGCCATGATCGATGCGTTGAAGGCAGGCACCTATCACCCCTTCACCGGCCCGATCAATCGTCAAGACGGCTCGGTCTGGTTGGCCGAAGGCGAAGTGGCCGATGATGGCACATTGTTGGGCATGAACTTCTACGTCGAAGGCATCACCGGCGAAGTGCCGAACTAAGACCAAGTGTCTTGGATGGAGCGGCCCGCCCTTGTGGCGGACCGTTTCGTTTTGGTGCCACGGCACAAGAGCATCTGCTTATGAAAATTCGGGGGCTCTGCCCCCGCCCGTGCCGGGCTCCCCCGGGATATTTGAAAAACGAAGAAGCGGGGCATGTCGCTTTCGTATCGATTTCGGTCGGGTGAGTGTGGCGTAATTCGCGCTACTCGGGCAGGTAGGGAGCGGATGTCAGCGCCCAGTTCCGAAGGATCAGCAGGCCATGAAAACGCATGTCAAAGCCCTTGTCGTCGGTGGTGGCGCCGTCGGCACCTCGATCGCTTATCATCTGGCCAGCGCCGGCTGGGATGATGTCATGCTGTTGGAGCGTGATGAGTTGACCAGCGGCTCGACCTGGCATGCGGCAGGCTTGTTGCCCTTGTTCAACATGGGCTATGCGACCAGCCATATTCATGACTACTCGGTCAAGTTCTACAAGACCTTGGAGGCCGAGACGGGGCTGAATGCCGGGTTTTCGGTCGTCGGCAATCTGCGCATGGCACAAACAGATGCGCGCATGGATGAATACATGCTTTATGCCGCAACAGCCGAAACCGTCGGCATTCCCCATGAGTGGCTGACACCCGCCGAGATCAAGGCGCGCTGGCCCTTGGTGCGGACCGAGGATCTGAAAGGCGCGATCTTTCACCCCACCGATGGCTATATCAACCCTGCCGATGTGACCATGGCCATGGCCAAGGGCGCGCGCCAGCGCGGGGTTGTGATCGAGCGTAAATGGCAAGTTGACGGCTATGCTTGGACCGGGTCGGAATGGCAGGTCAGCGTGACCAAGATGGTCGAGAAGGGCGGCAATTTGGTGCCCTCAGAGGAGACCGCCGTCATCACGGCAGAGCATGTGGTGACCGCCACCGGCAACCATGCCCAGCGCACGGCGAAGCTTTTGGGCATCAAGATCCCCGCCATCCCGGTGGAGCACCAATATATCGTGACCGAGCCCGACCCGGCGTTGGTGGAATGGCGCAAGACCAATGGCGAGCATCCCGTGCTGCGCGATGCCGATGCGAAATGGTATGTCCGCGAAGAGCGTGGCGGCTGGATCTTGGGGCCCTATGAATATGGCGCGCCGGCCTGTTTCGAATACAGTGTGCCCGAAAGCTTCCGTGCCGATCTTTTCCCGCTCGATCTGGAGCGGATCGAAGAGGAATACATGAGCATGATCCATCGCCTTCCGTCCTCGGAAACGGTGGGTCTCAAGGATGATTACAACGGCCCGATCTGCTACACCCCCGATGGCAACCCGCTGGTCGGCCCCGCGCCGGGCCTGCGCAACATGTGGCTGGCGGAAGGGTTCAGCTTCGGCATCACAGCGGCGGGCGGCACGGGCTATTACCTCGCCCAGATGATGGTCGCAGGCGAGGCCGAGATCGACATGGCCTCGCTCGATCCCAAGCGCTATGGCGCGGATTGGATGACGACCGAATATGCCGCGCGGAAGAACGAGGAATGCTATTCCCATGTCTTCATCTTGCATCACCCCGATGAAGAGCGTGAAGCCTGCCGTCCCTTGCGCACCGCACCCGCCTATGACCGGCAAAAGGCATTGGGCGCCCAGTTCGGCTGCGTGAATGGCTGGGAACGGCCGAATTACTACGGCCCTGTGGGCGCGCCCGACAGCTTTGACCATGACAGTCGGAGTTTCCGGCGTGGCGGGTGGTGGGATTATGCGAAAGCCGAGGCCGAAGCGATCCGGCAGACCGCCGGGATCATCGACGCCACGGCCTTTGCCAAGCATGTCGTCAAAGGCCCCGGTGCGGCGGCGTTTCTGGACTGGTTCACCACCAACAAGCTGCCAAAGGTCGGGCGGATCAACCTGACCTATGCGCTGACCGGCGCGGGCACGACCCGGACAGAATACACCATCATGCGCGAGGAAGAGGATCGCTTTGTCCTGATCTCCGCTGGTGGCTGGCACGCCTATGACCGCGACAACCTGCTGAAGGCGGTGGCGGATAAGGAGCCGGAGTTCGGTCGGATCGAGGTCGAGGATTGGACCACGCGCTTTGGCGTATTTGCCTTGGCCGGTCCGAATTCGCGCGCCATTCTGGCCGAGTTGATCCGCGATGCGGACCCCGAAACGGCCCTGTCGAACAAGCGCTTTCCCTGGTTATCACTGCGCAAGATCGAGCTGGAGATGTGCCCGGTCGTGGCCGTGCGCGTGGCCTATACCGGCGAATTGGGCTGGGAATTGCACCACCCGATCGAGATGAGCCGCTATTTTTGGGATAGGTTGATGGCGGTGGGTGCAAAACATGGGCTGAAACCCGTGGGTGCGCGGGCGCAGAACTGGCTGCGGCAGGAAAAGAGCTATCGCGCCTTCGGCACGGAACTGGGCCGCGATGCCACGCCGCTCGAGGCGGGCTTGGACCGCTTCGTCGATTTGGACAAGGCGTTTCACGGCAAGGATGCGATGCTGGCGACGGGTATCCGCTCGAAATGCGTCACGCTTCTGATCGATGGGCCGGCCGATGCCGACCCTTGGGGGCGTGAGGCGCTGCTGCTGGATGGCGAAAAGATCGGGCGCCTGACCTCGGGCGGGTATTCGGTCGCCTTCGGTAAGCAGATCGGGATGGGCTATGTGCGCCCCGATCTGGCGGTGGTGGGCACCAAGCTCAAGCTCCGGATGTTCCGCGAGTTGTGGGACGCGGTGGTTGTCGAAGACAGCCCCTATGATCCGCAAAACGCGGTGATCCGGGTGGATGGCTAGACCTGGCGGCTGAACACCAGCAACAGGTTGTTGGCGGGCATCGCGATGGTGTCGGCATGGGTCAGCCCGTGGCTTTGCAACATCGCGATCACATCGGCCATATCCTTGTAGCCGATGGCGGGGTCTTGGGCGCGCAGGGCGGTGTCGAAATCGGCGTCGCCTTGGCTTGTCGCCTGACCATCGCGCAAGAACGGGCCATAGAGCGCGAAGCGCCCGCCCTGGGCGAGCGCCTTGGCAACCTCGGCCAAGACCGTCGCAACCTCGGGCATGGAAATCAGGTGCAACAGGTTGATCAGCACGATCAGATCGGCAGGGCCGTGATCCTTGGCCCAGCCGGGACTTGCGGCATCCAGATGCAGGGCCGGGCTAATATTGGTCAGGCCCGCATCAGCCACCCATGCCGCGACCGAGGCGCGACGCGTGGGGTCGGGATCGGTCGGCTGCCATTCCAGCCCCGGCATGGCGGCGGCGAAGCGGATCACATGCTCGCCCGTGCCGGAGGCGATTTCCAAGGCGCGACCATGCTTGGGCGCGATGCGGGTCAACTCGGCTGTGATCGCGTCGCGGTTTCTCAGCGCCGAAGGGGCCGAGATCCGCGCATCGGCCGTGGCACCGGCAGCATCGGGCAGGTCAAGCTTGCGGGTCATGCCACACCGCCCCGAAACCGCGCGGGCGAGAGTGCTGCGACCAGATCGGCGTCCAACTCCGGCGCGCGGCCCGCCACAAGATCGGCCACAAGGCGCGACGCGGCGGGGGCTGTCTGGAACCCGTAACCGCCCTGCCCTGCGACCCAGATGAAAGCGGGGTCAAGCGGATCAGGGCCAAGCACCAGCACCCGGTCGGGCGCGAAGCTGCGCAACCCCGCCCATGAGCTGGTCAGCCGCGTCACCTCGGGTGTGACGAATTCTTGATAACGCGCGATCCCCTCGGCCAACACCATATCGTCGGGCCATGCGTCATGGGGTTCGCTTACCGGGTCTTCCTCGGCCGGCGAGATGATGAGTTGGCCCGCATCGGGCTTGGCATACCAGCCCTCGCCTGCGCCCATCAGCATGGGCCAGCGCGCGACATCATGGTCGCCGGGGGCCGGGATGCGCGCGACCGAGCGGCGCAGCGGCGTGATCCCGATGGGCGCAATGCCTGCCATGATGGCGATCTGATCGGCCCAAGCACCGGCTGCATTGACAAGGATGCGGGCCTGATGGACATCCTCGCCCACCGTCACCTCCCACCCATAGGCGGTGCGGGAGATGGCGCTGGCGCGCGCGCCTGTCACCACCTGCCCGCCATTGGCGCGGATGTGCCGCGCGAAATGCTGGATCAGCCGGTCGGTGTCGATATCCCATGCCTCATCATGGATGGCGGCGGCGTGGATCGCGCCTGCCCGCAGTATCGGCACGCGGGCCACCGCCTCGGCCACCGAGACCTCTGTTAGATGCATATCGGCGACGTCATGGGCAAAGGCAGCGCCCTGTCCGGGTCCGGCCAGCACCATCAAGCCACGCGGGCTGAGCACGCCACCATCAAGGCTGTCATGATCGGCCCGAGAGGCAAGGTTGAGCGCGACCGTCGCAGGCTTGCCATACTGCGCTTCGTAAAGTGCGGCCGACCGGCCCGAGGCGTGATGGGCGAGCGCGGGCTCAGACTCGAGCAGCAGCACCCGGCCCAACTCCGAGAGCCGCGCCCCGGCAGAGACACCCGCAATGCCACCGCCGATGATGAGGAAGTCATGGGTCATGGGACGAGGGGTGGCATGGGGGAAGGGGTGGGGGCAAGGGGGATGGGCAGGATGCTAGGCGGTAATTCGTTGCTCTTGGCATAAAGTTCGGCTCAGCGGACGAAGCCGCTATTTGTCGTCAGTATTGGCGCGGGAGGTTCTTCCCCGTGCCGTTCGTCTGATGAGAGAAATTGGCAAAACAATAATTGCTGCGATTGCCACGAGAATTGTCCCAAAGAAGTGATGTAACTTACTGCCCGCACGCCAAAATCCATGGGCTAACGTTGACGTGGCCAACAATATGCTCGCAATTAGGTTGCGCATGCAGCCTCCCCAGTCTCACCCTCGGTAGAGAGGTAGTAGCAGAACCAATTTCCAGCAGCTAAGGGCTCAAACCCACCATTCGCCGCAGCTTGATCGAAGCCCCCCTCACAACATACTCGGCACGACCAAATCCGGCGGTCTATGCCCATCGGCAAAGGTCTTGATGTTGATCAGCACCTTCTCGCCCATCTCGATCCGGCCCTCGCGCGTGGCCGATCCCATGTGGGGCAAAAGCACCACGTTGGGCAGTTCGCGCAAACGGGGGTTCACTTCGCGGCCACGTTCGAACACATCCAACCCCGCGCCGCCGATCTCGCCTGCGCGCAGCATGCGGGTCAGCGCGTTTTCGTCGATCACCTCGCCACGTGATGTGTTCACGATCACGGCGGTGGGTTTCATCAGCTTCAGCCGCCGCGCGTTGAGCAAATGAAAGGTCGCGGGCGTGTGCGGGCAGTTGATCGAGATCACATCCATCCGCGACAGCATCTGGTCAAGGCTGTCCCAATAGGTCGCCTCAAGCGCTGTTTCGATATCGGCATGCAGGCGGCGGCGGTTGTGGTAATGCACCTGCATCCCAAAGGCGCGGGCGCGGCGTGCCACGGCCTGACCGATCCGGCCCATGCCCAAGATGCCCAAGCGCCGCCCTGCAACGCGCCCCCCCATGAAGGCGGTGGGCGCCCACCCCTCCCAACGGCTTTCTTGCATCACAGCCATCCCCTCGGGCAGACGGCGCAGCACGGCCAAGATCAGGGCCAAGGCCATATCGGCGGTGTCATCGGTCATCACGCCGGGCGTGTTCGACACCAGCACGCCACGCTGACGGGCCGTTGCCACATCGATATGATCCACGCCTGCGCCGTAATTGGCGATGAGCTTAAGCCGCTCACCTGCCTGCGCCAGCATGGCTCCATCGATCTGGTCGGTGATACAAGGCACGATCACATCGGCGCGGGCCATTGCCGCGACCAACTCGGCCTTGGACATCGGCACATCCTCGCCGCGCAGGTCGACATCGAATAATTCGCTCATCCGGGTCTCGACGACCTCGGGCAACCGTCGCGTCACGACAACACTCAAACGCTGAGCTGGCATCTGGCGCTTCCCCTCGCTGGCAATCCGCTCTCGGCTCTGACACTCTCGCATCCGAACCGGCGACGCAAGCCGCGCGGCGCGCACCGGACCGAACCACCCCGCACCACCACGGCAGCGGGACCAAGGACAGAGACGAGCAGAATGCAAAACGCATGGGCAAGGCGCAGCCTTTCGGCCGTCCTGACGGGACTGATCCTCTGCCTGTCGGGCATGGCGCTGGCACAGCAAACCGCAGCGACGCAATCCCCCCAACCCCGGCCGACAAACCCCGCAGCCGAAGCCACCGCCGCGCCGCAATTGGTGCAGCCCAGCGCCGATGCAAGCCAAACCGCGGCCCCACCGGCGCAGGTCGCAGGGCCGCAGCGCGGCCCGGTAACAGGCTTTCCCATCCCGCGCTTTGTCTCGATCAAGGCGTCCGAGGCCAATGTCAGGCGCGGCCCATCGCGCAGCCATCGCATCGACTGGGTGTTTCAGCGGCGCAATATGCCGGTGATGGTGGTGGCCGAGCATGGCCATTGGCGACGCATCATCGACCGCGACGGTGCGGGCGGCTGGGTGCATTACACGCTGCTATCCGGTGAAAGAACCGCGATCGTCACCGCCGATATGCTGCCGATCCACACCCGCCCCGACACGGCGGCGGCGGTCCGCGCCCGTGCCGAGCGCGATGTGATCGCCGCGTTGCGCCAATGCCACTCCGGCTGGTGCGAGATCGATGCGGGCGGTTTTCGTGGATGGGTGGAAATCACGGGGCTTTGGGGCGTCGAGCCCGACGAGGACATCGACTGACCCCCACCGATGGACCGCAGATCGAAAAGAGCCAGATCATGATATCCGATGATAAAGGCCTGCGTGCCGCGATGCTTGCCACGCGGCTGGCCTTTCTGGCTGCGGGTTTCGTGATGGCCTGCTGGGCCCCGCTCATCCCCTTTGCCAAGCAACAGGTCGGCGCGGATGAAGGGGTATTTGGCCTTTTGCTGTTGTGCCTCGGGCTTGGCGCGATCGTCGCTATGCCGTTGACCGGTTATCTCAGTGCGCGCACCGGCGCGCGCGCGATGATCTTGTTGGGCGGTTTCGGTCTTGTGGCTTTCTTGCCTTTGGTCGTGATCGCGCCCACGGTCTGGACATTGGGTCTGGCCTTGGCGGTTTTCGGCGCGGCCCTCGGCACGATCGATGTAGCGATGAACATCCACGCAGCCGAGGTGGAAACCCGCGCCGCCCGGCCCATGATGTCGGGCTTTCACGCGATGTGGAGCGTGGGTGGCATCTTGGGCGCAGGCGGTCTGACCGCGCTTTTGTCGGCGGGCCTTTCGCCGCTTGGCGCGGCCTTGGTCGGAAGCGCGCTGGCCGGATGCGCGATGATCTTGGCCGCACCCCGGCTTTTGCGGCAATCAGGCGGGGCAAAACCCGAATTCGTCCGCCCACGCGGGATCGTGCTGCTATTGGCGATCCTTGCCGCGATATCATTCTTGGTCGAGGGCGCAGTGCTCGACTGGGGCGCGCTCTTGATCGTGGATCAAGGGCTGATGGCCGCCACAGGCGCGGGGATCAGCTATATGCTGTTCTCCATCGCCATGACGATCGCGCGGCTGACAGGTGACTGGCTGGTCGCAGCGCTGGGGCGTGGCCGGATCATGATCTTAGGTGGCCTTGTCGCGATGGCGGGTATCGCGCTGACCTTGGTGCCGGGAATGCTTTGGCCCGCACTTCTGGGTTTCGCGCTGATCGGTCTGGGCTGCGCGAACCTCGTGCCGGTGCTCTTCAGCCTTGCCGCGCAAAGCCGCGACATGCCGCCGGGCCTCGCCGTGGCGGCGGTCACCACCACGGGTTATGCGGGCATCTTGCTTGGACCCGCGCTGATCGGCTTTGCCGCCGATGCCACCAGCCTTGCCATTGCCTTTGGTGCGCTGGCACTGCTGATGGCGGCCTTTCCACTTGCAGCACAAAGGGCCAGCCGGATCGGCTGACGCCTCAGGCGACCCGGTCGAGGCCGCGACCCTTGAGAAGCGCCTCCACCCCCGGCATCCGACCCCGGAACGCGGTGTAAAGCTGATCGGCCTCGGCACTGCCGCCCGCCGACAGGATGAAGCGCTCCAGCCGCGCGGCGGTGGCGGGATCAAAGGGATCGCCCACCTCCTCAAATGCCGCGAAAGCATCGGCATCCATCACCTCGGACCACATGTAGCTGTAATAGCCCGCCGAATAGCCATCGCCCGAAAACACATGGGCGAAATGCGGCGTGGCGTGCCGCATGCCGATGGCCGCTGGCATCCCGATCCGCGCCAGCGTCGCGGCCTCGGCCGCCATCGGGTCGGCGGGTGCGGGCCCATCATGGAAATCCAGATCGACAAGGGCCGAGGCCACATATTCCACCGTCTGGAACCCCATGTCATAGGTCCGCGCCGCCAAAAGCCTGTCGCGCAGGGCCTCTGGCATCGCGGCCCCCGTCACAGCATGGCGGGCATGGCGATCCAGTACCTCGGGCACCTCCAGCCAATGCTCGTAAAGCTGGCTCGGCAGTTCCACGAAATCGCGCGCCACACTCGTGCCGCTGATGGAACCATAGGTCACATTCGACAGCATCTGGTGCAGCGCATGGCCGAATTCGTGAAACAACGTGCGCGCATCATCATAGGACAACAGGCAGGGATCGCCCTTGGCGAAATTGCACACATTGACCACGATGGGCCGCACATCCCCGCCAAGCTTGCGCTGGCTGCGCATCGCCGAACACCACGCGCCCGAGCGTTTCGATCCGCGCGCGAAATAATCACCCACGAAAACCGCGACATGGCTTCCCCTGCGCGTCACCTCCCAAGCACGCGCATCCGGGTGATACAGCGCCACATCCAGCGGGCGGAATTCCAACCCGAAAAGTCGCGTGGCACTGTCAAAGGCCGCCGCGATCATCGCATCGAGCTGGAAATAAGGCTTCAGCTCCGCCTCATCCAGATCATGCTCGGCAAGCCGCCGCTTCTCGGAATAGTAACGCCAATCCCATGGCGCCAGCGCATCATTGATCCCGTCATCATGCAGCATCCGGGTCAGCCGCGCGGCATCAGCATCTGCCTGCGCGCGCGCAGGTTCCCAAACCGCCATGAGCAGATCGCGCACCGCCTGCGGGTTGCCTGCCATCTCGGTCTCTAGCTTGTAGGTGGCAAAACTCTCATAGCCCAAAAGTGCCGCCCGTTCGGCGCGCAGCGCCAAGATCTCGGCTGTCAGCGCGCGATTGTCGCTTGCGCCCCCATTCATCCCGCGCGCCGTCCACGCCCGATAAGCCCGCTCGCGCAGATCGCGCCGTGGCGAGAATTGCAAGAACGGCACGATCAAGGACCGCGATAGCGTCACCACTGGCCCCGGCTGCCCTTTTTCGCGCCCCGCCTCGCGCGCGGCATTGACGACGAAATCGGGCAAACCCGCCAGATCACCCTCCGACAGCGCCATGAACCAATCCCGCTCATCGGCCAAAAGGTTCTGGGTGAATTCCGTGCCCAGCACGGCCAGCCGCGACTTGACCGCGGTCAGCCGATCGCGCGCCGCGCCCTCCAGCGCCGCGCCCGACCGCACAAAGGCGCGATGCGTCAGCGTCAGCACGCGCAGCTCCTCATCGCTGAGCTCCAAGGCCGCGCGCCGCTGCCACAGATCATCGATCCGCGCAAAAAGGGCAGCGTTATTGGTGATCTCCGAAGAATAGGCCGACAGCATCGGCGCGAATTCCCGTTGCAGCGCATCGCGCGCCGGGTTCGCATCGGCCCCTGACAGGTTGTAAAACACCCCCGCCACCCGGTCGAGCAGGTCATCGGCCAGTTCCAAGGCTGCGATCGTATTGTCGAAGGTCGGCCGCTCCGGGTTTTCGGCAATCGCCGCCACCGCCTTGCGCCCCTCGGCCAAGGACGCCGCCATCGCGGGTGCGAAATCCGCATCCGCAATCCGCGCAAAAGGCGGCAGGCCAAAGGCTGTGTCCCAAGTCTCAAGCAGCGGATTTGTCATCGGCGGTCTCTCCTTTTCAATCCAACATAGGCCATGCGCGCCATCACGCACCCCTTCTCTGTTTCAAAAATATCCCGGGGGGGCACCCGGAACGGGTGCGGGGGGGCAGCGCCCCCCAAACCACCCGTCAATCGCCCTGGACCTCGCCGCAGACCGGGCAATCGCCCCGCCGTGCCAGTTTGATCTCGCGGCTTTCACCCATCAGCGCGTCATGGATCAGCATCCGCCCCGCCAGCCCTTGGCCTGCGCCTGTGATCCGCTTGACCGCCTCCATCGCCATCATCGCCCCGATCACACCGGGCAGCGCGCCTACAACCCCCGTCTCGGCACAGGTGGCCGATAGCCCCGGCGCAGGGGCCTTGGGAAAGATGCACGCCATGCAAGGCGCGCCGCGGGCGGGATCATAGATGGTCACCTGCCCCTCCCATGCCGAGATGGCCCCCGCCACGACGGGTCTACCCGTCGCCACGGCGGCCCGGTTGATTATCGCGCGCACGGCAAAGCTATCGGTGCCATCAAGGATCAGATCATATTCGGCAAACAGTGCCTCGGCGATCTCTTCGGTCAGCATGCGGTGATAGGGGCGCACCTCAACATGCGGATTGATCGCCTTGATGGATATTTCGGCAGAAAACACCTTGGGCATGCCTTGGCGCGCGTCGGTATGGATCACTTGGCGTTGCAGGTTCGATAGGCTGACCACATCGGCATCGATCACCCCGATCCGGCCCACGCCAGCAGCCGCCAGATACAAAAGCATAGGCGCGCCCAAGCCACCCGCGCCCACAACCAGCACCCGCGCCTCCCTCAACGCGCGCTGGCCCGCGCCCCCGATCTCGCGCAGCGTGATATGGCGGGCATAGCGCTCCAACTCCTCATCCGAAAACGGCCCCTTGGGTGCTGCAACTGGCACGGCCGCAGCCTCGCGCCCCGCCCGCGCGCGCAAGGTGTTCAGCCCAGCGCGATAGGCCAACACCACACCCGCCAACAGACCCACAAACAACCACTCGCCCAAAGACCCGCCCGTCGCCTGCCGCAAGGGATGGGCCAAGGGCAGCAGGAACTGCACCGCCACCACCGCCAGATACAGCAGCCCAAGCATGACTAAGCGCGCCCGGTAGGGCGTCTTCATCAGATGCCCCAGGCCCCAAAGCATTCCAGCCAGGACAAGTACGAAGATCATTCACGCCACCCCGGTCGAGCCGAAACCACCCGCGCCGCGCGCGGTCTGGTCCAAGCTGTCCACAAGCGCGAAGCGCGCCTGGATCACCGGCGCGATCACCGCTTGCGCGACGCGGTCGCCGTGGCGCACCACAAAATCCTCTTGCCCGAAATTCACCAAGATCACCCCCAAGGGTCCGCGATAATCACTGTCGATCGTGCCGGGACTATTGGGCAGGCCAACCCCATGCTTCAGCGCCAGCCCCGAGCGTGGACGGATCTGCATCTCGTAACCTTCTGGGATCGCCACGCGCAGCCCGGTTGGCACCAAGATCCGCGCACCGGGGGCCAAGATCAGCCCCGCCGCGCGATCCTCGGGCAAAAGATTGGCGCGCAAATCGGCCCCTGCCGCCCCCGCCGTGGCATAATCAGGCAAGCCCACCATGGGGTCGGCCCAATCTTCGCGCAAGATCGCGATCATCACGCCCATGCCGTCCCCCTTCATCTTTCCAAAATAGGCATCCGCCGTTGCCGCTCAGCCCAGCGCATCCGCGATCCGCAAGGCAAGCCGTCGGGCAACCTCGGCCTTGGGCAGGCGCGGCCAGCTTTCCGCCCCTTGGCCCGTGATCAGCGTCACCGCGTTTTCCGCCCCGCCCATGATCCCCGTCGCGGGCGAGACATCATTGGCTACGATCCAGTCGCAACCCTTACGCGCGCGCTTGGCTGTCGCATGATCCGCGACATGCTCCGTCTCGGCGGCGAAACCCACGACAAGGCGCGGACGACCGTCGCCCATCTGCGCCACGCGAGCCAGAATGTCGGGGTTTTCCGCAAATTCCAGCGCAGGGGGCTTGCCCGTGCCATCCTTCTTCATCTTCTGGCCAGCGGCATTGGCCACCCGCCAATCGGCAACGGCCGCCGCAAAAACCGCCGCATCGGCCGGAAGAGCCGCCGCCACCGCATCGGCCATCTGTTGCGCCGTCTCGACCGCGAACACTTCGACACCTGCGGGCGCAGGCACGCTGGCCGGGCCGGTGATGAAGCTTACCCTTGCGCCCAGATCGCGCAGCGCCGCGGCCAATGCCGCCCCTTGCGCGCCGGACGAGCGGTTGGCGATATAGCGGACCGGATCGATGGGTTCATGCGTTGGCCCCGATGTCACCAAGACATGGCGCCCCTTGAGCGGGCCATCACCCAGCGCCGCCCCAATGGCCGCCACGATATCCGGCACCTCGGCCATGCGGCCCGGCCCAAACTCGCCACAGGCCATCGGCCCCTCGCCCGGTCCCACGACCATGACGCCATCGGCCTGCAATTGCGCGAAATTGCGCTGCGTCGCGGGATGGTCCCACATCCGCACATTCATCGAGGGCGCGATCATCACCCGCTTGTCAGTCGCCAAAAGCAGCGTGCTGGCCAGATCATTTGCCAGCCCGCCCGCCATCTTGGCCATGAGATCGGCGGTCGCCGGGGCCACCACCACCAGATCGGCGGCGCGGCTCAACTCGATATGACCCATCTCGGCCTCATCGGTCAGATCGAAGAGGTCGCGGTAAACCTTTTGTGCAGCCAAGGCCGAAACCGACAGCGGTGTGACGAATTCCTCGCCCGCGCGGGTCAAAACCGGGGTCACGGCGGCACCTTGCTCGCGTAGCCGCCGGATCAGGTCGAGCGCCTTGTAGGCCGCGATCCCGCCGCCGATGATCAACAAAATCCGCTTGTCCGCCAGCATTCCGGGTCGCCCTTATGCACCACGCCAAAGGTTAAGGGCGCGCCCAACCAAGGGCAATGCCAATCTCCTCAAGCCGTTGCGCAAGGCGCGCCGGGTTCAGCGCAAGAAGGCGATGATTTGGGTGGGCACCACGGCCTCGTCCGGCCCTATCTGCGCATCGGGTGCGGCGACAGAGAGCGACAGGACGAACAGCCCCACCAAAAGCACCAAAGGTGCATGAAGGATCACGCGGCGAAGAATGACCGCACCTCTTTGGATTGTGCCTCGAGTGTTTTGCGCATCTTGGCGAAAGCCGCCGCTTCAAGCTGGCGCACCCGCTCTTTGGACAGGCCAAGCTCATCACCGAGGCTTTCCAAGGTGCGCGGCTCATCACGCAGCTTGCGTTCGCGCACAATGAAGCGCTCACGCTCGTTGAGCGCCTGCATCGCGGCAATCAACCAATCGCGCAGCTGCGCGGTGTCGTGGTTGGCCTCGACGATATCGGAGGCCTGCGCGCTGTCATCTTCCAGCGCGTCGATCCACTCGCGCCCATCCTCATCGACCGATTGGGTGGCGTTGAGCGAGTAATCGGACCCCGCCAAACGCCCTTCCATCATCTCGACATCATGCAAGGGCACGCCCACTTCGGTGGCGATCATCTGGCGCAGCTGGTGTTTATCAAGGCTCTGGCCCGCGGCCTGCGCCTCGCGCTCCAGCCTTGCTTGCACACGGCGCATATTGAAAAACAACGATTTTTGCGACGAGGTGGAGCCGGTGCGCACCATCGACCAGTTGCGCATCACGTAATCTTGGATCGATGCCTTGATCCACCACACCGCATAGGTCGAGAAGCGTACGCCGCGATCAGGATCGAATTTATCGGCAGCCTTCATCAGGCCAAGACCCGCCTCTTGGATCAGGTCATTCATCGGCGCGCCATAGCGTTTGAACTTGGCCGCCATCGAGATTGCGAGCCGCATATAGGCGGTCACAAGGCGATGCAGCGCCTCTTCATCGCGTTGGTCGCGCCACGCGTAAGCAAGGCGCAATTCCGTTTCGGCATCCAAAAGCTCGGCCCGCATCGCGCGGCGGCTGAGGTTCTGATCGCTACCCATGTCTAGTGCCATCTGGGACCCCCCGGTTCCTCTTGATCACGCATCGGCAAGTCACGTTCTGTTATTGTTTACGCAGCGGGTCGCGTTCCGGTTCACTTTTGGGATGGAAAAAAATCTGACTTCGGTAAAATCGTGCCGAGACAGCAAAGCGCATCCTGGCTTTGGCCCAAGCAAACGGGGATTTTGTGATGGAATACACGCTTTTGATCGGGGATCGTTCATACTCAAGCTGGTCGTTGCGCGGTTGGCTACCCTTTGCGGCCTTCGCCCCCGGTCTGCGCAGCGTGCCGGCGCTCAAGACACCGCAAGGTGGGCTTTTGACCGATTCCATCGCCATCGCGTGGCATCTGGCCGAGGCTTTCCCCGACCGCGGGCTTTTACCATTGGAGCCTGCGCAGCGCGCGATGGCGCAAAGCCTGATCGCCGAGATGCATTCAGGCTTTGGCGCGCTGCGCAGCGCCTGCCCGATGAACCTGCGCAATGCATGGGCGGGCTTCACCCCCTCCGCAGCGGTTTTGGCCGATCTTGCCCGGATCGAGGCGATTTGGGCCACCGCACGCGACCGAGCGGAGGGACCGTTCCTCTTTGGCGCCTACACGCTGGCCGATGTGTTCTACGCCCCCGTCGCCATGCGTATCGCGGGCTATGGCCTGCCCGTGTCGGACCGCGCACAAGCCTATGTCGCGGCGCATCTGAACCATCCGCCGCTGCGCCAATGGCGCGCCTTGGGCCTGTCTGATGGGCCGGAGCAGCCGACCTATGAGATGGGCCTGCCGCGCCTGCCCTTTCCGATCACGCCACCCGAGATGTGACAGGCGGCATTTACCCTTGGTTAACGCTTCGCCGCTAAACGTTAACCATGTTTGACACAGCCCGCGCCGAAAGCCTCGCCCGCATAAATACCGTCGCCTTCGAGGGGCTCGAGGCGCGCAGGGTCGAGGTGCAATGCGCCATCACCCCCGGCATTCCCGCCTTCGCCGTCGTGGGCCTGCCTGAAAAAGCCGTATCCGAAGCGCGCGAGCGGGTGCGCACCGCGCTCTCGGCCATGGCGATCGCGCTGCCCTCCAAGCGCATCACCGTGAACCTCTCACCCGCCGATCTGCCAAAGGAAGGATCGCATTTCGACCTGCCCATCGCGCTGGCGCTTTTGGCAGCGCTCGACATCATCCCGCGTGAAAAGGTCGAAGAGGCGATGGCGCTGGGTGAATTGTCGCTCGATGGCAGCTTGGTTGCGGTCATCGGCGCGCTGCCCACGGCCCTTGCGGCGGGCGAGGATGGGCGCGTGCTCTACTGCCCCCAAGGCTGCGGGGCCGAGGCCGCTTGGGTCGGGGCCACGACCGTTTACGCCGCCCCCGATCTTGCGCGGCTGATCGCCCATCTGACCGAACGCGCCCCGATGGAGCCCGCCCGCCCCGGCGAGGTCATCGCGACAGATCATCCCAAATGCCTGTCCGAAGTGCGCGGCCAAGAACGCGCCAAACGTGCGATGGAAATCGCCGCCGCAGGGCGGCATCATCTGCTGATGGTGGGCGCGCCGGGGTCGGGGAAATCCATGCTCGCCGCGCGCCTGCCCGGTATCTTGCCCGCGCTTTCCGCACCCGAGGCGCTTGAAACCTCGATGATCCATTCGCTGGCAGGGCTTTTGGATGATGGCGGCATCTCGCGCACGCGCCCCTTTCGCGCGCCGCATCACACGGCCTCGATGGCCGCGATCGTCGGCGGTGGGCGGGGCGCCAAGCCGGGCGAAATCAGCTTGGCCCATAACGGTGTGCTGTTTCTGGATGAATTCCCCGAATATCCGCGCGCCGTGCTGGAAACCCTGCGCCAACCCATCGAGACGGGTGATGTGGTGGTGGCGCGTGCCAATGCGCATGTCACCTATCCTTGCCGCTTTCTGCTGATCGCGGCGGCCAACCCTTGCCGCTGTGGCCAGCTTTACGATGCAGCGCAGGCTTGCGGGCGCGCGCCCTTGTGCGGGGCGGATTACATGGGCCGCATCTCGGGGCCCTTGATGGACCGCTTCGATCTGCGGCTCGAGGTGCCGCCGGTGGCCTATGCCGATCTCGACCTGCCCGCGACGGGTGAGCGGAGCGCGGTCGTTGCCAAACGCGTCGCGGCTGCGCGCGCCGTGCAAGCGGCCCGCTTTTCCGCGTTGGGCGCATCGGCGCGGGTGAACGCCGATGCCGAAGGCGCGCTTTTGGACCAGATCGCCGCACCCGATGCGGCGGGAAAGGCCATGTTGCTGCAAGCCGCCGAGCGGTTCAAACTGACCGCGCGCGGCTATCACCGGATCTTGCGGCTGGCGCGCACCATCGCCGATCTGGAGGGCGATGAAACCATCGGCCAACCCCATATCGCCGAGGCCGTGGGCTATCGCCTGATGGGCGGGGCGGGCTGAGGGTTACCCAAGCCGCGCCGCGATCGCATCCCAAATGCGGGCAGCGACATTGACCCCATCGAACCGTTCCAATTCCTGAATACCGGTCGGTGAGGTGACGTTGATCTCGGTCAGGTAACCGCCGATCACATCGATGCCGACAAATACCTGCCCCATCTCTTTCAGGCGCGGCCCGATGGCGGCGCAGATCACATGCTCGCGCGCGGTCAAGCCGATCTTTTCGGCCCGCCCCCCCACATGCAGGTTCGAGCGTGTCTCACCCACCGCAGGCACGCGGTTGATCGCACCCACAGGCGTGCCGTCGACCAAGATGATCCGCTTATCGCCCTTGGCCACATCGGGCAGGAACTTCTGCGCGATCAAAGGCTCGCGGTTCATGCCGGTGAACAGCTCATGCAGCGAATTGAGGTTGCGGTCGCTTTCGGGCAGGCGGAACACGCCCGCACCGCCATTGCCGTAAAGCGGCTTGAGGATGATATCGCCATGGCGATCCTTGAAGTCGCGCAAGACCGACAGATCGCGCGCGATGGTGGTGGGCGGCGTCAGATCGGGAAAGTCGAGCACCAACAGCTTTTCGGGATTGTTGCGCACCCAAAACGGGTCATTGACCACCAAGGTCTGGCCCTTGAGCCGGTCAAGCAGATGGGTGGTTGTGATATAGCCCATGTCGAAGGGCGGATCTTGGCGCAGCCAGACCACATCGACATCGGCCAGATCCAGATCGACGATCGGCCCCAAATGCGCATGATCCCCCTGCACCCGTTGCACGCGCAAGCTATGGGCGCGCGCCATGATGCGCCCCTCGCGATAGCTCAGGTGATCGGGGGTGTAGAAAAACAATTCATGCCCGCGCGCCTGCGCCTCTTCGGCCAAGCGAAAACTGCTATCGGCATCGATATTGACCGACCCGATCGGGTCCATCTGAAAGGCGACCTTCATGCTTCAAGCTCCCGGGCTTTGCGCGACGCCCTTGTTTGGCCCGTCGCGCGCCAAGGCGCAAGACCGGGCGGATCATCCCGCCTGAAGCGCGTTGGGGATCACATCGATGCGCCCCATCCCATCGACCAAGGCAACGTCGAAACGCATCGGTGTCAGCGACCCTGCCCCGAAAAACCCAAGCGCTGCTTCGGCGCTGGCCAAAAGCCGCCCTATCTGGTGGCGCGTCAAATGCGCCACCGCCTGCGCGAAACTGCGCGAGGATTTGACTTCGACGAACACAACCTCCCCCGCCTTCGACAGGACAAGATCGATTTCACCGCCAGCACCGCGCCAGCGGCGGCACAAAAGGCGATAGCCCTGTGCGCGGTAAGCGGCCAAAACCGCATCCTCTGCCGCCTTGCCCGCAAGATAGGATTTCAAGCCACTCATCCCGCATCCCCATCCTTGAGCGCCAATGCGCGCTGATACACATCACGCCGCGGCAGGCCCAATGCCTCGGCCACTTCATTCGCCGCTTCCTTCACCCGCAGCCGACCCAAGGCATCGCGCAAGGCCGCGTCGATATCGGCGGCGTCGGCCACCACGGCCAAGGGCCGCCCGACAACCAAGGCGATTTCCCCCTTCACAGGGGCCTCCGCCAGCGCATCACGCAGGTCACCCAATGTGCCGCGCCGCACCTCTTCGAAGCGTTTGGTCAATTCACGGCAGAGGGCCGCTTCCCGCGCTTCTCCCCAGGCTTCGCACAATTCACCTAACAATCGGTGAATGCGTTTGGGGCTTTCATAAAGCACAAGTGTCGCAGGCACCGTGCCGATCTCGTCCAACCAGCGTGCGCGGGCACCGGCCTGCGCCGGGGGAAAGCCTGCGAACATGAAGCGGTCCGATGGGAGGCCCGAGATGCTCAGCGCCATGATCGCAGCCGATGGTCCGGGTGCGGCGGTCACGGGCAAACCGGCGTCGATGACGGACCGCGCCAATTGATAGCCCGGATCGGCAACCACCGGGGTGCCCGCCTCTGAGGCATAGGCGACGCTCATGCCATCGGCCAGCGCGCGCAGGATGCGCGGGCGTACTTCCGCCCCGTTGTGGTCATGATAGGCCAAAAGCGGCCTGCCACCCAGCTTGATGCCGTGTATTTCCATCAGATGGCGCAGCGTGCGCGTATCTTCGGCGGCCAGAACATCGGCGCTGCTCAGAATATCCAGCGCGCGCAGCGTGATATCGCGGGCCGCCCCGATCGGCGTGGCGACGAGATAAAGCCCGGCGACCAAGGGCTTTTGCCGCGCGATCGCCGCATCGGCGGCCTTTTCGTCATCATGCATCGGTGAGGTCCCGCCCGTCGCGCCGCGCATCGTGCCGGCATCGTTTACTTGTCACCGCGAACGCCTTAGCCTAGGCCCGTAGGAATGGCAGCGTCCATCGGAGGTGAGTGTGCGATGATTTCCGCTTTGCGTCTTTTCCGCAAGCCCTTGCGGCTTGTCGGTCTGTTTGGAGCGATGGCCCTGCTTGCGGCCTGCCAAGGCACCGGTACGGGTGCCGGCCCGCGTGTGGGTGGCCAGACCGTTCAGGTGGCGATGCTCTTGCCCATGAGTTCGCAACAAGGTGGTGACGCGGTCATCGCACGCAGCCTCGAGAATGCCGCGCGCATGGCGGTGGCCGACCTGCAGGGTGTCACGATCGAAATCACCGTCTACGATACCGCCGGCCAAGCTGCGACCGCGGCCAATGTCGCGCGTGAAGCGGTGGCCGCTGGCGCCGATGTCATCGTCGGCCCCTTGCGCTCGGATGCCGCCGCCGCCGTCGGTGTGGCTGTCGCCAGCTCCAATATCGCGGTCTTGAGCTTCTCCAACAATACCGAGATCGCAGGCGGCAATGTCTTCGTCTTGGGTCATACCTTTGCCAATACCGCCGCGCGCGTCGTGTCTTATGCCGCCTCGCAGGGGCGCAACCGCATCGTGGTGGCTCATGCGCAGAACCTCGCCGGGGATGTGGCGCGCGACGCCGTCTTGCGGGCAGCGCAAGCCTCGAGCGCCAATGTCGTCTCGGTCGTGCCTTATGAGTTCTCGCAAACCGGTGTGATCGAGGCCGTGCCGCGGATCGTGACCGCGGTCAATGAAGGTGGCGCGAACGCGCTGATGATGACCGCCGACAGCGCAGGCGCCTTGCCCTTCTTGGCGCAGCTTTTGCCCGAGAACGGCCTCGATATCGGTGCGGTACGGATGATGGGTCTGACGCGCTGGGATACGCCGCCGCAAACGCTGGAGTTGTCGGGGCTGCAAGGCGGCTGGTTCGCCGTGCCCGACCCGCAGGCCACGGCCGATTTCAACGCCCGTTACGCGGCCACCTATGCCGGCCCGCCGCATATCCTTGGTGCCTTGGGTTATGACGCGATCCGTGCCGTGGGCGAGACCACAGCCGCCACAGGGCGGCTTGGCACCGGCGATCTCACGGCAAGCTCTGGTTTTCAGGGCGCGAACGGGGTATTCCGGCTGCGCAGCGATGGCACGAACGAACGCGCCATGGCGATCGCGCAAGTGACCCAAAATCAGGTGGCCATGATTGACCCCGCCCCAAGACGCCTTGGCGGTTTCGGTTTCTGACCGAAACCCGACCCTTCCCCCGACCGCATCCGAACCGGGCGAGTTGATCGCACCGGCCAAGGACATCTTGGATGAAGCCGTTTTATGCGCCGCGCTGGACGCCGCGACCGCCGGGCTGACGGATGCCGCGGCGCTCCGCGCGGCCGCGACCCAATGTCTTCAGACAGCACAAGAAACAGGGCGCGCCGTCATTGCCGCCGGGATCGAAGCCCAGCCGATGACCGCGCGGCGCATCACGCGGGCCTATACCCATCTGACCGATGGCCTTGTGCGCGCGGTGTTGCATGTCGCACAGGCCCATATCGCTCCGGGTGGCGGGCCTGCGCGTGACCAGATGGCCGTGATGGCGGTGGGCGGCTACGGGCGTGGCGAAATGGCCCCCCATTCCGATGTCGACCTGCTGTTCGTGACCACGCGTGAGATCACCCCGCAGATGGAAAAGGTGATCGAGTTTGCGCTCTATATGCTGTGGGATCTGCACTTGAAGGTCGGCCATGCCAGCCGGACGCTCAAGGAATGCCTGAAGCTCGGCAAGCAAGATGTCACGATCCGCACCAGCCTGTTGGAGATGCGCCAGATCACCGGCGATGCAGCCATCGCCCAAGAGCTGCAAAAAACCCTGCAAACCCAGCTATTTCGCGGCACAGTTGGCGAGTTCATCGAGGCCAAGCTCGAAGAGCGCGCCACGCGCCACCGCAAGCAAGGCGGCCAGCGCTACGTGGTCGAGCCGAATGTGAAGGAAGGCAAAGGTGGCTTGCGCGATCTCCAGACGCTTTACTGGATCGCCAAATACGAACATGGCGTTGCACGGGCGGGTGAGCTGGTGGCGCTGGGCGTGTTCTTGCCCGAGGAATTCGCGGCCTTCGACGCGGCCGAACGCTTTTTATGGGCGGTGCGCTGCCATTTGCACCTGATCGCGGGCCGCGCCCAAGATCAGCTGACCTTCGACAATCAGGTGGCCGTGGCCGAACGGCTTGGCTACCGCGACCATTCGGGCCGCCGCGCGGTCGAGCATTTCATGCAAGACTACTTCCGCCACGCCACCCGCGTGGGTGAGTTGACCCGGATTTTCCTGACCGAATTGGAAGCGCGCCACATCAAGCAGGAACCGGGGCTTTTCGGGTTTTTCCGGGGCCGCCCGCAACGCAAGAAACTCAAGCCCGGCTATGTGGTGAAACAAAACCGCATCAGCGTCGCCAATGAGGCGAGCTTTTTCGTCGACAAACTCAACATGCTGCGCCTGTTCCAAGAGGCGCTGCGCACCGGTTACCTGCTGCATCCCGATGTGATGCGCGCGGTCTCTTCCAACCTCAAGCTGATCGATGAAGAGATGCGCCGCGATCCAGAGGCGGTGAGCATCTTCCTCGACCTCATGCTCAAGCACGGCAACCCCGAGCGCGCGCTGCGCCGCATGAACGAATTGGGGGTGCTGGCGGCCTTCTTGCCCGAGTTTGCGCCCATCGTCGCGATGATGCAGTTCAACATGTATCACAGCTACACAGTCGATGAGCATACGATCCAAGTCATCTCGACGCTCGCCCAGATCGAACGCGGCGAGTTGAAAGAGGAATTGCCCGTCGCCTCCGGGATCTTGAAAGAAACGATCAACCGCAAGGTGCTTTATCTGGCCTGCCTCCTGCATGACATCGGCAAGGGCCGGAAAGAGGATCACTCGATCCTTGGCGCGCGCATCGCGCGAAATGTGGGACCGCGTCTTGGCCTGAAACAGGCCGAGGCCGAGACCGTGGAATGGCTGGTGCGCTATCACCTGCTGATGTCGGACATGGCGCAAAAGCGCGATATCGCCGACCCGCGCACCGTGCGCGATTTCGCCAAGGCGGTCAAAACCCGCGAGCGGCTTGACCTGCTGACGGTATTGACGGTCTGCGACATTCGCGGCGTTGGTCCGCATACATGGAACAACTGGAAAGCCACGCTGTTGCGCGGGCTGCACCGCGCCACGGCCATGGCGCTTGATACAGGGCTGGAGGATCTCAACCGCGACAAGCTGGAAGGCGAGGCCAAGCGCGCCTTGCGCAACGGGCTCGCGGGCTGGTCCAAACCCGATCTCAAGGCCGAGATGGATCGCCACTACGGCCCCTATTGGCAGGGCCTCGATCTGGCCACCCAGATGACCTTTGCCGAAATGCTGCGCGGCATCGGTGATGATGAAATCCGCATCGACACCCGCGAAGACCTCGACCGGGATGCCACGCGCGTCTGCTTTGCGCTCAATGATCACCCCGGCATCTTCAGCCGCTTGGCGGGTGCCTTGTCGCTTGTGGGCGCCAATGTGGTGGACGCGCGCACCTATACCTCCAAGGATGGCTATGCCACGGCCGTCTTCTGGGTGCAGGATGCCGAGGGCAACCCCTACGAGGCGCGCCGCCTGCCGCGCCTGCGCGACATGATCGACAAGACCCTCAAGGGCGAAGTCGTGGCCTCGCGCGCCTTGGAAAGCCGCGAAAAGATCAAAAAGCGCGAACGCCCCTTCAAGGTGGCGACCAACATCACCTTCGATAACGACGGTTCGGAAATCTACACCATCATCGAGGTCGATACCCGCGACCGCCCCGGCTTGCTTTACGATCTGACCAAGACGCTGGCCGCCTCGAACATCTATATCTCCTCGGCGGTGATCGCGACCTATGGCGCGCAGGTGGTCGATACTTTCTACGTCAAGGATATGTTCGGCCTGAAACTCCACGCCAAATCCCGCCAAGAGGCGCTCGAGCGCAAGCTGCGCGACGCAATCGCGCGCGTGGCCGAACGGGCGGGTGCCTGAGATGGCCGCGGTCGCACGCCCCATCCGCCTGATCGCGGGTTTTATCACTGTCGGTTTCTGGACGCTGGCCAGCCGCATCTTGGGCTTCGTGCGCGACATCCTCATCGCGGCCTATATGGGCACCGGGCCAGTGGCCGAGGCGTTTTTCATCGCCTTTTCCCTGCCCAACATGTTCCGCCGCTTTTTCGCCGAAGGGGCGTTCAACACCGCCTTCGTGCCGATGTTTTCCAAGAAGCTGGAAGCAGGCGAGAACCCGCTTGGCTTTGCACGAGACGCGTTTTCAGGTCTGGCCAGTGTGCTGATCGTGCTGACCTTGGTGGCGCAACTTGTGATGCCTTGGCTGGTTTTGGCCGTGGCAGGTGGCTTTGCGGGCGATGTGCGCTTGGAACTGGCTGTCGATATGGGGCGGGTGGCCTTTTGCTACATCTTGTTCATCTCGCTTGCGGCGCTGGCCTCGGGCCTGTTGAACGCGACGGGGCGTTTCGCGGCGGCGGCGGCGGCACCGATCTTGCTTAACCTGATCTTGATCGCCGCGCTGATCTTGGCTGAAAGCGGCGCTGTTTCAGGCGTCACCTTTGGCGTCGAGACGCCAACCACCGCATCGTTGACGGGGCTGCATCACGGCACGCTTCTGGTTTGGGGAAGCGTGCTGGCGGGCATCGCGCAATTGGCCCTTGTCTGGGTCGTGGCCGCGCGCCTTGGCTTTCGGTTGGTGCCGGGCTGGCCACGCGTCACACCCGATATGCGCAGGCTTGCCATGATCATGCTGCCCGCGATGCTGGCCGCGGGCGTGGTGCAGGTGAACCTGCTTGTGGGTCGCCAAGTCGGCAGCTTCTTTGACGGCGCGATTGCATGGATGTCGCTGGCCGACCGGCTTTATCAACTGCCGCTTGGCGTCGTGGCCATCGCCATCGGCATCGTGCTTTTGCCCGACCTCTCGCGGCGCTTGCAGGCGGGCGATACCATCGGCGGGCGCGACGCGCTTAGCCGCGCAGGCGAGATCAGCCTTGCCTTGACCGTCCCCGCCGCCGTGGCGCTTTGCGTCATTCCCACGCCGCTTGTCTCGGTCCTGTTCGAACGCGGGGCTTTCACGGCTGACGATACTGCGCAAACCGCGCTGGCCCTCGCGGCCTATGGCCTGGGGCTTCCGGCCTTTGTGCTTCAAAAGGTGCTGCAACCGCTCTATTTCGCGCGCGAAGATACGCGCAGCCCGTTTCGCTTTGCGCTGGTGGCGATGGTGGTCAACGCGGTGGTCGCAATCGGACTGTCTTTTTTCATCGGCTTTATTGGTGCCGCGATTGCCACCAGCGTCGCAGGCTGGGCGATGGTGTGGCTTTTGCTCCGCGGCAAGCGCGACATGGGCGAGGTCGCGCGCTTTGACGACCGCTATCGCCAACGATTGGGCCGGATCGTGCTGGCGGCCTTTATCATGGGGCTTGGCCTTGTGATTGCGGCAACAGCACTTTCACCGCTCTTGGGCACGCCGGGTTGGCGCTATCTGGCGCTGCTTGTCTTGGTGCTGTGCGGGCTTGCGCTCTACGGGGTCGCAGGCCAGCTTTTGGGTGCCTTCCGCCTGTCGGAATTCAGCAGCGCACTCAGGCGGCGCTAACGCTGGCGTAGTTTGGCCAAGAGCCGCGCCCAGCCCCCGGGCCGCAGCAGGAATGACAGCGCGAACCCTGTCACAAAGCCCGAGAGATCGGCCGCCACATTGGCAAACTGCCCCTCGAGCAAACCGAAAAAGATCTGGATCGCCAAAAGCATGCCGATCAGCCCAAAGGCGCGGTAACGATTGCCGCCGCGCAGCCGCGCCTCGGTCCACATGATATAGGTGAATGCCCCGATCAGCCCGTAGACACCGGGATAGCCCCCGATCAGCGGGTAGGGACTGTCGATCAGCACAACAAACCCCAAGCCCCCCACAACCGCCGAGGCCCAAAACAGCACGACGAAGGCAAGCGGCGAAAATACCTCTGCCACCATCTTGCCGATGGCGAGAATGAAAACCACGACAAAGGCGGCATGGACAAAGCCGCTATGGATCAGCGGATAGCTCAACAGCCGCACCAATTCCCCCGGCAAGACCTCGCCGCGCGCTTGCATATAGGCCAAGATCTCGTCGAAGACGCCATAGTCCCGGATCGCATCCAGCCGCCAACCGACACCGGCAGCACCCCCCAAGAACCCCATGCTCGCCGCTTGGAACATCACCTCCAGCCCCGCGATCACGACCGACAGCGCCACCACCACGGGCGGCAAAGCATTGAACGGCGATATCGTGTGGTCTTGCATGGCTGGCCTGCCTTTGGTTGACGCGCTCTGCCCCCGTGGGTAAGCGATGGCGCGGCGCTTGGCCAGTGGGGCGGCGTCATCGACCAGCCAAGGAATGATCATGGCACAGACCGCTTTCACCCCGCGCGTGTTCTCGGGCATCCAGCCGTCCGGCGGGCTGACGCTCGGCAATTACCTCGGCGCGATGAAACGTTTCGTCGAGATGCAGGATGCCGGCACCCATGAGACGATCTTTTGCATGGTCGATATGCATGCGATCACGGCCACCCTGCCCCCGCCCGACCAACTGCGCCACAACACGCGCGAGCTGTGCGCGGGGTTTCTCGCCATTGGCATCGACCCGGAAAAATCGATCCTGTTCAACCAGTCCCAAGTGCCCGAACACGCGCAGATGGCGTGGATCTTCAACTGCGTCGCACGCATGGGCTGGATGGGCCGCATGACCCAGTGGAAGGACAAGGCAGGCAAGAACGCCGAGGCCGCCTCGCTCGGCCTGTTTGCCTATCCCGCGCTCATGGCCGCCGATATCTTGGTCTATCATGCCACCCATGTGCCGGTGGGCGAGGATCAGAAACAGCATATCGAGCTGACCCGCGACATCGCGGCCAAGTTCAACCATGACTACGGCGTCGATTTCTTCCCCATCGCGGAACCCGTGATCGAAGGGGCGGCGACGCGGGTGATGAACCTGCAAGACGGGACCAAGAAGATGTCGAAATCCGACCCCTCGGACAAGACGCGGATCAACCTGACCGATAGCGCCGATGAGATCGCCAAGAAGATCCGCAAGGCCAAGACCGATCCTGACCCGCTACCCGAAACGCTCGATGGCCTCGATGGCCGCCCCGAGGCGCGCAATCTGGTGAATATCTACGCAGCCCTCGCCGATGCCGCGCCGCAAGCGGTGCTCGATCAACACACAGGCGCGCTCTTTGGGCATTTCAAGATGGCGCTGGCCGACCTCGCGGTTGCGAAAATGGCTCCGATCTCGGGCGAGATGACGCGGCTGATGGCCGATCCGGCCGAGATCGACCGCATCTTGGGCCGTGGGGCCGCGCGTGCGCGCGAAATCACGGCACCGATCCTTGCGCGCACCTATGACATCGTGGGCATGCTGCGCAGCTAAAGCAAAACCCCGCCCTTTTGGGGCGGGGTCTTTCGATTATTCGGGCGAATTATCGCAGCTTTCGCATTTTCGTCCGAAAACTCGGATCACATCACAGCTGGCGTTCGACCATCATCTTCTTGATCGAGGCAATCGCCTTGGCCGGGTTCAACCCCTTGGGGCAGGTCTTGGCGCAGTTCATGATCGTGTGGCAGCGGTACAGCTTGAAGGGATCTTCCAGATCATCCAAGCGCTCGCCTGTCGCCTCGTCGCGGCTATCGATGATCCAGCGATAAGCATGAAGCAGCGCGGCTGGTCCAAGATAGCGATCACCATTCCACCAGTAGGACGGGCAAGAGGTCGAACAGCACGCGCACATCACGCATTCGTACAACCCATCAAGCTTGTCGCGATCCTCGATCGACTGGCGCCATTCCTTTTCGGGGCGCTGCGTCTTGGTTTCCAGCCACGGCATGATCGAGGCATGCTGGGCATAGAAATGCGTCAGATCCGGGATCAAATCCTTGATCACCGGCATATGCGGCAGCGGGTAGATTTTCACATCGCCCTTGATCTCGTCCATGCCGTAGATGCAGGCCAGCGTGTTGATCCCGTCGATGTTCATCGCACAAGATCCGCAAATCCCCTCGCGGCAGGACCGGCGGAAGGTCAGCGTGGGGTCGATCTCGTTCTTGATCTTGATCAGCGCGTCCAAAACCATCGGCCCGCAGCTATCCATATCGACCCAATAGGTATCGACGCGCGGGTTTTCCCCATCATCGGGGTTCCAGCGATAGATCTGGAACTTGCGCAGATTATTCGCCCCTGCGGGCTTGGGCCAAGTCTTGCCCGTACGCATACGGGAATTCTTGGGAAGGGCCAGTTCAACCATGGATCATATCCTCCGGGTCCGGTCGGCGGTCACAAGATCAAGGGCCGCGTCGGCCCCGCACCTGTGAGTTGTCGAAAACAATTGTCATAAACGACCTGCGGGTCACGACCCGCGATGAAATCGCTGCTGATCGTCACACTGCCCCGCGCGGCGGCGCCGCCTGTGCCATAGCCGACCCCGATCTCACCACGGGGTTGGACGGCCAGACGCGCGCGCTCTGTGCATTGCGCATAGGCGTTTTCTTCGCTCACCGGCCCACAGGCCACGAGCAAAGGCAGCGCCAGCGCCACAAGGGGCAGCACGCGGATCAATAGACCCGCGCCTTGGGCTTGATCTTCTCCAGATCGATACCGCCCTCGTTATGGCCCATCAGCGGGTTCAGATGCACGGGGCGGTAATCCAGATCGACCTTTTCGCCATCGACCACGGCCAGCGAATGCTTGCGCCATGTGCTGTCGTCGCGGTCTGGATAATCCTCATGCGCATGCGCGCCGCGGCTTTCCTTGCGCGCCTCGGCCGACACGATGGTGGCCATCGCATTGGGCATCAGATTCGTCAGTTCCAGCGTTTCCATCAGGTCCGAATTCCAGATCATCGAGCGATCGGTGACCTTGATATCATCCATCTTGGAGGCGACGCCTTGCATCTTCGCCACGCCCTCGGCCAGCGTCTTGTCGGTGCGGAACACCGCCGCGTCAGCCTGCATCGTCTTTTGCATCTCAAGGCGCAATTCGGCGGTCGCGATATTGCCCGAAGCGTGGCGGATATCGTCGAACCGCGACAAGGCGAAATCGAGCGAGGCTTTCGGCACATCTGGCACCGCGCTGTCGCGGTCCACGACTTCGCCTGCCTTGATCGCAGCCGCCCGGCCAAAGACGACCAGATCGATCAAGCTGTTCGAGCCCAAGCGGTTCGCACCATGCACGGATGCACAACCCGCCTCGCCCACCGCCATCAGGCCGGGAACGATCGCGTCGGGGTTCTTCGCCGTGGGACGCAGCACCTCGCCCCAGTAATTGGTGGGAATGCCGCCCATGTTGTAATGGACCGTCGGCAGAACCGGGATCGGCTCCTTGTTCACATCGACGCCTGCGAAAATGCGCGCCGATTCCGAAATACCGGGCAACCGCAGCGCCAGCGTTTCAGGCGGCAAATGGTTCAGGTGCAGATGGATATGATCACCATCCTTGCCCACGCCGCGCCCTTCGCGGATTTCCATGGTCATGCAACGGCTGACCACATCGCGGGACGCCAGATCCTTATAGGTTGGCGCGTAGCGTTCCATGAAGCGCTCACCCTCAGAGTTGGTGAGATAGCCACCCTCGCCGCGCGCGCCCTCAGTAATCAGACAGCCCGCACCATAGATGCCAGTGGGGTGAAACTGCACGAATTCCATATCCTGCAAAGGCAGGCCCTGACGCGCGACCATGCCGCCGCCATCGCCCGTGCAGGTATGCGCCGAGGTGGCCGAGAAATAGGCCCGCCCATAGCCGCCCGTGGCCAAGACGACCATCTTGGCGCGGAAGACATGCATGGTGCCATCGTCGAGCTTCCAAGCCACGACGCCCACACATTTGCCCTCATCGTCCATCAACAGATCGGTGGCGAAATACTCGATGTAGAATTCGGCATTGTTCTTGAGCGATTGGCCGTAAAGCGTGTGCAAGATCGCGTGACCCGTCCGGTCGGCGGCGGCACAGGTGCGCTGCACAGGGGGGCCTTCGCCGAACTCGGTCGTATGGCCGCCAAAGGGGCGCTGATAGATCTTGCCATCCTCGGTGCGCGAAAACGGCACGCCGTAATGCTCAAGCTCATAAACCGCCTTGGGCGCTTCGCGGGCGAGGTATTCCATCGCATCCGTATCGCCCAGCCAGTCCGACCCTTTGACAGTGTCGTACATGTGCCAATGCCAATGGTCCGGGCCCATGTTGCTCAGGCTTGCGGCGATGCCGCCTTGGGCTGCAACAGTGTGCGAGCGTGTCGGGAAGACCTTGGTCACACAGGCGGTTTTCAACCCCTGTTCGGCCATGCCCAGCGTCGCGCGCAGGCCAGCGCCACCTGCACCGACGACGACGACGTCATAGGTGTGGGTGTTCAGCTCATAGGCGGGGGAAAGTGTATCTTTCATCTACGTCCTCACAGTGCAATCTGCGCCAGTGCCACAAGCCCGCCTGCGGCAAGCCCGTAGCATAGGATCGTCGTGACGATCAGGCCGACCTTGCGGCTCAATCCTCGGAAATAATCTTCGATCAACACCTGCATGCCCAAACGCATGTGGTGCATCCCCACAACCAGATAGGCCGACACGACCAGCGCGGGCATCGGCCGCGACAGGCTCGCTACCACATCGGCATGGGGCTGGCCCAACAGGCCGCCAATGATGAATAGGAAAAACGGCGTCAGCAGCAACAATGCCACCGAGGTGACGGTCATCGTCCAGTGATGTGCCGTCCCCGACTTGGCGGAACCAAGACCCGTCACGCGCTTGCGATCGGTTACATAGGCCATCGTGTTCCCCCTCAGATCGCAATCAAGGTCAGCGCGGTCAGCACGACCGAACCGATGATCATCGCCCAGCCCAGCTTGTCGGACATCGCCACATCAAGCCCACGCCCGGTATCCCAGATCAGGTGCCGCACACCGCCCAGCGCATGATACCAAAGCGCCAGAACCGACAGCGCCATCACGATGTCGCCCAAGACCGAGGTGATCAGCCCGTCGATCACGTTGTAATAAGCACCACCGCTTGCGGCAGCCATCAACCACCAGACAACCGCGATCGCGCCGACCATCAAACCGTTGCCGGTGATGCGCACGAAAATCGAAGTGATCGAGTTCAACTGGGGGCGATAAATCGTCAAATGAGGGGAAAGCGGTCTGTTTCCCCGGTTCACATCGGCCATGGCTTGGACCCTTCCGGCTGTTCTAAGGTCTGGCGGTTGTCATCGTAATCAATAGCGCGTTTTCCGTCGCTGTCACCTGCAACGATCCTGCATTCTGAGGCAAGACTTGGGGCGTAACGCCGCAGATGCTGGTTTTGTGATCACAGTTTTCAATCATGTGATCACGAAGCACGACCAACCACCTATCACAATGGAATTAACACCCAATAATCCAGATCAAGCAAAACATGCGACAAGTATTTGCCAGCATCGTCGCGCAGCGTGCCTGCTTTTCCGGCTTCATTCACCGCCACCAACCGCAGGCGCATCGCACCCACACCCGGCGCTTTGGTCGGTGCCATATCCAACACCTCTGACCATGCCCTGACAGTGTCGCCCGCGAAACAGGGGTTGGCATGAGCACCGCCATTGATCGCCACGATCATCTGCGCATTGGCCAGCCCGTTGAAACTCAGCGCGCGCGCCATCGAGATGACATGGCCGCCATAGATCAGCCGCCGCCCATCTTCGCGCAGCGTGCCGTCGTAATGTGTCTTGGCGGTGTTCTGCCACAGTCGCGTGGCGATCATATGCTCGGCATCCTCAAGCGTCACGCCATCGACATGGTCGATGACCTCGCCCACGGCATAATCGCCCATCCGGTGCGGCTCGCCGGCCTGCACAAAATCATAGCCCGTGAAATCGAGGCCCGCCGGAATGATCAGCGTCGCCGGATCGACGACCGATGCAAGGTCCGGCACCACCGCTTCAGGCGCGGGGGCGGATGCATCGCGTTTGCGCACCATCACCCAGCGCACATAATCCAGCACCAAATCACCATGCTGGTTGCGCCCCTCGCTGCGGACATAGACGACCCCGGTCTTGCCGTTGGAATTCTCCTTCAGCCCGATCACCGTCGAACGCGAGGTCAGCGTATCGCCGGGCCAGACAGGCGCGTGAAACCGCCCCTCCGCATAGCCAAGATTGGCCACGGCATTAAGCGAGATATCAGGCACCGTTTTGCCAAAGACCGTGTGAAAGGCGATCAGATCATCCATCGGACTGGCCGCCAGCCCACAAGCGCGCGCAAATTCATCCGAGGAATGCAGCGCCCCCCGCGCGGGGTAAAGCGCGTGATAAAGCGCGCGCTCGCCCCCCGACACCGTGCGCGGCACGGCGTGGGCGATCACCTCGCCCAGCCGGTAATCCTCGAAAAAGCGGCCCTTGTTGGTCTTGGCCCCCGCCATACTACTGCGCCCCCAGCTTCATTTCGGGGCTGTAGGGGGTGTCGATCTCCTTGGTCACGGCCTGACCACAGCGCATCACGCCGCGCGCGGCATCAAACGACATCACCGGGTCGCCATGCAGCACCCAGCCCTTCGACAACGCCTCGGACACCTTGTGGCAAAAGGCCGATGTGTCATCTTCGTTCAGCAAACGATAGATCTTCATGCCAGCCTCACATCGGGAAAGGGTAATAGCCAAGCCATGTGTGGACAAAGGCCACGACGCCGTAAAGCACCGCGCCCACACCAAAGGCGATGGCGTCTTTCAAGACGCTGACATCCGTGGGCCTGTCCCAAGCGCGATTGGCGCGGTTGATCAAGATCACCGACACAACCGCCCAAGCCAGCATACCGCCGAATAGGATGATCGAGGCCAGATCGCCATTGACCAACAAATGCGCAACCGCCCAAGCCTTGACGCCGGTCAGCTGCTTGTGGCGGACACGCGCGGCCATCGTGCCGTTGATATTGCTCAGCGCAAAGAACCAAAAGCCGATGAGAATCAACAGATTGGCGATATGCGTCATGAAGGCGGGCGGCGCCCAGACATTGACGAAACCTGCATTGCGGTAGCCGATGACCATCGCGACCACGCCCAAGACCATGATCAGCGACAAGATCCCCTTGCCCTTGTCACCCCATGCCGCGCGCGCATCGGGGGCAAGACGCTTGACCCAATGCCCGCCTGCGAAAAGACCGATCCCAAGAATCAGAAGAAAATAACCCATTACGCAGCATCCCCTTTTGCGATTGCATCTGCTTTGGCCAGTGTAGCACGCGCCGTCTCGACATGGAGATTTTCCACGATCTTGCCATCCACGACCGCCACGCCTTGGCCATTTCCCCGCGCCTCTTCATAGGCGGCGATCTGGCGCCGTGCGAGGGCGATCTCGGCCTCGGAGGGGGCAAAGGCCGCATTGGCAATCGCAACCTGCGCAGGGTGGATCAATGTCTTGCCATCAAAGCCGAAATCGCGCCCCTCGGCACATTCGGCGGCAAGCCCTTCTTCGTCCTTGAAGGCGTTATAGACCCCATCGACACAGATGATGCCCGCCGCGCGTGCCGCCAAAAGGCAATGCTGCAAGGCCATGACCATCGCACCGCGTGTGCGCGCGCCCAGATCCTTGGCCAGATCATTGGTCCCCATCACAAAGCCCGCCATGCGGGGCGCGCGCGCAATCTCGGCGGCGTTCAAGATGCCTTGCGGCGTTTCCATCATCGCCCAGATGCGCGTGTGCTGCGCCGCCGGGATCGCATCCAGCTTTGCCGCCACGGCCGCGACATCGGCTGCACTGCCCACTTTGGGCAGCAAGATCGCCTCAGGCCCAATAGCCGCCATCGCCGCCAGATCATCTGCGCCCCAAGGCGTGTCCATGCCGTTGATCCGCACGATCTGCGCCCGCGCGCCATAGCCGCCCTGCGCCAAGACCTGCGCCAAGAGTGCGCGCGCATTGGGCTTTTCCTCGGCGGTCACCGCATCCTCAAGATCGAAGATGATCGCATCGACGGCCAAATCGCGCGCCTTTTCCAACGCGCGGTCACGCGATCCGGGGATATATAGCACAGAGCGGTAGGGGCGGGCGCGCAGGTCCATCAACCTTCTCCTTCAGTCAGGCAGGGGGCGGTTCTGAGCGCGGCAGGGACCACAGCTTGGCCCCGAAAGCAAGGGTGCGCATGCCGCAGCGCAGCAAAAATATTGCGCACGGCGCGCATAAGGCGCAAGAAAACACCTCGCCCACCGCTTCATGCGATCTTAACCAAAATGCTGCAGGCTTGGGGTCTGTGTGGTGCCAAGGTGGTGCCGTTTATGCGAGATGGGCGTGATGCCGATCGTCCCTGTTTCGCGCGGCACGCCCTTTGTGAAAGGGTTGCCGATGTATCGGATCTGTCTTTACCCGGCTGCGGTTTTGATCGCCGTAGCGCTCAGCCTGCCCAGCCAAGCCTTTGGCCAGCAGACCATGATTTGCGGCCAGCGCGAGCAAATCATCGCGCAGCTTCATAGCCGCTTTGGCGAAGAACGCCGTTCCATGGGATTGGCAGGCCGCAATCGCATCTTGGAGGTCTATGCCTCCGAACAGACGGGAAGCTGGACCATCACCATCACCGGCGTTGATGGCATCACCTGCCTTTTGGCCTCGGGGCAGAATTATGAAAGCTTCGCGCCAGTTGCACCCGGCCAAAACCTCTGAGCTGTTACGACAGCCCATCCCACAACAGCTTGAGGCCCGTCAGCATCAAGGCGGTATAGGCGACCATGAAAAACAACCGCTCGGGGATCAGCTTATGCGCCTTGACCCCGATCAGCGTGCCGATCATCGCAAAAGGGATCAGCGCGGCACTCCACCCCAAAAGCTGCCATGAAAACAGGCCGAGCATGGTGTAAAGCGCGGCCTTCATCGCGTTGACCACCCAAAACACGATCACCGAAGTCGCGTGATAGCGCGTCTTGTCGATGCCGCCTTGACCCAGCATGAAAACCGCGAAGGGCGGCCCGCCTGCATGGGCCACGAAACTCGTGAACCCCACGCCCGCACCCGCGACCCAGCCCTTGCGCCGATCAAACCCGGTCGGCCGTGGCGCGATCAAACCGCGCGCCAAAGCGATCCGAAACAGTGGAAAGCCCACCGCCACCAAACCGATCAACACCCGGATACTGTCCGACGAAATCACGCTGAACAAGACCGCCCCCAGCAAAAGCCCCGGCACCGCCCCGGTCAGGATCGCACCCGCCGATGGCTTGTCCCAGCGCCCCCAATAGGCCCGCACAGCGGCCATATCGATGGCCATCAGCACGGGCAGCATCAGCGCCAGCGCAACCCCCGGTTCGACCACCACGGCCAGAATCGCCGAACCGGCAAATCCCAGCGATCCGCCGAAACCGCCCTTTGATATGCCCGCCAGCATCGCGCCCAGCGCGGCAAGCCCGAACATCCACCCTTCCAGCACGGATCATCCTTTCCCAAGTTTCTCAGGGGCTTGCCCAAGTTTCGCGACCTTTGATCCCGAACTGGGGCTTTCCGCCGCGCTGCAGCAGACTTGCGCAAGACACGGCACAGGGCTACGCCCAACGCCGATATCAATGAGGGACTTGGAGATCAATCTCATGGCCAGACCCAAGATCGCGCTGATCGGCGCCGGTCAGATCGGTGGCACACTCGCCCACCTCGTCGCGCTCAAGGAATTGGGGGATGTCGTCTTGTTCGACATCGCCGAGGGCACGCCGCAGGGCAAAGCACTCGACATCGCCGAAAGCGGCCCGTCCGAGCGCTTCGATGCCAAGCTGAAAGGCACCAATGACTACGCCGACATCGCAGGCGCCGATGTCTGCATCGTCACCGCAGGCGTGCCGCGCAAACCCGGCATGAGCCGCGATGACCTTTTGGGCATCAACCTCAAGGTCATGAAATCCGTGGGCGAAGGCATCGCCAAGCACGCCCCCAAGGCTTTCGTGATCTGCATCACCAACCCGCTTGATGCGATGGTCTGGGCTTTGCAGAAATTCTCGGGCCTGCCGCCGCATATGGTCTGCGGCATGGCGGGTGTTCTCGACTCTGCGCGCTTCCGCCATTTCTTGGCCGAAGAGTTCGAAGTGTCGATGAAGGATGTGACCGCCTTCGTTCTCGGCGGTCATGGCGACACGATGGTGCCGTCGGTGCGCTATTCCACCGTCGCGGGCATCCCGCTGCCCGATTTGATCGAGATGGGCTGGACCACCAAGGAAAAGATGGACGCCATCGTTCAGCGCACGCGCGACGGCGGCGCGGAAATCGTGGGCCTTCTGAAAACCGGCTCCGCTTTCTACGCACCCGCGACATCGGCCATCGAAATGGCCGAGGCTTTCCTCAAGGACCAAAAGCGCGTCCTGCCTTGCGCGGCCCATTGCGATGGTGAGTTCGGGCTGAAGAAAATGTATGTCGGCGTGCCCACCGTGATCGGCAAAGGCGGCATCGAGCGTATCGTCGAGATCAAGCTGACCAAAGACGAACAAGCAATGTTCGATAATTCCGTCAGCGCGGTCAAAGGTCTGGTCGATGCCTGCAAGGCGATCGACGAAAGCCTCGCCTGATGATTTTCGCGGCGGCCCCCGATCTGCGGGGCCGCCGCATCCCATGACCCGCCCCCCCTCTCCCTACCTCGTCCCCGGCTTCTATGACCGCGCATTGGCCGATGGTCGCCACCGTGACATTGTCGGCGGGCGTTGGGATGAAACGGGGCGGCTGCAAATGGCGCTGCTCACCGCGCGCGGGCTGCAACCCCATCACCATCTTCTCGATATCGGGGCCGGATCGCTGCGCCTTGGCTGCAAGGCGGTGCCTTATCTCGATCCCGGCCACTACTGGGGCACCGATGCAAGCCTTGCCCTGATGCAGCGCGGGCGCGCAGTGGAATTGCCCGATCCTGACCGCCTGCCCGCCGATCATCTGGTGGAAGATGCCGATTTCGCCTTCCCAAAGCTGCCCGCCCATGTCGACTATCTGATCGCCTTTGGGCTGTTCACCCATCTGCCCCCCAACCAGACCGCCGCGGCCTTGGCCCGCATCGCGCAACGCTGGCCTGCGCCGCGCGTGTTGCTTTTCACTGTCTTTCTCGCCCCCGAGGGGCAGACGGGCGAAAGCCTGCGCCAGCCTGATGGCGTGGTCACCCACCCGGACCGCCCACCCTATCACATGGACGAAACCGCGCTTCACGCGATGGCCGATGCAGCAGGTCTGACCCTGACGCGCCAGCCCGACCGCCTGCCGCGTGGACAGGTCTTGTTCCGCGCCTGAGGGGGCGTTTCCGCGCCCCGTTGACAAGCCACCACCAAGCGGGGCTGATCATCTTGCAGACAGGAGAAAGCCCATGCGCGATTTCGATCAAGAACTGGAACAGCGGCTTGTCCGTTACGCCGCCATCGACAGCCAATCGGACATGGATAGCCCGGCGCAGCCCTCGACCGCGATCCAGCACGCGATGCTCGACCTGATGGTGGCCGAACTGACCGAGATCGGCGCGGCCGATGTCACCAAAACCCCCTACGGCACCGTCATCGCCACGATCCCCGGCAACCGCCCCGGCCCGACCATCGGCTTTCTCGCCCATGTCGATACCGCGCCGCAATTCAACGCGACCGGCGTGAAGCCGCGCGTGATCCGTGGCTACAATGGTGGCGCGATCAGCTTTCCCGATGCCCCCGACCTCACGCTCAGCCCCGATGATTTCCCCTATCTGGCGACCAAGATCGGCGAGGATATCGTCACCGCCTCCGGCACCACGCTTTTGGGCGCCGATGACAAGGCGGGCATCGCGATCATCATGACCGCCGCGCGTCATCTGCTGGAAAACCCCGACCTGTCGCGCCCCGATATCCGCATCGCCTTCACCCCTGACGAAGAGATCGGGCGCGGTGTCGATCCCAAACTCCCCGCCGATCTCGGCGTCGATTTGGCCTATACCTTCGATGGCGGTGACGCAGGCGAGATCGTCTACGAGACCTTCTCCGCCGATTTCGCGGTCGTCACTGTCACTGGCGTCTCGATCCACCCCGGCGAGGCGACGGGCAAGCTGGTCAATGCCATCCATCTGGCAAGCCGCATCGTCGAAACCCTGCCGCAAGCGACCATGACGCCCGAAACCACCGCGGATCGCGAGGGGTTCATCCACGCCGTCGACATGAAGGGCAGCGCCGATCAGATGGTCGTCCGCTTCATCTTGCGCGATTTCGAACGCGATGGGCTGGCCGCCAAGGGCGAACTGGTGCGCCAAGTCTGCGCCGCCATCGCCGCCACGGAGCCGCGGGCCAAGATCGACGTCCAGATCACGCCGCAATACCGCAATATGCGCTACTGGCTCGAAGATGACATGTCCCCCGTGGATCTTGCCCGTACGGCACTGTCCGAGATCGGCGTCACCCCGATCGAGGCGGTGATCCGTGGCGGCACCGATGGCTCGCGCCTGACCGAAATGGGCGTGCCTTGCCCCAATCTCTTTACAGGCATGCAGAATGTGCATGGCCCGCTGGAGTTTGTCTCGGTGCAGGATATGGCCCTTGCCACGCGACTGATGATGCAGATCGCAGCCCGCGCCGTGGCGTGAGTCGGCATCGCATACCATTGCATACGATCAACATGGTTAACTTGTGATCACAGTTTTTCTGACTGTGATCACAAATGTCGGTTTTTTCCTCAAATGACCGCGCTTGAGCGAAAAATGCGTTTCATTGCGCCCCTTGGTTGTGCTTATGCCCTGTGAAACACCACCAAGGACGGGACAGTTTCATGAACATTCATGAATACCAGGCGAAAGCGCTTCTTCGGCAATACGGCGCACCGGTCAGCGATGGCCGCGTGGTTCTCAAGGCGGAAGACGCCAAGACCGCGGCCGGCGAGATGGACGGGCCTCTCTGGGTCGTCAAAGCACAGATCCATGCAGGCGGCCGTGGCAAAGGCCACTTCAAAGAGGCTGACGCAGGCGAAAAAGGCGGCGTGCGCCTTGCCAAATCCGTGGAAGAGGCCGCCGAAGAGACCAAGAAAATGCTTGGCCGCACGCTGGTCACCCACCAGACCGGCCCCGCAGGCAAGCAGGTCAACCGCGTCTATATCGAAGACGGCTCGGGCATTGAGCGCGAGTTGTATCTCGCCCTGCTCGTCGACCGCCAGACCAGCCGCATCTCCTTCGTCTGCTCGACCGAAGGTGGCATGGACATCGAAGAGGTCGCAGCCCACACACCTGAGAAAATCCTGTCCTTCTCGGTCGATCCCGCCACGGGCTACCAGCCCTATCATGGCCGCCGGGTCGCCTATTCCCTCGGGCTCGAAGGTAAGCAGGTCAAGGAATGCGTCGGGCTGATGGCCTTGCTCTACAAGGCCTTCGTCGAGCGTGACATGGAAATGCTCGAGATCAACCCGCTGATCGTCACCGATGAGGGCAGCCTCAAGGTGCTCGATGCCAAGGTCGGCTTCGACGGCAACGCCATGTATCGCCAGCCCGATATCCTCGCGCTGCGTGACGAGACCGAGGAAGACCCCAAGGAACTTCAGGCCTCGAAATACGACCTCAACTACATCGCGCTCGATGGTGAGATTGGCTGCATGGTCAATGGCGCGGGTCTTGCGATGGCGACGATGGACATCATCAAGCTTTACGGCTCGGAACCGGCCAACTTCCTCGATGTGGGCGGCTCGGCCACCAAAGAGAAAGTGACCGAAGCCTTCAAGATCATCACCTCTGACCAGAACGTCAAAGGCATCTTGGTCAATATCTTCGGCGGCATCATGCGCTGCGATATCATCGCCGAAGGTGTGGTCGCCGCGGTCAAGGAAGTGGGCCTCAAGGTTCCGCTTGTGGTCCGGCTGGAAGGCACGAATGTCGAGCGCGGCAAAGAGATCATCAATAGCTCTGGCCTGAACGTCATCGCAGCCGACAACCTGTCGGACGCGGCTGAAAAGATCGTGAAAGCGGTCAAGGGCTAAGCAAAGGCACCACGCAGATGCGCATGATCCAGATCCATGCCGACATCCCAACGGATGGCAAGGCCGCGACCCAGCGCAAGCTGGTCCGCCTTGTCGCCGGTATCGGGATGCGGCGCGCGATCTGGTCGGCGCTGCATCTGCTGGGTGCTGCACTTTTCGTGCTGGCGATGCTGACGCGGCTGACACAGGCCGACACCGCCACAGCCCTTGGCCAGACCGCCTTGGGCGCAAATACATTCCCGAATTTGGAGCGGCCATTGCCCTCCGACCCGCATATGAATTGAGGAGAAAGACGATGGCCGTACTCGTCAACGAGCACACCTTGGTGATCTGCCAAGGCTTCACAGGCAGCCAAGGCACCTTCCATTCCGAACAGGCCATCGCCTATGGCACCAAGATGGTCGGCGGCGTAACCCCCGGCAAAGGTGGCACCACCCACCTGAACCTGCCCGTGTTCAACTCGGTCCATGAGGCCAAGCATGCAACCCATGCGAACGCCACCGCGATCTACGTCCCCCCGCCCTTCGCGGCAGACTCGATCCTCGAGGCGATCGACGCTGAGATGGAACTGATCGTCTGCATCACCGAAGGCATCCCGGTGCTCGACATGATGAAGGTCAAGCGCGCGCTGGAAGGGTCCAAATCCCGGCTCATCGGGCCGAACTGCCCCGGCGTGATGACGCCCGACGCCTGCAAGATCGGCATCATGCCCGGCTCGATCTTCCGCCGTGGCTCGGTGGGCGTGGTCTCGCGCTCGGGCACGCTGACCTATGAAGCGGTCAAGCAGACCTCGGATGTGGGCCTTGGCCAATCCTCGGCTGTGGGCATCGGTGGCGACCCGATCAAGGGCACCGAACATATCGACGTGCTCGAGATGTTCTTGGCCGATCCCGAAACCCATTCGATCATCATGATCGGCGAAATCGGCGGCTCCGCCGAAGAAGAAGCCGCCCAGTTCCTCGCCGACGAGAAGAAAAAGGGCCGCTGGAAGCCGACCGCCGGTTTCATTGCCGGCCGCACCGCCCCTCCGGGCCGCCGCATGGGCCATGCCGGCGCCATCGTCGCAGGCGGCAAGGGTGACGCGGAAAGCAAGATCGAAGCGATGAAATCCGCAGGCATCATCGTGGCCGACAGCCCCGCAGGGCTGGGCGAGGCCGTGCTGAAGGCCATCGGCTAAGACAGACCAACGCGCCGGGCGGGGCCAGATCCGCCCGGGGTTCAACCCAAGTCAGGTGCAGCCATGACCGACCAAAGCTCGAACGACCAGTTCCACGCCTCCTCCTTCATGCAAGGGCATAACGCGGCGTATCTTGAACAGCTCTACGCGCAATACGCCCAAGACCCGGGCGCGGTTGACGAGGCATGGCGCGCGTTTTTCGCGGCCCTTGGCGACGCACCCGCCGACGCACAGGCCGAGGCGCAAGGCCCAAGCTGGGCGCGGCGCGACTGGCCGCCCACACCCACCGATGACCTGACCGCAGCCCTCACCGGCGAATGGCCGCAAGCCGCAGCCGAGATCAAAGGCGCAGGCGACAAGATCAAGGCGAAAGCCGAGGCCAAGGGCGTCGAAGTGACCGATGCGCAAATCCAGCGCGCCGTTCTCGACTCTATCCGCGCGCTGATGATCATCCGCGCCTACCGCATCCGTGGCCATCTGGTCGCCGATCTCGACCCGCTGGGCATGCGCGAGACCACCCCCCACCCCGAGCTTGATCCGAAATCCTACGGCTTCACCGATGCCGATATGGATCGCCCGATCTTCATCGACAATGTGCTTGGCCTGCAAATGGCCTCGATGCGCCAGATCCTCGAGATCGTGAAGCGTACTTATTGCGGCACCTTCGCGCTGCAATACATGCATATTTCCGACCCCGAGCAGGCCGCTTGGCTCAAAGAGCGGATCGAGGGTTACGGCAAGGAAATCGCCTTTACCCGCGAAGGGCGCAAAGCGATCCTCAACAAGCTGGTCGAGGCCGAGGGCTTCGAGAAATTCCTCCATGTCAAATACATGGGCACCAAGCGCTTCGGCCTTGATGGCGGCGAGGCGCTGATCCCCGCGATGGAACAGATCATCAAGCGCGGCGGTGCCTTGGGCCTGAAAGAGATCGTCATCGGCATGCCCCACCGCGGCCGCCTGTCGGTTCTGGCCAATGTGATGGGCAAGCCCTACCGCGCGATCTTCAATGAATTCCAAGGCGGCAGCTTCAAACCCGAAGATGTCGATGGCTCGGGCGATGTGAAATACCACCTCGGGGCATCATCCGACCGCGAATTCGACGGCAACACCGTCCACCTGTCCTTGACCGCCAACCCCTCCCACCTCGAGGCGGTGAACCCCGTCGTGTTGGGCAAGGTCCGCGCCAAGCAAGACCAGCTTGGTGATAGCGACCGCCGCTCGGTCATGGCGATCTTGCTCCATGGTGACGCGGCCTTTGCGGGCCAAGGCATCGTGGCCGAGGGCTTCCAGCTTTCGGGCATCCGCGGCCACCGCACCGGCGGCACCATGCATATCGTGGTCAACAACCAGATCGGTTTCACCACCGCGCCGCATTTCTCGCGCTCAAGCCCCTATCCGACCGATATCGCGCTGATGGTCGAAGCGCCGATCTTCCACGTGAATGGCGACGACCCCGAGGCCGTGGTCCATGCCGCCCGCGTCGCGACCGAGTTCCGCCAGAAATTCGGCCGCGATGTCGTGCTCGACATCTTCTGCTACCGCCGCTTCGGTCATAACGAAGGCGATGAGCCGATGTTCACCAACCCGGTGATGTATCAGCGCATCAAGACCCACAAGACCACGCTCCAGCTTTATACCGAGCGTCTGGTCAAGGACGGCCTGATCCCCGAAGGCGAGATCGAGGATGCCAAGGCCGCCTTTCAGTCCCGCCTGAACACCGAGTTCGAAGCCGGCAAGGAATACAAGCCCAACAAGGCCGACTGGCTGGATGGCCGCTGGTCGCACCTGAACCGCGAAGGCGCCGACTACCAGCGCGGCGAAACGGCGATCAAGCCAGAAACACTGGCCGATGTGGGCCGCGCGCTCAGCGTCGCACCCGATGGTGTCAGCCTGCACAAGACCGTCACGCGCCTGCTGGAAGCCAAGCAAGAGATGCTGACCACAGGCACCGGCTTTGATTGGGCCACCGCCGAAGCGCTGGCCTTTGGCTCGCTTCTGACCGAGGGCTACCCCGTCCGCCTTGCAGGCCAAGACAGCACGCGCGGCACATTCTCGCAGCGCCATTCCGGCCTGATCGATCAAAACACCGAAGATCGCTATTACCCCCTCAACAATATCCGCGAGGGGCAGGCAAAATTCGAGGTGATCGACAGCGCATTGTCCGAATACGCGGTCTTGGGCTTCGAATACGGCTACAGCCTTGCCGAACCCAACGCCCTGACCCTATGGGAGGCGCAGTTCGGCGATTTCGCCAATGGCGCACAGATCATGTTCGACCAGTTCATCTCGTCGGGCGAACGCAAATGGCTGCGCATGTCGGGCCTCGTGATGCTTTTGCCCCACGGCTTCGAAGGCCAAGGCCCCGAGCATTCCAGCGCGCGCCTCGAGCGTTTCCTGCAGATGTGCGCCGAGGATAACTGGATCGTGGCCAACTGCACCACGCCTGCCAACTACTTCCACATCCTGCGCCGCCAACTGCATCGCAGCTTCCGCAAGCCGCTTGTCCTGATGACGCCCAAATCGCTTCTGCGCCACAAGCTGGCCATTTCGGATGCGGCCGATTTCACCACCGGCTCCTCCTTCCACCGCGTGCTGTGGGATGATGCCGAAAAGGGCCATTCCGACACGTTGCTTGCCAAGGATGACAAGATCCGCCGCGTCGTGATCTGCTCGGGCAAGGTCTATTACGATCTTCTCGAAGAACGCGATGCGCGTGGCATCAACGACATCTACCTGCTGCGTCTGGAACAGTTCTATCCCTTCCCGGCCCATTCGCTGATGAAAGAGCTTGAGCGCTTCAAAGGCGCCGAGATCATCTGGTGCCAGGAAGAGCCCAAGAACCAAGGCGCTTGGTCCTTTGTCGAACCCAATATCGAATGGGTGCTGACACGGATCGGGGCCAAGCACACCCGCCCGCGCTATGTGGGCCGCGCAGCCTCGGCCTCGCCCGCGACGGGCTTGGCCAGCCAGCATAAATCCCAACAGACCGCGCTCGTGAATGACGCGCTGACCATCGAAGGGTAATGACCATGACGATCGAAGTTCGCGTGCCCACCTTGGGCGAAAGCGTCACCGAAGCCACAGTGGCCACATGGTTCAAGAAACCCGGCGAGGCCGTCGCGGTTGACGAAATGCTGTGCGAGTTGGAAACCGACAAGGTCACCGTCGAAGTGCCAAGCCCCGCCGCGGGCATCCTTGGCACCATCGTCGCGGCCGAGGGCGAAACCGTGGGCGTCAACGCGCTTTTGGCCACGCTGGGCGAAGGCACGGGCGCCGCCCCTGCCCCGGCTGCCGCACCTGCCAAAGCCGCCGCCGCCAGCGCCGCCGTTGATGTCATGGTCCCCACGCTTGGCGAAAGCGTGACCGAGGCGACGGTTGCCACATGGTTCAAGAAAATCGGTGATACCGTTGCGCAGGATGAAATGCTCTGCGAACTCGAGACCGACAAGGTCTCGGTCGAAGTACCAAGCCCCGCCGCCGGTGTCTTGAGCGAAATCATCGCCGCCGAAGGCACCACGGTGCAGGCCAATGGCAAGCTTGCTGTGATCGGCGGCGCTGTCGCCGCTTCGACCGCCGCCCCTGCCGCTGAACCCGCCCCTGCGCCCGCTGCCGCCAGCGCGGGCAAAGATATCGCCCATGCCCCCTCGGCCCAAAAGATGATGGCCGAGAAAGGCATCGACGCCGCTCAGATCACAGGCACCGGCCGCGATGGTCGGATCATGAAGGAAGACGTGATGAAGGCCGCCTCTGCCCCGCAAGCCGCAGCACCATCACCGATGGCCAGCGCCCCCCGCGCCCCCTCCCCGGCCGAGGATGCCGCGCGCGAAGAGCGGGTGAAAATGACCCGCTTGCGCCAGACCATCGCGCGCCGCCTGAAAGATGCGCAGAATACCGCCGCGATGCTCACCACCTATAACGAGGTCGACATGACCGAGGTGATGGCGCTGCGGAACGCCTACAAAGATGACTTCGAGAAAAAGCACGGCGTGCGGCTTGGCTTCATGTCCTTCTTCACCAAAGCCTGCGTCCATGCGCTGCGCGAAGTGCCCGAGGTGAATGCCGAGATCGACGGCAATGATATCGTCTATAAGAACTTCGTGCATATGGGCGTGGCCGCCGGCACCCCCACCGGGCTTGTCGTGCCGGTGATCCGCGACGCCCACGCCATGTCCTTTGCCGAGATCGAGAAAGCCATCGCCGAGAAAGGCCGCCGCGCGCGTGACGGCAAGCTGTCCATGGCCGAGATGCAGGGCGGCACCTTCACCATCTCGAATGGCGGCGTCTATGGCTCGCTCATGTCCTCGCCCATCCTCAACCCGCCGCAATCGGGCATCTTGGGCATGCACAAGATCCAAGACCGCCCGATGGCGATCAATGGCCAGGTGGTGATCCGCCCGATGATGTATCTCGCACTCAGCTACGATCACCGCATCGTGGACGGCAAAGGGGCGGTGACGTTCCTTGTGCGGGTGAAAGAAGCCCTCGAAGATCCGCGTCGGTTGTTGATGGATCTGTAATGGCGGGCCGGGCTGAAGCCCGGCCTAGCGCCCCTAATGCACCGTAGGCCGGGCTTCAGCCCGGCAAACCGGAGAGCACCCCATGACCACCGAACTCTACATCCTCACCCTCGCGGCCCTGCTGCAATATGTGCAGATCACGCTCTACTCCGTCGCCGGCAACGCACAGGCAGGGGCCAAGGCCGCCATGGGCCCGCGCGACCAGAAGATCGAGTTGACGGGTGTCGCCGGTCGCCTGCAGCGCGCGATGAACAACCATTTCGAGGGGCTGATCCTCTTTGGCATCGCGGTCGTGGTCGTCACGCTTTCGGATCGCTCCAGCGCGCTCACCCAAGCCTGCGCCCATGCCTATCTGATCGCGCGCGTCCTGTTCATTCCGGCCTATGCCCAAGGGCTTGTGCCGTGGCGCAGCCTGATCTGGGCCGTGGGTTTTCTGGCGACCCTCATCATGCTGCTCGCCGCGCTCTTTGGCGGAGCAGCGTAACCGCGATATGTACAGCCTGTGTACAGGGTGTGTACGCCCTGTGACGGCAGAACTCGACAGGAGGACACCATGTCCAGCTATGACGTCATCATCATCGGTTCCGGCCCCGGCGGCTATGTCTGCGCCATCCGCTGCGCGCAGCTGGGCCTGAAAACCGCCGTCGTCGAAGGCCGCGAAACGCTGGGCGGCACCTGCCTCAACATCGGCTGCATCCCCTCCAAGGCGCTCTTGCATGCCTCCCACCAACTCCATGAAGCGGAACATAATTTCGCGAAAATGGGGCTGGTCGGCAAAAGCCCTTCGGTCGATTGGAAACAGATGCTCGCCTACAAGGACGATGTGATCGGCCAAAACACCAAGGGCATCGAGTTTCTGTTCAAAAAGAACAAGATTGACTGGCTCAAAGGCTGGGGTGCCATCCCCGCACCGGGCAAGGTGCAGGTCGGCGACACCACCTATGAGACAAAAAACATCATCATCGCAACGGGTTCCACCCCTTCGACCCTTCCGGGCATCGAGATCGACGAAAAGATCATCGTCACCTCCGAGGGCGCACTGTCGCTGCCCAAGATCCCCAAGAAACTGGTCGTCATCGGCGCAGGTGTGATCGGGCTTGAGCTTGGCTCGGTCTATGCCCGTCTGGGTGCCGAGGTGCAGGTCCTCGAATTCCTCGACCACATCACCCCCGGCATGGACGCGGAAGTGTCAAAGAACTTCCAACGTATCTTGGCAAAACAAGGGCTTGGCTTCACGTTGGGTGCCGCCGTGCAGGGCGTGGAAACGGCCAAGGGCAAAGCCACCGTCACCTACAAGCTGCGCAAGGATGACAGCACCCACACCGTAGACGCCGACACCGTCCTCGTCGCCACGGGCCGCAAACCTTATGTCCATGGCCTTGGCCTCGCGGCGCTTGGCGTAAGCATGACCGACCGCGGCCAGATCGCCACGGACAGCCATTATGCCACCAATATCAAAGGCATCTACGCCATCGGCGACGCGATCACCGGCCCGATGCTCGCCCACAAGGCCGAGGATGAAGGCATGGCCGTGGCCGAGGTGCTGGCGGGCCGTCATGGTCATGTGAACTATGGCGTCATCCCCGGCGTGATCTACACCCACCCCGAGGTATCATCGGTCGGCGCGACCGAGGAAACCCTGAAAGCCGAAGGCCGCGCCTATAAGGTCGGCAAATTCTCCTTCATGGGCAACGGCCGGGCCAAGGCGAATTTCGCGGGCGATGGTTTCGTGAAGATCCTCGCCGACAAGGAGACCGACCGCATCTTGGGCGCGCATATCATCGGCCCGATGGCGGGTGACCTGATCCACGAGATCTGCGTCGCGATGGAATTCGGCGCCTCCGCCCAAGACCTCGCCATGACCTGCCACGCGCATCCCACCTATTCCGAAGCGGTGCGCGAGGCGGCACTCGCTTGCGGCGATGGCCCGATCCATTCCTGAACGGGCCTAACCCCCTTCTCTGTTTCGAAAATATCCCGGGGGTCCGGGGGCAGCGCCCCCGGTCCTACCCCGCCAATAACCGCAGTCCTTGCGTCACATCAGCCCGCACGGCCAGCCGCAACCCCGGCTCATCCCCCGCCTTGAGGGCTGCCACGATCAAGCGGTGATGCTGCGGCAGTTCGGTCCGGTTCAAGCGCCCATAGAGCGCGCGCATGGTGGGGCCAAGCTGCAGCCACACGGTCTCGGTCAAAGCCAGCATCGCGGGTGCCTGCGCCCGCAGATAAAGCGTGCGGTGAAACTCCAGATTGCGCCGGATATAGGCCACCGCATCGCGCCGCGCGATGGCCTGCCCGATGGTGGCGTTGATCGCCTCCATCCGCTCGATCAGGGCGGGGTGCGCGCGGGGCAGCGCGCGGGTGGCCAGTTCCGGCTCCAAGAGCGCGCGCAGTGCCGCCAACTCCTCGATCCGCTCATTGGACAGCTCCGGCGTCGACACACGGCCCGAGCTGGACAAGAACAGCGCCCCTTCGCTGACCAGCCGGCGCACCGCTTCGCGTGCAGGTGTCATGGAGACGCCGAATTCCGCCCCCAGACCGCGCAGCGTCATCGCTTGGCCCGGACCCACCTCACCATGCATGATGCGTGAGCGCAGCGCGCGATAGACCCTGTCATGGGCCACGGCGGCGCCGGTCTCGGTCGGGCGCGGGTTCATCTGCATCATCGCTCCTCCTGCGCCGTGTCGAATCGCCAAGCCAGCAATTCCGCCCCATGGCGTTTGAGCCATGCGCGATGAATCTCGTAATCGGGTCTGAGGCGCGCGCAAACCCGCCAAAAGGCGGCGGAATGGTTCATCTCGGCCAGATGGGCCACCTCATGTGCGGCGACGTAATCCAGTACGGCGGATGGCGCCATGATCAGTCGCCATGAAAACATCAAATCCCCCCGCGACGAACAGCTCCCCCAGCGGCTGCGTGGGTCGCGCAGCGTGATGCGCTGGTGGCTGCACCCCAAGGTGGCGGCATGGGTCTGTACGGCCTGCGTCAGCCGCTCACGCGCCAATGCACCCAAGAGCGCGCGAATGCGCGGGCCTGTGCGCGGGCTGTCGGGCACTTCGATGCGGCCATCGCGAAAGCGGGTGGCGCGTGTCGGGGCGGCGACCACCTCGCGCGGCGTGCCGCAGATCGGCACCCAAGCCCCGATTCTCGCATGCTGCGGACGGGCTGCATTCTCCAGATGCCCGCGCAACCATCCCTCGCGGTCGCGCAGGAAAGCCAAGGCCTCGCTCTCGGGTGCCCAGAGCGGCAATGACAGGCTCACGCGCCCGTCTGCACGCGAAACGCGCAAGCTGAAACGCGTCGCGCGCGCCGAAGGCTTGAGCGAAATCTCGACCGGCGGATCGCCGGGCAGAACATGGGTCGAGGGGCGTTTCTTCGTCACCGGATGGACAGTCCTGAGCAAGCAGCGGCAGCAGCCAAGCATACGGGGTTTACAGCATCACGCTACTATGGCAGAGGACCGCATCCAGCGATACCGAAGACTTCTTTGAAGGGGGTTTCATGCCCAAAGAGGAATGGGGCGTCAAACGCGTCTGTCCCACGACCGGCAAACGGTTCTACGACTTGAACCGCAAGCCCATCATCAGCCCCTACACCGGTGAGGTTGTCGATCTCGACGCCGCCAAGCCGGGCCGTGGCCTTGTCGCGAGCAAAGCCGACAAAAAGGTCGCGAAGGAGGTCGTCATCGAAGAGGATGATGATCTGGTTCTCGATGACGATATCGAGATCGATGATGATGCCGATGTCGAAATCGATGATGATGATGTGCTGGACGATGACGATGACGGCGATACGGTCGCACTTGACGACCTTGCCGATGTCGCCAGCCCCAGCGACGACGACTGATCTTGCCGCACGCGGCGAGCACGTCTGACAACCACCGAGGGCGGTGAATAGTGCCGGGAAAAGCATAATTTTCCCTTGCACCCGCTACCGCCCTCGCTTACACCGCCGACCACTCGGAAGGGACCAAGTCCCTTGAAAATGGGGCCTTAGCTCAGCTGGGAGAGCGCTTGCATGGCATGCAAGAGGTCAGGGGTTCGATCCCCCTAGGCTCCACCAAATCCTCTGCATTGCACCTTTTTTTCGTGCTGGCTTGAGTGATCTTCTTCGTACAATCAAAAAACCCGCGGTGCCATTCCTAGCCCTCGCAGGACTACTTTTTTGGCACCGGATCGGTTTGTTCTTTATCCTTTGGCGCAGGGACGTAGTTGGCATACGCTGCACCTGAATGTTTATGGAGCCTTGTAGCTTGTGAGGATTTTGAATGGGTTGGCTCGAACTACTGTTTGGCAAGAGAAACGCCAAGACGATAAAGACCATACAAAAAACAACAGCCAAACTGAGGGCAAAGCCTCATGTGCCAACTGAACGCGGGAGACCACCGCTTAAGTGGAAAAAGTCCCAAAACGGTAATGACACGGCGGAGATAGACGGCTTTCGGATCACCGTCTTTGAGCAAGATGACGGCTGGACGTATTGCATTTCCGAAATTCTTGACGCCGAAGATATCGCTGACGGCGTTGAAGACGAGCCCGATTTTGGAGATTGGTTTCCGACGAAAGCTGCTGCAAAAAGGGGCGCGCTGGATCAGTTTTGATACCCCATTTCACCCAATCGGCTGTCAATTTTCCGATTAAGCGGGAGGAAACGAATGGAACCCGACCGCTTGATCTTGCTTGGCACCAAGGGTGGCCCTGCGGTGCGCCCCGGCGGGCCGATGCCGACGGCAAGCTTATTGTGGTTGCATGGTCAGCCGATCATCGTGGATTGCGGCCTTGGGGTGACCCGTGCGGCGGTCAACGCGGGTCTTGATCTGCGGCAGCTATCGCTGATCTTCATCACCCATCTGCATTCCGATCATGTGCTGGAATTGGGCGGGCTGGTCCATACGGCTTGGACCACCGGCCTGAACCGACCTTTGCGCATCTACGGGCCAGAGGGCACGGGCGCGCTTTGGGAGGGGTTCTTGGCCTCCTTGGCCTTCGATTGTGATATCCGCGTGCGTGACGAGGGGCGGATACCGCTGTCCGACTTGGTCGAAATCACCGAATACGGGCCGGGCCGTGTTCGCGATGAGGGCGGCATCTGCGTCAGCGCCTTGCGCGTCGAACACCCACCCGTGACCGACTGTTTCGCATTGCGATTCGATGCGGCCGCATCTGTCGTGTTTTCGGCCGATACGCGATTCTTTCCGCCCTTGGCGGATTTCGCCCAAGGTGCCGATGTGCTGGTCCATGAGGCGCTTTTGCCTGCCGGTGTCGATGCGTTGGTCGCGCGCAGCAACGGGGGCGACAAGCTCCGCCAGCATATCAATGCCAGCCACTCCACCGCAGCCGAGGCAGGCATGATCGCGCATCAGGCCCGTGTCGGGCGGCTGGTGCTGCATCACTTGGTCCCGGCGGATGATCCGGCCTTTGGTCCTGCCGATTGGGCAGAAGCGGTGCGCGAAACTTGGCAAGGCGCACTTGATATCGGCCATGACGGCATGGTCATCCCCCTGCCGCGGCGATAACCCCCGACCAATGAAAAAGCCCCGGCAAGCTGCCGGGGCTTTCGTCGTGTCAGCCGATGCGCAGCTCAGCCGATGATGGCGTTCATCGTGTCCGATGGGCGCATGATCGCGGCCGTCTTGGCCGGGTCATTGTGGTAATAGCCGCCCGTATCCACGGCTTGGCCACGGGTGGCATGTAGTTCAGCCAAGATCGTGGCCTCCTTCTCGGCCAGTGCCGTGGCGATCGGTGCGAAATGGGCGGCGAGAGCGGCATCATCACTTTGGGCGGCCATCGCCTCGGCCCAGTAGCGGGCAAACCAATAATGGCTGTCGCGGTTGTCAGGCTCGCCCGCCTTGCGGCCCGGCGAGCGGTCATGATCCAGCACACCTTGGGTTGCGGTATCAATCGCATTGCCCAGCACGCGGGCCTGTTCGTTGCCCTTGGTATCGGCCAGGAACTTGAAGCTTTCACCTAGCGCGCAGAATTCGCCCAAGCTATCCCAGCGCAGGTGGTTTTCACCTTGAAGCTGCTGCACATGCTTCGGCGCCGAGCCGCCCGCGCCTGTCTCGAACAGACCGCCGCCCTGCATCAGCTTGACGATGGACAGCATCTTGGCCGAGGTCGCCAGTTCAAGGATCGGGAACAGATCGGTCAGGTAATCGCGCAGCACATTGCCGGTGATGGCGATGCAGGTCTTGCCTTCGGTGATGGTCTCGAAACTTGCGCGGGTGGCCTCGCGCGGGGCCATGATCTCGAACAGATGCGCCACGCCCTTGGCCGCAAGGATCGGCTTCACATAGGCGATCAGCTCGGCATCATGCGCGCGGGTTTCATCGAGCCAGAAGATCGCCCGGCACCCCTCGGCGCGCTGGCGGTCGATGGCGAGGTTCACCCAATCCTCGATCGGGGCCTTGCGGGTCGAGGCCGAACGCCAGATATCGCCGACCGCCACCGCATGTTCGTGCAGCACGGTGCCATCATCGAGGATCATCTGCACCACACCGGCCTGTGCGATCTCAAATGTCGTGGGATGGCTGCCGTATTCCTCGGCCTTTTGCGCCATCAGGCCGATATTCTGCACGGTACCTGCAGTCGCGGGGTTCAGCTTGCCATGCTCTTTGAAGAACTTGATCGTCTCGTCATAGACGGCTGCATAGGACTTGTCCGGGATCACGCAAACCGCGTCGTGTTCCTTACCGTCAGGGCCCCAACCCTTGCCGCCCGCGCGGATCAGCGCGGGCAACGAGGCGTCGATGATCACATCGGATGGCACATGCAGGTTGGTGATGCCACGGTCGCTATCGACCATATAGAGCGGCGGGCGCGCGGCCATGCAGGCATCGATCGCCGCCATGATCTGCGCGTCGCCCTTGACGCGTTCAAGCAGATCGCCAAGTCCCGAGTTGGGGTTCACGCCCAAGGCTGCCATCTTGTCGCCGAACGCGGCAAAGACGGGGGCGAGATAGGCGCGCACACCATGGCCAAAGATGATCGGGTCCGACACCTTCATCATTGTGGCTTTCAGATGCAGCGAGAAGAGCACGCCCTCGGCCTTGGTCCGGTCGATCTCGGCGGCAAGAAAATCCTGCAATGCCTTGGCATCCATGTAAGTCGCATCCACGACCGTTCCTGCCGGATAGCCGACGCCTTCCTTCAGCACATGCTGGGCGCCATCTGCGGTCCTGAGCACGATCTTCGCCGTTGCCGCCTTAGGCAGGGTCGATGATTTCTCGTTCGAACGGAAATCCCCCGCAGGCATGGAGGCGACGCGGGTCTTGCTGTCGGCCGACCAATCGCCCATGCGATGCGGATTGGCTTGTGCATAGGCTTTGACGGCCTTTGCCGCGCGGCGGTCGGAATTGCCTTCGCGCAGCACCGGGTTCACCGCCGAGCCCTTGATCGCATCGTATTTTGCGCGGGCGGCTTTCTCGGCGTCACTGGCCGGCGCTTCGGGGAAATCCGGCACTGCGTAGCCTTGGCCCTGCAACTCTTGGATCGCTGCGACAAGCTGGGGCACCGAGGCCGAGATATTGGGAAGCTTGACGACATTGGCCTCGGGGGTCTTGACCAGATCGCCAAGGATCGCGAGGTCATCCGAAATACGCTGATCTTCGCGCAGATACTCGGGGAAAGCCGCCAAAATCCGGCCAGCCAGCGAAATATCGCGCGTGCCGATGCTGACGCCGGCGGCAGCGGCAAAGCTACGGACAATCGGCAAAAGCGAGGCCGAGGCCAGCTCGGGCGCTTCGTCGACTGTGGTGATAATGATATCGGGTGTCGTCTGGTCGGTCATGGCAGTCCCCGTGGGCTCAAAAGTTTGGTATGCAATAGTACACAATAAGGGAGAGGTCCACAGCGATCATCGCCCTCAAGCGAGGCGAGATGCCGCGCACCGAAGCGGCCCAAGCAAGGCATGACCGAAGCAGTTTACCATGCAGCCAATCCAAATACGCGCCTTGCCTGACACAAAAACGCTGACCGGGGGCAATCTGTCGGCGGCGATGATTCCGTGAACAATCCGAAAACTTTGCCGCAACCCCAAGCGCGAAAGTGCGGCGCGCCGCATTTTTGATCAGCAGCGCCCAACTTGCCCAAAAAATTTGCAGCAAACCTTGGGGCGAGATCGCAAAGGAGATTTCGACCGGCCGGGGGCTTGCTGAACCGACGCCGAGATCGACAGCTTGAAGCCGCCGGTCCATGGCCGGCGCGAACACCGCCCGGCTGCGCCAATCGTGGAAGAAAGAAACAGCCGGGCAGTCACAACATGAACTGCTGCCCGATCCAGATGGCGCGAAACACTTGCAAATGCAAGGCTTCGCACCCGTGACGCGCAGCGCGACCTAGGGAAACTGCGTATTATGGCTTTCAAACCTCTCCTCGCATCAGCCACGGCATTGGCCTTGCTCTCGACCCCTGCCTTGGCCGATTGCCCCATCAAGGTGGGCGTTCTGCATTCGCTTTCGGGCAGCATGGCGATCTCGGAAACCACGCTGCGTGACGTAATGCTGATGCTCGTCGAACAGCAAAACGCCGCCGGTGGGCTTTTGGGCTGCCAAATCGAAGCCGTCGTTGTCGACCCGGCCTCGGATTGGCCACTGTTCGCCGAACGCGCGCGTGAACTTCTGACCGTCAGCGAGGTCGATGTGATCTTCGGCGCATGGACATCGGTCAGCCGCAAATCGGTTCTGCCGGTTCTGGAGGAACTCAACGGGCTGATGTTCTACCCGGTGCAGTACGAAGGGCAAGAAAGCTCGCGCAACGTGTTCTACACAGGTGCGGCTCCAAACCAACAGGCGATCCCTGCGGTCGATTACTTCCTTGAAGAACTGGGCGTGACCAGCTTCGCGCTTCTGGGCACCGATTATGTCTATCCGCGCACGACCAATGCGATCCTCGAGGCCTATCTGCTGTCCAAGGGCATCGCGCCCGAGAATATCTTCGTCAACTACACCCCCTTCGGCCATAGCGACTGGTCCACGATCGTGTCGGATGTGGTGGCGCTGGGTGCGGGTGGCGAACAGGTCGGCGTGATCTCGACCATCAATGGTGACGCCAATATCGGTTTCTACACCGAGCTTGCCGCCCAAGGCGTGAGCGCCGATGACATTCCCGTCGTCGCCTTCTCGGTCGGGGAGGAGGAACTCTCGGGCCTCGATACCTCGCGGCTGGTCGGTCACCTCGCGGCGTGGAATTACTTCATGTCGGCTGACACCCCGGAAAACGAAGCCTTCATCGAAGCCTGGCACGCTTTCATCGGTGACACCGCACGCCCCACCAACGACCCGATGGAGGCCCATTACATCGGCTTCAATATGTGGGTGAACGCGGTGACCGAAGCGGGCACCACCGATGTGGATGCGGTGCGCGCGGCGATGTGGGGCCAAGAATTCCCGAACCTGACCGGCGGCACCTCGGTGATGTTGCCCAATCATCACCTCGCCAAGCCCGTCTTGATCGGCGAAATCCGCGCCGACGGGCAGTTCGACATCATCAGCCAGACCACCGAAGTGCCGGGTGAAGCATGGACGCCCTTCTTGACCGAAAGCGCCACGCTGACCTCGGATTGGGCGACGCTGGGCTGCGGCATGTATGACACCGCGACGTCGACCTGCGTGCAGCTGACCTCGAACTACTGAGCGATCTGGGGATGCGCGGGCTTTGGCGTGCGCATCCCCCCGACCCTTCGCAAGGCTTTCTTCCATGTCGATTTTCGCGCGCCTTTTGCTCCTGTGTCTCGCCTTTGCGCTGGCGGCACCGCTGGCGGCACAAACCCCGTTGCAAGATGTGCTACAGGCAAACCGGGCCGATATCGCCAACCCCTCGCGCGGGACGGTCGGCCAAGTCATCGCAGCACTCATGGCCGCCGATGCGCCGGGCACCGATGAATTCTTGCGCCAATGGCAAGACCGCACCGTTATCGAAGAGCCGCAGACAGGCCTTTTCTACTACGCAACCGAGGTGGAGGGCCGCCAACTGGCCCTGATCGATGTGGACAGCCTGGTCGAGACCGCGCGCGTCGGCAGCCGCGATGTGAATGCGATCCGCCCCAACGCCGGTGTGCGCCGCGAGATCGGCGCCGCACTTGTGCGGTTCGAGCTTTCCGCCCCCGACCCTGCCCGCCGCTTGGCCGCGCTGGAGGCCATTGGGCGCAGCCCGGATGCTGAACAGATCGCGCTCCTCGAAGCGTCGATCCCCGATGAACCCGATACCGATATCCGCATCCGCAAAGAACGCCTGCTCGATCTGCTGAATGCGCGCTTTGCCACGGAGACCGCCACCCGGATCGCGGCGATCCAAGGGCTTTCCGGCGATGTCTCGACCGAAGCGCGGCGCGCGCTGAACCAGATCCTTGCGACCGAGCCGGGCCTTGCCCCTAGCCTGCCGCAAGATCGCAATATCGCGCGTGTCTTGATCCCCGGCCAAGACCTCAGCCGGGAGGAAGCCTATGACCGTCTGATGGCAGCGGGCCTTGCGCCTGCGCGCGCCGATCGCAACAGCATCCGTGACGGGCTCTTGGCCCATGTGGCCGATGGAATGGTCGGCGGCCTGCCGACCCACCGCATGTCGGACCCAGCAGCCCGGCTTGCAGCCTATGAGGCGCTTGTAGCCCAAGGGGTGCTTCCGCCATTGGTGACCGAGGCCGATATCGACCAAAGCCTTGCCGGATACGTTTTCTTCGATGCCTATCTTGAACCCGACGCGACACTGACCGACGCCGCACGCGCCGCAATTGAGCAGACCGACACGCGGCTGACGCTGTTCCAATGGCTGGCCATCTCGCTTGATGCGCTGTCCTTGGCCTCAATCTTCTTCCTCGCGGCGATCGGGCTTGCCATCACCTTCGGCGTGATGCGGGTGATCAACATGGCGCATGGCGAGTTCATCATGATGGGCGCCTATACGGGCTATGTCGTCCAGACCGTGATCCCCGATTACACCGTCAGCCTGATCGTGGCGCTGCCCTTGGCCTTCGCCGTGGCCTTTGCCGCCGGTGTCGCGATGGAGCGGCTTGTCATCCGGCACCTTTACACGCGCCCCTTGGAAACGCTTCTTGCCACCTTCGGCATTTCCATCGCGCTACAGCAGATGGCCAAGAACATCTTCGGCACCCAGGCCCGGCCGCTGACCGCGCCCGATTGGCTGGCGGGTGCGATCAGCCTGAATGATGTCGTCTCGATCAGCACGATCCGGGTGGCGATCTTTGTCTTGGCGCTGATCTTTCTGGTGGCGCTTTTGGTGATGCTCAAGCGCACAAGGCTGGGGCTGGAGGTGCGGGCCGTGACGCAAAACCCCGGCATGGCGGCCAGCATGGGCATCAACCCCGACCGCATCAACATGCTGACCTTCGGCCTTGGCTCGGGGATCGCGGGTGTCGCGGGTGTCGCCATCGGGCTTTACGCCCAGGTCACATCGGAAATGGGGGCCAATTACATCGTGCAAAGCTTCATGACCGTGGTCGTGGGTGGTGTCGGCAATGTCTGGGGAACGCTCGCGGGCGCAGGGCTGATCGGCTTCCTGCAAAAGGGGATCGAATGGTTCAACCCCTCCAACACGCTGGCGGCCCAGACCTACATGGTGCTGTTCATCATCTTGTTCATCCAGTTCCGGCCAAGGGGCATCATCGCCCTCAAGGGCCGCGCGGCGGGGGAATGACGCCATGACCCTGATCAACCGCCCCCCTGTCGCCGCCACGCCCCCGATCCTTGCGCAAGGGGCTGAGGCAACGCCGTCCCAGCGCGGGTTCCTGCGCGAGAACCCATCCATCCCGTGGTTTCTGGGGCTTTTGACGATCTTCACCTTGATCGTCAGCGTGCTGTCCGAAGGGTTGGGGATCGGCGCGCTTTCGACCTCGATGGTCAAGATCCTTGGCATGACGCTCTGCCTGTGCCTGATCGCCATCGCGATGGATGTGGTCTGGGGCTATTGCGGGATCTTGTCCTTGGGCCATTTCGCGTTCTTCGGGCTTGGCGGCTATGCCATCGGCATGTGGCTGATGTATGCGCGCACCGAAATCGTGATCCGTGACAGCCTTGCAGGTGCCGTGCTGCCGCCGACCGAGGCGGAACTGTCCGAGGCGGTCGCAGCCCAGATCTTCGGCGTGGTGGGCAGTTCGGAATTGCCGCTGATCTGGAGCTTTGCCCATTCGCTGCCCGCGCAATTGGCGCTGGTCGTATTGGTGCCGGGGCTACTCGCGCTCATCTTTGGCTGGCTCGCCTTCCGTAGCCGGGTGACGGGGGTTTACCTTTCGATCCTGACGCAGGCGATGACGCTCGCCTTGGCGCTGTATCTTTTCCAGAACGATACCGGCCTGCGCGGCAACAACGGGCTATCGGGGCTGCAGAACATCCCAGGCCTGCTCGATGTGCCGCAAGCGGTGCTGGCGGTGTGGTTCCTCTGGGCCTCCGCCTTGGCACTCGGCTTGGGATACTTGCTCTTTGCGTGGGTCGTGTCGGGCAAGTTCGGCTCGGTCATCCGCGCCATCCGCGACAACGAGGCGCGCGTGCGGTTCCTTGGCTACAATGTCGAGGGCTACAAGCTTTTCGTCTTTACGCTGACCGCCATCGTCTCAGCCATCGCGGGCGCGCTTTATTATCCGCAGGCGGGCATCATCAACCCCGCCGAGCTTGCCCCCATCGCCTCGATCTATCTGGCCGTTTGGGTCGCCATCGGCGGGCGTGGGCGGCTTTATGGTGCGGTGATCGGGGCGGCGACCGTCTCGCTCCTGTCAAGCTGGCTCACGGGTGGCGGCGCGCCCAATATCGAGATCGGGGCGTTTCGGCTGCTCTGGTCCGATTGGTGGTTGGTGTTTCTGGGTCTTGGGTTCGTGGCGGTCACGCTGTTCTTTCCCAAGGGCATCGGCGGGCTGTTCGACAAGCTGGTGAGGAAACAGCCATGATGACGCTTTTGGAAGTGCGCGATGTCTCGGTCAGCTTCGACGGGTTTCGCGCGATCAACAACCTTTCGCTCTCGATCGGAGAGCCGGAATTGCGCGCGGTGATCGGGCCAAATGGTGCAGGCAAGACCACCTTTATGGATATCGTCACCGGCAAGACCCGGCCCGATAGCGGGCAAGTGCTGTGGGGAGAGCGTCAGATCGACCTTTTGCGCCTGTCCGAAAGCCAGATCGCGCGCGCAGGCATCGGGCGCAAGTTCCAAAAACCCACCGTGTTCGAGGATCAAAGCGTGCGCGCGAACCTGTCGATGGCGGTGCGCAACAAGCGCGGCCCCTTCGCCGTGCTGATCTGGCGCGCGACCGCGCAGGATCATCAGCGCATCGCGGAGTTGGCCGAAGAGATCGGCCTGACCGACCGCCTTGACGACCGGGCGGGCGATCTGAGCCACGGGCAAAAGCAATGGCTCGAGATCGGGATGCTTCTTGCACAAGATCCTCGGCTTTTGCTTGTCGATGAACCCGCCGCCGGGATGACGCCATCAGAGCGCGAACACACCACCGACCTGCTCAAGCGCGCGGCCAAGACGCGGGCGGTGATGGTGATCGAACATGACATGGAATTCATCCGCCGCCTCGATTGCCGGGTGACCGTGCTGCACGAAGGGTCGGTTCTGGCCGAAGGCTCGCTTGATCATGTCACCAAGAACCAGCAGGTGATCGATGTTTATCTGGGGCGCTAGACCATGCTCGATGTGACCGACCTGACGCTGCATTACAGCGGCTCGCAAATCCTGCATGGCGTGTCGGTCACGGCCAGCCCCGGATCTGTGACGGCGGTGATGGGCACGAATGGCGTGGGCAAGACCAGCCTTTTGCGCGCCATCGCGGGCCGCCACCCGCATTCGGGCGGCACCATCACGCTTGATGGCAAACCCTTGGGTCAAGCCACGGCGGTGCAGGCCGCGCGCGTGGGCATCGCCTATGTGCCGCAAGGGCGCGAGATCTTTCCGCTTCTGACCGTGACCGAGAATTTGCAGACGGGCTTTGCCTGTCTTCCCGCGGGCGACCGCCGCATCCCCGACCGGATCTATGATCTGTTCCCCGTCCTCAAGCAGATGGAGAACCGGCGCGGCGGCGATCTGTCGGGGGGCCAGCAACAACAACTTGCCATCGCGCGTGCCCTGATCGCAAAGCCGCGCGTGCTGCTGCTCGATGAACCAACGGAAGGCATCCAGCCTAACATCATCAAGCAGATCGGCAAGGTGATCGAACTTCTCCGCGACGAGGGTGAGATCGCCATCGTGCTGGTCGAGCAGTATTTCGATTTCGCCTATGGGCTGGCCGACCGCTTTTGCGTGCTGAACCGGGGGCGCGTGGTGCTGTCGGCAAAGGCGGCCGATGTGACGCGGCAAGATATCTTTGCACAAGTCGCGATCTGAACGCGCCGTTTGACCAAGGTTAATGCCGCCCGGCGCGCGCGCAGCCACCCTTGTTGCAGCTTGCAGCAAGGATCAAAATGCCCCGGCCCCGCCGCACCGCGCAAAATTCGCACCCCCCGCCCCAAAGCGTGGGGCATCCCGGCCTTGATGCGCAACCGCCCGAAATCACGCGCCATGCAGATGTCGATATCGCCGACCGCTACAGCACCAAAAGCCTCGACCGGGCGGTGCATGCGCATCTGGCACGCTTCACGCTGGGCATCTCACCCTTTGGGTTGAGCGCGACCTATTTCAACTGGTGGGCCCATCTGTCAGGGGCACCCGGAAAGCAGCTGCAATTGGTCGAAAAGGCCGCGCGCAAGGCGATGCGGCTTGCCGTGCATATGGGCGAGGTGCTGCGCGATCCCGATACGCCGCCTTGCATCGCGCCACTGCCCCATGACCACCGTTTCGACCACGCAAGCTGGCGTGCTTGGCCCTACGCGCTGATGTCGCAGTCGTTTCTGCTGACCCAGCAATGGTGGTACAACGCGGCGCGCGATATCGACGGGCTGAGCGCGCGCGAAGAACAGGTGGTTTCCTTCGTCAGCCGCCAGATCCTCGACATGATCTCGCCCGCGAATTTCATCCTGACCAACCCGGAAGTCGCCGCTGCCACCTGGCGCGAGGGCGGTGCCAATCTGGCGCGCGGCTTTCAGCATTTCCTCGAGGATTGGGAGCGCGCGATCTCAGGCAAAGGCCCGGTCGGCACCGAGGGTTTCCAGCCCGGCCGCGGTGTCGCCATAACGCCCGGACAAGTGGTGTTGCGCAACCATCTGTTCGAGTTGATCGCATATGCGCCCAGCACCAAAACCGTACGACCCGAGCCGATCTTGATCGTGCCTGCGTGGATCATGAAATACTACATCCTCGACCTCAGCCCCGAGAATTCGCTGGTGCGCTATCTGGTCGATCAAGGCTTTCGCGTTTTCATGATGTCATGGCGCAACCCAACAGCGCAGGATCGCGATCTGGGCCTTGATGATTATGCCGCGGCCCTTGATGCGGCGATGGCGGCTGTGCAAACCATCGCGCCCGGTCGGAAACTGCATGCCACGGGCTATTGTCTTGGCGGCACATTGCTGGTGGCCAAGGCCGCGCAAATGGCGCGCGATGGTGAAGATAGGCTGGCAAGCCTGAGCTTGCTGGCCACCCAAACCGATTACGAAGAGCCCGGCGAGCTACAGCTTTTCATCAGCGAAAGCGAGATCGCCTTTCTGGAAAACATGATGTGGGATCAAGGCTATCTCGACACCAAGCAGATGGCCGGTGCCTTTCAACTCCTGCGCTCGGCCGATCTGATCTGGTCGCGCTATGTGCATGAATATCTGATGGGACGCAGGCAAGAGATGTTCGACCTGATGGCATGGAATGCCGATGCAACGCGCATGCCCTATCGGATGCATAGCGAATATCTGCGCCGGATCTTTCTTGAAAATGAGTTGGCCGAAGGCAAATTCAGCTTGGGCGGCCGCCCAGTCAGCATCGCCGATATCGCGGTGCCGATCTTTTGCGTGGCGACCACGACCGACCATGTCGCGCCTTGGAGCTCGGTCTACAAGCTGCATCTTTTGGCCGAAACCGCGATCAGCTTTGTCCTGACGACAGGCGGGCATAACGCGGGCATTATCAGCCGCCCCGGCGATCCTGGCCGCAGCTTTCGCATCGCGAGCACGGCCAAGGGCGCGCCCTATCAATCGCCCGATGCATGGCTGGCACATGCACAAACGCGCGATGGGTCATGGTGGCCGGCATGGGCGCGGTGGCTCAGTGCGGCCTCTGGCAAGCCGGTGACACCACCCGTGCTTGGCACTTCGCAAGGCGACCTTCGTGCCATCGCGCCCGCGCCGGGCAGCTATGTTTTCCAGCGCTAATTCTTCACCCCGGAGGCGGGATGATCGCGGCCTTCAACTCTGCCGGATCGATCTGCGCCGTGGCGGCGAGTGCTGCCAGATCATGGATAATCACCTCAAGCTGGCCGCGATAATCCAGCACACCGGCCCGCGCCATGGCGCGAATGGTGCGATTGACATGGACCGAGGACAACCCGACATATTCCCCCAAGACCTGTTGCGTCATCGGCAAGTGAAAGGCGCGATCTGCGACAAGGCCGAAAGGGTCGACGCGCAGGCAAAGCTCGCAGATCGCATAGGCAATCCGGGTCTGGGCGCTGCTTTTGCCCAAGCGCAGCATCCGCTCGGCCATCCGCGCATATCCGGCGGCGCTTTGACGGGTAAACAGAGCCCAAGCCGCGTGATGCGTCGCCAAATAGCGATGCCACGCATCGCGCGGGATCACCGCCAGCCGCACATCGCCCAAGGCCGCGACATCCGCCGCCGCAAGCGCCGTGCTTGCCGTGGCGGGGTCGAAAACTTCGCCGGGCAGCACGAAATCGACGATCTGGCGGGCGCCATCGGGATCGACCTTGGCCGCGACCAACCACCCCGCGAAGGGCAAAAAGACATGGTGCGCCCTGTCACCGGCAAGCTGGAGCAGGCTGCGCGCGCGCATCTCGCGCAGTGAGAGACGGATCAGCCCGGCAAAGGCGGCATTGGCATGCGCACAGCCCATGTTCCAATGGGCGGCAACCGGATGGCCCTTTTTGGCCCAAGGCGCATGTTCCATCGCGCGATCCCTCCCCATGCAATTTTTCGTGACATTACCGCCTTGAGAAAAGGCCAACGCGCGCAGTGCTGCATTGACGACGCGCAAGCGCACAAGCCCGCCCCGCGCCCCGGCAAAGGGCCGGTTTTCGCGCATGTGCCGCGACCGATAACCTAGGGAAAGTCTGAAAA
>Ga0209137_1000068_pt1 | contig 113915 bp, 101 predicted proteins | sample SaaInl5LU_22_DNA_FD_184642 | JGI IMG/M metagenome (GOLD analysis project Ga0209137, IMG submission 184642) | Marine microbial communities from expanding oxygen minimum zones in the Saanich Inlet - ESP_105LU_22_DNA (SPAdes) (version 2) | ecosystem: Environmental > Aquatic > Marine > Intertidal...
TTCTTGAGTTGTGAGGGGGAGAGTTCATCGTCGAAGATGGCGAGATCAATGCGCTCATCTTCGATGTATGCTTTGATTTCCTCCATCTTTCCGCTCCCTAAAAAGGTGCTCGAATCCGGACGATCCAATTTTTGGGTAAATACCGCCAAAGTTTCTGCCCCCGCCGTAAAGGCTAGGAAACGTAGCTCTTCTAAATATTCTTCGCTTTTAGCCTCCGGCTGCTCTCGGGTGATGGCACCAATTAAAATGCATCGCTCGGCTTGGCTCGGACGAGCGGAATCTCTTTCTAGCATCGGAACTGCTTAGAAGAGACGCTCCCAAGGAATGCGCGAAAGGATGAGGAGCAAGCCAAGGCCAAAGAAAACGAGTACGGCTTTGTCCTCCGAGGCGCTCGAAGTGGCTTTTTTGAATTTACTATTGCCAATCGTAATCAAAACAATACCGGCAATGTTGGCGGAAATATGCTCCACCGCAAACCAACGGAGATCCGCATTTTTCATGACCTCGGCCGTGTTGCTGGTCAACTGCTCAAACCAAGGGCCCACAAAGTAGAGACCAAGGCCAATTAGGAGTTGCGTGTGCCCGGCAATGAGGCTTAATTTGGACATAAATGTCATCCAAGTACCGTGCTGGTCTTTTCCAGAAAGACGGCGGTATAGAGCAAGTAGCACAAGGCCTAAGGTGCCTAACAAAAAGAGGTAAGCAACGAGTCTGTGGGTGTGAAGTAATCCTGTATACACGATTAAAATGCGTTTAGTCCGAATCCAAAGGTAGTTCAATAAAAAATCGTCCCCACCTTTGTGATTGATAAAGCAGTATCCCATGGCGAAGAAAAATGCCCCCATACGCAAGCGCGACATCTTAGAGTACCACGAAGGAACCCGTCCTGGAAAGGTGGAGGTCATACCGACCAAACCATCGAATTCACAGCGCGATCTGAGTATTGCGTATTCACCCGGAGTGGCAGAGCCCTGCTTGGAAATTGCAGCAAACCCATCCGATGCCTACCGGTACACGGCGAAGGGAAATTTGGTGGCGGTGATTACCAATGGTACGGCCGTTTTAGGCCTTGGAGATATTGGTCCTTTGGCTTCGAAGCCGGTCATGGAGGGCAAGGGTGTACTCTTCAAAATCTTTGCTGACATCGATGTTTTTGACCTAGAATTGGATACGAAGGATCCCGAAAAGTTCATCGAAACGGTCAAAATTCTTGCGCCAACTTTTGGAGGAATTAACCTCGAAGATATTAGTGCGCCTGAGTGCTTTGAAATTGAGCAACGTCTACGTGAAGAGCTGGATATCCCCATCATGCATGATGATCAGCATGGAACGGCCATTATCACCGGTGCAGCGTTGTTAAATGCCCTGGAAATTGTCGGAAAGGACATTTCAAAAGTGAACGTAGTATTCAATGGTGCGGGAGCGAGCGCTATTTCCTGTGCTACACTGTACTTGGCCTTAGGGGTTCTGCCAGAAAATCTCTTGATGTGCGACTCAAAAGGGGTCATTCATTCAGAACGAACGGGTTTAACCCATGAAAAATTGGGCTTTGCTCGACAGACCCCTTTGCGTGAGTTATCGGAGGCGATCGCTGGAGCAGATGTCTTTGTGGGTCTTTCTAAAGGGAACATTTTGACTCCAGAAATGATCTTGACGATGGCCAAAGACCCTGTGGTTTTTGCCCTAGCAAATCCAGACCCGGAAATCCAATACGAACTGGCCAAATCTACCCGGGAGGACTTGATTATGGCAACGGGTCGGAGCGATAATCCGAATCAGGTGAATAACGTACTTGGATTCCCTTACATCTTCCGCGGTGCGCTGGATGTCCACGCGACCCAGATCAATGAGGCAATGAAGTTGGCTGCCGTTCGCGCCATTGCGGAATTGGCCAAAGAGCCCGTTCCAGAAATTGTCAACCTCGCTTACGGCAGCAGAAACCTGACTTTTGGGGCGGATTACATCATTCCTAAGCCCTTTGATCCGCGCTTGATCTACACGGTATCCTCAGCAGTCGCCAAGGCGGCCATGGAATCGGGCGTCGCAAAGACCTCGATTGCCAATTGGGATGCCTACGAAGAAGAGCTCCGCAGCCGTCTTGGTCGGGATGACAAATTCATCCGATTGGTCATGGAAAAAGCCAAGACCAACCCAAAGCGTGTGGTTTTCAATGAAGCAGACAATTACAAAGTGCTTAAAGCCGCCCAAATCGTGTTGGAAGAGGGGATTGCAGAACCAATTCTCTTGGGAGATGCGACACGCATTCAAGCCCTAAATGAAGAATATTCCTTGGGACTAGAGGACGTGCAAGTCATCGACGTAAAATCCTTCCATGTGCCACGCATTGCGGAATATGCCGATGTGTATTACAAATGGCGTCAGCGCAAAGGGGTTGGAGTGGATGAAGCTCGCCGAAATATGCGCAACCGTGATTACTATGGCCCTATGATGGTCCGCATGGGCGATGCCGACGCGTATCTCACGGGTTCTATGGTCAAATACCCTCGTGCGGTCAAGCCCGTCCTCGAAATTCTTGGCCCCAAGGATCACTCCAGAACGGTAGCCGGAGTCTATGTGATGCTCACAAAGCGCGGGCCGCGCTTCTTTGCGGATACCACGATGAATCAGGATCCCTCGGCGGAGCGTGTGGCACAAATTGCCTGTGAAGCCGCCGCCATGGTCCGACGTATGAACCTTGAGCCGCGGGTTGCTCTGCTGAGTTATTCCAACTTTGGATCATCTGCGGAAGGCAAGACGCCGCGCAAAATGCGTGAAGCGCTTAAGCTCATTCGCGAGCGCGAGCCGGGCCTCATTGCGGATGGGGAAATGCAGGCCAATTTTGCCGTGGACAATAGCTTGTTGAATGAGCAATTCCCCTTTAGTGATCTGGTTGGAAAAGAGCCCAACATCTTTGTTTTCCCTGGATTGAGCTCTGCCAATATTTCCTATAAACTCCTCCAATCCATGGGTAGCATGGAAGCGGTGGGGCCCTTGCTCATCGGATTAAGCTATCCTGCCCACGTGCTCCAACTAGGATCCAGCGTTCGTGAGATAGTCAATGCGGCGGCTATGGCTGTGATCGATGCACAGTCGCGGGAGGTAGTTGACTAAATCCAATCGCTGCGACCAAGGCGATTCCGACACATAGCCACCAAAGCGCTGGGAATCCCTCGCTGGCAATCATTTTCGTGCCAATAATCGGGGCGAGGATGTGACCCAGGGCATAGGTAGCAGCATACATGCCTAGATAGCGGCCACGGGAGGCGTCTCCCGCGCGCAAGGTGATCCATGAGATCATAAACGGCATAGCCAAGATCTCGGCAATGCTCAAAATCCCCATGGAGAGAAATAGATTTGGCAGGCCATCCAAAAGATTAAGACTGGCAAAAGAGAGGGCTAATATCACACAGCCCAAGGCAATGGCGAAGCGGGGTTTGATGCGGTTTTGGGCCCAGTTCACGAAGACCATTTCACATCCCACCACAAGGACGCCATTCGCGCCTAGTAAGAGGCCAATCATTTCTTCTGACAAATAGTATTCGTTCCGATAGTACAGAGGGAGAGAGGCGACTAACTGGAAAAAAACAATGGCAAAGAGTAACACGAGGGCCGAAAAGGCTAAGGCGCTCCGATCTCGAAACGGAGAATTCCCCTTGGGTTTTGCTTCTCGCGCCTGACGGGGTTGTCGCTTGCGGAAATAGGCTGTAAACAGAATACCTGCACCAAAACAGGTTAAAGCATCCGCCCAAAAGAGACCTTGATAATTCAATGCAGCGATTAAACCTGCCGCAGCTGGGCCTAAAGAAAAGCCCAAATTGATGGCCATCCGATTCAAGCTGAAGGCCTTGGTGACATTCTCAGGTTTGGCATATTCAAATACGGCTGCGGAATTAGCCGGGCGGACCATATCGGCAACGGCCGTCAACAAGAACACGCCTAAGCAAAGTAGCCAGAAGGATGAGATGAATGAGAGCCCCAGGAATAGGATGCTCCCCCCGAACAAGGCAAAACTCTGAACGCGATAACTTCCAATGCGGTCCGTCCAATACCCTCCGTTGAAGGCGCCGAGCATGGACCCTGCGCCAAAGCAAGCCATCACATAGCCCGTATCTTCCAAGGTGAATCCGAGCCCTTCAGTCAAATACAAACTAAGGAAGGGGAGGACCATGGTGCCAGCCCGATTAATCAACATGACCGTGGCCAAAATCCAGGCCTCGGGAGAAAGTCCACTAAAGGCTGCTTTGTACCCGCGCAAGGCGGCATGAATGGGGTTCTGGATGGGCATGTGTTCGCAAAGGTATCTACGAAAAGCCATGGAGCTTTCCCTATCTTCACGCCTATGAAGCGCTTTCTCTCTATTCTGCTGCTAGGCCTTGGCTTTACTGCTTTTGGGCAGAATGATCCGGAGTTTTTGCAAGGTTTTGGGTACGATTATTCTATTGGCGTCCCTCGAAATGCCTCTGGTCAATTGTTCATCGGCAATGGGATTGGCTATGTGCCCCGCTATGTCAAGCCCTTCAGTGAAAACATGAGTTACGGCCTATCCTTGCCCGTCGGAGCCACCTTTGTACAATCCATAGTTTCTGGTACGGGGGCTTTAGGAGTGAACTACGCATTGTGCGCAGAAATTCATGCAGGGATGGGGTCGACGCGAAGGAGCACGAAGCTTCTTGGTGCATTCTTTGGACTGGGAGTGGGAAGCTATGACCTCTATTACTTTGATGTCAATGGAACCTTCAGAGATAGCCATTATGGACCCTATGTTCAGGCAGGATTCCGGCTTCCTTATTATGGCCAAGATTTAACGGTCGTAATTTCAAATTGGCGGGGCATGAATCCGTCCAATGGAAAAACGCAAGTATTTTCCCTTAAGTTGATTTACGAGTTCTTCTAGCTATTCAATAGCTTTTTAACCGCTTCAGCCACTGCTTTGCCTTCCGCTTTTCCTGCCATGGCTTTGCTACAGATTCCCATGGCTTTTCCAAAATCACCCGGGCCACTGGCACCTACTTGGGCGATCAATGGACGCAATGCGTCCTCTAGCGCCTGACCCTCGAGCATTTCTGGGAGATAGCTTGCGATGACGGCGAGCTGCTCTTCCTCTACACCCGCCAAATCTCCACGATTCTGCTGGTGGTATATGTCAGCTGACTCCTGCCGCTGCTTTTTGAGGCGCTGCAATACCGCAACCACTTGGGCATCGGTCAAACTTCCGTGATTGCCTGCATTGGACTTTTCCATGGTCAATGCGGTTCGGATGGAACGAATAGCTTCCAAACGAATGGTGGCTTTCGCGCGCATGGCCTCTTTGAGGTCATGGCTGAGTTGCTGGTCTAAAGCGTCAATCGACATTGTCGTGGAGGAATGAATTGTGAGATCGGAACTCGATGTCTTTCTTTTCACCACTGATTCCTGTTTGGCCCAAATTGGACTCTTTGGAATAGGCTTTGGGCGCGACATCAATGCCTTTGCGTTCATAGCTGGGGCTGTCCCATTCTTGTTCGGTGACCATCGCTTGGACCGTATTCTGGAAACTGTGGTTGTAATTCTGCAAGTAGGCACGACGCTCCGCGGAAAGGCGTTGCAGCTGTTCGCGGCTGATCGGATCATTCTCTGGATCCAACTGCACGGGCCCGCGCGGAGTGGCGGGGACCACTTTCAGCTCAAATCCAGTGTCATCGGGTTGGCTTGCAGTCGAAGTCGCTGGGCTAGCCTCTTGGAAGGGCCTCGCATTAGGAAGGGCCTCTTCAGGGTCTAAGGCCTGCACCGGACTTGCACTTGTTTTAAGGATGACTTCCTCTTGGATGTCTTCTTGAGCGGATGGTTCAGCTGGTGCTGAAGTCATCTCAGGGGCTACTTCAGGCGCATGCTCCGGTGTAGTGGGTTGGTCGCTCGCAAGCAAGGACGCTTCTAAAGCGCGTAAATCTTCGAGATTGAAGCTGGAGACTTCGCGTCGTTGTGGGTGTTCGACTTCATTGATCACCGCAGGTTCGTCCTCTTTCTGGGCTACTTCCTCGTCGGATACAAGAGCACTGATGGGTTGATCTTCTACCTCGAATTTAGGGAGTTCGCTGACTTCCAGTTCAGGAGCATCGTGGAGCTCAGGACCCAATGGAGCATCTGCTTCCATGGTCAAGTGGTCGTCGGTCTCATCAGAAGGCAAGTCGAGCATAGGAAGGACCTCTGGGATAATTTCATCTTCCGGGGCATCCAGGCTGAATGCATCGAATTTATCCTCAAGTTCTAAGACAAAACCCGCATCTTCGTCCTCATCCAGGGCAAAAACCGTGGGCTCACCTTCCTCTTCCATAGCGGCGCCCGAAAGGGGTTTTTCAAAATCCCATTCGACGTCGTGACTCAAATCAAATGCGGGAGCTTCATATGCAGCCTCTTCGATTTCGTCCGCTTCGATTTCGTTCGCTGGAACTTCATCCATTTGGAATTCTTCCGCTACCAAAGTGGGCTCTTCAATTAAGGGCTCTTCAATTAAGGGCTCTTGAAAGGGCTCTTGCATCGAAACGCTTGCCCATGGCTCTTCAGCAACCTCAGCAGCAGGACTCTCTTCCAAAGACCAAACATCTACCGCATCCTCATGGGCCTCGGTGGGGATTTCCAGCGCTGCCTCGGGGGTGGATTCGTTTGCATCTTCCACGATGGTTTCGGCTTGTGCCTCGGGTGTTTCCTCCGCATCGAGCTGGTGAACCACAGGACTTCCAGACTCTTCCCGGTCGGCCATGGATTCTAGGGGTTGCTCCGCGGCAAGCGGAACGAATCCTCCGGGACGGGTCACCGATTTGGGATCGTCGGGGAGCGGTTGATTCTCGATGGCGTCAAACAGATCGATTTGGGCATTCGGTGCGGCAGGGCTCACCTTGGCTACCGGTGCCTTGGGTACCTCATTCAACGGTTTGTCCTCGTCTAAGTCGTAAACGATGGTTTCAGGCACCGCGGGAGCAATCGCACCCACTGGATTGCTGGCGCTAAACCCGGTCGCAATGACTGTGACTTGCACGGCGTCATCAAGATGTTCATCTTCCCCGATGCCCATGATGATGTCGACTTGACGGCCTGCTTGATCCTGGATGTAATCATTGATTTCTCCAATCTCGTCGAAGGTTATTTCATGTTCACCACTGCCAGATACGATCAGTAAGAGTACATGACGCGCCCCATGAATGTGGTTGTCGTTCAACAAGGGGGAGTCCAAAGCATCTTGAACCGCCGCCATGGCCCGCGCTGGTCCACTCGCCTTCGCAGAGCCCATGATGGCCGTCCCCGAATTGTGAAGAACCGTGCGCGCATCGCGCAAGTCAATGTTGACGTTGTAGTGGTGGGTAATGACTTCGGCAATGCCTTTTGCCGCGGTGGCTAAGACTTCATCGGCTTTGTTGAATCCCGCTTTAAATCCAAGATTGCCGTAGACTTCGCGGAGTTTGTTGTTGTTGATGACGATCAAGGAGTCTACATTCTCCTTGAGTTTCTCTACGCCGGCTTCAGCTTGTCGTTGACGGAGCCCTCCTTCAAAAGCGAACGGCGCCGTCACGATTCCTACGGTTAAAATGCCCATTTCCCGGGCAGCTTTGGCGATAATGGGGGCTGCACCCGTTCCGGTACCACCGCCCATCCCTGCGGTGATGAAAACCATCTTGGTTTGGCTTTGAAGCGCCGCTTGAATCACTTCATAACTCTCCAAAGCAGCTTTTTCGCCGACCTCGGGGTTCGCACCTGCGCCGAGGCCCTCCGTGAGGTCAGCGCCCAATTGGATTTTGGTCTCCACAGGGCTGTGGGCCAAGGCTTGCGCATCCGTATTGCAGACGATAAAGTCTACCCCCCGGATACCTTGGAGTTTCATGTAGTTAACGGCATTCGAACCACCGCCACCCACTCCGATCACCTTGATAACGGAAGAGCGATGTTTGGGTAGGTCGAAATCTAAAATATCAGACATAGTATAGGGAAAGGATCATTCGTCAATCATGTCAATAAACTTGTCGGCCCATCGTTTAAACCAATTTCCTTGGTTTGGGCTCTGAGCAACGGGTGCGGAACTAGACTTCTCAGCCTCTACAGATTCCAGCTCCTGCGTTTCGTCTTGGGGTTGCTCGCCGTCCAAAAGGGAATCAAATGAAGCCTCGTGGTGTGCCTCCTCTTGGGCTTGTTCCTCCAAAGTGGTGCTTTCTCCTGCCAGCAATTCCGTCACGACCGGAGCCGCATCTTCCATGGCCTCTACAAAGTCCACTTCCTTTCGGCTGTTCAAACCTTGCATAAGCAATCCTACAGCAGTGGCGTAGATGGGGGAGTTGAGCGGGTTGCTGGCGTCGAGTGAGGCCAGATGCTCATTGGGATACCCAACACGGGTGTCCAATCCAGTCAAATACTCGACTAATTGCTTGATATGTTTGAGTTGACTACCACCCCCCGTAATGACAACCCCTGCGATGAGCTTTTTAGAAGGTTGATCATAGCCGTAGTTCTTGATTTCCGTGAACACGGCATGGATAATTTCGGAGCAGCGCGCGTGGATGATGCGGCTCAGGTTTTTGAGGCTAATTTCCTTGGGGTCACGACCACGCAAACCAGGGATAGCTACAATTTCATTCTCTTTGTTTTCGCCGGGCCAGGCACTTCCAAAGCGAACTTTTAGGGTCTCGGCTTGCTTTTCGATAATGGCGCATCCTTCTTTGATGTCGCTGGTGATGATATTTCCTCCATGAGGAATTACCGCCGTGTGGCGAATGATGCCGTCCTTGAAAATAGCCACATCCGTTGTCCCGCCACCGATATCCACGAGCACTACCCCAGCTTCCTTTTCTTCCTGACTAAGCACGGCATCCGCGCTAGCAAGTGGTTCGAGATTCACCGTATGAAGGTCCAGATCGGCACTCTTCACGCAGCGTGCGATATTCTTGATACTCGTCAACTGCCCAACGACAATATGGAATGAAGCCTCCAGTCTGCCGCCGTACATGCCACGGGGTTCTTTGATGTCCCCTTGGCCATCGACTTTGTACTCTTGAGGTAGGACATGGATAATTTCCTCCCCTGGCATCATGGCTAGCTTGTGTACGTTTTCAGTCAATCGGTCCAAATCCGCATCCTCAATCACTTCCTCCGCATCCTCTCGGGTGATGTAGTCACTATGCTGAAGGCTGCGTATATGCTGTCCGGCAATGCCAACTGCGACGGATTTGATGTTCAGCCCGGAACTTTGTTGAGCCAGCTCCACAGCCTTTTCGATGGATTCGATGGTCTGGGTGATATTGACCACCACGCCGCGCTGAACGCCTAGGCTTGGGGCAGTACCATGTCCGATAATCTCAATCTTGCCAAATTCATTGTGGCGTCCAATTAAAGCCACGATTTTGGTGGTTCCAATGTCTAAGCCGACGGCAATGCGATGGGTCTTCATAGGTCAATCGATAAATTCATAAACAACTTGGCCGGCAAAACGCACGTCCATCCATGCGAGGCTATCCAAGGAATTCGCTTGGAGCAATTGGGCATAGAGGGCGTGGGCCTTGTGGGCTTTTTCATCAAAACGTTGGGCATGCCCCCATCGAATAGAGTGGCCATGCCAATCAGGATAGGCAGTAAAGCGCCCTTGGGCATCGCGATCAAGCGCTGCCCACCCCCCTGGAAAAGCAGGATGCGCTGAAGCCCGGGCTAATAAATCCAAAGCTTTTACCCGGTGCGTTGAGTCTGAGAGGCCAGTGAGCAGAGGTAAACGGGACGTAGCATGCGCAGACAGCGGGAAAGTCCCTCCATCTTCATCGACATACATCATCTCTAAACCGTTGGTCATGCGTGCTTTAGCTTCTTTTTGGACAATCTCCACATGGAGTACTCCTTCCCACGTTGAAAATACCTCCGCGCCCAGCACTAGTGGGTGTTTGCGCAAGTTTTCTTCTAACAATGGGATGTTCATTTCTGCGCGAGACACAGAATCCCACGGAGCGCCAGCTTGTTGCAATATTTCTTTCAAATCCTCTTCAATCAAAAAGGCTTGATTTTCAGGGCATTGAATGTGAATTTCATACGAGATCAGCGGACGTGATTCGCGTAGGCTTTGACTGCTTATGAGGGCAAAACTGCCTCCAATGAGCACAAGAGCCCATGTCAAGAGGATGGCAATACGTTTGATCCAAGTCATACTTGCGCAGTTTTGAGCTGTTCAACAACCCGTCCTACGAGACGGTCAATATCCCCTGCGCCCACGGTGAGCTTGACTTCACACGCTTGATGCACGAGCCATTGGACGCCCTCCTCCGGACTCAAAACCTCCGAATGTGGGATGCGTTGGGCAAGGGCTTCTGAGTCGATACCTGGAATAGCTTCTTCGCGAGCCGGGTAAATGGGAAGCAAGGCTACTTTGTCCGCCGCGCCAAGCGCATGAGCAAAGCCCTCCATGAAATCCCTTGTTCGACTGAACAAATGAGGCTGGAAAAGGAGTGCCACCCGCTTTCCGGGATACAAACTGTGGACCGCATCGAGTAAGCGAGTAATCTCGGTGGGGTGATGGGCATAATCATCGACATAGGCCCCTTCCGCCGTACTCCATCGGACATCGAATCGACGTCGAACGCCTTGGAAAGTCGAAATTCCTCGCGCAATTTCCTCGATATTCAGACCCGCCTGATGAGCCAAACAGGCAGCGGCTACGGCGTTTTCGATATTGTGTAAACCGGGGAGGCCCGCATGCACATCCTCCATAGATTCTGCGCCTAAGACCAAGCGAAAATGCTGTCGCCCATGCTCCACGCGGATATTTTCTGCGCGGTAGGGTTCACCGTTCAAGCCATAAAGTGCGCCATCAATTCCTTGCGTAGAGGCGCTGCGGTAGACTTTTTGGCATTGGTTCGCAAACTGCCCAAAGGCGTCATGCACATGGGTTGCATCTCCATAAATATCCAAGTGGTCCGCATCCGTCGAGGTGATCGCCGCGGCGGTAGGGCGCAAATGAAGAAACGAACGATCAAATTCATCTGCCTCAACCACCGTGATGTCCGCGGGACCCGCGAGAAAATTGCTGTTCAAATTGCTCGCTATGCCTCCTAAAAAGGCTTGAACAGGGCGCCCCGATTGATAGATAATCCACGCGAGCATGCAGGAAGTGGTCGTTTTACCGTGGGTTCCAGCCACTGCCAAACACGTGCCCGCATTCGCCAATTGTCCCAAGAACTCCGCCCGTTTCATGATGCGTTGACCTCGCGCTTTAGCCGCCATGAGTTGAGGATGGGAGGCTGGAATCGCTGGGGTGTAGATCACCCATGTCGTCATGTCCGTCTGCCCATCTTCCGCTCGATCTGAAAAACGCACTTCGGCACCTTCCTGAATTAACGCCTCGGTCAAGGGCGTAGGAGTTTTGTCATATCCCGTCACCTGCATGCCTTGCGCCAAAGCCCAACGGGCCAAAGCAGACATACCAATCCCTCCGATGCCCAAGAAGTCGATTGAACGGGGCATTACGCGTTCCATGACCAATGCATTTCAAGTTGATCGACGATTTCTTGCGCCGCACGTGGCTGGGCTAACGCCCGGGCTCCCGCCCGGAGGCCCTCCAATTTTTCGGCATCCCCCAAATAGTCCAGAACCAAACGGCCAACTTGGTCGGCCTGAGTTTCGGGGAGGTGGAGGGCCGCGCCGCGGTCATGCAGACTCAAAGCGTTGTGTGTTTGATGATCTTCGGCCACGTTTGGAGAGGGGATTAGGATGGCCGCGGCGCTTGCGCAGCAGAGCTCTGATAGGGTTCCGGCGCCGGCGCGAGAAACCACCAAATCTGCAGCGCGGTAGGCCATGACCATATCATCCATAAAGGCGGCGATCTGGCGGTCGGTGCTGCTCCCGAGACGCTCGTTCAAATCGGTGAAATAGAACTTACCGCATTGCCATAGAAGTTGATGGCCTGCATCGAGCCATGAGGTTTGCGCATGCTCCACGGCCTGATTGATAGCACGTGCCCCTTGACTTCCGCCCAGGATGAGAATGAGCTTTCTATTCGGGTCAAAGCCGAGCGCAGTCTTTGCCGAAGCCCGATCGGCGGCACTTGGCATGCCTTCGGCCATGGCCGCTATGTCTGGACGTACGGGATTGCCCGTTTGGATCGTTTGCGCTGGGGGGAAAACGGATTCCATGTTGGGGTACGCGGTGCAAATCGCTTTGGCCTGACGGCTCACCAGGCGGTTGGTCCATCCAGCAAAGCCATTTTGCTCCTGAATGAGGGTAGGTATTCCTAAACGCTGGGCCATGAATAGGGTAGGTCCGCTAACATACCCACCGGTGCCTATGACCGCATGGGGCTTGGTGCGTTGAAGCAATTGGCGAACGAGGCTCAGGCTGCGAAGTATTTTCAAGGGTAGTCCGAGATTCTTGTGCAGGGCCTTGCGCTGAAATCCCGCAATGGGAATGCCCGTGATGGGATAACCGGCGGCGGGAATGCGTTCCATCTCCATGCGTCCCAGCGCGCCCACAAATTGCAGCTCTGCATGGGGATAGCGGGCCTTGATTTCATGGGCAATGCTTACCGCAGGGAAAATATGGCCCCCGGTTCCGCCGCCGCTGAGTATGATGCGCAAGGGATTAGGCATCTTCGAGCGAATTGAGGGATTCAAGTTCAGCGGAATTGGCAGCCTCCATGTCGGCATCCATGGTTTCACCATCGCCTCGACCGCGACTGACCGCCAGGATGATTCCGATCGCCAAGCAGGTCATCCAAATGGACGAACCTCCGGCACTCACTAGGGGGAGCGTTTGGCCCGTGACTGGAAATAGATTGACGGCCACGGCCATGTTGATCATGGCTTGCATGGAGATAGCAAAGCTGAGCCCGATCACGACGAGGCGGCCAAAGAGGTCATGGGCACGTCGGGCAACGCGGACCGAAGCGAGCATGAACCAGAGGTACATCAGTAGGACGGCAGTTCCGCCTACGAGGCCGTATTCTTCCACGATGGTGGCGTAAATGAAATCGGAATTGTTTTGTGGCAAGAAGTGCTTGTGCAGTCCACGGCCCGGCCCCATGCCTTTGACGCCTCCTTCAGCGATGGCGGTCATGGCGAGAGTGGTTTGGTAGGTTTCATCTTCATCCCCGCCGCCCGTGAAGGTGTCAATACGTGCCATCCAGGTATCGACACGATTCGGCATCGCTTCGGGAAAAGCCTTGGCGATGAGGATGAATAGGGCTAAGAAAAGAACTCCGGCGCCTACAATTTTTCCGACATGTCGCATGGGATAGCCTCCTACGGCGAGTAGAATCATGCTATTCACGAAAATCAACGCCGTCGTAGAAAAGTTGGCGGGCAGTACCAAGGCACAGACCGCGAAGATGGGCCACAAGAGGCGCTTGATGGAGGCTTTGAATTCCCAGGGCCCCTCGTGTTTGGAGAGTTTACGCGCAAGGAAAACGAGTAAGGTGACCGAAGCTAGGGCGCTGGGCTGAAATGACAGTCCCCAAACATAAATCCATCGCGAGGAATTGGCACCCCCAATCGTTTGCCCTTGGGCGATGGTAAACGCAAGCAATCCAAGAGAAATCCAGAGAAACAAGGTGGATAGAGGTCCGAAGAAGCGGTAAGGAACTCGATGCACCCCTTGGGCAATGACTAGACCCAACGTGATGTGGGCCATGTGCATGTAGACGCTCGTACTCGCGCTAAAAACGGGTAGGAACGAGAACACCGCCAACAGCAGCGTGATCATCCAGATCTGGGTGCTGCCTTGAAAGTAGGTGGTGAAACGTTCCATGGGGTTCATGCCGGTAGGAAGGGATTAGAGTTTGCGCACGGCGGCTTTAAACTGCTGCCCGCGGTCTTGATAATTTTGGAATAAATCAAAGCTGGCACAGCAAGGGGAGAGAAGGACGGTTTCTCCTTTGGTGGCATGTAGGTAACTACTGCGCACGGCGGCATCCATGCTGGAGACTTCCTCATAGATTTCGACGCGGTCGCCGAAAGCAGCGCGAATTTTGGCCACATCAGCGCCCAGGGCGATGACCGCCTTGACCTTTTTGTCCACCAAGGAATAGAGCTCTGAATAGTCATTCCCTTTGTCCACTCCGCCAAGAATCCAAACCACGGGGGTCTTCATGCTTTCGAGGGCATAATAGGTCGAATTGACGTTGGTTGCTTTGGAGTCGTTGATAAAGTGGATGCCGTGCACATGGCCCACGGACTCCATACGGTGTTCAAGGCCTTCAAAATGTGCAAGAGATTCGCGCACCATTTCACTGCGTACTTGCAATAGACGGGCGGAGAGCCCGGCAGCTAATGCATTGTAGCTGTTGTGTTTGCCTTGTAGGGCGAGTTCCTCGATAGTCATAGCTTCTTCTGGATGAGGGATGATGGTATAGTGTTTGGCTTCGGGAAAAGCACCAACTTGGGGCTTCTTCCGGGGTTCTGTGGTGTAAATGGGATATCGTTTCGCTTGAACGCGCTCGAGGCGCTCGAGGGTAACGGGGTCTTCCGCATAATAGAGGAAGGCGTCTTCTGGACCTTGATGCGCGGTTATCTGAAACTTGGCTTCAGCATAGTTTTCTAGGTTGCCGTAGCGATCCAAATGATCCGGGGTAATGTTAGTCAATACGGCTACATGAGGACGAAAACTGGGACAAAACTCGAGCTGGTAGCTACTGACTTCGAGCACATAAATATCTGCGGCAGGGCCAAGCAATAAGCGTCCGGCACCGACACCAATATTCCCGCCGACGCGCACATTTGCCCCGCTCTGTTCCATAATGTGGCCGAGCCAAGCGGTCGTGGTGGTTTTGCCGTTTGATCCCGTGATCGCGGCCACTTTGGCCTGAGCGGGCTTACACCGGTAGAACCATTCAATGTCACTCCAAACCTCCTTGCCTTGGGCCAACAGAGCGGCCATAATGGGGGTCGTGGAAGGAATGCCTGGGCTTTTGATGATCACCTCACACGTGAGCAGTCGCTCGAGGTCATGACGGCCTTCTTCAAAGGGAATCCCCGCCGACTCAAGCTCCGCACGATGCGCCTCACCGAGGGTTTTGCCCTCGGATAAAAAGCATGGAATTCCCATGTGCATGGCGAGCAATGCTGCGCCAATGCCACTTTCGCCACCGCCCAAAATACCTATGGATGTTGGCTGACTCATTAGCGAAGCTTCAGGGTGATTAGGGTGAAAATGGCCAAAAAGATGCCGGTAATCCAAAAGCGGGTAACGATTTTGGACTCATGCAATCCCTTCTTTTGGAAGTGGTGATGGAGGGGGGACATTAGGAAGATGCGTCGACCTTCTCCATATTTTTTCTTCGTGTACTTGAAGTAACTGACCTGAAGGATGACGCTTAGGTTTTCGACCAAGAAAATTCCCGCCAAAATGGGGATCAACAGTTCTTTTCGGACGGCAATAGCGAACACCGCGATGATGGCACCAATCGAGAGGCTACCTGTATCCCCCATAAAGACTTGGGCAGGATAGGTATTATACCATAGGAACCCGATGCAGGCGCCCAAAAACGCGGCCGCAAAAACGACCAATTCCCCAGAGTTTGGGATGTACATGATGTCGAGGTAGCTCGCAAAAACCACAGAGCCGCTCACGTAAGCCAAAATTGCCAGGGTAAAGGCGATAATCGCGGAGGTGCCCCCAGCCAAGCCGTCAAGTCCGTCGGTGAGATTCGCCCCATTGCTCACGGCCGTAATAATGAAAATCACAATCAAGATGAAGCCAATCCATGCCCACTCGCTGCCCATCCAATCCATCACACTGTGATAATCAAACGTGGCATCCTTCAAGAAGGGGATAGTCGTTTTTAGGCTATGTTCTGCTTGGCCAAACACCGGGGCTTGCTGAACCCCTTCGCCATATAAATTGGTCTGCCGGGCAATGGGCACCTCTTCTTTCATGGTGACGTCGGGGTGGAACGCTAATACGGCCCCGACAATCACCCCAAGGGTAACTTGGCCGATCACCTTGAACAACCCACGTAAGCCCTCTTTATTCTTTTGAAATACCTTGATGTAATCGTCAGCAAAGCCAATGGCCCCCATCCAAACCGTGGTTAAGAGGAGTAGCTGGATATAGATGTTCCCCAAATCGGCAAAGAGTAAAACCGGAAAGATGATGGCTGCCAGAATGATGAGTCCCCCCATGGTGGGCGTCCCTTTCTTTGCCATCTGTCCTTCTAGACCTAAATCCCGAATGGTTTCTCCAATTTGTTGAGCACGTAAGCGCTCAATCAGCTGTCGTCCAAAGAGTAGGCTGATCGTCAGGGCTCCCAAAATGGCCATGGCGGCGCGAAAGGTCAAAAACTGGAAGAGGCCGGCACCGGGCACATCCAAGTGATCTAGGTAGGTGAAGAGTTCGTAGAGCATAGCTTAGGCGTGGACGTCTTTAAGGGTTGATTTCAGTACGGCAACGTCATCAAAGGGATGCTTTACCCCCTGAATCTCTTGATATTTCTCGTGCCCTTTTCCGGCGACAAGAATGATGTCCCCTGGTTGAGCGTGCTGGCAGGCCAGCTTGATACCTTGGGCGCGGTCTTCGACGGTGATGCAGCGTCGTTTTTGAACAGGATCGAGCCCGGCTTCCATGTCTCGGAGAATATCGCTTGGCGTTTCACTCCGAGGGTTGTCGCTGGTCAGAATTACGTAATCACTGAGGTCTGCAGCAATCTGGGCCATTTGAGGGCGCTTGCCCTTGTCGCGGTCGCCGCCACATCCGACTACAGTGAGAATGCGTTGCGAACCTTGGCGGAAGGCCTGGAGCGTTTGAAGTACGTTTTCCAGGGCATCGGGGGTATGGGCATAATCCACGATGCCCACGAGGTCTTTGGGGCCCTGGACGCGTTGAAAGCGGCCATCGACCGACTGTAATGCAGAAATGCCCTGCAAAGCTTCATCGGCAGGCATGCCTAAAGCCGTGGCGGCACCATAAATGGCGGCCGCATTGTAGGCATTGAATTCTCCGATGAGATGCATCCAGCATTCCCGTTGATTCATGCTAATTAGGGTGCCGTTCAAATGGCTCTCCAAGACGCGCACCTTGATATCGGCAGCCCGACGAAGGGCATAGGTGATAGGTTTTGCGGCGCAATCGAGTAACATGGTCTCCCCATGCTTATCGTCGCTATTGACCAAGGCAAAGGCCTTGCTGGACAGGCCGTCAAAAAGCAACTTCTTTGCAGCGACATAGGCATCCATGGTTTCATGGTAATCCAAATGATCGCGGCTGATATTTGAGAAAATTGCTCCTGCGAAAGGAATGCCGGCCACGCGATGTTGGATTAAGCCATGAGAGCTGACCTCCATGAAGACCACCTTGCAACCCGCCGCAGCCATTTCGGCTAAGTGTTTTTGCAAGATCCATGCATCTGGGGTGGTATGCGTAGCTGGAATTTCTTTCTGGTGAATAACGATGCGAACGGTCGATATCAAACCCGCCTTCACCCCGCGGTGCGCGTAGAGTTGGTAGAGTAGGGTAGCCGTTGTGGTTTTTCCATTGGTGCCGGTCACGCCAACCACCTGCATGTGATCTGCGGGTCGACCGTGCCAGTTGGCGGCCAGTAGCGCATAGGCTTGATGGCTATTTGGCACTTTGATATAGGTGACATGTTCCGAAATCTGCTCCGGAAGTACCTCACAGATAATTGCGCAGGCCCCAGCTTTGACCGCCCCTTCGATGTATTGATGGCCATCACTCGCCGTGCCTCGAATCGCCACAAATAGGAAGTCTTTGCGCACAGCGCGTGAGTCGCTCGTGACGGCATCCACGGCCATTTGAGTGGATCCTAGGACTTCTTGAAGTCGCAAACCGAATAGGATGTCTTTGAGTAATTTCATCCGAGCTGAAGTTCAATGGTTTTGTCTTGGCGGATCGCTCGAAGCACTCGTCCATGTCCACGCAACTTGATCGCATAGCCATGCTCTTCCAGGAGGGCAATGGCATCGGCGGCGGCCCATCCGGCTAGATTTGGCATTTGCCCTGATTCTAGCGCCTGAAGTGCGGCATCGCGCTGTTGTTTGAGCAAGCGGTCATGGCGCTCTTGCCCTTTTTTAATGCCATCGGCCCAATAGCCTGCCGCAGGGCTCGCCTGCTGGGGGGTCATGCGGTAGACAGCCATAGCCAAATCCCGGAAGACCGGGGCGGCGACAATGTTGGCATAGTACCCCACAGAAATCCTGGGGCGATTGATCACTACAATGCAGGAGTACATGGGATCCTCTGCAGGGAAATATCCCGCAAAAGAGGCTTGATAGCCACGGCTCTCAGGATCCCAGTAATTCAGCTGACAGGTTCCTGTTTTACCCGCCATGCTGAGGGAATCCGTGTAAATGTTTTTGGCCGTGCCTCGAATGACAATCTTTTCCAAGAGATCTTGGATTTGATGAATATTCCCTTTGGAGGCGATGGCTGGGTGTAGGACGTGCGTTTCGTACTGATCAATCACAATTCCGCGATCTCGGGTAGCCTCCCATAAGGAGGGGGCCACCATGGTGCCCTCATTGGCGATCGCATTGTAAAAAGTGAGTGTTTGCAATGGGGTGGAGAGCACACCGTAGCCAAAAAACATCCAGGGAAGGGTTGTGCCATACCAGTCCTTTTCACCGGGCTTTGGGATGTGGGGGAGGCTCTCCCCTTTGATCTGAATGCCCGATCGGTCGGCTAAGCCAAGTTGGTACATCCGATCGATGAACGCCTCTGGATTTTTGGCGTACTTGGGGTAAAGCGCTTTGACAATTCCCGTGTTAGATGAAAGCTCCAAGGCGCGACCCAACGAGATACGCCCGTAGCCACCCCGATGCGAATCGTTCACATTGCGTCCGTAGATCGTGTACACCCCGGGCGAGGTGTCAATGACGTCGGCGGTGTCCACCGTGCCATCTTCCAAGCCGATCAATAAACTCGCCACTTTAAAGGTTGAGCCTGGCTCTGTTTTTTCCCACACCGCATAATTCCGAAGCTCACTATAGACCGTGTCTCCAGCGAGTTTTCCAAGGTTGGCCATCGCTCGAATCTTACCGGTCTTCACCTCCATGAGCACGACACAGCCATGATCGGCGCCGTATTTCTTGAGCGTGTGGAGTAGTGCGCGGTGGGCGGCATCCTGCATCCGAGCGTCCAAGGTGGTAATAATGTCCTGGCCATTCTCTGGATCCTCGGTATATGAGCTCTCCATGGGCTTCCACTGGTTGCCCCCCAAATTTTGCATCCAACGTCGGCCGTCGTGCCCGCGCAGGGTCTCGTGAAAAGAAGCCTCGAGACCGGCGGTCGCATCCGGGCGTTGATATCCAATGGTTCGCTCAGCCAGTCCGCCGAGTGGCATCAATCGCGTGAACCGCTCTTCGGCAATCAAGCCTGACTTGTATTTATTCCCTGCAAAAAGAGCCGTTTGGGCCACCTTGCGGTAGTGCGAATAGCTCAGGTTTTTGGCAATCAGGGCATAGCGACGCTTCCCATTGAATTGTTGTCTCAAGTAACTCGCCCATTCGGTTGCCGTGCGCTCAGGAAGTAGTTGAGCGAGGGCTTTCGCTGTTTCACTCAAGTGGGAGGTCATTCGTTCATCCGTCACGACAGCGGCATCCCATCGGATTTCATACACGGGCATAGAAGTGGCCAGCAATTGGCCATCTGAGGAATAAATGTTGCCCCGGCTGGCCGGCACTTGACGCTCTTGGATCACCTTTTCACGAGCGGCAGCAACGAGGTCTGGACCCAGGGTCAAGGACACATAATACAATCGAGCCAAGATGCTCAAAGTGAGGAAGGAAATGAACAGCACAAGCCCTGCCAGCCATCGGGTGCTGCGTGGATCAAAATCACTCATCGCCCGGAGATTCTATGCGCGCAGGGGCGCGGTGGGACGGGACGAGACCGAGCGCTTGGCTCCGTTGGCGCACAGAAGATTCTGTGCCCATTTTCATCAGATTGGATTTAGCTTCGAGGTACTCACTTTCAAGCTCATTGAGCAGAACGACTTTTTTCGAAATTTCTTTGACCCTGGATTCGGCGCGATGCGCTCCCCAAATAGCGAGAAGGCTGAGCCCCGTGACATAGAGGGCAAAGGGGAGGTTGCGAATAATCACGGGATGACCAATAAAACTGCCGCGCAAAACTTCACGGACCGCGTAGCCCGATTTTTGAATGCGTTTTTTGGAGATTTTTACCGTCATGCCTGCGCTAGTTTTTCGGCGGCACGCAACTTGGCACTGCGCGCACGCGGATTGACTTGCACCTCATCCGCGCTTGGCACTTGGGCCTTGCGCGTAATCAATTTGAACGGCACCAAGCGGTTCCCAAAGGCGTCTCGGGGTGCTTCGCCTTCCAACTGTCCTTCGCGGAAGTATAGTTTGACACGGCGATCCTCAAGGCTGTGGTAGGAGATGACGACAAAACGGCCTCCTTCGGCGAGTACTTCGCGGCCACTTTCAAGCAGTTGTTCCAAGACCTCCATCTCGCGGTTGACAGCAATGCGAAATGCCTGAAATACTTTGGCAAAGAGTTTTTCCCCTCGCGTACCCAGAGGCTCCAAAACATCGAGCAGTTCTTGGGTGCGCGTCATGGGTTGGGCGGCATGGGCTGCCAAGATGGCTTGAGCCACGCGTTTTGGGCGATCAACTTCGCCATAGACCGCTAAAGTTCGAACCAGGGTCAATTCATCGACTTCATTCAACCACTCTGCAGCGGATTGTCCGATTCGCGGGTTCATGCGCATATCCAAGGGTCCATCGCCACGGATGCTGAAGCCGCGATCAAACACATCAAATTGATGCGAGCTCACCCCTAAATCCGCTAAAATCCCGTCAACTTGAGGCGCCTTATGCAGTTTCAAGAAACGTCGTAGGTGCTCAAAATTGTGTGGGATCAACGTAAAGCGTGGATCATCAATTGCATTCGCAGCCGCATCGGGATCTTGGTCAAAAGCCAATAGCCTTCCTGATGGTCCTAATCTTTCTAAAATTGCGCGACTGTGACCCCCGCCGCCAAAGGTGACGTCGACATAGGTGCCATCGGGGCGAAGGTTAAGTAAATCGAGGGATTCGTGGAGAAGGACCGGGTTATGGTAGGTCATGCTGTTCGGATTGATCGCCCATAACCTCTTCTGCCAGGGCAGCAAAATCCAGGTCAGCTGGATTCACTGCGTTTTCATAATCTGCTTGGTTCCAAATTTCCAGACCGAAGGGCGTCGCACTGAACACCACGGTGCCCTCAAGGCGCGCAAAAGCTATCAGGTCTTTGGAAATGAGTAAGCGCCCGGCTGCGTCCATTTCCACTTGCTTCACGCCAGCGTGAAAAATGCGAATGAACTCAGCGTTTTTCTTCACAAAGCGGTTCAGCTTGCTTATCGATGCGGTCACCTTGGCCCACTCGGCCTGGCTGTGCAGCTCCAAACAGGGGCTAAAAACGCTGCGCTTGAGAATAAATCCACCCACGCCCAGCTCCGCCAGCTGCTTCTTAATGCCAGCAGGGACGGTGACGCGGCCTTTCGCGTCAATTTTGCATTCATAAACACCAATTAATGGGGCCATAGCGGGGATTTATATCTTCAAAAATACCGATTTCTCCCACTTTCTCCCACAAATACCCACAATAGTTGATAACTTTTGATTTTTGAGCGTAACACGCTAGGTATTAGCTTACTAGTCAAAATATCATGGAAGCCTATCGTAATGCGTATCTTTGAGCCTTTAAAATCACCCCTATGGCCGAGTTTATCCAGGAAAAAGAGTTTGACTATCTCCAAGCAGGAGAAGGCCATCCAATAATTTTCCTCCACGGATTGATGGGAACCTTGAGCAACTTCCAATCCCAGATTGATCATTTCAGTGCGATTGGCTACCAAGTAACCGTACCTCAGCTCCCCCTCTACACGATGCCCCTGGCCACCACGTCGGTTAAGAGTCTCACGAAGTTTTTAAAGTCGTTTGTGGATTTTAAAGGCTATGAAAAAGTAGTCCTTGTGGGAAACTCTTTAGGAGGGCACATCGCCCTGATGTTCCAAAAAATGTACCCAGAACGAGTGACCGGATTGGTATTGGCTGGATCCTCTGGTCTCTACGAATCTGCCATGGGCAATACCTATCCTCGACGTGGGGATCGGAATTACATTGCCGAGCGCGTTCGAGATGTATTCCATGTTAAAGAGGTTGCTACGGATGAGCTGATTGACAATGTATTTGATACCGTCAGCGATCGCAATAAAGCGATCCGCACCTTGGCGATTTCAAAATCAGCCATACGTCACAATATGGCGGAAGATCTCCCCGGTTTTAATGTTCCCGTCTGTGTGATTTGGGGTCGTCAGGATGCGGTAACCCCGCCTGAAGTAGCCGATAAATTCAATGAATTGCTACCCCAGTCCGAACTGTATTGGTTGGATGAATGTGGCCACGCTGCCATGATGGAGCGCCCCACAGAATTTAATCAAATTGTCGCAGAATGGCTGGATCGGACGCTCCCAAAAGCCTAATTCACGTTAAGGCGGAATTTCTTCAGTCCGCCTCTCGGACGGAAGAATGCCCGGAACTCAAAGTTCCAGAGTATGCCTTCATTGGCCGTTCCAACGTAGGCAAATCATCCCTGATCAACATGTTGGCCAACCATCAAGGTTTGGCTAAAACATCAGGCAAACCGGGCAAGACGCAATTGATCAACCTGTTCAAGATGGATGAGGGCGCCTGGTCCTTGGTAGACTTACCTGGATATGGGTACGCCCGGGTCAGTAAAGTTCAGCGTGAGAGTTTTTCCAAAATGATTAGCCACTATTTGCGCAATCGTAAAAACCTCGTCAATGTCTTCGTTCTGATTGATGGACGCCATGAACCGCAGGAAATCGATTTGGACTTTTTGCGCAGTCTGGGTCAATGGGGTATTCCATTTAGCTTGGTGTTCACCAAACTGGACAAGTTGAGTTCTTCGGCTTTTGGTAAAAACCAGGCCGCCATGAAACGCAAGCTGCTCAAGGAATGGGAAAATCTGCCTCCTATGTTCTTGTCGAGTGCGACCTCGGGATTAGGTCGGAGTGACATCATCCGGTACATTCAAGAACTCAACGAGGAGCTGAGTACTTCGATTGCCGAACTCTAGGCAACGCCTGGACTACCCAATCAACTTCTGCTTTTCCGCAAAATAGCGAGCGAAATCACGCATGTCTTCGGCCATGGAATCTTCATTCGTGGCGCGCTGAAAACCGTCCGCCATGGCGAGTAAGGTTTGGTGGTAAAATTTCTTCATGTCGTCCACCAACATGTCCTTAGTCCATAAATCAATCCGCAAAGCTTCTTTCCCTTTGCCATCCCAAACGGTAAGCATAAAGGCATCGGCCACCGCTTGGTCCACCCCGCCTTCGGGAGCCTTCCAGGTGATTTGTTCTGGGACGCGATTATCATCGAGGGCGATGTTCAGGGTAATGGTAGAATCCATGAAAAGAAAATTAGGGGCGGTACCCCGATTGTTGAAAGAGCGACTGGGCATTTTCGTTGGCCATTATCTCCCGAAGGGTAGCCTCAGGGTGTTGCCGCCAGTAAGATTGTAAAATTTGCCAGCCGAACCACACGCCCGCTTTGCCGGGAATCTCGCGGTCCTTCGGGGTGCCAAATTTGCTAAATGGGGCGGGTAAAATGAGTTTGCGTTTGAGATCTACATCATCCTCAAAAAGCCAGCGCTGACTGACAAAGATGCCCCATAAATCTGCTTCATTCTCTTCCATAAAGGATTGATCTCCCGTAGAATAGTTCAAGGCCCGGCGCGCGGCCTCCTCTCCCAAGGTGGCTTGAATAAAGAGCACTGTTTTCGCTTCGGAGAGCATGCCGGACAGGAGGGTATAGTCGCTTGTTAATCCTTCCGGGTAGTGCCAAGAAGCGATGGCCTTAAAGATCTCGACGACGGCATTTTCGGGCTGATGCTGTTGAACCATGTAGGCGCTTTCATGGGCGTAGGCCGGGTGGTTAGCACCTAGATAGCGGTCCAGGGGCAAGAAAATAACCTCCGGGGCAATGAGCACCATGGGCTCCTCGTTCCGGCTTACATAGGTATAGAGCCTTTTCGCAGGGTAACGGTCGGATGCGCGGGGTCCCATGTGCGCTTGGTAGTGATCCAGCCCGGCTTGAACCATCGCAATCAACTCGGAATTTTGAAGCGCGGGCTCCTCGGACTGCACGGTCTTTACATCCTGGTACAGCGCTTTCACTTCAGGGTCCGTCAAGTAGGGCAAGAGGTCGTCGCGCCAGTCGCCGTCTTGGACACTTGGAATAAAAAGTTCGGGGTATTTGGGGGCCAAATGCTCTAGCGCGGGCAGTAGGGAAGCCGAATCTAGTGGCAACACGGAGTCCGCAAAAGCCACAAATTCAATGGCTTCTGATGCTACGGGAGCCACATCCCAAGGATCATTTTGACAGCTGCTGAAAGCTGTCCCTATCCCGAGTAGGAGTAGTAAATTTGAACCGATACGTTTCATTTGCGTTCCAAAAGTACTCCGCAACCCATGAATGCTTCCACTATCACCTCGCACATTGTTGAATGGATGAAATCCTATGCCCTCGAAGCGCGGGCTAAGGGTTTTGTGGTGGGTGTTTCGGGGGGGATTGATTCGGCGGTCACCTCGGCGCTAGCGGCCCGTACGGGCCTCGCGGTGCACCTCTTAGAAATGCCCATTTATCAGCCCGAAAGCCATGTGACACGTGCTTGGGAACACATGGATCTTCTGGCGAATCAATTTGAACATGTCTACAAGCGCCGGGTGGACTTGAGTCCGGTCTACGAAGCGCATATAAAGGCGCTGGACCTGGATGAGTCGGAAAGTCAATTCCTGGCACTCGCAAACACCCGCGCTCGTCTGCGCATGGCGACCCTTTACGCAGAGGCGCAAAACCATGGGCTCCTTGTTGCTGGTACGGGCAATAAGGTAGAAGATTTTGGCGTCGGATTTTACACGAAATACGGCGATGGCGGCGTGGACCTCAGCCCTATTGCCGACCTGATGAAAACCGAAGTCTATGCTTTGGGCGCTTCCTTGGGCGTTCCCAAAGCCATCCTAAAGGCCGCCCCAACGGATGGACTTTGGGCAGACGACCGAAACGACGAAGACCAATTAGGTGCGACCTACCCAGAGCTAGAATGGGCCATGGAATTTGCCGAAAGTATGGGCTGGGATGCCACCACGCCAAAAGAAGCCGATGGGCGTTTCTTAGCCGGCCGTGGACTCACGGTGCGCCAAGGGGAAATCTTCCAGATTTTTGCGCGTTTTCACCGGGCGAACCGGCATAAAATGCAGCCAATACCCGTCTGTATCATTCCCAAAAGCCTGAAATAAGGCTATTTAGTCGGCCCAGCCTGCATCCACCCAAAGGGGATTTCCGGTGCAGGCACTAGGGAAGGCGATATCTAAGATTTTGCACAGCGTTGGCGCAATGTCCTTGATACCGATGCGCTCGTTGTGGCGCGAACGGGGATTGAAGCCGTTGCCCATAAAGACCACAGGGACATGCGTGTCATAGGCGTAACCTGAGCCGTGGGTGGTACCGTCGTCGCTGTAAGAGAGGTGGCCAGGGTGCAGGGCAAAGTAGACTTGGCCGCCGCGCTTGTCCGTGCCGTTTCGACGCAACACGGCAAAGGGATCCGGCGAAACCCGAATTTCCTCCATCGTCCATGCCTCCGCGATAGCGGGGTGCTTCAAGAGCGCGTCGCGCGTTGCTTCCATCCAATCATCGGCTTCGGCATCGCCCAAAAGGGTCATGTCCAAATGCACTTGCTCGTTGCTAAAGTTTAACACGGCTTCCAAAGGAACGCCCTCGGCGGCAATCAAGCTGCGCAGCTCGGCCTCCAGATCCGCGGGGTACCAGTTGGCCGTCGGCATAGCATCCTCAACCAAGCGGGGGTTTTGGGCCGCACCATGGTCCGCCGTGAGTACCACGATGTAGGAACCAGCACCCACCATTTCGTCTAAGCCCTTGAAAAGTTCGCCAAGCTGGGCATCCAAGCGCAGATACATGTCCATGGTCTCATGGGAACGAACGCCGGTCGCATGGCCGATGTAGTCCGTGGCGGAAAAGCTAATCCCCAGAACATCCGTGGCCCCCGAGGGATTTTGGCCCAATTTCTCGGCCTTCACAACGGTTAAAGCGACGTCCACTAATATTTGATTGCCCGCAGGGGTAGCCTTCAATGCTTCTATCCCTCCCGCCTTATAGAGTGCAGCAAGGTCATAGGGGAAATCCGCAGAAGCCGCTCCCTTGGGCGCGCGCTCGTAGGCGTTGGTATACGTAGTGGGGTAAAGGCTGCGGTCGTGCGAATAGTCCCAGCTGCCCTTCATGTAGGATTCGGGGCTGTATTTCTTGTTGAAGCGCTGCATCCAAACGGGCAGTTCCTCCATGTAGGCGGTCGACGTGATGAATCCAGAGGCGTCCAGCCAAAAGGCACCATCCCCAAAGTGCCCAGCGGCGGTAATGGCCCCTCGGTCCTTCAAGGAGAAGCCGTAGACTTTGGAAGCGCCATCGCTGGCCAGTTCCAATTCATCCGTCCACGTGCTGCTTTTGATATTCTTCGGGCCGCGCTTTCCCTGAGTGGCATTCGGGTCCAAACCCACCCCAACGGCCCACACGTCTGCATCTTCCACACAGTACATGAAGTTGCGAAATTCAGGCTGATACCAGTCATTGGCGATAATGCCGTGGTAGCGGGGATCCGTACCTGTGTAGATCGAAGTATGACCAGGACCAGTGTACGTCGGAGCGTAGGTGTAGTGGGCGTTATAAAAGACTTCGCCGTTGGTCAAAAGCGTCGCAAATCCGCCTTCATAGAGGTCTGCCCAGCGGGTCAAATAGTCTGCCCGCATCTGATCCACGACGATGGAAACGACCAACTTTGGCTTTTGGGCCTGTACGCCAAGAGCCAGAACGATACCGAACGCGAGGCTCAGTTGCTTTAAAATTCGCTTCATACGAGTAAAGTTAGGGCGCAATCGCGTCCCAAGCCTGCTGGCAGCTGCTGAGTTGCGCTGTAGCCTTCTCCCACGTCTCAAAGGCGGCTTCAGAGCTCTTTTGCAAGCCCTCATAGCGCTGGTAAAAATCTGGCTCCGAAGACACTTTTTTGAATTCCACTGGGTTGGCCATCAATTGATCCACGGCATCTAATGCGGCATGCGCGTGTTCAAATGCCTCCTGCGCTTTTTTCTCCTCGCGTTCAGCCTGGCGTAGATTTTTCTCCGCCTCCTTTACCTCTTCACGGCTTGCCGATTGGGGTGCCTTTGATTTGGCGGCAGCCTCTGCTTTTTGCTGTTTTTTTGCATCTTGCTGAAGTTCCACCTCGCGCATAGATTGCATTTTACGCTGCTCCAAGAAGTACTCAATACCGCCCAAATATTGTTTGATTTTCCCCTCCTTGAATTCGTAGGTCAAATTGGCTAGTCCATCGAGAAACTCTCGGTCGTGTGATACCACCACCAAAGTGCCCTCATAAGACTCGAGGGACTGTTTGAGGACATCCTTAGCTTGCATGTCCAAGTGGTTCGTTGGCTCGTCCAAAATCAACAAGTTGATCGGGTGAAGCATCAACTGACATAGGGCAAGCCGTCCGCGCTCACCCCCAGATAGGACACTCACCTTTTTCTCTACATCATCCCCTGCGAACATGAAGTTGCCGAGTAGCTTGCGTGCAGATTTCCGCAGCTCCTCTGGAGCTGCTTCCTCAATCGTGGCGAGAACCGTTTTGCTTCCATCGAGGGCCTCCGCTTGGTTCTGAGCGTAGTATCCCAATTGCACTTGGTGCCCCCACTCAAGTTTTCCTTCATGTACGAGTTTTTCTGCCAAGATTTTAACCAACGTCGATTTTCCTTGGCCGTTTTGACCCACAAACGCAACTTTTTGGCCTCGCACCAGCTCCATATCTAAACCACGGAGCACGTGTTTTTCATCGTAGTGCTTGTGAATGCCCTCCATGCGCACCATCACCTTCCCGGAGTGAGGGGCCGGTGGGAATTTGAAGCGCATACTCCGAGTATCCTCATCATCCACCTCAATGATGTCGACCTTATCTAATTTTTTGATCAAGCTCTGCGCAAAAGAGGCTTTAGACGCTTTGTATCGGAAGCGTTCGATCAACTGCTCCGTTTGCTTGATTTCTTTTTCTTGGTTGGCTTTGGCTTGTCTTTGCTTTTCGCGGATCTCTGCGCGAAGGCTGAGATACTTGTAATACGGACATGGGAAGTCATAGCTCTTTCCCAAAACGATTTCGATGGTTCGCGTAGTAGCGTTATTCAAGAAAGTTCGGTCGTGCGACACAAGAATCACCGCTTGTGGACTGTCGCTCAAAAATTGCTCCAACCAGAGAATACTCTCGATGTCCAAGTGGTTCGTAGGCTCGTCCAACAGCAGTAAGTCGTTGTTCTGCATGAGGATTTTGGCCAGCTCCACGCGCATCTGCCAGCCCCCACTAAAGGTGCTCAATGGCTTTTGAAAGTCCTCCGATTTAAAACCTAAGCCCATCAATACGCGCTCCATGTCCGCTTGGTAGGTATAGCCACCGTGTAGCATGTATTCCTCTTGGGCATGCGTCAAATCCTCAATCAGCTTCATATAGCTGTCCGATTCATAATCCATGCGAGTAGCGAGCTGCTCGTTGTAGTATTCCATGTCGGCCTCGAGCTGCTTGATTTCTTTAAAGCTCGAAGCGGCCTCCTCCCACACCGACGTGCTGGGTTTTGGCGGAATGTCCTGCGTTAAAAATCCAATTTTGAAGCCACTCGGAGTAGAAATCTTCCCCGTATCAGCCGCATAATGGCCGGCAATGAGCTTTAGTAAGGTCGACTTTCCCGCGCCGTTTCGGCCCACGAGGCCAATTCGTTCTCCCGGATTAACCAGAAAGGAAATGTCTTTGAAAAGGTCTGTGCCGCCGAAGGCCAGACCCACTTGATGTACACTTAGCATTTGGGTGACAAAAGTAACATTCCCCCGCGAGGCAGCATCCTACATTTGTGAAGAACTTACAGAAGAAACCTAATTAGACTACCATGGTTGGCAAAGGCACAAAGCTTTACTCGATTTTGCATAGCAAATGTCCAAAATGTCAGGAGGGAGATCTTTTCTTAGATCCAAATCCGTATCATTTGAAGAACATGGACAAAATGCATGTCAATTGCCCGGTTTGTGCCGAACCTTCTGAGCCAGAGCCAAATTTTTACTACGGGGCGATGTATGTTTCGTATGCCTACACCGTCGCATTATTTGTAGCGACGTATGTGATTTCTGCGCTGATCCTGGGGCTCGCCATGTGGTCAACCATCGGGCTTCTGACCGCCCTCTTGGTTATTTTAGGCCCTTATCTATTCCGATTGAGCCGTGTTACGTACTTAAACTTTTTTGTGCGCTACGATAAAGATGCGGCCCCTAAGGCATAAGGTCAGCCAGGAGCTTCTGGCTCAAAAGTGGCGATGTCAATGCTCCACGCGACCCGAGCCCATTTAAGAAACCCATTCGGTGATGCTGTGGATGCCAAGCCCAGCGTGCTTGACGATCTTGCATTGTAGGTCGAATGCCTTTCCATTGATCCAAAACTTCGACCGGCTGATCAAACCATGTGCGAAGCTTTTGAAGGATCTCTTCTCTTGCCTTTGCAGTCACTGGGCCCTCCAAAGCATCCCAAGCATAGGTAGATCCTGCTTGGTAGCTACCATCTCCATCCGGCAATAAAAACACATTCTTGTGGAGTGCATCCACTATGGGTGCGCCTTCCCATGCAATTCTGAGTCCCTCCCCACGTGTGGCGGCAAAAGGAAGGGGGCCAAAAAAGGCTTGCGTCCATTTCCCCGGATACCCTTCAGCCAGCAGCAGGGCATCCACCGTGCAGGATGTATTGAGTTCAAACTGGCCATTCTTCAGGACCTCGATGGATTCAACGTTTAACGCTTCAAGGTGATGGTGCTGCGAAAAGAAAGCACGTGACTCAGTTAAATAGCGTGTGACGCGCAATCGTGCACTCCCTCGCACTTCCGCTTGCTTGTGACCCACAAGTTGGGAATGATGGAGGGGCTTGGCCGGGCCGATGAAGGCATCAAAAGAGGGAGACAAGGCCAATTCATCCCATGTTTTCTCCGCGGTGATGTCGGGTAGCACCTCATGTATGCTCCCAGGATAGAATAATTCCAACCCCAGCGTCTTTTCTACGAGCGCATAAAAGTCCTGCATGCAAGCGAGATGGTCTGCAGCGCCTTGCACTAAACGTTTCCTTTTTAATACCAAAGGGTTAATCAAACCAGCTGCCACCCAGGAGGCACTCTGATGGAGGCCTCGGTCAAATAGCCGCACCTCATGGCCAGCCCAATGCGCTTGCCAAGCGAGGGCGGTCCCTGCCAGTCCTTGTCCAATGATTCCTATGGTCATGTGGTGAAATAAAAAAGGCCGCAAATGCGGCCTTTTGAGTACTATCATTCAGTTTAAAACTGCCACAGCGTATGCTCATAATCGCGAAGCTCTTCGCGGAGGCGACGAGACTCGAGCAACTGCTCCATTGGGCGGTTTTGCTTGTAATCTTTGATCATACGATCATAGACGTTGTCTTCCTTATACACTACAGAGTTGAAGTAGCGCATTTGTAAAATTTGATCGAAAGTCAAACGACGCGTATTGTTCTCAGGATTGTACGCAATATTCGTAGACAAAGCTTGACGTGCGTCTGGGAACCAAATCCAGAAGATGTTGTAAATCTCAGAGGTTTGAGGGTCCTTCACGACAGGGGAAAGGCCAATGATGCGGCTCTTCATTTCGCCACGTTGCTTGTCGAAGTACCAGTCAGATTTAATCTCCCATGCAATGACGTTCGGAGCCTTCAATTCAATTGAGTCTACTGCAAGAATAACGCTGGGATCATCAGGGTCGCGCAGTGTGTCGACACGGATAAGAATTTGAGCGACTTCTTGAGGAGTCAAGTACATTTCGAATAAGTCGTCTCGGTATACCTCACGAATGCTGCCTTCCGTCATGATGGCGTCCTTAAGGACATCAAACATAGACTTGCGGTCTGGTAAGGGGACTACAGGGTAGTAGAGTGGGTGATTCAACTTCTCCTGAACGTGTATACGCTCCCAATGGCGCGTAGACCACATCATGTCGTCCTGACGCAAGAATGGGTAGGGAACCACTCGGGTATTGGCAAAGTGAATGTCGCTACGGGGAATCAAGCCATCGTCCTCTGGGGTGATGACTTGCCCGAATGCAGCCACAGAAATGGCGAAAGCGACGAGGCTAAGAAACTTTTTCATAATTACTGAACGTCAATTGAGATGATACCCACATTGGAAACACGTTGGCCCTTAGGCGTGGTGGCTACAATTTTACGGATACTCACAGTGCTACCTGGACGTAGACGTGTGATAAGTTCACGAGCGGTGCTAGGAATGGAATTGCCTTGAACCTGAATAGGGGGTTGACCATCCATCTTCAATTCAAAAGCTACAACTTTCAGCGGCAAGTCAAATGGGAAGTCTTGGTATTCGGCTTCAACAGTGGCCTTACTTAAAAGGCTCGCAGACATAATGCCTTCAGACTTCTTGTAAACCATACCAACCGCTTGGGGTAAGCCTTTGATACGGAATTCTTTCGATCCTGCATTTCGAGTCTTGCCATCGGGCTCCTTAACACGAACGTTGATGACGACTTCTTTACCAGAAATCTTCGTGACATCCGCTGTATAGTTGCCATTGCTGCCACTCACACCTGGACCACTAACGATAAGGTCTTTCGGAGCTACACCGGGAACAGAAATCTCGAGTGGATTGTCTACGTTGCGGTATAGCACGTTCATCTTAGATGGTGAAATAACGACCATAGGAGGAGCTACGGTGTAGACCACGTCATAGGTATAGACGGTCTCACTGCCTGGAAGCTGCATGGTACCCGTCAATTTCTTTTCTCCAACCCCGGAGGCAGGGAGTTTAAGTTTACCCACGCCGTTTGCAATTTCAGAAGGCGTGATTCCAGCAAACTCAGGATTATTTCCACTGTTGTAGGCCGCTAAAAAGACATCAGCTTCGTAGGTGCCGCCCTGGGTAACAAAAGTTCCGTTAGTTGGCATAACCACCGCACGAACCCCGTCAAATTTGATGGTAGCCGCATCAATCGTCGCATAGAGGTGCTCTACAGATTTGGCTTCCATTCGACGAACACGAGATTGGAGGTCTGTGATGAAAGGAATAAGTCCGGCAAGAGGTAATTCAGAGAAGGTGGCCATTTCCCAGGTCATCTTTTTGCCTTCTTGTTGGACATCTGAAAAATCAAAAGCTTGATTCAATTCGTTTTTCAGGTTTTCATCATCACCGGCTACGGAAAGCAAGTAATCACGATAGGTCGTTAACTGGGCTTTGATTTCTTTAGCGGCACCTTGACCTCCGATGCTCTTGTCGTTCAACAAGTAGTTCTCTGGAATGTCGCGGTTATCGGCGCCATTCAGGCGACCGTCCTCTTCTTCGTCAATTCCTCCCGTAAGTTCGATTAAGTCATTCCGTGTCTTCTCCAATAGACCGAAAGCAATGCCCGTTTGGTTGCGTACTTCTTTGGCCACTTCCCAAGGTGCTGCAGCACGGGGGTTGTCTTGAAGTTGCGCTTCAAAAGAGCGGTAAATATTCTCCGTACCCTTTGCCACGGTATTCACCGTTTCAGTCATGCCTTTGTCGAGCTTATGAAGAACCAAAAGAATGTCCTTGGAGACGTTGAGCGCTAGCATCGCGGTCAACACCAAGTACATCATGTTGATCATTTTTTGACGGGGAGACAGATTACCTGAAGCCATGGAGGGTAGTTATTCGTTGGGAGGGTTGTGATTCAGTAGGTAAGGACTGGTTTAAGAGCGATTTCCGCCCATCGCAGCCAACATGTTGCCGTATACTCCATTGAGTTGGCCCAAGTTGCTCGCAAGCTTAGTCACTTCTTCATTCAAGTTCTCCGAGGTAGCCATGGAGGAGCCAAGCTTCTCCATTAAGTTGTTCTGAACCTCCACTTGGTTGGTTGTATTCTCAAGTTGCACTGCATACAAGGCATTCAATGCTTCCATGTTCTTAGCGGCCGAATTCAATTGATCTGAGTACGCTGCCGTAGCGCCAGCGGCATCCACTGCAGAGTTCAAAGAAGCGGCTGTATCGCTCAAGCGACGCATGCCATCACCGAGGCTAGCTAATAATTCTGGGCCAATTTTGGCTTCTTCCATCATGCGGTCCATCTCCTGAGTCAATGTGCCTTTGCGGCCACCTTTACCAGAAGCTTCGCCTCCTTCAAATTCAGGGTAAACAAGAGACCAATCATACTCTTTGACTGGGGCTTCGAAAGCAGAGATAGCAAAAATGACTGCCTCCGTAGTAAGACCTACGATAAGCATCAAATCGGCGAAAGGCAAGTGCAAAATTTTGAACAATGCACCCATGATTACGACAGCTGCTCCCAAACCATAAAGTTTGGTCATGAAATTCTTGAAGCGCTTACCGTTTACGTCAATTAAAGCCATGTGAGAGAAGGATTAGAGTTGAGAATGAGTGAGGGTTGATGTTTTTTAAAAGTCACGTGCATCGCGACCCAAGAAGCTCTGTACCGTGCGGAAGCCGATATAGGACTTATTTGTGTCTTGATATTCGTAATCGCGCGCTCCAACCTGCATGTATGAAGCAATGTCTTTCCAAGATCCACCGCGAATCACCTTGCGCTTGAGCGTTTCGGGATCACCGCTTTGGGCATTGTATTTGAAGTCAGGGTTAAAGTCAGCGACATAATAGTAGCTGGCTTCGTCCCAAGCAGTACTTGTCCATTCGGCTACGTTACCAGCCATACAGTATAAACCATATCCATTGGGTTCGTAGGAAGTTACTTTCACGGGGTGGAAACCACCATCGGCAGTTAGGTTACCGCGTGAAGGTTTGAAGTTGGCCAAGAAACAGCCCTGGCTGTTGGTTGTGTATGGGCCACCCCATGGGTAGGTCGTCAACTCAAAACCACCGCGTGCTGCGTATTCCCACTCTGATTCTGTGGGCAGACGAAACTCGTTTTCTTGGAAATCACGATTGTCCTTTAAGTACTCGTTGCGGTAACGTGTGCGCCAGTTACAAAAGGCCATGGCTTGCTTCCAGTTGATGCCAACTACAGGGTAATTGTCATAGGCTGGATGCCAGAAATAGTTATCGTGCATCTGCTCGTTGAACGAGTAGGTAAAGTCGGCCAACCACACCAACGTGTCGGGGTAGATGTTCACGATTTCGCTTTCAAAGAAGCTAGAGCGATCAGAGATCGCCTTACCATCTTTGATGTAATCCTTGTAGGAGAAGGTACGGCCATCGCCATCGGCATCGTTGAAGTCGTATTGGACACGATTAGATTTCTTGGCTGCTTTCTGCTTGTCAATCCAGAAGTACAAGTAGTTTAATTGACGAGCATCCAACATGCGGCCGCCGAGATAACGCTCTTCGGGCGCGAGGTACATTGATTCGATGACTTCCGTGTATTCGATAGAAGGGTAACGGCGGGTATCCCAAACCAATTTGCGGCTCCAATCGAGGTGTGTTTGCATCGAATCGGGATATTCCAAACCAACATACTCCTCGAAGTACGTAGGGTTGTTCATGTCCGCATAACTGATATAATCGTAATCCTCAACCAACCCTTCGGCCAAGCGATAGCGCAAGATGGAATCGCGCACCCACTGGATGAATTGACGGTATTCATTGTTTGTAATCTCCGTTTCATCCATATAGAAGGAAGAAACACTCACCGTTTTGGTTGGAGCGGTTAGTGTGGAAGGGACATCAATGTCAGAGTTACCCATATTGAATGAGCCTTGGGGAACGTAGACCATTCCGTAGGGATCTGATGGGTAAAAATCCGGACGGTTTTGGACGCCGACGAGTTCGCCGTGGTCCGAACCAGAACACGCCGCCAAAAGGGCGACGCCAGCCAAGGAGGCCAACCGGAAGAAGATGTTTGAGTTCTTCATAGGTACTTGCTTAACGCATATAAGGGTGCGATATTACAAAAATCTTACGTTTCTATAGCTTCCAGGGATCGGTTCAGGGATCTCAATGTTGAAGCAATAGTTGAGGAAAATCTCATGACTACCTGCACTGTAACCGCTCAAAGCGGAGGTCGTAATGTCGTAGGAGTAGGCCAAACGCAATGATGGAAGTAACTGATATCCAGCCATTAAGCTGATTGCATCCTGATTCCGATACCCAAGTCCACCGTATATTTTATCCTGCAACAACGCATTGACATTTAGGTCAACAGAGACATTAGAATTTAAATCAGATTTTAATAAAATAGTTGGCGTCAAAACCAACTGATAGTCCGGAATGGACAAATGATAGCCTCCTGTGAGGTAATAATGCATCTTGCTCTTGTAGCGAGCAGCGCCTCCAAAATTGGCTTCACTCTGCAGTAATCGACTCGTTGAAAGACCGGCATACCATAGGTCCGTATTGTAGTATGCGCCAAAATTTAATTCTGGCGTCATGGCCGTCATCCCGCCGCGAAGAACACTTGGATCGCTTGAGCCCGCAGTTCCGTCGGGATAAATCCATTGCGCGGTCTTCACATTTTTATTGCGGAAATCCACAGATAAACCAAGACCAAGCGTACCAGGGCCTAAATCTAGCTGGTAAGCATAGCCAATCGCGGCAGAAATGTCCTGAAAGAAGCCGATTTGGTCGTTGACAATGTTCAGCAAAAGACCTCCGTGGAGAACTGAAAGAGGAATGTCGGCATTGATGTTCTGCGTCGTTGGCGCATTGTCAAAACCTACCCACTGAGACCGATGGCCAACATTCAAGCAAATCGCATCGTTGCTTCCAGCTACGCCAGGGTTAAAACCAATAGTGTTGTGGTAGTACTGCGTGAACTGTACGTCCTGCTGTGCCATAGCCACACCGGAAAGACCAGTTAAAAGGGCGGTTGAAAGGAATATGCGTAGAGTCATGCAGGGGAGTTTGAGGCCTAAAAATAGAAATAATCCGCCACCCTTTTGCGAAATGGCTAAAAATTTAGAGGGCTTTATGCACGGCTTTCCACCAACGGTCCGGGATTTCCCCTTGTTGGGCGGCCTCGTAATCTCGTGAGGAACAGGGCATCAAGTGCTGCCTAGCATCCTGTCCTGGGTGGGAAGGAACTTCCATCCACCATCGCCCGCTGAAAGGAGATTTGTAAAAAATGAGCTCTTGACTTTGCGATTCGAGCAAAACCGTGAACCGTGTGTAGTCCGTTTTACTTCGCATGGGGTAGTCCCCCTTCCGCCATTGAACGCCTTCCAAAAAGTACCAAAATGCCTGGGCAATCAACCGGGCGTTTTGGCCAGTCGGATCCAGCTGCGGGTTGTAATCGAAGTAGCCGATAGCGGTTAATTTATCGCTCATTCCGGCATAGCGAAGCATAGCACAGAGTTCTTCGGCGGTCAAACCATTGGGCGATGGATGGGATTGCCCTGGGCCATCTGCCATGCGCAGGACATGATTGTTCACCAAAAGCAAGTCGGCATCGCGCACCAGGGGCTCGATTTCTTGGACTTGACCACGAATTTCTCCCAATCGATGGGCATGAAAATGCATGCGTTCAAAGAGGTCCAAAACTTCTGGGGCCACATAGTAAGCCTGATGGCCAATGTGCGAGAGATTATAGAGGGAATAGGGCTTGGCCGTCAACATGTGGCTGAGCACATTTTGATCGGATAAGGGATCGCTATCCTGGCCCAAAGCTATTCGGCTGTGCGCTACCGCGACATTGACCATTTGCTCCAAGTGAGAATAGGCGCGATAAATGGCCAAGCTCAAATCGGAACTCCCGCCGAGTACAAAGGGAATACACTGACATTTTAAGACTTCAACACAAAGTTCTTCCAAGGCCGTCATGCTGTCGATGGTGTCGCGCCCGGGGAGGATGTCACCGAGATCGGCGACTTTGAAATCCCAAGAGCCCGGAAACAACGCATATAATTCTTTGCGGACGGCGCGTGAAGCATCGCGAACGCCACGCTGCTCCGAACTGCCACGGTCTTCTGGGACGCCAATGAAGGCTATGCGAACCTCTCTTAAATCAGGAAACCCTCGTTCTTCCGTATGGACGATGAGACTTTGACCCAAGGTGCCGGGGAGGGCGTCTTCAAGCCAAGTGTTTGGGATAGGTTGGAGGGCATTTTCCCACATGGTTTAGCTCTTTTTGGCCTTGCCTTTGCTGGTTGCTGGTTTGCGTCCTGCAGCCTTGCGTCCACGCCCTGAGGGTTTGCGATCACCGGCGGCAGCGATCAGTTCCAAAGCGGATTCAGCCGTCAAGCTAGAGGCCTCGGTGGTTTTAGGGATGGGGTAGTTGGCGCCATTGTACTTCATGTAAGGACCATAGCGGCCTTGAGTGACCACAATGGGTCCTTCGGGCCCCTCAAAAGTGGCTAATTGTGCAGCGGCGGTCGCTGCTGCCTTGGCTTGAATCAACGCAATGGCCTCAGCTTCTGTGACGGAATAGGGGCTGAGCTCCTCGGGCAGACTGACAAAGGTCTTTCCTACCTGTACGTATGGACCGAAACGCCCAATGCTCGTCTTTAAAGGTTGTCCTTCGTAGGTGCCTAGGGTCCGTGGTAAACTAAGGAGGGGGAGCGCTTCTTCCAAAGTGATGGTTTCGACGGACATGCCCTCGGGAATGCCTGCAAAACGCGGCTTCTCCTCATCGGTGGTTTCACCGACTTGCACGACTGCGCCAAAGCGGGCAATGCGTGCATAGACAGGCTTTCCAGTTTTTGGCTCTTCGCCCAAGAGACGTTGACCACTGGCCCGGTCCGCATCAGCTGATTTGGCAATCAACCCGTTGAAGCCTTGGTAGAAGTCGGCTAAAACCTCAGTCCAGGGCACTTTGCCATCGGCTACGAGGTCAAAATCACTTTCCATTTTGGCGGTAAACTGGTAGTCCATGACCGTCGTGAAATGCTCGTTTAGAAAGTCCGTCACAATGTTCCCCATATCCGTGGGAACCATGCGGCCCTTATCTGAACCAGTTTTTTCGGTTTTATCCTCCCACACCCATTGACCCGCGCTAAAAGTGCCCACGGCATAGGCCCGCTCAACGCCTTCATTGATTCCTTTTTGCACATATCCGCGCTTTTGAACCGTGGTAATCGTCGGCGCATAGGTGGATGGGCGGCCAATTCCGAGTTCCTCAAGTGCTTTGACCAGGGTGGCTTCTGTAAATCGGCCTGGAGGGCGGGTGAAACGTTGCTGAGCTGTCGCGCGAAGCAACGCCACGGGGTCGCCCTGCACGAGGGTGGGCAGCAAGCCAGCGTCTTCCTCTTCTTCATCGACGCCTTCGCGGTAAACTTTGAGGAATCCGTCAAAAGCAATCATTTCTCCTTTAGCGACAAAGCGCAAACCGGCTGAATTTTCCAATTGAGCGGTGGTTCGCTCCAATTTGGCATCGGCCATTTGGGATGCCATGGTGCGCTTCCAAATGAGTTCGTAAAGTTTCTTTTGACCTGGGTCCAAACCTGCAGTGGCCAAATGCAGATTGGTTGGGCGAATCGCTTCGTGGGCTTCTTGTGCGCCTTTGGCTTTGGTACTGTATCGGCGCATCTGAACATAGTTCGCGCCGTAATTGGTTGTGATGCTGTCTTGGGCTGCTGCGAGGGCGTCTTCACTCAAATTGACTGAATCTGTTCGCATGTACGTGATCAAACCATTTTCATACAGGCCTTGCGCTAAGGACATCGTTCGATTTACTGAATAGCCCAATTTTCGCGAGGCTTCTTGTTGTAATGTAGACGTGGTAAACGGGGCTGCAGGCCGGCGACTCGCTGCTTTCTTTTCCAAACTTGCGACGTGGAAAGGCGCGTTCCCAAGGCTAGCCAATGTTTTCTCTACCTCGTTCCGCTCGCCAATGCCCTGGGGCATTTCAGCCGCAAAGGCGGCGCCGGCCGGATTGGTAAATTGGCCTTGAATTCGGAAGTCGCTCTGCGCTTCAAAGGCTTGAATTTCACGTTCGCGCTCCACGATGAGTCGCACGGCGACGGATTGCACACGACCGGCACTCAAGCCACGCTTGACCTTTTTCCACAAGACAGGGGATAGCTCAAATCCAACAATGCGATCTAAAACACGGCGGGCCTGCTGAGCGTTGACCAGATCCATGTCGATGCGGCGGGGCTCATCGATGGCCTTTAAAATGGCCGTTTTAGTGATTTCGTGAAAGACAATCCGGTTGGTCTTCAGGGCGTCGAGCTCTAATGCTTCCGCTAGGTGCCACGCAATGGCTTCCCCTTCGCGGTCCTCATCGGATGCGAGCCAAACCGTTTCAGATTCTTTGGCGAGCTTCTTTAATTTTTTGACCACATCCTTTTTGTCGGCACTTACGGCATAGTTCGGAGCGAAGTCTTTCTCTAGATCGACGCCGAGATCTCTGGAGGGTAAGTCCCGGATATGGCCAAAGCTGGATTCTACTTTAAAGTCCGGTCCTAAGAACTTTTCAATCGTCTTAGCTTTTGCAGGGGACTCAACGATAACCAGATTTTTTGCCATGGGATGGATTTTAAGGCCACAAAGTAAAGGCCACATTTTTATACAATCGGCAGAAATCGTTTACTGACATTTTGTCATAAACTTCGGACGTAGTCCGTAATTTCGCATTATGGAAAAGAACGGCGTAGAGCGCGAATTGTTGGAAGAGTCCCGTCAAGGCGAAGCCTTGGTGCTAGAAGGCATAGGCACTGGCAAGAAATTATACATGGAGTCATATGGCTGCCAAATGAACTTTTCGGACAGTGAAATTGTGGCTTCAATCCTTCAAAAGGATGGCTATGAGACCACAAATTCATTAGAGGAGGCAGATCTCATCTTGCTGAATACCTGTTCGATTCGTGAAAAAGCGGAGCAAACGGTTCGTACTCGTTTGGACCAGTTCAATACGTTAAAGAAAGAAAATCCCGAATTGAAAATTGGGGTGCTTGGCTGCATGGCCGAGCGAGTGAAAGAAAAATTTTTCCAGGAGGAAAAACTGGTGGATTTGGTCGTTGGCCCCGATGCCTACCGCGACTTGCCAAATCTCCTGGAAGAAATGGACGGTGGCCGCAAGGCGGTGAACGTCATCCTGTCGAAAGAAGAAACCTACCACGATATCGAGCCGGTACGGCTGGGAGGCAATGGGGTTACCGCCTTTGTTTCGATTACCCGTGGCTGTGATAACATGTGCACGTTTTGTGTCGTTCCGTTCACACGAGGTCGTGAGCGCAGTCGAAATCCGCAGACCATCATCGATGAATGCATTCAGTTGGGTGCCGAAGGGTACAAAGAAATCACCTTACTCGGCCAAAACGTGGACAGTTATCTCTGGTATGGCGGCGGCTTGAAGAAAGACTTTACGAAAGCAAGTCCAATGGCGCAGTCCACCGCGGTGCATTTTGCTGACCTGCTGCACATGGTGGCCAAAGCGGTGCCTTCGATGCGGATTCGCTTTTCGACCTCAAATCCACAGGATATGAAGGACGATGTACTGCATGCGATTGCCGCCCATGAAAATATCTGTAAGTACATCCACCTGCCGGTCCAAAGCGGCAGTTCTCGCATCCTGAAAGAAATGAATCGGGGCCATAATCGAGAAGAATACATCGCCCTGATTGACCGCATTCGGAAGATCATTCCAGGCTGTGCCATATCGCATGATATGATTTCTGGATTTCCAACCGAAACAGAAGAGGATCACGCCGAAACGTTGAGCTTGATGGACTATGTCAAGTATGAGTTTGGCTATATGTTCTTTTATTCGGAGCGCCCAAACACGTATGCAGCGCGCAAGATGGAAGATGATATTCCGTTAGAGGTTAAAAAACGACGTTTGGCCGAAATCATTTCTAGACAACAGGTGCACAGTGCGGAGCGCACGGCGAGCTATGTGGGCCGCACTTTGGAGGTACTCGTCGAGGGCCGCTCCAAAAAATCGGAAGCCGACCTCTACGGGCGAACTACCTATAATACCGTGGTAGTCTTCTCGCGAGAGGACTACAAACCGGGCGATTTAGTGCAAGTAGAAATAGAGCGCGCAACACCGGCTACACTCATTGGAAAAGCAAAAGGGTACGCATCATGAAACAGTTGTTAGTTCTATTCATCGCTCTGTTGAGCTTCCAAGCCATGGGGCAAACCCGTCTCGCGAATGGCACTTGGGAGGACACGAGTTTGGAATTCGTTTTGATCTCGGAAAGCATTCAACAGGATGGCTCGCTTTCCTTGTGTATTGCCAAAGGGGATAATTGCATCGAAAATCTCACGGTGGGTTTCACGGTGCGGGTTTATGATGCCGCCGGTAAGGAAATTTGGAATTCGGTTTGGTCCGGCCGAAGTATGGATATTCAGTTCAAAAACCCCCTGGCTAAAGCAAATAAAGTGGTGGTAGAAGCGAGTGGCGATTTCGTGGTAAACACCCTGACGGCCAACCGCATTTCGACGCGTCAGCCTTTAAAGTTGACCTACTTGTTGAACGAAACTTCCGAAAGATGAGTAGCATTCAAGAAGTCAAGCAACGATTCGGCATTATTGGCAGCAATCCGGTATTGGATCGAGCCATTTTTAAGGCCATTCAAGTAGCCCCAACGGATATTTCCGTCCTCGTCACAGGTGAGAGTGGGGTAGGAAAAGAGGCTATCCCCAAGATCATTCACCACCTTTCGCACCGAAAGCATGCTCCCCTCATTGCCGTCAACTGTGGCGCCATCCCGGAGGGGACGATTGATAGCGAGCTCTTTGGTCATGAAAAAGGTGCCTTTACGGGCGCTGCGGGGGCACGAAAAGGGTATTTCGAGGAGGCTGATAACGGCACGATCTTCATGGATGAAGTGGGCGAGCTTCCTCTAGGCACCCAAGTTCGATTGCTTCGCGTTCTCGAGTCCGGTGAGTTTATTCGTGTGGGCTCTTCAAAGAGTCAAAAAGTGAACGTTCGGGTGGTCGGAGCGACCAATGCGGACATGCTCGGAAGTGTGGAAAAAAATGAATTCCGAGAGGACTTGTATTACCGTCTGAACACGGTCGAAATCCACCTCCCTCCGTTACGTGAACGAAAGGGAGATATTCATTTGCTCTTCCGCAAATTCGCCCAAGATTTTTCTCAGAAGTATCGCATTCCTGCGGTTCGATTGAATGAGGAGGCAGTGCGCGTTCTGGAGTCATATCGGTGGCCAGGGAACATTCGCCAGCTTCGAAATTTGGTTGAGCAGCTCAGTGTGGTAGAAAGCGATCGAGAATTAGGCGCCGAAGTACTCCGCAGTTATATTCCTGAGATAGACCGTTCCAATCTTCCTGCACGCAGCGATAAAGCTGTTTCCTCTGCGGAGTTCAATACGGAACGCGAGATTTTGTACAAGGTCTTATTCGACATGCGGGCGGACATTGCCAACTTAAAGCAAGCGGTTCAATCCATGGCTTCGGGACACAGTCCAGATTTGAGTAGTCATCCGGCACCAAGCCAAACAGGCTTAGCCCGACTCGATGCGTTTAATCATCCTCCGGTGCCTGCTCGCGAAGAGTCTTACACGCCCGAGATTATGTCCGAAGAAGAGACATTAGATGTTGAATCGGCGGAGGAAGGCGCGGATCGATTGTCACTGCAAGACTTGGAGATCGACATGATTCGCAAGGCGATTGAGCGTCATCGCGGAAGACGAAAAGAAGCGGCCGAGGAGCTTGGGATTTCGGAGCGAACGCTGTACCGAAAAATCAAACAATTCAAATTAGGATGAGGATTCGCTGGATGTCATGCTTTCTTGTGTTGTTCTTGAGCGCTTGTTCTGGAGGATATTCCTTTACTGGCGGGGATGTGGGCGAGGCAAAAACGTTGAGTATCCAGCGTTTTGACAACAATGCGCCCCTCGTAAATCCCAAGCTTTCGCAGCAGTTCACCGAAACCCTGCAGCAGGTGATGGTCCGCCAGACCCCTCTTTCTTTGGTTCGGGTGGACGGAGATCTAGACTTTTCAGGCGCGATTACCAGCTATGAGGTGCGCTCCGAAGCTCCGAGTGCAAATGATCAGGTGGCACAAAGCCGATTATCTGTCACGGTCCGAGTGAATTATGTCAACCACCTGGATGACAGTAAAAATTTTGAACAGTCTTTTTCAGTGTATCGAAATTTCCCAGCCACGTCGGATTTGACCTCCGTGGAAGATGCATTGGTCGATGAAATTGTGCAGGAATTGGCGGAGAAAATTTTTAACCGTTCCTTGGTCAACTGGTAATGGCATTACAACGACAGGACATTCAGAATTATTTGCGCAAAGACGGGGCGTTGCCTCCCTCTGCGGAATTATTCGAGTTGGTTGAAAAGCATCCCTATTCCGCCATCTTACACTTTATCTATCTCCGAAGCCTTCAAGAAGAGGATAGTTATAAGTTTCCCGCCCAATTGCATCGCACAGCGGTGTCAACCATGAATCGACATGCACTGTTGGATTGGGCCGAGGCGCCATTGATTCCGGTAGAAGTTCAAGCGGCGGCATGGAAGCAAAAGCAAGGTTCCGAATCATCCAAAGCCCATGCAGAGGCTCCGGCAGAGGCTCCGGCAGAATTGCCTATTGAGCCTGTGAAGGCCTTGCCAGCTGAGGAAGACAAAGTACATGCGGAAGTAGTGCCCGCAGCGGCGCCGTCGCCAGCACCTGCATCATCGCCGCCTACGCCTGCAGAACCCATCTCCTTCCCAAGTAAGCCTGCCTCAAGAACGAAGCTTTCCGAGATTAATCTGGATGCGCTGCCCCCAGCTGTTCGGGAACAAGTCTTGCGTAGTCGGGCCATTCAGGCGCAATATTCCAAGACTTCGGGGTCTGAAGCGATCCCTCAAGAGCCAAAACCCATCCCTGCGGTGGAGGCCAAGCCCGAGAGCAAGAAGGTTCCGGAGAAAGAGGATGCGCCGGCATCCACCAACACGTCCTTGGAGCCCGCAGGGAAGCTGGAAAAGGAATCGACTCCAACACCAGGGGGCCAGTCGGCTGCTCCGACAAGCACGGAAGTTGCTTCAAAGCCCGTTCCTCCTGCGGCCTCAAAGCCCGTTCCAAAGCCTGCTTCGGAGTCCTCAACGAAGCCCGTTTTGGAGCCTAGGGTAGCCAATGTAGCGCAGGCAAGCGTGAAAAAGCTTTCAGGTTCCAAGGAAAAGGCCAAAAAAGCGGAAAAGAAACCCGAGGCCAAAATGCCATCGGATCCAAGTCTTTCGCCATTTGCGAATTTCTTGATGGGTCTCCAGTCTTCAGTTACTGAAGACGCCCCTCCTGTGGTTCCCAAGAGTGAGCGTGATCCGGCCATGGAGCGAGCAATTTTGGAGCAATTCCTTCAGGTAAACCCCAAAATCAAGCCAGTACGTGATGCGCCCATGGGGGAGAATTTGGCGCTAAAAACACCGAATGTGAGTGGGCTTGTCACTGAGACATTGGCGAACCACTACTACGACCAAGGGATGACGGAAAAGGCCATCCAAGCATATGAGATTTTGAAATTGAAAGTTCCCGAGAAAAGTGCCATCTTTGCGGCCCGCATTTCAGAAATGCGTAAAACTCAATCTTCTACAAAATGACATACTTATTGATGTCGCTGATCGCCATCGTCAGCATCTTGTTGATCCTCGTCGTGTTGGTTCAAAACCCCAAAGGAGGCGGTTTGAGCGGCGCATTTGGCGGTTCTTCCGCTTCTATGATGGGCGGCGTAAAGCGCACGAACGACTTCCTAGAAAAGGCTACTTGGACGTTGGCCATTGCCTTGTTGGTTTTGGTTATTGCGGTCAATGTGATCAACCCTAACCAAGGTGCCGAGGCGCTGCCTGAATCGCAAGTCAACGATGAAATTGACAACGCAGCCCCTTCGTTCCAAACGCCGATTCAATCTTCGGCGCCAGCGACAGAACTACCTGCCTCTGCGGAGTAAGCGGAAAAATTGTCACTTCCTATATGCCACCTTGTCATCAGGGTGGCATTTTTTTTGGTCAAAATGGGCTTGGCACAGCGTGTGCAATAGTCCACGCGGCATAACGCCTAAGTTTAATTTCAATCAAATCATTCATCACATGGCAAACTTGACCATCAAACCATTGGCTGACCGGGTCATCGTGGAACCCGCTGCGGCCGAGACCAAGACGGCATCGGGACTCATTATCCCGGATACGGCCCAAGAAAAGCCCCAAAAAGGGACTGTCATGGCCGTAGGCAACGGTAAAAAAGATGAGCCCATGACGGTTTCCGTTGGCGATACGGTGCTTTACGGTAAATACGCCGGGACAGAGTTCAAATTCGAAGGATCAGATTACCTCATTATGCGTGAGTCGGACATCCTCGCTATTATCTAATTAGAAAAACTACAATACGATGAGTGCAAAAGACATCAAATTTGACGTATCCGCTCGGGATGGCCTGCGCGCTGGGGTGGATGCCTTGGCCAATGCCGTCAAAGTGACGCTGGGACCTAAGGGTCGCAACGTGATTATTGAAAAGTCCTTCGGAGCGCCTTCAGTGACCAAAGACGGTGTGACCGTTGCGAAGGAAATCCAATTGGAAGACAAGATTCAAAACTTGGGTGCCCAAATGGTGAAAGAGGTCGCGTCCAAAACCGCAGATGTGGCCGGCGACGGTACCACGACGGCGACGGTTTTGGCCCAAGCGATCGTCAACCACGGCCACCGCAACGTTGCAGCTGGCGCCAATCCCATGGACTTGAAGCGCGGAATTGACAAGGCCGTTACGGCCGTTGTTTCTGAGTTGAAAAACATGGCGAATGAAGTGGGTGACAACAATCAGAAAATTGAGCAGGTGGCTTCGATTTCGGCCAACAACGATCCTGCTATTGGTTCTTTGATCGCTGAGGCTATGGCCAAGGTGAAGAAGGAAGGTGTAATCACGGTAGAGGAAGCAAAAGGCACAGAGACCTATGTAGACGTCGTGGAAGGCATGCAGTTTGACCGCGGGTATTTGTCAGCCTACTTTGTGACTAATACGGACAAGATGATCGCCGACATCGAGCATCCCTTCATTTTGATCTACGACAAGAAGATCAGTACGATGAAGGAGTTGTTGCCCATTTTGGAGCCCGTCGCTCAGACCGGTAAGCCTTTGGTGATTATCGCTGAAGATGTGGATGGTGAAGCGTTGGGAACCCTCGTGGTGAACAAGATTCGCGGCGCCCTGAAGGTCGCAGCAGTGAAGGCTCCAGGTTTTGGAGATCGCCGCAAGGCCATGTTGGAAGATATCGCCATTTTGACCGGTGGTACAGTAATTAGTGAGGAGCGTGGCTTCAAATTGGAGAACGCTACGTTGGATATGCTTGGCACCGCAGAGAAAATTTCTATTGACAAGGACAATACGACCATCGTCAACGGTGCAGGTTCTGCCGAAGATATCGCCGCACGTGTGGGTCAAATCAAGTCTCAGATTGAAACCACAACCAGTGACTACGACCGTGAGAAGCTGCAAGAGCGCTTGGCCAAGTTGGCGGGCGGTGTCGCCGTCCTCTACGTGGGTGCAGCCTCTGAGGTGGAAATGAAAGAAAAGAAGGATCGTGTGGACGACGCTTTGGCGGCTACGCGTGCAGCCATCGAAGAGGGGATTGTCCCTGGAGGCGGTGTCGCTTTGGTGCGCGCCAGCCACATCTTGGAAGGGATGCAAGGCGAGAACATTGACGAGACTACCGGCATTAAGATTATTGCCCGTGCCATTGAGGAGCCTTTGCGCCAAATTGTAGCCAACGCAGGCCTGGAAGGTTCCGTTGTTGTTGCCAAGGTAAAAGAAGGCAAAGACGACTTTGGTTTCAACGCCAAAACGGATGAGTACTGCAGTATGTACGAGGCAGGAATCATTGATCCCACCAAAGTGACTCGGGTAGCGTTGGAGAATGCAGCTTCGGTTGCTTCCCTCTTGCTTACCACGGAAGCTACGATTGTGGAGATTCCTAAGAAAGAAGCCCCGATGCCGCCAATGGACGGCGGAATGGGTGGAATGATGTAATTCCCCCGGGGTTCGCACAGCCCCGATTGAACTTCAAAGAAGGAAACCCGGCCCTCGAGAGAGGCGCCGGGTTTTTTATGCATTTGGAAAAAAAGGGTGAAGGCTAGAACAACGACTGGCTTTGGCTCGCATAGTAGAGCATAGCGCCCCCAAGAGGTAAGAACAGATTGTCAAGGCCATAGGCCAAGTAGGCCTCGAGGATGGTTAGTAAGAGCAGACCTATCAAGAAAGTGAGGTGAATAGGCAAACCAAAGAGCAGTCCTAGACCGATGCCAAGGAGGAAAAAGGTGAGGGAGCCCGCGAGTGATTTCCCTGCCATGCCGGGCCATTTGAGGGAGGGGATTTTACCTCCCCATTCGGCGCCCACATCGAGAAAGCCCAGGACTAACATGCCAAAAAAGTACCCTTCATCCCCTTCGAAATTGGGCCCACCCCAGGTGTGGATGCCTACTTCCTCTGCTCGAAAGAAATAGACATAGCCCGTCACCAGGCTAATGCCCAATGGGAATACGACTTCCCCCCATGTTTTGCGCGGTACATCGTGGATGCTGCTCAGAATCTTGAGGTATTTTGAAAGGGCCAGGGTGCCGGCAAAAAGGAGACCCATGAGGCAAATTTCGACGGGGGAAATCAGGAAGGGAAGCACACAGGCTACGAGGGCCGACGCGATGTGCAGCATTTTGCGCGTGAGCACTGGGGAAACTCCTCCAAGACGTTTAACCGCTTCGGTGCCGCCAAATAAGAGGAGGTACACTCCGGACATTAGAAGGAAGTTTAAACTAATCATTCGGCTAAAGCTTCAAATTCATAGGAGGCGTAGGTTCGGAAAACGGTTATGTCTGGATCGGGCATTCGATTGACCCGATTTTCGGATTGCACGAGGGCATAAATACAGCGTTTGGCTCCTGCTTCCTGTGCGCGCACATGCAAGGCACCCGCGACGGCGTTTCCAATTTTTTTGGCTTGGAATTCAGGGAGCAAACCGATGGTTTTGAAAATCAACGTTCCATCGTCCAGATAAAACAAATAGGCAAAGCCGACGCGGCGGTCATCAATTTGGACCCAATACAGCCAGGGTTGACCCCCATGGCTTTCGCCTAGAGACTTGGCCCAGCCTGTGAACTCATCGGGATTCAAGGTCTTGTAGCCCCAATTGCCCCGGAAAATCGCTTCAATCATGTAGTGCAAGGCGGTCCATTCTTCCTCGTGATCCATGCGAAAGGGAGTCAGGTTAAATCCTTCGGTATTCCAGTCTGTCAAGAAGGACTCGGAGATCGCAATTACCCTTTGATAGTCGGTTCTATAGGCGGATCGGTAGTGGGTAATTTTACTCGGCTGTAACTGTTCCATCCAAAGCCCATAGTGGGCTTGATTGCGCCATTCTCCGGGAAAAAGGGCTTGATCATCGCTCCACGTGATGAAGCGATACGGCAGGAAGGTTGAGCCTTGTAAAGGGCCAACCCAGCTACCTGGGAATGCCAATCTAAGCTCCGACCATTCGGATTGAAACGCGTCGAAATCTTGGCTTTTACTTTCAAAAAAACCAAAGGCCCATTGGTCGTTTTCCATGCGGTACAGTCCGCAACAAAAGTGGCTGCCGTCATACCAGGTGCAGTCCGGTTGATTCAGGAAGAAGGACCAACATTGGCGCAAAACGGTTTCGTTTGGGTCGTAGTCCGCATAGTGTGCATAGAGCTGTTGACGCAAGGCGAGGTAGTTGTCGGGTGGGTTCTGGTTAGGTCGCGTCATGGGGAGGGGAGATTCGATGAATTTTTGATTGGGTCGCATCGAGGTAAATGGATTCGCCGCTGCGAAGCTGCTGTGTGATATCCGGCACGGCAATGAGGGTGGGAAGTCCCAACTCACGGGCCACGATAGAGGCGTGGGAAAGGAGTCCGCCTTGCTCCACGATGAGCGCCTTCGCCTGTCCAATGACGATGCTCCAACCTGGGTCCGTATGTTTGGCGACCAAGATATCAAATGCCGGATAAGGCCCGGGTTGGAAAGTGGGCATCACTAAGACTCGGCCTTCCATCTGGCCTGGAACTACACATTGACCACTCCAGTGGTCGCATTGGGCGAGTTCGGGACGATGGATGGGGGCAGGATCCCCCGGCATGGCTGCAAAGGAACGAGGGTAGACGTCGTCGAGGTGTGCCTTGGCCTGCTCCTTTCGCTCGGCGATCAGGCGCTTCCAGCCGGGGTTCGCCCCCTGCTCCCATTCGGAAATCTGTAGCCAAAACACATCTTCAGGAGCATCCAACAGGTTGCCTTGCGCGTAGTGATGGCCAGATTCCAATAGAATTTTTCGCAACCACGCGAAGGCCGAAGAACGCAGGAGCCGGAGTCCTTCTCGTTGTTGGATGAATTGGCGAAGTTTGCGGATGCCCCAGGGGTAGCCTTTTTCTGAGGGCCAGCGCGGGGCTGGGAGGATGGGTTGCTGAGCGAGGGCTTCGAGGGTCTCTGCCAAGACGTCAAAGCGGTCGAGAGGGCTGGGGTCCTCTAGTCTTAATTCATTGGGGAAGCGACCACCAAATCGATGGAGGTACTGGGTCCACCCTGCGCCGGCATCAGGTAGCTTCTGGAGGCCCTGTTCAAAGGCGAGGGAATCCCGTTGCTGTAGGGATTGTCGGAGGATGGGCTGCGCCCAAATTTGGTGTGCATGCGTTTGGAAGGCCCGAAGTTGTTGTCCACTGGGGGTATCCATCGTCAAATAGGTCCGCAGGGCATCTTCCGAAAATTTCTTTTGCGCCCATCCCAAAAGGGTCATCAGGGCGGTGTCGTTTTCGACGGTGATGTACCATTTTCGGAGCCAATCATTTTCGAGACTTTTCCATAGTTGAATCAGGGTTTCCGGCTGATCGGCCCTCCATTCTCGTGCCCCGAGTCGTTCAAAATCGACGAGAATCTGGCGGGTAAAGCGCTCACGAACCCGACGAAAAGTGAGCAGTTTCCACAGAACGATGGGTCCGTAACAAAGCTTTAACCAGAGATTGGCCTGAAGAGATTCGGGGAGGAAAGGCTGGGCCTTTGTTTCGGCCGAAATCATGCGTTCCAAATTCTCTTTATTGCGCCCATAGCCGGGTAAAAATGCCATCATCGCATACCAATGGTTCATGACATAGTACATGCGTCCGTGGTAGGAGGACACGAGGTTTTCAAAGATGTTGGAATGCCGGGAGAGCTTTTGGCGAGAGACCCCTGAAGCCGCGAGGAGATCCTGGTAGACATGTTGGTAAAGGCGCTGTGCTACGGACGCGGTCATTGGCCGAACGGTTCCCGCATAGGATTCTGCCAAATTGGAATTATCCAGCAGCCAGGGTTCCTGGTGCCATTCTCGCGTAACTGGGCGCGCTTGGAGAACGTAGAGCCGCCCGTTAGCATAGGACCACTCGAGGTCCATGGGGCGGCGGTAGGTATTTTGGACGCGTCGGTAGAGGCGGTGGAGGGCCTTCGCCAGGGCGGGCGTGAAGACACTGTGATCCACCCTGAATTCCTGGGTACGGCCGTCGTGCCATCGCCAGCCGGTATAGGCACTTGGTGCCTGACGGCGGTAGATTCTTCCGCTGGGATGGCAACCGATTTCTTCGACGGGGAGGCCTTGGACTACGTACGCGCACAGGCCAGGGGCGAGATTGAGGAGGTAACGTTCTTCATGGGTGAAGAGTACACCGGAAACATTGGGGTCGGCCAAGAAGGCTTGGACCACCACCCCATGATCCTCTTCTGTATCCGGCAGGCTTTGGGCCACGCGAAGACACGCAGCGGGTAATTCCTCTAGCGTGACACCTAACAAGGTTAAGAATGCGCCGGCGGCGGCAGTTTCTTCGGTGTCTTCCGCGGCGGAAGAACTCCGAACGGCAAAGCGGTCTGGATGGCCTAGCTGGGAGGCGATGGCCTTGAGGTCAAGTTTCTGATCTACCAGAAGGTCCCGAGCATGCAGTGAGATAAACGGTAGTCCCGGAAACCCTGCATCCCGCAGCCGGGTGAGGCCTTTGGCCTTGTTGCCGATGGGAATGGTTAGAACCATAGCGCCATTTGACATAGGACGTAGGCCATCACGGCGGATAGTTGCAAAAGTTGGCTATGGCGCCGTATCGGGTTCTTTCCATAGAGGAATAGGCCCGCCAACAGCATACCTAAGGCGGCGGCGAGCAGGCCGCGATTGAGCGGCAACCCAGTGGAGTCAAAGGCAAAAAGAGCAGCTAGGGTGAGCAGAAATACGAGGACTGCCGAACCTTTTGGGCCAATCCGGGAAGAATAGCTGTCTCGGTAGCTGGTTTCTTCTTCGGGCGTTAGACATTTTCGAGCTACTTCGAGCTGGGCACTCAAAGCCAGAATACCCCAGCCGTGGGACCAAATGGCATTTGGCCAGTCTACGCTCTGGGTGAGTGCTGCATAGGCTATCCATTGCAATAACACCATTTGGAAAAGCATGACCAAATTGTAGAGCCAAAATCGCGGCTTGAGCCATGCCAACGGGCCAACTTCATAGCGAGCGATGATGGAATAAAGGAGTAAGCCGGCAGATAGCACCCCGGACAAAGGGTCCAAAGCCACATGAATACTGATGAAAATCCCTCCGTTGGCATAGCCCAGACGGGTGAGTTCCTGTACCGTGATGAGCCCGCGTTGGAGTGGGCGTTCGGGATGATGGAGGTCATCAACTTCTTTGTCGCGCAATTCATCAATGATCCGGGTGTGCAACATGAAGGACAGCCCGGCAACTCCCAATGCAGCATATTTCCACCATGGGATTTCCGGATAGCCGAGACCTTGGAGCACTGCCGCGGTAGAAAGCAGGACGGCGGATGTGGTCACCAAAAGAATTCCCAGGGGGAAACGCTCTTTTTGGTATTGCCAAAATCTATGTGCAAATGAGCTCATGGTCGGTGGTAGATATGATAGCGGTGATAAAATGGCACCCGATCCGGGAAAGGAGGTGCGATGCGGCACCAAGATTCAAGAAAAAATGCCGGGGGCGTCGTTTGAAAGCGATGATCCCAAAAAACCAAGGTAGAACCTGAGGTGGTGGATTGATTTATGGTTCGAAAGAAGTCATCTATACCCTCGGAAGGGTAGCCCTCTAAAATATCTGAAGCATGGATAAATCGGGGTGCTGGAGGTAGTTTTTGGAGTGCCTGCTGCAAGCCCTCGGGATGGAGGAGGATCCTAGGTTGCACATCGTGCAAATCTCCTTTCAGGTAGGGGAGGTCCCCATGTGCATGACCACCAAACAAGAGGTAGTCTAAATAGGGATTGTCGGCCAGGCGGTGCGTGGCTAAACACTGCTCAAATTGGGCTAGGTAGTTGGGGGTAACCGCGGAACGACCTTGATTCTGGATCAATCCGGGATGGCGCGCTTTGGTATTGACGCGTTCGGGGGAGAAATAGCGTTGGGCGAACCATCGCCAACGCTTCGATTGCCACTGGGAACTATGGTAAAAATCAAGTTGAGATGGAATATCCGTTGTTTCATAAAGCGCTTCTCTTGTTCTCCGAGAAACCAATACGGGGAGCAGCGTTCGGCTAAAGGTTCGCAAATAGCCTTCAAGTCGGCCGGAATGCAGCAATCCTCCTTTGAGCGCAAATGCACCTGCACCAAAGAGGCGATCCCGATGGGGGCTGTCCAGGGCAAGGATTTTTTGCTCAATGTGCTTCAATTGGGCGACTTCTGTGTCATAAACGTGAATCCTGGGAATGCCGTGGTGTAATAATTCCAGGGCGTGGTCTCCACCCGAGGCAATTAAGTGTACCTCATCGCAAGGGAAATCACTCCATGCTTTCCACAGAAGGCGAGGATCTTCCCATGATTGGGCATAGTGGAGGGTGGCCATAGGATTAAAGGTCTGCTTTTCTCCGTGGATAGTTTAGGGAAAAATTGCAAAAAGTGAATCGGGATTTAGGGCATTTCGCCATGGAGCGTTGTACATTTGCCCGCCCGGTCCGAGTGGTGAAATAGGTAGACACGAGGGACTTAAAATCCCTTCTTCAGTGATGGAGGTGCGGGTTCGATTCCCGCCTCGGGCACAGTAACTTAGAGGCATGCAAACCGTTCTGCGGAGGTCATGCCTCTTTTTTTGTGCCCTTTTTTTGGGTGTAAGTGCTTCTGCCCAGTTGACCGCCTTAAATACGTTGCGGTCCTTCCACAGCTACGACCCTGGCTTTTACGGGAATGGCAGGGATCGAGGGTGCATTGTGGGGAACGATACCACGGATGAGTGGGTGTTCGGTGCCCTGGGCTACCTACGCAATACCGAGTTTTTTCACCCGATGGAGGAGGGCCGAACCCTTTTTGGCAGCCAAGCCCTCGCCTATTGGCACAGCGGCTACGATCAGAAAACCTATTTGGAACTGGGCGGACTGGCCAACGTCACGTTTGGGGGCAAAACTCAGTTCTATCCCCACGTGGCGGTCGTTCACAACATCAACCGCGTGAATGTCTTGCGCTTCGGCACCTTGAGCAATCCAGGACATGATCTGCCCGAGCCTCTCTACAACCCGGCCCGGCGCTACACGCAGCCGGTGGAATACGGCTTCCAGTATATCTCCCCCTACACCGATGCTTGGATCCATTGGGAGCAGGCCACATCCTACGGCAGTTTGCAAAAAGAGTCCTTCACGGTGGGTTGGAACCAAAACAATTTTCGGGGCCATATTGGGTTTGGGCCCTATTCCGAAGGCCCACTGTTGAGCTACCGGTCCCACCTTTATGTCAACTCGCGCTTCTATGCCCTCTACCACCATGTGGGGGGTCAGATTGACAATGCGCCACCTCAGCCCACAGGTAACCGGATCCAGACGGGGGTCGATATCTACATTATGCCCGATTTGTTCGGGCAAAAACGCGCGCCCAAGGGGCAGCAGTCTGCGGAAGTTTGGCGCCTTTCGCTGCCTACCTACGGGTACACGCTTCTGCGCTACGATGATCCCTTACAGGCATTTGGGCCGGTCAAGGTGGGCTATGGCCAGATGCATAGTCTAGCAGAATCCATCATGGGATTCACGGTCAAGGCCGGGTATTGGCAGGGGAATTCGTGGATTTCCCCGCTGGGTCAAGGCCTCTACCAAAGTTTGAATCCGGAGGATGCTGCCGTGCCTTTTCAAGCTAGTCGGCGGATGTTGATGCTTTCTGCGCAAAGAGAGTGGCAAAGTATGGGACTTCGGTACGATGCCTACTACGATGTGGACCTCGGAAAATGGTCCACGGCCTTTACGTTGAATATGGCCCTTAAGGAGCGACGCAAACGCTTAGTTTCCGCCCACCCGGTACATCAGACCCAGTCCAGCAATGGCGTGGTTGAAATAGAAGCGACCTAGCCAATTTGGAGTGATCGCATACGTAAGTGTGTAATTCCCCCCAAGAATCACGCCTCCTTCCGAGCCGTCAATGGGATGGAGCCAGGCCCCCGTGAGTTCATTTATTCCTTGGTACCCACTGAGCATGCCAATTTGCAGCCCAGAAGTCCACTTTTCGGAATGGTGGTAGGCCCATTCACCCCCGAGCATGAAGGAAAGCTGATGCCAAGAATTGGCCATGAGGGCTTGGATGAGCTGCACCTCGGATTGGCCACCAGGCCCTTCATATAAGGTGATGCGCGAAGTGAAAATAGGATGCCGGCTGTTGAAGCGGTAGGTCCACGTGGTATCGCGGAACCGGTGTGAATGCTCGCTCTGCCCGGGGAAACTCTGCCCATTCTGCCACGTGCCTGGGACTTCAATCCAGGCCGAACGCTCCACAGTGGGATGGCTGTGCCAACTCTGAAAATAGCCCAGCTCGAGCTGAATTTTGGGTTGAAATTGACCCCAAGTGGGAAAGCTAGCAGCCACGAAAACGGCGGCAAAAAGAAGGATTCGTGCTTTCATGGTATAAATCTACGCGCTCCTGAGGATGGATTGTATCTTCGGCCACTATGCAGCCTGACTTGAGAATTCTTGCCGTGTATTTCCGCGGTCTATTTTATCGCTACGCCAATCCTAAAGGGGGAGTGTCCAATCGTCCCGATTTATTGACCCAAACCTTGGTCAGCCGCCGGATGCTTGCCCCCCACCCTGGGAATGAACAGCGGTTGATTTTAACCCTTCGTGGGGAGCGATATGCCAAAGATGTCGTACATAAAATTGTTCGTCCAGTGATTTGGGTAATCGTTTCTTGGTTGCTCATTATTCTCTACTATCGCCCATGAAGAACGGGCTTTTGGTCGTTTTTATCGCGGTCTCATGGATGGCTCACGGCCAAGTTCTTTGGCTGGAGTCCGGATATAAGCAGGAGCTTACAAAACACAGCGACCTTTCGGTAGATATCGCTTGGCGGGGTCGTCCATCTGAACAAGGTCGCGCTTTTGTAGATGTGGAATTGGACCGAACATTCGGCAAACACTTTTTTGGATTTTATGAATGCCGGGTCAACCTATGGGGCACCCAGGCCCGAAACACCTATGGTTTTGGCGCTGAGGAAACCTTTAAGTGGAAAGGCACCAAACTATTCACCATAGATTATTCTTGGCGCTATCACGATGATGATCGAGAGTTTCGCCAGTCGTTGGGAGTGGATCGGAAATTTGACCGGTGGAAGCCAAAATTAGAAATTGAAACGTGGTACCGCCCGGGGGATTCTGGGAGTATTCTTCGAAAAATCCGCTCATCTGGGGGATTGCAATACAATGCCAAGGGACCGCACAAATGGGAAGCGGGCCTACTTCATCAATCGAGTTATAGCAGAAAGGGGAATTTTCAATCTTCGGAATGGGCTGTTTACCTAGAGTTTCAATGGCGTTTGCCCGGCTAAAAGCGCCGCCAGTCCCGAGAGTACGCCCTATCTTTAGGGCATGATTTTACGCCTTGCCGCCTTGTTTTTTCTGATGAGTTTGGCCACTCAAGGTCAGATTCTTTCCATTGACCCTCCTTTTCCCACCCAAACGGATACGGTCACCATTTTGTACAACGCGACTCAAGGCAATGGCGCCCTTGTGGGCGTCACCCCAGTCTATGCCCACGCCGGCGTGATTACCACGGCCAGCACCTCCGCAACGGATTGGAAGTTTGTCCAAGGGCAATGGGGGCAGCCCACCCCTTCTGTCCTCATGACAGACCTGGGCAACAACGTGCACAAGATTGAGTACCACATGCCCACGTTTTACGGCTATCCATTGGCCTCTACCACCGTGCTTCAAATGGCCTTTGTTTTTCGCAATGCCGCGGGAAATGTCGTGGGCCGCTCTACGGATGGTTCGGACATCTACTACCCCGTGTATCCGGCAAACGCGGGTTTACTTGGGGCCTTTTTCACCCCCGACGACCACCGAATCACCAATCCAGGTGATACCTTGGCCATCCACGCTGCGGCCAATGCCAACGCGACCTTGACACTATATGACAATGGGGTGTTGGTGGCTTCGGATACGGCCGCCAAGCACCTCTACCATGACTTGGTGGTGACGGGAAATGGACAGCACATGCTGGAGTTTGTGGCTTTTGACGGCACCTCTACGGCACGCGATACGGTCTACTACTTTGGCAATCCCAGCCAATTGATCCAAAATCCACCCGCAGGTATGGTGGATGGCATCAATGCGTTAAACGACTCCACCGTGTTGCTTCAGTTGCATGCGCCGAATAAGGATTATGTGTATGTCTTAGGCGACTTCAATGGGTATTTGCCGGATTCGGCCCACTTCATGCACAAGTCCATCAATGGAGAGAAGTTTTGGGTGGTTCTAGACCTCCAAGCGGGCCAAACGTATACCTACCAATATTGGATTGACGGACTGATCAAGGTGGCGGATCCTTATTCAGAATTGATTTTGGACCCCTACAATGACGGCAGTATTCCAGCCGCCACGTGGCCCAATTTGCCGAGCTATCCCACGGGCCTGACTACGGGGCATTGTACGCTTCTGCAACCAGGCAAGCCAGAATACTCCTGGAAAAACAGCGCTTTCCAAGCTCCTGTGCAAACCGATTTGCGCATCTACGAATTGCTCATCCGTGACTTTAGCAGCCAGCGTAACTACCAAATGGTACTGGATACGCTGGACTACTTGGAGCGTTTGGGCATCAACGCCATCGAATTCATGCCTAATAACGAGTTCGAAAACAACGAAAGCTGGGGCTACAACCCCTCCTTCCATATGGCTCTGGACAAGTACTACGGAACACCCGAGAAATACAAAGAGCTCATTGATAGCTGTCACAGCCGCGGTATCGCTGTCATCATGGACATGGTGTTTAATCATGCCTATGGCCAAAGTCCACTCGTGCAGATGTACTGGGATGCGGGTCAGGGAAAGCCTGCGAGCAACAACCCGTGGTTTAATGCGGATTGCCCGCACCCTCCCTATTGCTGGGGCAGTGATTTTAATCATTTGGCCGCGGCCACCCAGCATTTCATGGACCGCGTAAACACGTATTGGTTCCAGGAATTCAAGATTGACGGTATTCGCTTCGATTACACCAAAGGCTTCACCAACAACGGCAATGCGGGTTGGGACGTAACGCGCCAAAATTTACTCAAGCGCATGGCCGACACCATTTGGGCGGTCAACCCCAATGCGTACGTCATTTTGGAGCACTGGGGCGACAACAATGAAGAAAAACTCTTGTCGGACTATGGCATGATGCTTTGGGGAAATTCGACGTATAATTTCCGTCAAGGTGCGCAAGGCTATCTTCCCGGAAGTAACATAGCCTTTGGGATTCACAAGCAACGTGGATGGAATGATGCCCATTTGATCAGCTACACGGAGAGCCACGACGAGGAGCGGTTGATGTATGACGTCCTGACCTATGGGAATTCATCGCCTCAAGGCTACAAGACCTATGTCCTTAATACCGCGCTGAGACGCTCTGAATTGGCTAACGTATTTGCCTTCACCATTCCAGGCCCCAAAATGATTTACATGTTCAACGAATTGGGCTACGACCAATCCATTGACAACCCCTGCCGCGTGTGCAACAAGCCGCCCAAGTGGGGCTACCAGCAAGTGCCCGAGCGCCGACGCCTCTATGATGTTACCTCGGCGGTCATGCAGCTTCGGAAGCAAGCCCCCGCAAGTTTTGATGGGAGTAATTTCACCTACAACCTTGGTGCTGCCGTGAAGCGCATCAACCTGCAAGATTCCACGATGAATGTCAACGTGATTGGCAATTGGGATGTGGTGCCCCAAAACGGGATTCCAAATTTCCCGCATACAGGCACCTGGTATGAGTACTTCACCGCTGACTCGGTGGAAGTACTGGATCCATTCATGAGTTTTGCGCTGGAACCCGGTGAGTACCGCATTTATACGGATGTGAAACTGCAGCAGCCCAGCATCACCTTGGGCGAGGAGGAAATTGGGGCGCATGCGGGACTTCGCGTATACCCGAACCCAGCGATAGACCAGGCCCTGGTGCATTCGTCTATTTCTGGAGATTTGCAGGTCATGGACCTTCAGGGTCAGATCCTGTTTCACCAAAAGGTGGAGGCGTATGTTCCCCAAGAGATTGATTTGACCAGTTTAGCGCAAGGCATGTATGTGCTTCGCGTCGCAGATTTCTTCCAACGTATCCAAGTCCTCCGATGAAATTATTCCGCTTCCTTCTTTGCTTGACCTTTGGGCTGACTGCCACAGCTGCCTATGCTCAGCCGAATTATATGCTGAGCACGAAGAAAGAGGGTACAGTGGCCCTAGGTCTTGGGGCCATGGCGCTTGGGAATCTCTGGTCGAGCCAACAGTTACAAGGCTTTACAGAAGCGGAATTGATGGCCTTGGATGCATCGAGCGTGCCCGCATTTGACCGGTGGTCACTGCAACGCTGGAATGAAGGGGCGGGGCATCGCTCTGATCTTCTCTTTTACGGAGCAGCAGCCTGGTCCTCTACGGCCGTGTTGATCCCCGCTTGGCAAGAGAAAAATGTATGGGCATCGTTGCCGGCAGCGGTCATGTGGGTGGAAATGAATTCCCTCACCTTGATGGCTACCGATTTGACCAAGAATCTGGTTAGTCGGCCTCGACCTTTTACCTATTATAACGCGGCCCCCTTGGCGGATCGCATGGATTCAGATGCGCGGAAGTCCTTCTTCTCTGGGCATACCAGCATGACGGCGGCCAATAGTTTTTATGCGGCCAAGATGTATAGCGACCTGTATCCAGATTCTCGATGGAAGCCCTGGGTATGGACCGCCGCGGCGGTGTTGCCCGCGATAACAGCACAACAGCGAATGGCGGCAGGAAAACATTTTCTAAGTGATGTCCTGGTGGGCTATGTCGTTGGTGGATTCATCGGGTACATGGTCCCAGAGTTTCATCGCCGGCGTTAAAGCCAGTACACGTCTTTTTCTTTTTGCTGGATGTGGATCTGCAGATGGCTGACTTTGCCGGGCTCCAAGTGAAAAATCCCTTCAGACAAGTTTAAGTCCCAACCAGGGTGGGCATGCTGCTGCCCTGGTTTCCAATGGTATTCCCCCGGGGCTAAATGCCATTTCCATTGATCATTCCCGCGGAGGATATGGATGATGTAGCTACGGCCTTCCATGTCCAGTAGGGTAAGCGGAATAGGTTCGTGATCCACCTGTCCGGTGCATGCAATATGTAATTGTGGGGCCACAGGCAACCTTGCTTCGTCGATCTCATAGTGCGCTTTTCGATTCCATGTCGCGATGTGCTGAAGGCGTGCAGTCCACATCCCAGGGCGGCCTTGGACGCTAAATCGCGGATGCTGTAGTCGAAGAGACCAGCCGGCATAGGTTTGATCCCAAGCAATCGACCACGGGGTGTTTGGCCGGCGAAATTGCACGCTAAATCGGCGTAAGTAGGGAGCGTCGCTCCAAGCAATCTGTCCATGAATGGGGAACTTGGGTCGGTAATCCCAAACCATGCGCCACGGACATGAGGAGGAACTCCAGCTCAAGAAAAGTTGATGTCTTTGCACAGGTATGCGAGCCATGAGTTGCGCAGTAAGCCCATGATGACTGTGTGTTTCAAAGAATTCAAGACTTTTTCCTTGGTAGTCAAATCGCAGTTGGCTGCGTTCCCAAGTGGATTGTCCCTGAAGCCGGAGACTCGCCCTGGAGAGCTTAGCAAAGGCCTCCCAATGATTTGAACTTTGACGCCATCGCCATTGGAGGAGGTCTCCTTTCCACGCAATTTGTTTTAAACCGCGCGAAGACAAGGCATAGGACCAGCGCCCTTGGAGGCCTTCAGTCTGGATTCCTTGTGGGCCTATATTGAAACGGGTTAGGCCCAAAGGACCTTGGCCCAGCCATTGAAACCAAGCATAGTGATCATGGAGAAATAACCTATAGCTCATAGAATTCAACTGAAGTTGAAGACTATGCCCTGGCCCAAAGTCACTTTGACCCCATTGAAGGCGTATGAAAGGACTGTGAAATTGGATTCCCGAGCGTTGCCCCACCATGCCCCACACCTCCTTGGGGATGAACTGTCCGCGAAGCGCGTAGGCGCCTATGGGCGCTTGGATTCCCAGTCCGTAATGCATAGAGCCCGCCAATACCCACGCTTGGGCCCAGCTGGTAAGGCTAATCGGGCCGGGCATGACGTCGAATACCGATGTGGTTCCCTTTCTCGTCATAGGCGATGACGTAGGCTGCGTCGCTCGGGGGCAGTTGTTTGACGGACTGGCCAAAGGGTGCTAGAAATAAATCCTCCGCCGGCCCTAGCGCACGGCCATCTTGATGGTAGGCTTGGCTTTTGGCGATCCAATAGTGCTTGGTAGGAGGCTGCCAATCCAGACCATCCGTCCAATGTGCTTGAATATCAACTTCAGGTTGGCTACAAAGACACCCATAATAAAGTCGCACGGCAAAGCGAATCTGCGTCTGAATTGCCCAACCAGAAGCATGCTGTACAGCTGGAGGATTTTGTTCATAGATTAGAAGGTTTGCAAAGTGAGCTAAACTGTCCGGCGTCCATTCAAAAGGGATGTTTTTCCGTTCTCTGGCTTGGACAACTACCTCCGAAGGGATTGACAAGAAGGCTTCAGGGCGATCCGTAGTATCCATCTCAATGAACACGATGCATGGGCTGTCCGAAGCATTGTACACCGTGATGAATTGGGGCGAGGGGTCCATGCATGGACTAAAGTGCGATAAGCCATTCAGTACAGACACCTGGCCAAAACTGGGCATAGAAAAATGGAGAAGGATAAGGAGGGCGCGATAGCGCCCTCCTACGTTTGACCCGGTCATTAGCTATTAGAAATTGTATAGCGCAAGGTGATCAAGCCTGAACTCGCGGCGTCCAAATTTTGAGTGGCGAAATTCAAGGCATAATTCAAGATCACACCTTCTCCCGCGCCATCCCCCGTGTACGCGCTTTGAATCCCAGAGATCAAGGTTCCCGAGCCGTTGGTGGCCGACAAGGTAATAGGGGCTGCGACGCCCAGAACACCGGTTCCATTGAGGTTGGGGCTAATCGTAAGCTGAATGCCACTCGGAAGTGCGCCACCAATTAAATCGACATCTACTTGGCGCACGTTATCTGGGCTAGCGCCCTTCACAGAGGTGAATTGTAGGTAGCTGTTTTGACTTGCTACGCTCGGAAAGCCTTGGCCCGGTATTGCGGGCGCTTGAACATGGAAGTTCATGACGGTGGCAGGTCCTGCGGATCCGTCCACCAGGCGTATCATGGCCGCTTCATCAATGGTAAAATCCACATCATGATTGGCATTAGTTTGACCCCAGGCCGAGAGGCTCAAGGCCATGGGGAGGCCCAAAAAGATGGGCAAAAAAGACGTTTTCATTGTTTTTGGAATTTGTTAGGATAAAAATTGACTGCTTGGCCAAAGCATGACAAATCTCATCCGCTTGAGGACTCAAGCCGGTTAGAAACGAATCCCAAATGGATTTAAATAGGAAAAAGTGCTAGCCTAAAGCTTCTCTAAGATTCGAAAGAAGGTGGCTCGACTAATACCGAGATAGGCAGCCATGTGATTTCGAGTCAGCGATGAACAGAGCTCGGGGGAGTGAGCCAATAACCATGTGTAATGGTCAAGTGGCTTTTGATGAAGCAGGTGAATGAAGTGTTCACGTGTGTTTTTCAACATGACCTGACAAACCACGAAAAATAGTTCATCAAAATGCGCTTCTTTGTGAAATTCTTCTAGGGTGAGTTGATCCAGGCAAATCACGGTGCTCGGACGGCTCACAATGTATCGGGTTTCTGCAGGACGGCCGGTAGTGAATCTATGGTGGTTAAAGACGAAGTCGTTGGACGTGTAGGCCTGTGGAATGCTAGGTGGTCCTCCATCTCGTTCCGAAAGTTCATATACGCAGCCTTCGATAATGAAATAGAGATGCGTGGATGCATCATCACGGACGATGATCTCGTGATTCTTCGCGAGCGAAATCGGAGCAGAAAATGCGTTGATGAAACGCGTCATGAGTTCTTCTAGGCCGGGGTGTAGCTCATGGAATTGAGCCATTAGCACCTGACGCAACACATTACTTGACATCATGAAGGGTATTTATGGCTCGGAATAATGAGGATCTTGACAGGCCTAAATACTTGGCTAATTCCTCTCTCGAAATTTGAGATAGAATTTGCTGATTGCTATCAAGCGTTTTTTGGAGGCGATCAGTTGGTTTTAAAAGACATAAATCCGTTGACCGTTTGCGGTAATTACCTATATCTCTAGCGGTCAAATTAATGGCCATATGGAACCCCATGCCGAAACGCTCTGTGATCTGTTTGACTTGCTCCCCTGAAATCCCATAAATGGTCCCTGCTTGTTTGCATAGCATCTTGGTGTCGCAGGTATTGCCGAGGATGAAAGACGATTCGGACCAAAACAACGTCATCGGAGGGATGATTCGATGGCAAACAGTCGTCCCAAATTGATCGCTATATTCAGCCAAAGTGGCGTTGGAATTGAAGTACAATACAGGCTTAGACTCGCCAAGGTCCCACACTTTTTGACCAGCGGCTAAATTTCCGATCATTTCAAACTGCAGAGCCCACGCGCTTATGCCATTCTTGAAGTGAGATGATCTCGCTCCAAATAACTTGACTAACTGTTCGGTGAGGTGTGCATTCATCCATGCGAAAGCTAATTTTTTTCCGCAGCAGACTGATCACTTTTTTTGAGCAAAGAACTTGCTATTCGCTTCTAATTCATCCCATTATCTACATTCATAGGAACGGGGCCCGTTAAGCGCTCCCTCAAATGCCAGCGATTAAAGCGATAAAAATCCAGCATGCCTTGCTCAACGTCTTGGATGATTCTTGGGGCTGAAACTCTCAAGTCCACTTCAATCACAGGATGTTTTAATGCGTTCCATAAATGCTTGAATAAGTGGGGTAAAAAACCCGCTTTTAAATCATGGAAATAGGGTATTTCAGAGGAGTGGTAGCGGATAGAATAGAAGACGACGGGGACTTCATTCCGCATCGCCTCGACGAATAGGCCTGGCTTGACGGGGTAGATGTCATGCGTGCCCGATGTACGGCCTTCTGGGCAAACAAAAATGCTGAGGCCTTTCCGAATGCGCTCCACAATCTCTTTGCGAATTTTCTTCCCGGCTTCGGGACAATGCCGACGTACCCAAATAGTATTCAATCCTTGTCCGAGCCAACCGATTAATGGCCAGTTCTTGAATTGATCGGCAACAATCATGACAGCGGGCCGATGCCCTATGTTGAAAAAGATGTCATAATACGAAGGATGATTGCACATAATTAATGCGGGATCCTTCGGCAAATCACCGATAATATTGAGTCGAATTCCCAGGACTTTGTGAATGATAAACATGCCCTTGCGATGCACATTGAAGGCTGCTTGACCCCCCAAAAGTCCACGAGTCAGCGGAACAGCCACGCTGATGGCGGTCATTAGTAGAGTGAAGAAAAATATCCTCACGAAGGCGCGCAGGTGCAATAGCATGAAGGAAATTTAGTTTTTTCCTTTGAATCTCACACTATCTGAGGGAGTAAAGTCCAAATTCTTCTTTGAGATCTGGCCAAAATCCCGCGAAGGCCTCTTCCAATTCGGTATAGGCGCTCTCCAGAGCCTTCGCCCCATGAGCCATCGGGTTGTTATGGGGAAATCGCTGCGCCATCTGCTTAAGGACGCGATCAACTCCTGCAATTTCAGCATAGCCGAGAAGCCAATTGCCCCGTTCCATGGCCTGCACTATATGACCTGCCTGGGGATGAAATACCAGGGCATGCGCGCTTAACACACGATGGGCATCTTGCGCGAAATGAACGGGATCCAAGCCTTCGGTGTACAGGGCGAAATCTCGAGCAAGAAAATGATCCCAAAACACATCCAGCAAAACACCTCGGAATAGGCCATAGGATGGATCCAAAAGCTGTTTGGCCGCTTTCACCCGTAGGTGGGAATCCGTGAACGAATCAATGCGACGATGAAGTAAAACGCCTGCAGCATAGGAAGGCTCTAGGGTTTTCCATAGATTTCCCTTCACTCGATCGGCGAAGAAATTGCCCGCCATGATTTTTTCTCCGCCAGGAGAAAGGACCAGGTGGGCGAGGAAGTTCACGCTTGATTGAAGAGCTCGAATGTGTAGCTCTCCATGATTTGATTTGCCAGCATTTTTTGGCAGGCAATATCTACTTTTTCAGTCGCCTCCTCTTTGCTTGTGGCTTCAATTTCTAGGGTAATGTGCTTGCCGATGCGCACATTGCTGATTTCGGACAAACCAATGTTGGCCATGCTTTGGCCTACTGTTTTTCCTTGTGGGTCTAACAGGGCTTTCAGGGGCATTACGTCAATTTCGGCGCGGAATTTCATGAGGCAGTAGGTTTGAACACTTGTTCTTCAAGTGCGGAAAATACAAGGAGCAAAGGTATGATGAATGCAAAAGCCGCCATCTTAAAAATTATCAACAAACTCACGGAAATGACGGCGAAAACGATCCGGCTTACCAAGGCTGGGCCGCTTTTGGGCATGTCTTTGAAGCTCATGACCGGCCACGAACAATTTAAAGTGTAGGTGCTCCAGAGGGTTATGAGCCCAAAAACCATAAATCCGGCGCTGCCCTCAGGTATGGGCCAAACGTCGAGGAATATTCCCCAAACGACGCCAAGAATAAAAAGAGCATTCGCAGGCGTGGGCATGCCAATGAAGCCTTTGCCCCCCGCCATGCCCAAATTAAATCGAGCCAGTCGGTAGATGGAGGCCAAGGTCGGGGCCAAGGCAATCAAGGCAAACCACCATGGAAGAAATGTGCGTCCAGCATTGAACCATAGCAGGCCAGGAACCACCCCGAAGGTAATGGCGTCGGCCAAGCTATCCAGCTGAACCCCCATAGGACCGTCGGTGCCTAATTTTCGGGCAGCCCATCCGTCCAATAAATCGAAGAGTAAAGCGAGTCCGATACAATAGGAAAGAGACTCTAAATCCATGAGGCTCAAAAAAATCAAAGCCAAGCAACCCATCAAGGCATTGCCGAGGGTAAAGGCATTAGGGATCCATCGCATAAATCCAAAGGTAGCCGTACTTTTAACTCCATCCATGAAGAAGATCATTTTTGCCATCGCGACGGCCGTTTTGCTGAGTGTTTTTTGGCCCGGCGTGTGGGGTGTGGAGACGCAGCCCTTCACTATTACTTGGCTCTTTGCCCTGGCCCCCTTGTTGGCGCTGGAGCGTTCCATTCGCTACGATGCCTTTGGGAAGAAGGGATGGCGGACGTTTGGGTTTGCTTGGTTGAGCATGGGTTTGTTTAATGCGGGCACGACGTTTTGGGTGTGGAATGCACATTGGTCGGGGGTGGTCGCCACGGTGCTGATCAATGGCGGCCTCATGGCAGCGGTTTGGGCCTTGTACGCATGGGTGGCCCGCGTGCATTCCCAACGCTTGGGCTATTGGGCCTTGGTCAGCGGATGGTTGGCGCTGGAGGTATTCCACGAGAATTGGGCCTTTAGCTTCCCTTGGTTGGATTTAGGCCATGCGTTTGCGGCGACTCCAGGCGCTGTTCAATGGTATGAATACACGGGCCACCGCGGGGGCACCCTTTGGTTGCTCGTTTCTAACATTGTTTTTATCGAAACCTGGTACAAGACCAAGGATGCGGAAGGCCGAATCGGCTGGTCCTCATGGAAATCCATGCCCCGTTCGCCGCTTCCCTATGTCTGGGGGCTCCCCTTGGTGCTGAGTTTGGGCATTTGGGCAGGGCTAAACACCGAGGATGAACGCCAGATTTGGGCCACCTACGTGCAGCCCAACGTGGATCCTTATACGGATAAATTCTCCACGCCGGACCTGCGGCAGGCGCATGTCTGGGTCGATAGTTTGCTTACAGACTTTGGGGGGATAAAACCCTCGGAAAACCCTCGAATTCAGCGTGTGCCCTCCGCCTTGGTGGTCTTTCCGGAAACTTTTCTCCACGAAGGTATTCAAGAGCGTTATGGTAATGCCTTCAAGCCCATTCATGCCTTGGATACGGTGCTTCAAGCATACCCGGGCACGTCTTTACTCATAGGGGCTTCCACCTACGAGCTCTACAATGCAGGTGAAGAAACCCCTACGTCTCGCCCCATTGACACACAGGGCCGTCGCTTCTATGACAGTTACAACACGGCGATTGAGCTGACCAACAGCCAGCCGATGGAATTCTATCACAAGTCCAAGCTGGTAGTTGGGGTAGAGTACATGCCTTTTGCGAGTACCCTGAAATCCCTGATTGGCGATGCAACGATTGCTCTGGGCGGAACGACGGGCACTTTGGGCACCCAGGAAAAACGTGAAGTGTTTGCCTTATCGGACACCACCATTAAAGTGGCTCCTATCATATGCTGGGAACAGGATTATGGCAGCTATGTGCGAGAATACGCTCAGCAAGGCGCCAACCTTTTTGCCATCATGACCAACGATGGATGGTGGGGCAACACCTTGGGGCACGTCAGCCATTTCCACTATGCCCGTTTGCGTGCGATTGAGAACCGCCGGGCCGTGGTACGCGCGGCAAATACGGGGATTTCAGGATTTATTATGCCAGGTGGGCAGGCCTACAGCTGCAAAACCTGGGATGAAAAGGGCCTGGCATCTGCGCGGGTGACTTTAATGAACAAGAAGACCTTTTTTACACAGTATGGCGACTTAATCGGCCGGGGAGGAGCGTTACTTTTTCCCCTGCTTTTACTGAGTGTTTTGGTCCGTCAGCGCGTCCAGCGTTAAGCACCGCTATCCGCAAGGCGTGAATTACCTTTGTGGTCCTATTTAAAAACTTCAAGTGATGCAGTACGACGTCGTAGTTATTGGTTCCGGTCCCGGTGGATATGTTAGCGCTATTCGCTGTGCGCAATTGGGCATGAAAACCGCCATGGTTGAGAAGTATTCAACCTTGGGTGGAACCTGCTTGAATGTGGGCTGCATTCCTTCCAAAGCGCTTTTGGATTCTTCCGAACATTACCACAACGCCGTTCACAGTTTTGCAGAGCACGGCATCGACGGCGCCGCCCCAGTGGTCAATATGGAAAAGATGATTGCCCGAAAGCAATCCGTCATCGACGTCACCTGCCAAGGCATTGACTTCTTGATGAAGAAAAACAACATTGACGTGCACCATGGTGTCGGCAGTTTTAAGGATGCTCACACCATCACGGTGGCTGGCGAAAAATCGACCGAAATCACCGCCAAAAACATCATCATCGCCACGGGCTCGAAGCCCATTGAATTGCCCTTTGCCACCTTCGACAAGGAGCGCGTCATTTCCTCCACGGAGGCCTTGAAATTGACGGAAGTTCCCAAGCACCTGATCGTCATTGGCGGCGGTGTCATCGGCTTGGAATTGGGCTCGGTCTACAAGCGTTTGGGCGCTGACGTTTCGGTGGTCGAATACGCCGACAGCTTGATTCCCGCTATGGATGCCGCCTGTGGCAAAGAGCTCCAGCGCACCCTGCGCAAATTGGGCATGAACTTCCACATGAGCACCAAAGTGGAAAAGGTGAGCCGTAAAGGCGAAACCGTTACGGTGGAGGCGGTCGACAAAAAAGGCGCTCCCGTGAAACTGGAGGGGGATTATGTGCTCGTCGCGGTAGGACGCAAGCCCTACACCGCAGGCTTGAACCTTGAAGCCGCCGGTCTAAGCACCGACGAGCGCGGTCGTATCGCCGTCAACGACCACTTGCAAACGGCCGTTTCCCATATCTACGCCATCGGCGACGTCGTTCGCGGTGCCATGTTGGCCCACAAAGCGGAAGAAGAAGGCGTGGCGGTCGCTGAGACCTTGGCCGGCCAAAAGCCCCACATCGATTACAACTTGGTTCCGAACATCGTGTACACCTGGCCTGAAGTGGCGGGTGTGGGCCGAACGGAAGCCCAACTCAAAGAAGAAGGCCGCGCCTTCAAGGTGGGTTCCTTCCCCATGCGCGCCTTGGGCCGTGCCCGTGCCTCTATGGACATCGACGGCATGGTGAAAATCTTGGCGGATGCCCAAACCGACGAGGTGTTGGGCGTGCACATGGTCGCTGCCCGTGCGGCAGACCTCATCATGGAAGCCGTGGTCGCCATGGAATTCCGTGCCTCAGCCGAAGACATCGCCCGTATTTGCCACGGACACCCTACCTACACGGAGGCCATCAAGGAAGCTGCTTTGGACGCTACCGGTAAACGCGCCATACACGCTTAAGATGCCCTATACGGCGCAGGTTTTACACGCTGCGCCCGCTGAGGTTCAGACGGGCTTGCGCCGCGCTGCGCCCAGTTTTTCTCATTTCACGCTGCTTGAAACTGGCCGAGCGCATGGCGCTTTCCAAGAGCCATTAGATCGGTATGACTGGCTGGCGGCTGGCGGTTGTCTTCGTCGGCATCGGGTGGATGTAGCCACACCCGAGGCCTGGTCTGAATTGGCAGCGGCCTGGCGTGCCAAACCTACCTGGTGGTTTGGCGTCATGGCGTATGATGCAAAAAACGCCCTAGAGTCAACCATTCAAAGCCGGCACGCCGCCATCCATGGTCAGCCAGATTGGGATTTTTATGAACCAGAATGGGTGTTAGAATGCCAGGGAGAGGTGTTGACGTTGCATCTTTCCCATGCCTCAGATCAAACGGCTTCCACGTGGTGGGCTGATATCCAGCGGCGCTCGAGCGAAGGGCAAACCGTTCCGACAGGCCAAGAAAAGCGGTCCTCTGCTTCGGTGTATTTGCACTCCGATCAGCGCAAAGAAGCCTACCTCGACAAAGCGCGCTCCTTGCAGGCCTTCATGGTGGAAGGGGATGTGTACGAAGCGAATTTATGCGTCCGTTGGCAAGGTCAGGGTTGGGCAGAGCCTGTGCATACTTACCGGGCTTTGCAAGCCAAAGCGGATGCCCCCATGGCAGGGCTGCACAAAAGCCCCGAGGCCTGGCTATTGTCTGCGTCCCCGGAACGGTATCTCTGTATTCGAACGGAGGGAAGCGAGCAAGTAGCTTACAGTCAACCTATTAAAGGAACCGCAGATCGCCATGCCGATGTCGCGGACTTACTTTCTTCCGAAAAAGAGCGGGCAGAAAACACCATGATTGTAGATCTCGTTCGCAACGATTTGAGCCGGGTGGCGCGTCTCTCCACGGTCACGGTGCCACGCTATCTGCAAGTGCGCTCCTTGCCCACAGTACATCACCTCGTTTCGACCGTACGTGCAGTATTGCGACCAGAAGTCGATTGGATTTCAGTGCTTCAAGCGAGTTTTCCCATGGGCAGCATGACAGGCGCACCCAAAATCCGCGCCATGCAACGCATCGAGGAACATGAAAGCGCTCGCCGAGGGTGGTATAGCGGGGCATTGGGTTACGTCCGGCCGGATGGTGAATGTGATTTCAATGTCATAATCCGAAGTCTTTTATCCAACGCTGCCTGCGATGAGTGGATGGCTTGGGCGGGTTCTGCCTTGACCGTTTTGGCAGACCCAGCGTTAGAATGGGAAGAATTGAAGCTCAAAATGAAAGCGCCCATGGAGGCATTACAATCCCATGAATAAGCTGGAGTATCGCATTCATGAGCGCCTGCTTGGTGGCGGTGAGGAAGGCCGAGGCTTCTTGCTTCTTTGTTCTGGTGGGCAAGATTCCATGGTGCTCGCGCATACGCTTCATGCTCTAGAAATGTCTTTTGAAATTCTTCACGTGCACTATGGTTTGCGCGGGGAGGATTCTGACGGGGATGCCGCCTTTGTCGCGCAATGGGCGGCCGACCATGAGGTCCTCTGTCATGTGCGTCATGCCCCCAAAGATTTTGGGGATGCAGCCAACCTTCAATCCAGAGCTCGCCAATTCCGTTATGACGCAGGTCGCGAACTCCTTCGCGCAGGTGCACTGAAAGCCATGCTGACAGCGCACCATGCCGATGACGCTGCGGAGACCTTCCTGTTTCATGCGGCACGGGGCACGGGCCTAGATGGACTCGTGGCATTAGCGCCGCGCCATGAAAATATCTTTCGGCCGATGTCCGATTTGTCCAAGTCAGCCATTGCGGACTATGCCGCGAAAAACGGCGTAATCTGGCGGGAAGATGCGAGTAATGCCCTAGATAAATACACGCGAAACCACCTAAGGCACCACGCCATGCCGGCGCTGAGGGAGGCGATTCCCCAGGCGAATGAAGGTTTGCAGACGACCCTTCAAAACTTGAGAGAATTGCAATCCTTCGTAGACGCCTCCATCAAGCGTGAAAGTGTACTGTATCTCGGTGCTTCAAAATCAGTCCCTGGTGCGAAGGTTCTATATCGAGATGTGTTGGATCACCCACACGCGTCAGTTATCGTTTGGTATATCCTGCGGGAGTATGGTGGGTTTGATTTTGAGGCAATTTGTGCTTTGAGTCAATCCCAAGTAGGTGCGATGTTGGAACGAGGAGGCTGGCAGCTTTGGGCTGAGCGCGAAGGACTCCTCTTGCATCCAGTAGTCTCGGCCGATGGGCTTCCTCCCCAGCAAATCTCGATGGATCGTGCAGCTTATTTAAAGGGCCCATTTTGGGATGGGAATCAATGGCATTCGAACTATTCCTGGACATTGACGCCGCAGGTGCTTCGGGAAGGAGAAAATTTAGGTAGCCTGCGGGCACCAGTGCTTTCCGATAAGCGGTGTACAGCCTGGCATTGGAGGCCTTGGCAAGAAGGTGATTTCATCTATCCTTTGGGTATGAAAGGCCGGAAAAAACTTTCTGATGTCCTGACCGAGGGTAAGCTCCCTGCGATGTGCCGCAAAGCGTTATGTGTCCTCGCCAAAGATGCTGGGCCAGGAGAAGTTTACTGGGTCCCAGGACTTCGACTTTCCCGCCATGTCGCGGTGGACAATTCAGATTCTTCTGCTTGGAGGATGGAAGAGGATGCCTCGGAAGCATAGAAGGGTTATTTTTGTCCATATGAAGACATTCCTTCGCTGGGCCCTTTTGGCCTGCATGGCCTGGTTGCCTATCAATCTTTCGGCCCAAATCATCGAGCCCGTCAAGTGGAAGACCTCCACGGAACGCCAAGCGGATGGCACCGTTAAGCTAATTGCTCAGGCAACTATTGAGGGTTCATGGCATATGTATTCTCAAAAATCGGGGGAAGATGGCCCTCTAGCCACCACGTTTGTCCTTACATCCAATCCAAGACTGACGCTTTCTGGAGGTTTTGTAGAACCCGCGGCGCACAGTGAATTCAGCAAGCAATTCAACATGGAGCTGGCCTACTTTGAGCATTCAGCCCGTTTTGTGCAGACGGCAAACATTACAGGCCCGGGACCACTTACCGTCGAAGCCGAAGTGTCTTTCCAAGTCTGCAACGATGAAATGTGCCTCTTCCCCGAGTACATCCCCTTGACCTTTAAAATCCCAGCCCAAAAGAACGCCGCCCCCACCGATGAGGGCCTCGTCGCTACCGAGGCGCAAATTCAAGCGGACGGGGATGCCAGCGCACCTTCTGAGGAGGCGGAGGGATCTGACGTCGATACCGTGGCTACAGCTAGTACGGACAGCACCCCCGCGGACGTCAGCCCTGTTCCTGCAGCGGACGAAACCGAAATGAAGCAAGGCCACTGGGGCGTGTTTTTGGAAGGTATGGGTTGGGGCTTTTTGGCTCTTTTGATGCCCTGCATCTTCCCCATGATTCCCTTGACCGTGAGTTTCTTCATTAAGCAAAGCAAAACACGCGCAGAGGGCATTTCTAAAGCCATTACCTACGGTATCAGCATCAACGTGATCTACGTGGCGCTCGGTTTGCTCATCACGGTGGTTGCGGGCCCCGACGCCCTCAATGCCATGGCGACGGACCCCTGGTTCAACCTCTTCTTCTTTGGGCTCTTTGTGATTTTCGCCATCAGTTTCTTTGGTGCCTTCGAAATCACCTTGCCCAGCAAGTGGGTAGACGGCTCGGACAACCTGTCGCAGCGCGGCGGCTTGATCGGCATCTTCTTTATGGCCTTCACGCTGGCCTTGGTCTCCTTTAGCTGCACGGGTCCGCTTATTGGCTCCTTGTTAGTGCGCGCGAGCAATTCCGGCGAGTTGCTCGGTCCAGCCATGGGCATGTTCGGCTTCTCCTTCGCGTTGAGCTTGCCCTTTATGCTTTTTGCCGCCTTCCCCGGATGGCTCCAGTCCTTGCCCAAATCTGGAGGCTGGATGAACACGGTGAAAGTGGTCTTGGGCTTCTTGGAGCTAGCCTTCGCCATGAAGTTCCTCTCCACGGCCGATATGGTGTGGCAGGCCCATTGGGTGAGCCGTGAGCTCTTCTTGGCCATTTGGACCGGCTTGACCTTCTTGATCGCACTCTACCTTTTTGGCGCGTTCCGAATGCCCCATGATGACAAAGTCGAAGCCATCAGTGTTCCCCGTATGCTCTTTGGTACGACGTTTTTCATTCTTGGATTCTACTTGCTTCCTGGCACTTTTGGTGCCCCCGTCCGCCTCGTTGCGGGCTTCCCACCCCCCGCCCACTACGCAGAGGCGCCCGGTGGTGCCTACCTCGGCGGAGGCGGTAGCGAACAGGCCTTGAACTACACCGGCACCGCATGTCCGGACGGCCTTCCCTGCTTCAACACGTTGGACGATGCCAAGGCCTATGCCAAGCAGGTCAACAAGCCCATCATGATTGACTTTACGGGCTGGGGCTGTGTGAACTGTCGCAAAATGGAGGAGCAAGTGTGGGTAGACCCGGAAGTGCACCGCATCCTCAAGGAGGAGGTCGTTTTGGTCTCTCTCTATGTCGACGAGAAAGTAGCCCTCCCTGAATCTGAACAGTACACCACCCCCGCAGGCAAGAAAATTAAGTACGTAGGTCAGAAATGGAGCGACTTTGAAGCCAGCACGTATGGCGCCAACGCCCAGCCCTACTACGTCATTTTGGATCCCCACGGTGATTGGACGCCTTTGAACGGCTTTGCTGCATGGGATCCGGATGTGCCTAAGTTCTTGAACTGGCTTAATGCCGGCATTGCTGAATACCGCAAGCGCCACTGAGCATGAAGGCTGCCGCTGCTACGCAAGCTTTTCAGCGCGCCATTGCGGCCTACCATGCCCAATCGGACTTAGATCCTGCGTGCCCGGAATCGGCTGCCCATTTGGAGGGCCAACTCTTCCAAAAGGCTTGGATCGATACGGTACAGTGGCATCTAGAAGATGAAATTCGTCGTACAGACCTGAAAGGGCCAGAAGTACTTGCCTTGAAACGCCGGATCGACGGCCTGAATCAAGCGCGTACGGATGCTGTGGAAGCATTAGACCGCAATCTCCAAGCAGAACTGCAACCCATTGCTCCGGTAGAAATGACCGCCTTGCGAACGGAATCCTTGGGCTGGGCACTTGATCGCCTATGCATCTTGCAACTCAAGCGCTATCATATGGCCGAAGAAGTGGCACGCGGAGGGGAGCATGCTCAACGCGTAGCGCCACGCCTGGAGGTACTGGATCGCCAGTCGGCCCACTTAGAAGCCGCGGTCGATACGTTGGTAGCTGACCTGTGTGCTGGAACCGTGCGCTATGCACGCTACGAGCAGCACAAACTCTACAACGACCCGGACACGAATCCCGCGCTCTACCGCGTTAAATAGACATGAAAATGACCAAGCTAGCTGTGGTGCGTTTCTCCGCTTTGGGAGATGTACTGTTGCTGTGGCCCGTCATGTGTCGTGTAGCACAGGAATATCCTGAGATGCGCATTACGTTTTTCACCCGGAATACTTTTGAGGCGCATCTGCCTGCCCACCCGAGCATCCAAGTGGTAGGGCTGGACATCGCCGGAGTTTACCGCAATCCAATGGCACTAAATCTATTTTTTTACGGCTGGATTCGGAGTCATAACCCGGTCGCCTGGGTGGATGCCCATGCCCATCTTCGAAGTCGAATAGGAACACTGATTGCCGGTCTTTTAGGGGCGCGAATCGGACGATTGAATAAACATCGGGAAGAACGAAGGGCATTTCTTCGGAAGCGACTCGGATCACTTCGGCCTGTGCAAACCCTCTATGCCGAGGCCTTCGAGCAAGCAGGACTGCCTGTAACGTGGCCAAATTCAGAACCGTTGGATGAGCGCAGACCGAGTCGAGTCATGATTTTGGCACCATTTTCGGCACAAAAGAGCAAATCCATGCGGCTCACTTTGGCTGAAAGCATCGCCCAACGATGGATTCAACAGGGAGGGCAGGTTATTTTGATGGCGTCGGTTGCGGAAGCCTTGCAATGGGGCGGTCCCGAGGTCATACAACCCGCTATCGAAGAAGAACTAGGGTTTTGGCAAACGGCAGCCGTGGCTTTGGTCACGGATTCAGCCAATCAGCATCTGGCCGCCCTGCATGGCACCCCAAGTGTTACACTCTGGATGGGTACTTCGCCCCAAGCGGGATTTGCACCGCATCAACACAGTCTGCATCGAGATTTGATGCCTAGCCAGTTGGCCTGCTTTCCTTGCAGTATTTATGGGAAGCCGACCTGTATACGGACCGACTTTGCCTGTAAAAACCACTCAGAAGAGGAGATTTGGCAGGCCATCCAAGAGGTGGCGGCGGTGGCGCCGAATTCCTTTTTCTGAGTATCCTAGCCCTAAGTTCCAGGGTATAGTCGTTTAGGCCCGGTTAAATAGCCTAAAGCCCGGACCTTGCTTGCATGATTCATGAAGTTTGGACCCATGCGGCGGGGGATTCTATGTGCATACAGCTACAGGTGGCCGTTCAGCCAGGGTATAGCTTTCAATTATCTGGGCGGAAGGATCCGAGAAGCAGAGAATGGCCTCAGCGCTTGCATGCGGCCTTTCGGAATTTTGGCTGGAAATGGCCAGGGAAGCGGGTGACTGCGTTGGTGACTCCGTCAAGTGGGGCATGTCTGGGGCCCGAAGTAGATCTCGCCTTAGCCGTCGCCGTACTTCTAGGTTCCAAACAATGGGGAGCTTGCCGTCCTGGGGGCTTTTTTATGATGGGGCGGTTGGACTTGCGCGGTGCCGTTTTGGGGGATGCCCATAGTCCTTTGCCCATGCTACCTGATTCCGTGGGATGGGGCTGTGTGCCGCTTCAAGTAAAGGAGGCCTATTTTTCTGAACATCCCACTATTGTAGGAGTTAAAAACCTTCAAGAGGTTGAAGCTTATGTGGTTCATGGGTTACCTCCTATATTCCACGGTCATTCCCAAGTGAAAGCGACTCAGACCTTTCCAGTCCTTCGACTTTCATCTGAGGTGCAACAGCTCCTCGAAGTAGTCGCTTCCGGCGGGCATCCAGTTTTTTGGATGGGACCACCGGGGACGGGAAAAACACAGCTTGCACGCGCGCTTTGGCAAATGGACCAAGAACTCTCCAAAGCGGATGTGCCCTTCGTGGAACCCATAGCTCCGAGAGCAAGCGCTGCTGCGCTGGAACGCTACTTTCAAGCGGCGAAAGGAGGTCATTTATTCCTGGATGAAGTCGGAGAGTGGCCCCTCAAAGCGCTTGAAGCCTTGCGGAAGCCCTTAGAGCGGTCGATTCATACGCTCTACTATAGTGCAGCGACGAACCCCTGTCCATGTGGCTTTGCAGGGCATAGAAGCCGTTCGTGTCAATGCAGTGCGGGTCGGATAGAGGCCTATCAACGTCGATTTTCTCCACCTTGGTTAGAGCGATTCCACGTAGTAGGGCATGTGCATGCCGAAGAGGAGGATAGCCTGGTAATCTGGCCTGAATTTCTCCAGCGGATCCGTTGGGCTAGAGAACGACAAATCCGGCGGGCAGGTCGACTGAACGCTCAGTTAGAGGACGAAATCCTTTGGTCTAGCTTGCAATTGCAGACAAAAGCGGCCATGGATGTCCGCGAGTGGCAGCAACGACGGGGGATGGGCGAACGAGCGGTTCAATCCGTGTGCAAAGTGGCCCGTACGATGGCCGACCTAGATGGTTTACAGTGGGTGCAGCCTCGACATATCCATCAGGCAGTGCATTACCACTGGTCTAGTCAAGGCATTACTTCCAAGTCCGATCCTTAGGGTCTGGGGGGTTTTTGGACCACATCAGGGGCCCTTCGCAGCCGGCAACTTCAATCATGACGGCGCTAGGACTGCCGAAATAGGTCAACAATTTGCTCCGCCAATCTCTAAAAGAACTAATTGAAAACTGCTGGCAGGGTAAGGTCATGACCGTGATGGTCGTCCCATCAATCACTACAATGCTCGGATCCACATGGGGGACTGACCGGCTATCTCTTCCGGGACGAATACTCGAACCATCAATGAAGTCGGCGAGCCAACGCTTCATGGCCCAGTTTAAATCATCTGTTTCAGAAAAGTGAAAAACATGCACATACACATCATAGCGGACATTGCGCTCGAGGTTGTCCAATTGCCTTTCAAGGCCTTCGAGTTTAAAATCAGTGCGGTAATCGGGGCTCTCATTTTCAAGCGCACCCAGAGACTCGCCCCCTAAATTCAACGTTTTCACTCTGTAGGCACTGGCTAAATCCTGTTGAAAGGCCTCAATGCGTTGGAGCAAATCATTGGGTTGTGCATGAGCCACCCATGGCAAGAACATCAAAAGTAGGAGTGATCTTTTCATGCTAAAAAGGTACGCCAAAGCCGCTTCCCATTACATTTGCGCTATGCTCCGTCGAATCCTTGTCATTTTGGCCCTCCTCAGTGGGAGTGTGCAAGCCCAAGTGGTTAATGTAGAAGCCATGCGAGGGCTTACGGGCAGCGAGCCAGGTACCCATGGGGTTTTGGATGGAAGCTTCTACTTTGGCGGGACCCAAGCACTACTATTGCGCTTGAGCACTTCGGCGAATTTCAGAAAAACCCTGGGCAAAGAATCATACTATGCGATTTTTAACGGCAATTTGAGCACGCGGGTCGGCGGGGATGCCTTGCTCTTCGAGCAAAATGGATTCGTCCACGGACGCTACAATGTCGAATGGACAGACGAATGGACAGGCGAAGTATTTTTCCAATGGCAATCCAATAAACCGATGCGTATCGCCCAGCGTTTCAATTTTGGGGCGGGGCCACGTTTTCGGGCCATCGATAGTAAAACGGTGAATTTCTTCCTCAGTCCGTTAGTGATGTATGAATTGGATATCGAGTCTGTCACGGGGGTCTATGAATCTGTAGCGCGGATGAGTACCTATATGAGTTTGGACGTGCTGCTCAAAGAAAAATACCGCCTAAATACCATTGCGTATTACCAGCCACAAGTGCTTCAATGGGATGATGTGCGAGTGGTCATCAATAGCCGATTTAGCACGCCGATTTCACCCAAATTGAACCTGACGATTTCGGGAAATTTGAATTATGATGCCTACCCTGCAGGTACGGATGTGCCCAATTTTACCTACGGAATCAATTCAGGTTTGAGCTGGCGCTTCTAGGCCTGCACTTCATGGAGATACCCCAGTGCATCGGCCACTACAAAGGTGCTTCCTCCCAAATAAATTCGGTCTTCTTTGTTGGCTTTCGCCAAGGCCGCCAACCATGCCTGGGCTACAGAATCATATGCTTCGCCCTGAAAACCTTTGGCTTCCGCGTTTTCTTGGAGTTCGTGGACGGGCAGCGCGCGAGGAATGCTGGGGGCACAGAAATAATAGCGTGCATCTTGGGGCAAGCAATCCAGCGCGGAACCCACATCTTTGTCCCCGACCATCCCTAAAACGATGTGCATTTTACCTTTTCCTAGGCGCATGAACTGCCGCATCGTGGCCCGCAATCCTTGCGGATTGTGGGCAGTGTCAAAAATGGCAAGCGGGCCCTCTTGGACCACTTGCCAACGTCCTTGAAGTCCCGTGCTGGAAGCTACGTGGCGAAGTCCTTCTTGAATCGTGGCTTCACTGAGTGGAAATTGCTGTTGGGCCGCCAACATTGCCCGAGCCACCCGTTGATTGCTGGCCTGGTAATCGCCTTGGAGATCACATGGGCTCAAGTCTGTCACCGTTTCTTCTGCCCATACGAGTGGGCAAGCGGTTTCCGCGGCATGTCGAATAAAGACCTCTTCGGTTTCGCTATCGCGCACGCCGATAATCGCTGGAATTCCCGGTTTGAAAATGCCCGCTTTTTCGCGCGCGATGAGCGCGCGGTGTTCACCTAAAAAGGCCTGATGATCCAGGTCTATCGTGGTGATCCCCGTAACAATGGGTTCGATGATATTGGTGCTGTCGAGTCGTCCACCCATCCCCACTTCGATGACAGCCACATCTACCTGGGCCTCTGCAAAAGTTTGATAGGCCATGCCGACACTCATTTCAAAAAAACTCAATCGCAAATCAACCAAGAGCGGCTTCCATTGGTCCACAAACTCCACCACGGCCTCTTCAGAGATAGCCTGCCCTTGGATGCGAATGCGTTCGGTATAAGAGACGAGGTGCGGAGAGGTGTAAAGCCCAACGCGATATCCACCGGCCTGAAGGCAGCTGGCCAACATATGGGAAGTGGATCCCTTGCCATTCGTGCCGGCGACATGAAAAGCAGGGAAATGACGATAGGGATGTCCGAGGGCTTCCATGAAAGCCTCCGTTTTTTTCAAATCCAGTTTATACGAAGATTGTTGTCCCCCCGTGTGTTGAAACACCGGGAGTTGAGCATACAGCCATTCCAGTGTCTCTTGGTAGCGGCTCACTGACGAGTGAATCGGTATTTGATGGTTCCGATTTGCAAATCTGTCGCAGAAGGGTCTCCCTCCCAGCGGGTTTTGCGTGCGGCTTCTTCCGCCCGAGCAATCAAACAGGATTGAGAAGTGGTAGATCCGCTCACCCCGCCTTCAACGCGTTGAACTACGCCATTGCGGTTAACCCAAATTTTGACCACCACCACGCCATCTCCTTCACAGTCGTAGATGGGCTTGGGCCGCTCAAGCGCTCGACGGCTACCGAGCTGGTAATCGCCGCTGTTGCCAGTGCCTCCATTCCCGAGGCCGTTTCCTTGGGCATCGCCTGTCGGTTTGCCTTGGTCGCCTCCTCCGGTGGTATTTCCTTGACCGCTTCCAGTTCCTGGAGTGGTGCTGGATTGACTAAACCCACCCTTTAAGCGGTTGTTTAAAGCGTCTGAAACCTTGGGCTTCTCGGGCTCCTTAGGTTTAGTTTCTTCCGATTCCTTAGGCTTAGTCGTCTCTGTCTTTGGCTGGTCCTTAGGTTTCTCAGGTATGGCCATTGCATCCACCAGATCTTGGGTTACCGCTGCTTCCGTCGGTTCGCTGGTCGAACTCGAAGGACTCGTCACCGCTTCGGCCGGTGCGGCCGAGGTTTCCCCTTGACCATCCTCTTCATAGCCAAAGTTGACCGGAATACCCATTTCGGGCGGCGGATCTTGGTAGGTTAAACCAAAAAAAGCGAAAAGCACAAGAAGCACAGCGTGCACGGAAAGGGTGGTGGCCCATCCCCGACGACGATCATTCTTTTCGTGATTTTCTAACTGACTCATTTACGAGGGGTCGGTAGCAAGCACCATTTTAATTCGGTTACGGTAGGCAATGTCCATGACTCGTACCGTCTCGCCCGTTGGGACAGACGCATCGGCACGTAAAATGATGACCGCTTCCGGATCACTTGCCGCAGCTTCAAGAATGGCCATTTCCAACTGACTCAGGTCAACAATATCACTGTTCACTGAGACTTGCAGGTCTGGGTTGATCGTGACCGTCACGGTAGATTTCTTGACCGTTTGCGCCTTGCTTTTGGGCAAAATGACGTCCAAAGCACTGGTCGTTACCAAGGTGGAGGTCAGCATGAAAAAGATCAGCAAGAGAAACACCATGTCCGTCATAGAGGACATGTTGAATTCAGCTGAAACTTTACTTCTGTTTTTGAGGTTCATGCGATGCGAATCAAACGGGTTCGTCCAAAAGGTCCAAAAACTCCGTGCTCGAAGTCTCCATTTTATAGATCACCGATTCTACGCGCGTGACCAGAAAATTATATCCGAAATAGGCAAAGATGCCCACGACTAGACCTGCTGCGGTAGTCGTCATGGCAACATAAATCCCCTCGGCAAGCATGTCGATTTGGACGCCACCTCCGGCATTTGCCATTTCTTTAAATGCCAAAATCATTCCGATGACCGTACCAAGAAGTCCTAGCATCGGAGCGCCTCCAGCGATCGTAGCCAAATAGGGAAGATTGCGCTCCAAGCGCTGAATCTCGAGCTTACCTTGATTCTCAATAGAGGCAGAAATGTCTTGAAGGGGCTTGCCAATGCGGGTCAAACCTTTGAGGATCATCCGTGCGACGGGGCTATCTGAACGCTCGCACAAATTGATGGCGGATTGCACATTGCCTGAAGCGACATGGTCCTTGATGTCCTTCATGAACTGGGGATCAATTTTGTTGGCCCGCTTAATCGCGCCCATTCGACTGACGAAGATGTAGACCATCGCAATGGACAAAAGGACCATGAGGGTCATGATAATCTGGCCACCAATGCCGCCAGACAGCATCAAATCCATGATGCTTAACGTTTCTTGATTTGGGGTCGCCTCTGCGGGCATGGCCGCTGCAGCGTCTCCGGGAAGTTCAATTTGTAAAAAGGACATCGACATGTCTGAGGGTTTATTTAGACTAACGTGTTGAAATCAAATTTGGTGCCGTGTCACGTACGGGGGTGCCATTCGGGACTAAAATTACGGGCTTTCAGTGGGATTTGGCCTAGCCAAAAATGATCCAACGCTGAAGGATGTACATGCCAATGCCTGCGACGTACCCGATGAGGGCTAAAAAGCTGATTTTCTTGAGGTACCACCCGAAGGGTATACGCTCTAAACCCATGACGGCTACCCCGGCTGCGGAACCTATGATCAGCAAGGAGCCACCTGTTCCGGCGCAATAGGCGAGAAATTTCCAGAACAAATCATCATGCGCAAAATAGGTGCCCGGGATCATTTCGTACATACCCATGGAAGCGGCCACTAGGGGCACATTGTCCACAATGGCTGAGAGCACACCAATGATGGAGCCAATGAAGTAAATACCCGTTTGGGTAGAGGTCCCAATACTTGCATCGAGTGCAGCGGCCAAATCGATGAGTTGTCCACCTGTTTGAAGACTGGCTACGGCCAATAGGATACCCAAGAAAAAGAGCACGGAAGGGGTGTCTACCTTTCGGAGAACCCCCAGAACGCCAATGCTTCGACGAACATCGGGGGTCTTGTCGCGGTGCATCACATCCGTGATTAGCCACAAGGCGCCCAAGCTGAACATCATGCCCATAAATGGGGGAAGATGGGTGACCGTTTTGAAGATGGGCACAAAAAGCAAACCGGCGACGCCCGCAGTGAGCACGGTAATTTGTTCTTTGCGACTGATCGGGTGATTCGAACTTTGGAGCTCATCTTCTTCCGGGCGAGTTACTTCGCCTTTGAGTGTAAAAGTGAGGTAAATCAATGGGGCCAAGAGGCAGGCTACGGAGGGTAAAAAGATGAAGGCTATGATGTTTTCGGCGGACACTTGGCCACCAATCCACAACATGGTGGTAGTTACATCTCCAATAGGCGAAAAAGCACCTCCGGCATTCGCGGAGATGACGACCACTCCGGCAAAAAGCCAACGGGTAGGTTGATCTTTAATCAGTTTTCGCAAAAGGGAAATCATCACAATGGACGTGGTGAGGTTATCCAAAATGGCAGAAAAGAAGAACGTTAAAATGGCAATGATCCACAGTAGGCTTCGGATGCTGTTGGTCGAAATTTTATCTGTAACAACCGCAAATCCTTCGTGAGAATCCACGACTTCGACGATGGTCATGGCGCCCAAAAGGAAGAATAGAATGCCTGAAATTTCACTTAGGTGTTCGAGTAAATGATGTTCGGCATCATGGATGTCCGCCCCGCCAAAAACGTAAATGGTCCAACACAATACCCCAGTCACCAGCGCGGCTGCGGCCTTGTCAATCTTGAGACTGTGTTCAAATGCAATAGCCGCATAGCCTAAGACAAAAACGGCAATCATGAGAAAATACATAGGGCGGAATTTAAGGTTTCCCGTAAATATAAGTTCTAAGTGAGCGCAATCCGCGCTAGACATTTCCTTAACATAGAAATATTGTGCCATCGCATCCGTCGGCCTTCGCTCCAGTCACGGAGGACCAGACATTCACCTCGCCACGAAGCTTCCTAAGTCCTAAAAAGGCAAAGCACAGGGCTTCTTTGAAATCTCTTTCTTCGGCCCCCGGGATCTGCCATGTGCGGGAGGATCCAGCGCGGAGCAGGGTCAAGAGGTAGTCGTTCTGCGCTCCGCCGCCGGTGACGAGGACATCCCCCTCGGGGGCCGTCGCAATTCCGTGCAGAATGGCCCACGCAGCGTGTTCTGTCGCGGTGGCGATCGCTTGTTGCGGGCTCAAATGGGATAGGCAGGGCATCCATTCTTGCTCCACCCATTCACGTCCCAAGCTTTTTGGGAAGTCTTGCGCATAAAAGGAGAGTGCTTGAAGACGCTGAAGGCAGTCGGCGTCGGCCTGGTGCTGCCTAGCCAAAGCGCCTCCGGCATCAAAGGCGAATCCCAATTGCTGAGCGAAGTGGTTGAGGACAAAATTGACTGGGCCCAAGTCCCCGGCATGCCGTATTCCTTGAAGGCTCCAGCTGGCATTGCTGAATCCACCCAGGTTGAGGCACACCGCATGATCCGTATACAGAAAGGCATCGGCCAAAGGAACCAGCGGGGCTCCTTGTCCCCCGCGGGCCACATCCGCACGACGAAAATCACCCACCACGGGAATTCCTTCAAATCCCGCTGCCAAAGGAGCGTCATTTCCAATTTGAATGGTCATGCCGAGTTGTGGCTGGTGTACCGCGGTGTGCCCGTGACTCGCAATGGCATCCACGGATAATGCATCAAAAAAACTGTGGAATGCGCGATTGAGCCAGCGACTGTAGTCTTGGGAAATGGCTTCGCGATCCGTTGGGAGGGCATGATAACTGGCCTGGAGTCGCTGGGCCCATTCCGTGCCTTCATAGGGGATGAACTGGCTCGCTATGATTCGATGCTGCCAGCGATTTGTTCGGTCGTGGAACTCAAATTCTACGGCGACCAAATCCAATCCATCCAGCGAGGTGCCGGACATAGCTCCCCCAATTCGGTGTGGTCCGGGACCTGCGAATTTGGAGGAATAGGAATTCTGAGGGAGGGACATCTACCAACAAAGATGGGGCAGGGAGGTCATCCAACGAGAGGTCATCGGGCCGTAAATTCGCCGCAGACTCAGAAATCAACTTTTACTATGCATTTTCAACTCACCGAAGAGCACGAGATGATCCGCGAAGCGGCTCGTGACTTTGCCCATTCCGAACTGCTTCCCGGCGTTATTGAACGTGACAATGAGCAAAAATTCCCCAGCGAGGGCGTTCGTAAAATGGGAGAGCTTGGCTTTCTCGGTATGATGACGTCCCCAGAGTACATGGGGGGTGGTATGGATACTATTTCATACGTGTTGGCCATGGAGGAAATTTCCAAAATTGATGCATCGGCTTCCGTGATCATGTCCGTGAACAACTCGCTAGTATGCTGGGGCCTAGAAAAGTTTGGCAATGAGGCCCAAAAGAAAAAATACCTCACCCGCTTGGCGAGTGGAGAAATCATTGGTGCATTCTGCCTAAGCGAGCCTGAAGCCGGTTCGGATGCGACGAGTCAGCGCACTACAGCGTTGGATCATGGCGACCACTATGTGCTCAACGGGACCAAAAACTGGATTACCAATGGCCATAGTGCCTCCGTATACCTCGTGATTGCGCAAACCGATGTGGCCAAGGGCCACCGGGGCATCAACTGCTTGATTGTGGAAAAGGGGATGGAAGGCTTTGTCGTTGGAAAGAAAGAAGACAAATTGGGTATCCGTGGTAGTGATACGCACTCGCTCATGTTTACGGACGTGAAGGTGCCCAAAGAGAATCGGATTGGCGAAGATGGCTTCGGTTTCAAGTTTGCCATGAAAACCCTCTCGGGGGGTCGTATCGGCATCGCAGCGCAAGCATTGGGTATTGCCTCAGGCGCGCTGGAATTTGCCGCGAAGTATGCTACCGAGCGAAAGGCGTTTGGCAAAGCCATTGCCGAGCACCAAGCCATTGCATTTAAATTGGCCGACATGGCGACTAAGGTGGAAGCCGCGCGCCTATTGGTGCTCAAGGCCGCTTGGTTAAAGGACCAGGGCTTGCCTTTTGACAAGGAATCTGCGATGGCCAAATTGTATGCTTCGGAAGTGGCCATGGAAGCCACCGTGGAGGCGGTTCAAATCCATGGAGGCTATGGTTTTGTGAAGGAGTACCACGTGGAGCGTTTGATGCGTGACGCGAAGATTACCCAGATTTATGAGGGCACGAGTGAGATTCAACGCATCGTGATTTCACGGGCGATTTTGGATGAAATCTCTACACAATAATTCCGCGATCCGGAAGGTCTGAAATGCAAAAGCGCGGCCCTTGGGCCGCGCTTTTTTGTTGGGCTGTACCCAGGATTATTCTTGGTCTCCTTCGGCGGAAGGCTTTTCTAGTTTATTCAAGTACTCAGCCAATTTGCTCGTCAGATCCATGGCTTCACTCCCGAAAAGCAAATTGGATTCGTAGACAAAAATCAAATCCAATCCAAGATCTGCTTGCAATTGCGCAATGGCCTTGTCGACTTGTTGTTTGACGATGGCGTTCATTTTGGCCTCTTCTTGAGCCAACTCGCCTGAGCGCTGCTGCTCTAAGGATTGATACTGCTGATTAATGCGCTGAAAGTCCATTTGCGCGCGCTCCAACTCCAATTTGGATAAGTTCGGGGCTGCTTTTTGAAGCACTTCATATTCCGTCTGAAGGTTTTGCTGACTGCGGATTAATTCAGCTTCCATTTTTTTGGCGGTAGCCTCAAACTGACCAACCAATTCGCTGTGATAGTCATAGAGCTGGGTCAATGAATCCAAGCGTACATAGCCTATGTTCATGCCTTCAGCGGAACTAACAGAACTGCTTCCTGAGTTGCACGATGCGGCCATCATGACAGCGGCACCGGCTAAAATGAGATTTTTCACGGTTTTCATGCCGCCGAAAATAATCAAAAGACTTGGGCTATCGTGTCTTCGACTAAGGAATCTGAAGCAATTTCTGCTTGAGTGACCCGCAAGGCAGGGCTGCGCTTCAATTCTCGGCCAATAGCAATCATGGCTTCGCTGTTTCGGGCCCAAGCGCGTCGGGCTATGCCATTGTTGACATCGTAAAAGAGCATACTCTCTAGGCGGCGGTCCGCTTCCGGGCTGCCATCGAGAAGCATGCCAAACCCTCCATTAATCACTTCTCCCCAGCCGACGCCCCCTCCATTGTGAAGGCTGACCCACGTAGCGCCTCGGAAACTATCCCCAATGGCGTTGTGCACAGCCATGTCAGCGGTGAAGCGCGATCCGTCATAAATATTGGAAGTTTCGCGGTAGGGTGAATCCGTGCCGCTGACGTCATGGTGGTCGCGGCCTAGCACGATGGCTCCGATTTCCCCGCGGGCAATCGCCTCGTTGAAAGCGCGGGCAATCGCAATACGTCCCACCGAATCTGCGTAGAGGATCCGGGCTTGCGAGCCCACGACGAGTCGATTTTCCTCAGCTTGCTCAATCCAGCGGACATTGTCTTCCATTTGCAGCCGAATGTCCTCAGGAGCTTGGGAAGCGAGTTCGCGGAGCACTGCCGCAGCAATTTGGTCACTCTTGCGGAGATCCTCGGCTTTACCCGAACTACACACCCAGCGGAAAGGTCCGAATCCATAGTCAAAGCAAAGGGGGCCAAGAATGTCTTGAACATAGCTTGGATAGGCAAAATCTAGCCCATTTTCAGCCATGATATTTGCACCGGCACGGCTGGATTCAAGAAGGAATGCATTGCCATAATCAAAGAAGTACATGCCTCGGGCATGCAGGGTATTGATGGCCTCTACATGGCGTCGAAGCGTGGATTGGATTTCCGTTCGGAAGCGCTCGGGATCCGCAACCATGAGTGCATTGGCCTCTTCATAGCTGTATCCTTGAGGATAGTAGCCTCCTGCCCATGGGTTGTGCAGGGACGTCTGATCGCTTCCCAGGTCAACCGATATATTTCGTTCCGCCAATCGCTGCCAGAGGTCGACCGTATTTCCTACAAATGCGATGGAGCGATTGCCCCCTTTCGATTGACTTTCCAAGGCCGAATCGATGGCTTCGTCTGCCGTATAAAACAGGGCATCCACCCAGCCCTGGGCATGGCGCTTCTCCGCTGCGTTGGAATTGATTTCGGCCGTAATGCTCACCATGCCGGCAATAGAGGCGGCTTTGGGTTGGGCACCACTCATTCCACCGAGTCCAGCAGTGACAAAAAGTTTGCCTTCCAGCGGACCGCGGGTGAATTTTCGAGCGGCATTCATGACCGTAATGGTGGTCCCGTGGACAATGCCCTGCGGCCCAATGTACATATAGGAGCCTGCGGTCATTTGACCGTATTGAGACACGCCCAAGGCATTCATGCGTTCCCAATCATCTGGTTTAGAGTAGTTCGGTATGACCATGCCATTGGTTACAACCACTCGCGGGGCCTCCTTGGAGGAAGGGAAGAGCCCTTGGGGATGTCCACTGTGCATGTGCAAGGTTTGCTCATCGGTCATCGTGGCTAGGTACTGCATGGTGAGTCGGTACTGCGCCCAATTTTGAAATACGGCCCCATTTCCGCCGTAGGTAATTAACTCTTCAGGGTGCTGTGCCACGGCGGGATCCAAGTTATTTTGGATCATAAGCATGATGGCAGCGGCTTGGGCACAGATTGCCGGATATGCCTCAATTGGTCGTGCATACATGGCATAGCTCGGTCGATAGCGGTACATGTAGATGCGTCCATAGTCCTTAAGCTCTTGAGCAAATTCAGGGGCCAATGTGGCATGTAAGGAGGCCGGAATGTAGCGCAAGGCATTTTTCAGAGCCAAGGCTTTCTCTTTTGCACTCAACACATCCTTTCGGACGGGGGCATGAGAAATCGAAGCATCCAATCCTGGGTGTTCGGGGAGGTGCTTCGGGATGCCCTCCAAAATGGCGAGTTGAAATTCAGTCATGAACGCTACTTTTTAAATTGTCCACTGCGTTTGTCAAATCCGTAGGGACAATGTTTGCAACCGCTTTGACAACAATGGCCTCGCTTGAGGTGATAGGCCTCCGTGAATACGATATACCCTTCGGGGCTGTGATAAAAATCTTCGGGGTCCAGTGCTTTCATTGCGTTGTGCTACCACAAAAGTCGGCCATAAAAGTCAAAAAGAAACGACCTTTATCCCATGAGAAAGCTCTTCCTCTGGGCAAGTGCCCTGTTATTTATCTCCTTGCCTTCGTTGCATGCGCAGAGTCCTTCGCCCCGAAAAGCCTACATCGAAACCTACGCGAAAACGGCAGTGAAAGAGATGAAGCGCAGCGGGGTTCCAGCCTCCATAACCCTCGCTCAGGGTATTTTGGAAAGTGGAAATGGGCAAAGCCGATTGGCCACAGAAGGAAACAACCACTTCGGGATCAAATGCCACGATGGCTGGAATGGAAAGACCATGTTTGCCGACGACGATCAACTCAATGAATGCTTCCGAGTCTATCGAAACCCTATTCAGAGCTACAAAGACCACAGTTTCTTTTTGGCCAGCCGAAGTCGATACGATGCCTTATTTGCTTTGGATCCCCGCGATTATGCCGGATGGGCAAGGGGGCTGAAAGCGGCAGGTTATGCCACGAGTCCAACGTATGCGGAGAAGCTGATCAAAATCATTGAAGAGGAAGAACTATTCCGCTTTGATCAACAGGTCATCAAGCCAGCGACTCGTGGAATTAAAGCCCATTTGAGGTATAAAATGACACCCAATGGTGTCGGATATGTGCTCCTCGAAGAGGGGGAAAGCCTAGAGTCATTGGCCTTCGAATTTGGTCTCCATTTGCCCAAGATTCTCGCGTTTAATGAGGCGAATTTTCAATGGAAGCCGCGAGTAGGCGACCGGATTTACATCAGTAAAAAGAAAAATGAACTCAAGCGAAAATTGCGCGAGATCACCACGTGCCGCATGAACGAAGGCGAAAGCACCTGGGATGTTGCTCAGCGCTATGGGGTCCGATTGGAGGCACTCTACAAAATCAACGCGTGGCCTGTGGGCTATCAGCCTGGGGTAGGAGAGCTTATACGACTAGAGGGGGCAAGATTAGGCATGCAGACACCTTAAGGTTTCTGTCCTGAGGCCGACCAGTAGGCTTCTTCGCCTTGAGCTCGATAGGTCAGGCCAGACCATGGGGCAGCAGGATTGCCTCCTCGAGACAACCACCACATGTGGCCTTCACTCGGTTGGCTGCGCAACCACCGAATGGCCATTTGATAGTCCGCCTCTTCACTGCTGTCTCGTTGATCTGAGATATAACCTGCATATCGGTTAATCGCCGCGGTATCTGCTGCTTCAGCGCTCAAAATATAGGGCCCTTGCGTCTTGACGAATGAAAGAACGGGCAGGGCCTTCTTTAAGTGGAGACTATTTTCTGCGACCAGTTCTCCTGAAGGGCGCCAATAGGGGATAGTGAGTCCCGCACTTTCGCTAAACCACATGGATATCCTGTGTTCATCTTTGGATCGGCGTCCACGAAAACTGCTCATTCCTTGCGCCTGGACCGCAAAAGGATGGCCCTGGTAGTTCACTCGGCCATCAACGGCAATCCATTGACTCCATAGCAAGCGCTCCCGCATCCAACGCCAACCTGGAAAGGCACGCGCCTCCGTACTATCACTAAAGGCCAAAGTCTCACTGCGCAGCTGGGGGTTGGAAACGGCGATCTGAGCCGAACTATCCGCCGCATAGCGGACCGTCCAAGCTTGGCTGCCTTCTTGCAAAAAGCGCCAGGAACGAAGATCATCGGGCAGGCCATGCTTGCTGTCCATAGGATAGATGGGCCATCGGCTCGCTAAAGCCGTAGAACCCTCTCGGTACAGGGTTACAAACGCCGAAGAGGAAAGTTGACTCGCCAATTCTGGGTAGTTGGTGTAGGATGCCCCGCCGCCACCAGCCTCCAACTGACGGATGGCCTCTTCAGCCAAAATATCTGAGCTGCTGAGCATGAGCCACTCACTCGTTTCCGATAGCGCCCAAGAATGGCCATCCTTGGACCATTCCCAAATGGTCCCGGAGGAGTAACTCCTCCGTGCTGGAGCGTAGTCCGCTAGGTTTGAGGGGTGAAATGCACTAAAGCCACGACGCATAGAAAGCACCCAGTGCATGGGGCCAGCGCCCACGGGATGCAGGCTCAACAGCGCTTCGTTCCCTGTATTCAGTGGGAGGATATCCAGGGCAAGCTGCAATAGCTCCGCATCTTGAATCCACTCCGTTTCTGCGAGGAGCTCCTTTACCGCTTGGGCATCGCGCACGGGGACCATCACGACGGCATTCATCGGACAGGCTTGGATCAGATCCAAGTTTGCCACATCTTCAGTACATCCCCAACCAGCGGTCAGAGCAATCAGCATAAGGAGGAAGCGACGCATGGTTCTAAGTTCGGTCTTATTTCAGGAATCTTGGCGGTCAAAATCCAATTGCATTTGGCTTGCTTTCCATTTGAAACTCTTCCGATGCCAACTGCAGGCCCCATGAAGCTCGAGGGCTTGGCGGTGGCCCACGGAGGGGTAGCCCTTGTTGCGGTCCCATCCGTAGTGAGGGAATTGCGCATGTCCTTCGAGCATGAGGCGGTCGCGTTCAGTTTTGGCAAAAATGCTCGCCGCGGAAATGGCCTGAAATCGAGCGTCCCCCTTGACTTCACATTGGTGTGCTATGTCCGGGTAGGGCTTAAAGCGGTTGCCGTCTATAAGCAAGAACTCTGGTGCCGGTTGAAGCGCTGCGATAGCGCGGTGCATGGCTAAATAGGTCGCCTGCAGGATATTGATGCGGTCAATTTCCGCGGGGCTCGCCATGCCAATGGCCCAATGTCCTATGGGCAGGAGTACTTCGAGTGCTGCCCGCAGGTCTTCGCGTTGGGTCTCACTTAGTTTTTTGGAGTCCGTAAGTCCAGGGAGTGTCTGCCCATCGGGCCAGAGCACGGCGGCAGCTACCACTGGGCCGGCGAGGCATCCTCGGCCGGCCTCGTCCACCCCCGCTAGCATGGTTGGAGGGCCTTCCAGACAACGGCCGCCGACTGGGTCCATGAAAAGTCTTTGGCGCGAATCAGCCCGCGCTGGCGGTAGGATGCCAGGGCATCAGGATCCTGGGCGAGGCGGCCCAAAGCGTCGGTCCATGCCGGTACATCGTCAGGATCCACGAGCAGGCCAGCGGTGCCGACAATTTCGGGCATGCAGGAAGCTGAACTGGAGATCACAGGACAGCCCGAGGCCATGGCCTCCACCAGGGGAATACCGAAACCTTCAAAGCGACTTGGAAAGCAGAAAGCCTCGGCGCCACCATAGAGTGCAGCGAGGGCATCTCCGGGAATATGGCCTAAGGTGCGGACGCGGTCGCCGGCCTGAGCCAAAGCCTGGGTTAGGGCGGGGTCGCGGTGCAGGCTGCTGCCGGCAAGTACTAGGCGGTGCGGCGTATCGGGGTGTAGCTGGCGAAAGGCGAGAAAGGCTTCGACCAGCGTTCGGACATTTTTGCGTGGCGTAAAAGCGCCCACGAAGCAGAAATAGGGCTGCCCTTGGGCAAAACGCTCCCGGGCCTCCTGCTTCTGCACCTCCGTCAAAGGTTGGTACGCATGGGCGGGTGCGTTGTAGGATACATCTACCTGCGCGTCCGTCAGGTGGAAGGTGTGGAGTACGTCCTCCTTGGTCTTCCGCGAAACGGTTAAAATCGCATCCGCGCGACGGGCCGAATGGGCCACCACCCGGCGGTAGTAGGCCCCCACCCGGGCAGGTATGCCTTCGGGCTGATGGACAAAATTGAGATCGTGAATCGTCGTCACAAGGCGACCATTCCATCCTCGAATCCGCTTAGGTAATAAACCATCAGGCGACCAATACACCGCTATGCGGTGCTGCTTGAGGGCGCGTGGAATGAGGATATTGTTCCAGTACTCCCATAGCCATGGATGCCGTGCAGGAGGGCCTAGGACATGGCGGTAAACTTGCGCGCCGGAAGTCGAAAAAGTGAATTCTTCCCCGGGCGACCGGTCAAAAATGAGATGCCATTCCACATTGGGATGCCGAGCGATGAGCTCTTCCAGGAGGCGAAAGGTATACCACCCTGTACCCTCCAACTTGCCCGCAACAAGCCATCGCGTATTGACCGCGATGCGCAAGGTGGATTCAGGGAACGAGGCATGTGAGGTGGGCATCACTCCAAAAGTATGACCTTTGCGCTATGGCCACGCCCCTTCCCACCAATCCATGGTCCAGCTTAATGCGCAGCTCCGCGCTCGTTCTAGCCCTCAAGGTGGCAGGAGCCTTGGGAGGCTATGCCTTTGTGTGGGTTGCCGTTCGGCAGTTTGGGGCTGAGGGCTATGGTCGATTTGAACTAGCCTTCACCTTTCTAAGTTTGCTTTCGGTGGTCGCCAAATGGGGCTTCGAAGGAGTTTTGCTTCGAGAGCTTCCAGTGCAGTCACCCGAATCAAACAAGGCATTGACCCGAGGCGTCTTGGCGTTCTCAGGGGGGCTTGCCGCCCTCCTTATGCTCCTTCTTTATGCGCTGCGCCATCTCATTGCCACCTTTTTTAATGAACCTGGCTTGGCGGATGACCTAACATGGATTTCTTTGGCCTTGGTTCCTTGGACGCTTTTCCAAGTTTGGGCAGAACACCTCCGAGCCCGCGAGCAATGGATAGGGTATGGGCTCCTACAGTCCAGTGTGCTTTTGGGGATCACGGCCATTTTCATGGCGGTCTATCCGTCTGCGAAGGAAGGCAGCCCAAGCCTCTTTGTCTATGCGGTCGTGGCTCTGGCCTTGTTCTTTTGGCTACCCGACTTTTTACGCTCCGATCGCCGCGTGGGCAAACCCGTGTCCATCCGCGAAGGGTTGCAGGCACTTAAGCCACTGCGCAGCGTGGCGACATCCATGTTTCTCACCGGGACACTTTTTATGGTCATGACCTGGTCTGACACGCTGATGGTGGGGTATTTTTTGGATACCGAAAGCGTTGGCTTGTATCGTGTCGCCTTCAAAATCGCCACACTCATCACTTTCGCCCAATTTGCGGTCAACGCTCAAATTGCGCCCCAAATCTCCGCTGCCTGGAAGGCGAACGACCAAGTGGGCCTTCAAGCCAATGTGCATCGGGTTGCCTTGTTAAACGCGGCCCTTGGACTACCCGCTTTCATCGTCTTAACGGGTTGGGGTGACTTTTTTCTCTCCTTTTTCTCTGAAAATTCTTCGGAAATTCTCGCACAAACAGGCCTACTCCGCATCTTGTGTGTGGGCCAAATCGTCAACGCCCTCTGCGGCCCCGTAATGTATCTCCTCAACATGACCGGCCATGAAGGTTCGGCACGGAATACGATGCTACTGGCCGTATTGGTCAATATTGTGGCCAACGCAGGGTTGATTCCAAGCTTAGGATTGGAGGGGGCCGCATGGGCGACCACGCTCACGATGTCGCTTTGGAATATATGGGCCTTAGTGGCGGTCTACCGCAAAACGGGTATACGAACCCTCTTGTTTTGGCGTTGATATGAATGTGCACCCAGACATAGCTCTCATCGGCGTCGCAAAAGGCGGAACTACTGCCCTCGCAACCTGGTTTGAGGCGCACGCCCAAGTGGCGGTCTCTCGGATCAAGGAACCCAACTTTTTCAGCACAGATATTCAGCCGGAGTTCTTTTCATCCGGCTACCGGCACATGAGCCCGGTCCTCCCAGAATCCTATTGGGCGCAGGATACGTTAGGCCCTGCACACCAAGATTTTGTGCGTGATGCGTCACGTTATGCGCGCCTCTTTGCACATGCCCAGCAAGGTCAAAAAAGCCTGGAAGCTTCCACTTCGTACTTTTTTTCAAGCCAGGCACCAGAGCGTTTATTCGAAGCCAACCCCAAGGCTGACATCGTCCTCTTGCTCCGTCACCCCGTGGAGCGGGCGTTCTCGCATTACCGTATGGCACGCAAGTACGGTATGGTGCAAGGCAGTTTTTTGGAGGCCCTGTCTGAAGACGTCAATCAACCGGCAGTCTGGGGAAAATCTGAAAATTTTGTTCACCTCAGTCGCTATGCGGAAGGACTAGAGCGCTGGATGAAGATTTGGCCAAGCGCGCAATTCCACGTGCGGATCTATGAGGAGTTTTTCCAGAACGAATCAGAATCCTGGGCGGAACTCTGTCAGGCACTGAAACTAACACAGGAGCCGCTTCCCGAGCGAACAAAAGTGTTCGAAGGCCAAGACCCGGCATTTCCCGGTTTACAGCGTTGGATCATGCAATCTCCTTTGGGTCACGCCTTAAAATCCATGCTGCCAGAATGGGCGAGGGGAGGCGCTAAAAAAGCCCTAACCGCCAAAGAGCCGCTGCGACTAAGTGACCATGAACGCAAGGCAGCATGGAACTACTTTGAAGCTGATCGAATTAAATGCGAAAGCCTCTTAGGCCGACCGCTATCTTTGTGGACTTAAGCTCTCTTCCTATGGATGCACAATCACAGACTCTCCTCCGATTCCTCTATCAATGGCGCAAGCCCCTGTTCATTGCTCCAGTAATTGCAGGTCTCGTCGCGGCCATTGCCTCGATGCCGATTTTTATTGATCCATTGTATGAATCCGTAGTGACCGTTTTCCCTGCGACCACGAATTCACCTTCCAAGGCTTTGTTGCCTCAGAATTCCTACCAAGATGAAGACTTTTTGGAATTTGGCGCCGAAGAACAGGCAGAACAGTTGATTCAGATTCTAAATTCTGACGCCATCTTTGATACCATTGTGGATCGGTTCGAGCTGATTCGACACTATAACTTGGACAGCACCTCCAAAACACTTCGCACAGATCTATGGGAAGAGTTTTCCGATAAAATCAGTTTCCAGCGCACCCAATTCATGTCGGTAGAAATCAAAGTACTCGATACAGACCCTCAGATGGCTGCGGACATAGCAAATGCCATCACCGATTTGTTGGATCGTGCCAAAAGCCGAATTCAACGCAGTCGCGCCCAAGTCGGTTTGCGCATCGTTCAGCACGAATACGACAAGACCCGTGAAGACATGCGCCGCATGGAAGACGAAATCAAGAACCTACGCAAGAAGGGCGTTCATGAATATGAAGGCCAATCCATGGTGATCAGTGATCAGCTCGCCACAGCGATCGCTGAAGGCCGTCGCCCATCAGCGATTCAAGAATTGCGCAATACCCTAGACACCTTGGCCAAATATGGCGGCCGCTACGTCTCCCTACGCGATGAACTGCGCCTGCGCAAAGAAGAGGAGGTCAAGCTTCGCACCAAATTGGATCAGGTTCGTGTAGACGCCCAAGTGGTGCTACCTGCGACACAGCGCGTCAATGCCGCCCGCCCAGCGGACAAGAAGAAATACCCCATTCGCTGGCTCATCTGTGCAGTTAGTGCCATCGCGGCATTTGTTTCTACACTCATGGCCATTTTGCTTGCCAACACATGGAAGGACCTGCGCAGTCAGCTTCCTTCCTAAGCGGAAGAAGCGGTCTTTACTGGGCGATAGCCCTGGCTGCAGTGACGGCTGGGGTTGTGCTGTCAGAAACCTATGTTCTGGCCGCATTGCCTTTTGCCTTGCTTATGGTGGCCTGGGCCTTCTACTCTTTAGAAAGTCTCTTGCTCTGTCTCGTAGCCATCACGCCCCTCTCCATTACGTTGAAGGACCAAGGATTTAATGTGGGATTGAGTCTGCCCTCGGAGTTGATTCTTGCAGGCATCACCCTCTTTCTATTCCTGCGTTTTTTACAAAATGGTCAGTTGCCGTGGAAAGCGCTCAAGCATCCCGTGGGGATGGCGATTCTGCTCCAGTTGGGTTGGATGGGTTTTACCATCTTGACTTCGGAGATGCCCTTAGTATCATTTAAGGCCTGGATTTCAAGGATATGGTTCATTGTTCCGCTCTTTTTCGCGATGCTAGAAGTATTCAAATCGTCTAAATCTCGCGACTGGTTTTTCCCTTTGTATGCCTTCTCGCTGGCGGCAGCGAGTGTGTACACAATGTATGTCCACAGTCAGTATGGATTTTCCAAAGAGACCTCGACGTGGGTGATGTTTCCATTTTATAAAGAACACACGGTGTATGGAATGGCCTTAGCATTTGTCTATCCATTTGCATGCTATCGAGCGTTTAGACGCCAAAGTCTTTTATCGCATTTTATCTTTTCTGGACTCCTACTTGTTCTAACGGCTGCGATCATCCTCAGTTATACCCGAGCCGCATGGCTTAGCGTGGTGGCCGCGGCAGGAGTGTATGGATTGATCCGACTCAAGATTTCCTTGAGAATTTTCCTCGCCGCGGTAATTTTTGTGGGGGTGAGCCTTTGGGCAACCCAAGATCAATGGGTTCGAATTTTCACGAAGAATGATACCGTTTCTTCAGACAATTTCACGGAACACGTGCAGTCCGTCTCGAATGTGAGCACAGACGCCTCGAATTTGGAGCGTATCAATCGCTGGATGTCTGCGCTGCGCATGTTTGCTGAACGGCCTCATACCGGCTGGGGAGCGGGGACCTACCAGTTCCAATACGCACCCTTCCAGCACTCCTCGGAAATGACCATCATTTCAACCAATGAAGGCACCATGGGAAATGCGCATAGCGAGTACATTGGACCATTGGCAGAACAAGGCTGGCCGGGCTTTCTCGCGGTGATCGTATTCATGTGGGCCCTATTTACAACTGGTTTTCGGGTGGTGCATCGACTCCCGGAAGGTCAGGATCGAAGTCTAGCGCTCATGGCCTTGCTTGGCCTTGTTACCTATTACACGCATGGCGTGCTAAATAACTTTCTGGATTCAGACAAAGCGGCCGTACTTGTTTGGGGGGCCGCAGCCATTTTGGTCTATTTGGATATCTCATCGAGCGATTCAACCAAAACACCCGGAGGACGGCGCGAAAAAATCGCCTGAAAGTGTAGAATTTACGCTTAGTTTCATTTATCAGGTAATTCGGGGCTTCCAATCACATGCCGGGAGGAAATGCAGTCGTGTAGCGCGTTTAAGAGAATTTATTTTTTGATTCTTAATCTACATTTTACATTACCTTAGGCCTGTTTAACATTCAAATAACACCTAAATGAAACGCAGAGCAAATCTTTTTGCCCTAGTTGCGTCTGCATTTTTGTCTATTTCTGCTTTTGCGCAGAACGTGACAGGAGTGGTTAGTGATGCATCTTCGGGCGAGCCTCTACCTTCCGTATCCGTGAAGGTCAAAGGCTCAGACAATGCAGCGATCACCAACTTTGATGGTAAGTACACCATTAAGGCTGGCAATGGCGCTGTATTGGTATTCTCTTCTATGGGATATGCATCCCAGGAAGCATCTGTATCGGGTAACACCTTGAACGTGTCACTTGCATCTTCAACCAACAAGTTGGATGAAGTTGTAGTGACCGCTTTGGGCATTTCTCGAGACAAGAAATCCGTTGGTTACGCCATCCAAGAGGTTGGTGGAGCCGAAGTAAGCAAAGTGAAGGACGCCAACTTCATGAGCTCTCTATCTGGTAAAGTGGCTGGTGTGAACATCCGCCAATCAGGTACCATGGGAGGTTCAGCGAACGTGGTAATTCGTGGTTACAAATCTTTGACCGGGAACAACCAAGCTTTATTCGTTGTAGATGGTATCCCCATCTCAAACCAAATCAATAACACGGGCAACCAACAAACAGGTCGCGGTGGATATGACTACGGAAACGCAGCCATGGACATCAACCCTGAGGACATCGATAAAGTGTCTGTTTTGAAGGGTGCTGCTGCAACCGCACTTTACGGTGCTCGCGCTGCAAACGGAGTCATTTTGATCACCACGAAGAAAGGTACCAAGCGCAATGGTTTGGGAGTTTCTGTAACGAGCGGTTATACCGTTGGTTCGGTAAACCCTGACACCTATGTGCGTTACCAGAACAGCTATGGTGTGGGTTACGGTCAATACTACGGTCCTGACTCAATCGCTGGCTATCCCACAAACGGTTACATGGTAGCCTATGACGTGGACGGCGACGGAATCGACGATCCTTGCACGCCTACCACGGAAGACGCTTCTTTCGGTTTGGCATTCGACCCTAACTTCATGGTGTACACTTGGGAGTCTTTGTACCCCGAATTGTCTACCTACGGCCAGAAGAGCCCACACGTGGCAGGTGCAAACAATCCTTTGTACTTCTTCGAGCAAGCGGCTACCATGAACAACTCTGTGGCTATTGACGGCGGTAACGACAACGGTTCCTTCCGCTTGAGCGCTACCCAGTTCTCTACCAAGGGCATCGTTCCAGGTTCAAGCCTGAAGCGTAACAACTTCTCCTTCTCTGGCAACTTGAAGGCGAGTGATCGTCTCACCGTCTCTACTACGGCGCAGTTCATCCAGCAAGCGGGTAATGGTCGTTTTGGAACGGGATATGACTCACGCAACCCCAACCAATCCTTCCGTCAGTGGTTCAACGTCGGTGTCGATATGGCCAAGCAAAAGGCAGCCTATGAAGCAACGGGTAAGAACATCACTTGGAACCCATTTGGTTATGGATATGGCGATGACGCTACCAAGCCAATCTATTCTGACAACCCGTACTTCTCAGCTTTGGAAAACCGTCAGTCTGACACGCGTAACCGTTTGATCGGAAATATGATGGCTTCCTACAAAATCAACGATTGGTTGGATTTTATGGGTCGCGCTTCTGTCGACACATACTCTGAATTGCAAGAAGAGCGCACCGCGGTGGGTTCGGTAGAGATTCCCGGATACCTCCGTCGCAATCGCAATGTAACAGAGACGAACATCGACATGATCTTGACGGCAAACAAAACGTTTGGTGCCAATGACGAGTACTCTTTGAATGCTCGCTTGGGTTCTAACATTCGCCGCAATTCTGTTGAAGCAATCGCTGCGTCTACCAACGGTGGCTTGGTTGTTCCTGGAGTTTATGCCTTGAGCAACTCTGTAAACACACCAAATGCTCCGAGTGAGACAGCATACCAAATTGGTGTGAACGGTATGTTTGCTGCAGCCTCTTTGGGTTATAAGAACTTCTTGTATGTGGATTTGACTGGCCGTCAGGACGTTTCATCTACGTTGCCTACCGTAAACAACACGTTCTTCTATCCATCAGCGACCATGAGCTTGGTATTCTCTGAATTGCTGGATGTAGACGCGATCAGCTTCGGTAAGTTCCGCATGAACTATGCTCAAGTAGGTTCGGATGCCCCTGCGCAAGCGCTGGCAGATGCCTACAACATGGGCACGGCCTTCGGAAGCACTTCTTTGGCTTCGGCTCCAAGTACCTCAAACAATCCAGGACTTCTTCCAGAGAGCACGGTTTCTCAAGAGGCTGGTTTGGAGATGATGTTCTTAAACAATCGCGTAGGATTTGATGTGTCGGTGTACAACCAGACGTCATTCAATCAAATCATGCCAGCGAAGGTTTCCTCTACTTCTGGAACCATCTTTAAGTATGTCAATGCGGGTGAGATCAACAACCAAGGTGTTGAATTGAGCTTGAATGCAACCCCAATTCAATCTGCTGACTTCACTTGGTCAACCAACTTGAACTGGACTAAGAACAAGAACATGGTAGTTTCTCTCTTCGAAGGAGCTGAGAACCTACAGTTGGCTAGTGTTCAAGGTGGCATCACCATCGAGGCACGTCCTGGTCAGGCATACGGTACCATCTACGGTACAACATTCATCAAAGACGCTGAAGGTCGCCCGATCGTTTGGGACATGCCTGCTTCGTATGGTGGTGTGCGCTACCTCCGCGGTGGAGTTGATATGGGATCGAAAGATGTCATTGGCAACATCAACCCAGATTGGTATGCAGGATGGAGCAACTCATTCCGTTATAAGAACTGGACTGCTTCCGCCTTGTTGGATATGCAAATGGGTGGCAACTTCTTCTCTTTGGATACTTGGTATGGTTATGCTACAGGTCTTTATGACTTGTCAGCAGGTACCAACGACATGGGCAACCCTGTTCGCGACCTTGTGAATGATGGTGGTGGCTACAAAATCACGAATGTGGCTTATTGGGATGGTTCAACGGTAGACGGTGACGGAAACCCAAGCGGTTTAACTGTTGGCGACTACTACGCAGACATGCACTACTATGGCAACTCATTGGGATACGCTCGCAACGCGAACGAATACCACGTTTGGGATGCCTCTTACTTGAAGCTTCGTGAAGTTGCTTTGAACTACTCTGTACCTTCTAGCATGTTGGGTTCTACTGGAATCAAAGGCTTGGACGTAGCATTGACTGGTCGCAACTTGGCCATCTTGTGGAAAAACAACCCTTACTCTGATCCAGAGGCTGGTTTGTCTGCAGGTAACGTACAAGGTTATCAGTCGGGTGCATACCCAGCGGTACGCGAAGTAGGTGTTAACGTGAAATTGAAATTCTAATACCTTAAGAAGCGATGAAAAAGATTTTTACAGCAGCAGCAGCTGCCCTCGTGATCGCCTCTTGTACTTCGGACTTGAGCTCTTTGAACGTGAATTCAAAGGCTCCAGAACAAGTACCCGCAGGTGCGTTAATCGCCAATTCTACGGTGACTTTAACGGACTACTTGACCAGTGTGAACGTCAACTTGAACAACTTCATTTTGTGGTCACAACACTGGACTCAAACGACCTATACGGACGAGTCTAACTTCAACTACAACAATCGTGACGTAAACGGTAACACGTTTGACGCCATGTATGCCACCGTTTTGCGTGATTTGAACGACGCGAGCAAGTTCATCGAAGCTGATGACAAAATGCTTGAAGAGCACAAACGCAATCAGTTGGCTTTGATTGAAGTAATGGAAGTCTACACGTACCATGTTTTGGTAGACATTTTTGGCGATGTTCCTTATTCTGAGGCGATCGGTGATGATGTCACTCCAAAATATGACAACGATGCAGAGATCTATTCTTCCTTGGTTACTCGCTTGTTGGCTGCCCATGGCAACCTCGGCGGTGACAATGGACTAGGTAATTATGACCTCCTCTATGGTGGTGATGCAAACGCATGGAAGAAATTTGCTGCCTCTTTGGCGTTGAAGTTGGCTGTTCGCGCTGCGGACGTCAACCCTTCGGCTTCGAGTGTAGCAGAAGCAGCTGCAGCAGCAGGTGTGTTTACTTCCTCTGCAGATGGCGCCATTTTGGGTTACACGTCTTCACCACCTAACACGAACCCATTGTGGGATGACTTGGTGCAGTCTGGACGTGCTGACTTCTGTGCGGCCAACACATTTGCAGACATCTTGAACGGTTTGTCTGACCCACGTCGTGGAACGTTCTTCCGCAACTTGGATGCAAATGGGGATGTAATTGGCGCTCCTTACGGATTGGCCTCTTCATACGCTTTGAATTCACAGCCTGGTGACGCCTTGGAAGATCCTTCAAAAGCTGCGTCCTTAATGGATTATGCGGAAGTTGAGTTCTTGTTAGCCGATGCAGCAGCACGTGGATGGAACGTTGGCAGTAGTAGCGCTGCGGACCACTATGCTGCGGCGGTGACAGCTTCTATCGAAGATTGGGGCGGTTCTGCTTCAGATGCGGCGACATATTTGGCTCAAACCGACGTTGCTTGGGATGCTACCATGTGGAAGCAGCGCATCGGCGTTCAAAAGTGGATTGCTATGTACACGCGTGGTAACGAAGCTTGGGCAACCCAGCGTTTGTATGATTACCCTGCGATGAATGTAGCAGTAGAAGCGTTGATTGTTACGCCTTACCGTATGTCTTACGGAATTGATGAGTACTCATTGAACGGTACGAACGTTGCAGCTGCTCGCGGTGGCAACGACGACCAGATGAGCAAAGTCTTCTGGGACGCGAATTAAGTAGCGAACCAAAATTCTTGAAGCCGCCCCGGAAACGGGGCGGCTTTTTTTTGGCTCGAAGAGCCGAAGGGAGATGAGTACTGGGTCTATTGAGCTCATGTTAGCCTTGTTTAATATATTTTATTGTATTTTAGAAGAATCTAACAAAATCACAATAGTATGAAACGCAGTCTAAATCTCCTTTCATTGGGGCTTGCGATGTGCTTTTCTGTTTCCCTCTGGGCACAGACGGTAACGGGTAAAGTAACTGACGCAAACTCCGGTGAGGCGCTTCCTTCCGTCTCGGTTATGGTGGCAAGTTCTGGAGCTGGGGCCATCACCGATTTTAACGGACTCTACACGATCCGTGCGAATAATGGGGATGTGCTGAAGTTCGCATCCCTTGGCTATGATTCCCAAGAATTAAAGGTTTCGGGAAGTTCGCTCAATGTGGCGCTCACAGCTTCGTTATCCAAGCTGGATGAAGTGGTTGTCACGGCATTGGGATTTTCTCGCGACAAGAAGTCCGTTGGTTTCGCGATTGAAAACGTGGACGGTAGCCGAATCTCTAACTCTGGAGAAAGCAACATCGTGTCGGGTATTTCAGCGAAGGTGAGCGGAGTGCAAGTCACGAATTCTTCGGGTGCTGCCGGTGCTGCGTCCTACATCAAGATTCGTGGTAATGCCACCTTCACCTCGAATGATAACCAACCCTTGATGGTCGTGGATGGTGTACCCATCGATAACTCTCAAATTGGCACGGAAGATCTACGTGCTGGGGTAGCTTACTCCAACCGTGCGATTGACATCAACCCAGATGATATCGAAAGTATCTCTGTGTTGAAAGGTGGAGCTGCTGCTGCCCTCTACGGAACACGTGGAGCGAATGGAGTTATTCTGATCACCACTAAAAAGGGTGGCTATGGTCAGGACTTCCAAGTCAGTGTTTCTAGCAGTTATGAAGTTTCTGAAGTCAACAAGTTGCCTCAGACTCAAAAGACCTATTCTCAAGGTTACTACGGTGACTACTACGGTGGAACAAGCAACCCATTCTCATGGGGTCCTGCTCTTTCTACGCTTGGAGTAGATGCCAATGGTGATATCACACAAGATTCTAGTGCAGCCGTACGTTGGGGAGCGCCTTCCTATGATAACGTGGGCGATTTCTTCCGCCGTGGTTTACGTCGCAACAACTCGGTAACGGTTTCCGGCGGTGGACAGCGTTCTAGCTACTACCTCTCTGTTTCGAATTTGGCAGACGAGGGAATTATCCCAACCAACCGTTTCGATCGTACAACGATTCGATTGACCGGTTCAGGTCAAATCACTTCAAACCTCAAGGCCACTGCCTCACTTTCTTACTCGAATTCTGGAGGCTATCGGGTTCAGCAGGGTTCGAATACCTCTGGTATGATGTTGGGATTGTTGCGCACACCTCCTTCATTTGATAATTCAGCGGGCTACGAAAATGCCGATGGAACGCAGCGTAACTACCGTGCAGGTGGTGGCTACGATAATCCATACTGGACGATCAACAAGAATCCTTTTACGGATAATGTAAATCGTGTATTCGGTTATACGCAGTTGGAGTGGGCTCCTATGGATAACCTGTTCATCAACTACCGCTATGGTTTGGACAATTATTCTGATGTGCGTAAGCAAATCTTGGCCAAGTACTCTCGTACCCTTCCGCAGGGATCAATCACAGATGAGATGTATTCCGTGATGGAGACAAACCATGATTTGACCGCTCGCTATGCGAAGGATTTCGGGAAGATCTCGACGAGTGTTTTGGTCGGCTTCAATGCCAACCAGCGAAACAGAAAATCAGTTACAGGCTACGGTCTCGGATTGGTTATTCCAGATTTCTACAACATGAGCAATGCCACGGATCAGTTCGCGTATGAGTCGAATGTTGGCCGCCGCCTTTGGGGCATGTATGGGGAAGCTCAGGTAGGCTACGATGACTTCTTGTTCTTGACTGGAACCATGCGTCGTGACCAGGCTTCAACCTTTGGTAACGTGAGCACTCCAATTGTCTACCCATCTATTTCACTTGGTTTGGTTGTCTCTGACATGATTAACATGGACAATGATTTCCTTACCTACTTCAAGTTGCGTGCGAGTTCGGCAAAAGTTGGTTCTGAGCCAGCGTTTGGATCGAATGCAACGTATTTCAACCAAGCAAGTGCAGGTTCAGGCTGGATCAACGGTATTGGGTTCCCATTCCTTGGTCAGACTGGCTTCAGCCAGAGCAATACGCTGGGTAACCCAGAATTGCGTCCTGAGTATGCCATCACGAACGAAGTGGGTGCAGAAATGCGCTTCTTGAAGGATCGCATCTTCATGGATGTGACATTGTATGATCAGCGTTCAGAAGACCTCATCATTGCAGTTCCTGTGGCAGCGTCTTCAGGCTTCACCTCATCGTACATCAATGCAGGTTCTATGAGCAACAAAGGCATTGAGATGCAATTGAATGGCGACCTTGTGAAGTCAGACGATTTGCGCGTAAATGCTGGAATGACGTTCACTCGTAACCGCAATACGGTCATTAAGTTGGCTGATGGTGTGGATGTAATCGGACTTCCATGGGGCTTCTTTGGTGCAAACCAACGACTCGTTGAAGGAGAAGCATATGGTACGCTCTACGGAGATGACTGGCTTCGTGATGATGCGGGCAATGCCATGGTGGACGAGTTTGGCTATCCAGTCTACAGTTCTACCGAGGTTGTTGTTGGCAATCCTAACCCTGACTATTTGATGGGTATTACTACCAACGTAGACTACAAGAACTTCAGCTTCAATATGCTTTGGGATATCCGCGAAGGTGGTGACATCTGGAACGGAACACGAGGTGCATTGTACTACTTCGGTACACACTATGACACCGAAATGACTCCTGAAGGGGTGATGCGTGGTGAGTCATTTGTTTGGCATGATGTCGTAGCTGGAAACAGCGGCGTGTATGCTCCAGGCACAACGATTGATGGGGTAGATGTGAGTGGCCAGGCCAACACAACTCAGATCATTCATGACATTGACACCTATGCAGGCGGCCCATTGAGTGGCTTTACGGGTGCATCACGTCCATTCATTGAAGATGGCAGCTGGGTGCGTTTGCGCCAGATCGGCATGTCTTATCGCTTTGAAGACAAAGTATTGGAAGGTAGCTTCCTCAAAGGATTGACTTTGAGTGTAACTGGCCGAAATCTATACTTGAGCACGCCCTACCGTGGAGTTGATCCTGAGACGAACCTTTCAGGAGCAACCAACAGCCAGGGTGCGGATTACTTCAATATGCCAAATACACGCGGTGTCATTTTTGGCTTGAAAGCAAACCTTTAATCCTCAGGAATTATGAAAGTTAAAATTTTATTAGCCTCTGTATTCAGCAGTGCACTCTTAATGACCTCCTGTAGTGATGCATGGTTGGAAGAGTACAAGCTTGATCAGAACCGTCCAGCAGACGTTCCTATGAACGTATTGCTACCCGCAGCACAGGCCTCTTATGGCATGATGCAAGGGGATGTACTTCCACGTTTGTCTTGCATTTTCATGCAGCAGATGACTGGAAATGATCGCCAGTCTTTGGCGCACAATCGCTACGCTCAAATTGGCGAAGGTGATTTTGACAGCCCATGGGGCTTGGCCTACGCCGGCGGTATGTATGACCTGAAGTTGGTTATGGATAAAGCCACTGAAAAGGAGGCCTATTCCTATCGTGGAATTGCCAAAATCATGACGGCTATGTACCTCGGAGTATTGACTGATCACTTTGGTGACATTCCTTACTCAGCGGCATTGCAAGGCGCGGACAATCTCCGCTCAACCTATGATTCTCAAGAGAGCATCTACGGTTCGATTGCTGTGTTGCTTCAAGAGGGATTGGCTGATTTGGCTACACCTTCTTCGGTGTCTCCAGGTTCGGATGATTTGATTCATGGAGGCGACCTCTCTGCGTGGGCCACGACGGCTACGGCGTTGGGTGCGCGTTACTTGAATCACCTTTCCAAGACTTCCAGCTACAACGCGGCCAATGTAATTGCAGCCTGCCAGGCCGCTTTGCAAGGCAGTGTGGGAGCAGGTTTGGCCTTCGAATCTAGCTCGAACCAAAACCCATGGTATCAGTTCACTGTGATTGATCGCGATGGCTATATCATTCAAACTGGAACCATGTTTGATATGATGGAGGCTTCTAGCGACCCGCGTGAGATGATCTATCGTGGGGATAGTGCAAGTGGCTATTTCTACTTGCCTTTCTATGGTGCCGCGACGGCAGAAGTGCCCATCATCACCGAGCACGAAGTATTGTACATTTTGGCTGAGGCTCAGCTAGCATCTGGTGATGCTGGTGCGGCACGCGCTTCCTTGGAGGCCGCGATCCAAAGCAATATGGACCACTTAGGTGTTGATGCTGCAGCTTCCGCAGCCTATATCGCTGCCCTGCCATCGACTACGGATGAGGAATTGATTATGAACGAGAAGTATGTTGCTATGTACACGCATGTGGAAGCATGGACGGACTGGCGCCGTACGGGGTATCCGATGATTTCGGCTCCCGCGGATGCTAACCTTTCAGACATCCCTCGTCGTATGCCTTATCCTGAAGGTGAATACTTATACAATGCGGACAATGTTCCGATGCCATTGAGTTCGTCGCCGGACGATAAGTTCGGTGCGACCTCAACCTTCCGCCTCTGGTGGGACGCAAACTAATTGGTGTTAGTTTGCATGTTAAACGCGAGCCGCCCCGGAAACGGGGCGGCTTTTTTTTATCTAGTTTTTCCCCTTCTGAAGCAAGCGGATGGGCAATAAAAAACCCGCGAGGCAGGGCCCCGCGGGTTTAGGTTCAAAGTGTTTGTGGAATTACTTTGCGCGCTCTTTGTACGTTCCGTCAGCGGTGTTGATGACAATCTTCTCGCCGATCTCGATGAATAGAGGAACGCGAATTTCTTCTCCGCTTTCCACGGTGGCAGGCTTCAAGGTGTTCGTCGCTGTATTGCCTTTCATGCCGGGTTCTGTGTAGGTGACTTCCATCACGACGGTCTGAGGCACTTCGACACTCAATGCACGATCTTCATCCGCATGGAAGAGCACCATGCACTCCATTCCATCTTTCAAAAACCCAGGGGCATTGATGAGTTCCTTCCCCATAGGAATTTGCTCATAGGACTCCATGTTCATGAAATGGTAGCCATCGGCATCGTTGTAAAGGAACTGGTATGTCCGATACTCAATGCGGATGTCGTCCAATTTAGCGCCGCTAGGGAAGGTGTGTTCTAAAACGCGCCCATCATTTAGGTTGCGCATTTTGGTACGCACGAAGGCAGCTCCTTTACCGGGCTTGACGTGTAAAAATTCAATGATTTGGTACGGCGCGTGGTTATGCGTGATGCACAGGCCGTTCTTAATGTCGGAAGTTGATGCCATATCGAATATTCGTTAAAATGGGATTACAAAGGTACGACCGCTTCTCCACTGGGATGGTAGGTCTGATCACAATGACCTATCTCTTCCTTTTTGTGATTAGAGGCGACCCAAAGCATGCGATGGGCGAAGCGCTCTGTGGGTTTTAGCGAAGCGCCCAAAAGCTGATGGAACCATTCTACCCCAGCTTGATCAAGATGCGAGCAAGGTTCATCCAAGAGCAACAAAGGAGCTTCTGTCCAAATGGCAAGAGCCAGCTTCACGCGCTGCTTCATGCCGCTGGAGAGCCGTGCCATCGGACGCGCTAAGGCTTCCTCAGTTAATGGTACAGAGGCGAGGTTGGCTTCTGGACGCAGCGGACGCAACCGTTGGTGATGGGCAAAGAGCTCCCGTGGACTGAAGGCATCAAATAAGTCGACGTGCGGTCCAGTGTATGAAATGCATTGGCTCCATTGGTCTTCAGGGATTTCAGGACAACGTAGGCGCCCCGAGCTCGGACTGACTTGTCCGCTCAAAAGCTTTAGTAGGGTGCTTTTGCCTGAACCGTTCCCGCCCAACACAGCGATACGATCTTCTGCATCAAATTGGGCATTCCACGCGGGAATGATTATTTGACCTTGATAGCTCTTGCTTAGATTTTCGAGGGTGAGCCCCATAGCTAGGCGTTTTTCACGATGCCTCGATCGGAGGCGAGCAGAAAGCGCAATACCTCGGCACGCTCTGGGCTATCGGGCACTTCGAGTTCAATCTGGCTAATGGCCTGGGACGTATTGAATCCAGACTGATAGACCAATCGATAGGCATGATGAATTTCTTCGATACGGGCGTTTTTAAAGCCTCTACGGCGCAAGCCCAAGGCATTCACTCCCTCATAAGCGAGTGGTTCGCGGGCTACGGTAATATAGGGAGGCACATCCTTCCGAACCAACGATCCGCCACCAACCATGACATGAGCGCCAACTTTGACAAATTGATGGACTGCAGAAAGGCCACCAATAATGGACCAATCGCCAATCTCTACATGGCCAGCCAAGGCTACATTATTGACGAGAATGACATGATCGCCAATTTGACAATCATGGGCTACGTGCGCATAGGCCATGACAAGGCATTCGCGACCGAGGACTGTTTTCCCTAAGGCTTTCGTGCCTCGGTTAATGGTGGCGCACTCGCGCACAGTGCAACCATCTCCTAGGATTACTTGAGAATACTCCCCTTCGAATTTGAGGTCTTGCGGGATGCCTCCAACAACGGCACCGTGAAAAACGCGGCAATTTTTGCCCATGCGCGTCCCCGCTAGGATATACGCGCCGCTGGCAATCCAGGATCCTTCGCCAATTTCAACATCGGCTTCAATCACTGCGAAGGCTTCCACCGTAATGTTTCCGGCCAGCTTGGCTTTGGGATGAATGGAGGCTAGGGGAGAAATCACGGCTATTTGTCTTTGGTAATCATCGCGGTGAAAAAGCCTTCAGAAACCAATTTGGATCCGACATAGGCTTTGCCTCGCATTTGGACAATCCCACGACGAATAGGTTCGGTGAAGACCAAATGGAAGATTAAGTTATCTCCGGGAGACACTTTATGCTTGAATTTGACCTGGTCCATTTTAAGGAAGTAGGTCAGGTAGTTTTCTGGGTCAGGCACGGTGCTCAATGCCAGAATTCCGCCGACTTGGGCCATAGCCTCTAGTTGCAATACGCCAGGCATCACCGGAGCGCCGGGGAAATGCCCGGTAAAAAAAGGTTCGTTCATGGTGACCGCCTTCATTCCAACAATTTCATCGCTCGTCATTTCTAAGATCTTGTCTACCAACAAGAAGGGAGGACGATGCGGAATAATGGACATGATTTTAGCGACATCCATCAGCGGCGTTTGGTCGGGGTGGTAGGAGGGAATTCCTTGGCTGTTTGCTTCTTCCATGATTTTCTGTGCGAGTAGGGTATTGGTTTTGTGTCCCGGTTTAAAAGTACGAATATGTGCTCGGACAGGTTGCCCAAGTAAAGCGATATCCCCTATGAGATCCAGCAACTTATGGCTGGCGGGCTCATTGTCCATGCGAAAGGGCGTAAGGGGTAAGGGACCCACATCGTCCCGGCGTTCAAGGGTTTGGCCGACAAAATCGTCTAGTGCGAGCCAATCAGCATCGCTTAGAGCGTCATCGACAATAAGTATTCCTGATCCAGGCTGGGCTCCCTTGAGTAATCCGCGATGAATCAATGGGGTAATGTGCGTGGCCAAGGTGAACGTTCGGGCGGGCGCAATGGCCTGACCGTAGTCGTCCGAGGGCATGAGCTTCGCGGAAACGGGTCCCACAGCTTGCGCATCGTGACTCAATGAAACTTCGAAAGAAGGATAAGCCGCTGGGATGGCTTCGGCCCAAGATCCGGTATCTGGATCTTCGACGCGAATGCTACGGCGTAGGGTAATTCCATGGGCCAGATGCGAGGAGGTCACCACGCCTGCGGCAACAATGGCATCATGCCAAGGTTTGGCGGAGCCATCTAAGATGGGCACTTCGTCGGCGTTTAATTCAATGCGCACGTGGTAAATGTGAGCGGCATAGAGCGCTGAGAGCAAGTGTTCTGCGGTGTGTACGATGGTTGAACCATTCGACAAGGTGGTTCGGCGATCTGTGTCAGTAACCGTGGCAGGACTAACACGAAGTGGACTGGCCTCCGGGCAGTCCAATCGATGAAAAACATAGCCATGTCCTTGGTCTGCAGGATGCACAGTCACCGTGCACGGGACGCCGGTGTGGATGCCAAATCCCGAAAGGCTAAAGGAGCGTTGAAGTTGGTTGGAGGTCACTTAGATGGCTTCATGTTGGAAGCGGCAAATTTCCGACGAAAAACGGAAGCTTCGACGGCAGGAGATCCCATGACGGTTTTTCCAGCTTCGATGTTCTTGTGAACCCCGCTCTGGGCGCCTATTCGGGCACCATCGCCAATGGTTAGGTGACCGGCGATGCCCACTTGCCCGCCAATTTGTACACCATGCCCGATCGTGGTGCTTCCAGCGATGCCCACTTGCCCCGCGAGAACACAGCTTTGGCCGATGCGAACGTTGTGGCCAATTTGGCATAAGTTGTCCAACTTGGATCCTTGACCAATGACCGTGGCCCCCACAACAGCGCGATCCACGCAACTATTGGCGCCAATTTCTACTTGATCATCAATAATAACTTGACCTATGTGCTTGATTTTACGCAAGCCTTCCCCTTTCTTTTTGGGAGGGACAAAACCAAACCCATCGGCGCCAATGACCACGCCGGCATGCAAAATACAGTGGGAACCAATCTGGCTGTTGGCATAAATCGTCACATTGGGATGGAGTACCGTACCCTCGCCAATTCGCACGTGGGCGCCAATCTGAACCCCGGCAGCTACCTGAACGCTTGGATGAATGTCAGCACTTGGATCAATGGTAGTCGGGCCCCAATGGGGATGTATGCCACAGGAATCCAGCGCTTGGGCCCATGCCCCGTAGGGATAGTCCACGCGAAGCAAACATCCTGTGAAGCCATCTGGCCGCTCTTGATCTCGGCTGACGATGACGGCAGCAGCCTGGGTTTCTGCCAAGTGCTTCGCGTAAGTACCTTGGGCAAGGAAACTTAAGCCTCCTGCTACCCCAGGTTCAAGCGTGCACAAGGCCTCTATGGAGAAGTCGCATTCCCCTTCAAGGGTGGCGCCAAGCAACTCGGCCAATTCTGTCAGTGGCTGGGAGGGGATAGGGGTTGCGTTCAGTCGATCCATTCGATGCCTTTAGGCCAGCACACGAAAGGACGTGTGATGGTATGACTATAAACGCTTAAAGGAAGGATTTCGGATGCTTCCGACAAAGGAATTATTCTTCCGCTCTTTTTTAAAATCTTAATTTCCTGTTTATCAGACTTATAGGTCGCATTGCTTGCGGTTCCTTCGAGAACAAAATGGCGACAGTCTGCGGCGTGAATGCCGTATTCGCTTTGCACTTTGGCCTCTAATTCGGCGCGTTGCGAAGGGCTAAGTGCCGTGGGTAAGAACTTAATTCGGAATAGGCGACGGTTCAATAGCCTGTCGGAAAGATCTGCCAACACAGGGTCAGAATGTTTCGTCCATTGTTTCATCGCCCCCAGAATGTCGGCGTCATCGAGGCGTGTGAAGGCGAGTAAAACGGCGGGATCATCTTGAAAATCTCCCATGGTTGGTCGCTTTTGAAGAAAAAGCTGCAATTCATCTCCAGCAAAAAGGGGTTCGCCGCGCTGGACGAGCTCATGGGCCCGTCGCAAAACTTGCACAAGCATGTATTCGGCACTTAAAACCGCCTTGTGCATGTAAACCTGCCAATACATGAGACTTCGGCTCACCAAAAACTTCTCTATGGAGCTAATGCCTTTGCCATCCAGCACCAATTCTCCGTCGGCCACATTGAGCATGGAAAGTAGGCGCTCCGAATTGATCGCCCCTTCCACAACCCCCGTGTAAAAGGCATCTCGGCGCAAATAATCCATGCGGTCCATGTCCAGCTGAGATGAAATCAACTGGTGTAAGAAGCGCTTGGGGTGTTGGTTGTGAAAAATGGCGATGGCTTCGGTCAAAGCCCCATCCATTTCCTCATTCAGGCGCTGCATGAGCAGGGTGGAAAGGGATTCGTGCGAGACGCCCGAAACCAACGTGTGTTCTAAGGCATGTGAAAATGGCCCATGGCCAATATCATGGAGCAGAATCGCGATTTGGACGGATTCGGCTTCAGATTTGGAGATGGCATGGCCCTTGCTTTGTAATACGGCAACGGCCTTCTGCATCAAATGCATCGCGCCGAGCGCATGGTGAAATCGGGTGTGGTACGCTCCTGGATAGACCAATGAACTAAGGCCAAGTTGACCGATCCTCCGCAGACGTTGGAAATAAGGATGTTCTATGAGGTCAAAAATTCGCTCGGACGGGATCGCAATGAAACCGTAGATCGGATCGTTGAATAGTTTGAACTTATTGGTTTCGATGCCTTCAGCCATGTACGTCGGATAGGAGCCGTAAATTTAACCCATATCATATGGATAAATCACGCATTCTTTGGGTCGACGATGAGGTGGATAGCCTCACCCCACATGTCATGTATCTGGAAGGCAAAGGTTTCCACGTTTCGGTGGCCACCAATGCAGCGGATGCGCTTCGTCATATGGCAGATCAGCCCGTGGATTGCGTCTTGCTCGACGAACACATGCCCGGTCGATCTGGCTTGGATGCCCTACCTGATTTCAAAGCCTTACGCCCGAGCACTCCGGTGATCATGGTGACAAAAAGCGAAGAGGAAGGGGTCATGGAACAGGCCATCGGAGAAGACATTGCCGATTACCTCCTCAAGCCGGTCCAACCGCGCCAGGTTCTCTCCTCCCTCACGCGGGTGTTAGGCGCTAGGCAATTGATCGCAGATCGGAACCTGAACAAATACCAAACTCAGTTCCGCGATTTGACCATGCGGATTTCGGAAGCCGATTCATGGGAGGCTTGGACGTCGATTTATACCTCCCTCATGGCATTTGACCATGGCCTGACGGGGTCAGAGGCGGAGGGCATGCGGCCCATGCTAGATCACCAAAAGGAAGAGGCTAACCGGTTATTTACCCGCTGGTGGGCAGAGGTCTATCCCGATTGGCTGTTTGATCCTGCGGCGCCTTGCTCGTTTTCTCATCAAATGTTGAGCAAGCACGTTGCTCCATCCGTCCGAGCGGGTAATAAGGCGGTTTTGCTGGTTTTTGACAACTTGCGACTGGACCAATGGAATGAGTTGCAGTCCTTCTTCATGAATAATTTCAGACTCGTCCAAAACGAACATTATGCGAGTATCCTCCCGACGGCCACGCAATATGCTCGAAATGCACTACTCGCCGGAGCTTTGCCTGATGAAATTGCCCACCGCTATCCCAAAGATTGGGTGCCGGACACTTTGGATGCGGAAGGACGACGCAATGGTTTTGAAGAACAACTCGTAAAAGACTGGGCCCAAAAAGAGGAAATCCATTCCGTAGAATACGGCAAATTGACCCATTTGGGGTCCGAACAAAAGTGGGTGCGCCACTGGCCACAAGTCAAAAACAAAGACCTCGTCGTGGTCGTGGTGAATTTCATTGATATGATTTCGCACGCGAAGACGGAGCAAAGCATTGTGCGCGATATTGCAAGTGATGACCGGGGATTCCGTGCCTTGACGCATAGTTGGTGGAAGAACTCCCCCTTGCGCCCGTGGGTGGATGGTTTGGCTGCCGAGGGATATGATCTCTTTGTCACCACCGACCACGGAACCATTTCGGTGAAAAAGCCCATCCAAATCAAAGGGTCACGCGACCTAACAGCCAATATGCGATACAAAGTGGGCCGCGGACTGGAATATTCCCCGAAAGACGTGGCGCTCGTGCGTGAGCCAAAGGAACTGGGTCTTCCTTCCGTTGCGCTTGGGGATAAAATGGTCCTCGCTGGAGAAGCAGGTTATTTCATTTACCCAAATGACTACCATCGCTTTGCGGGGCGGTTTGAGGGCTCCTACCAGCATGGGGGGATCAGCATGGAAGAAATCATCATCCCATTTGCTCACATGAAGCCCCGAGGAAAGTAAAGGCGGCTACCTTTGCCTAGATGGAACACGTGGAGCTTATTTGTACAGCTGAGGATTGGCTGCCTTGGGCGGAGCGCCACAAAGCCGAACTCCAAGGGCCCGTGGCTATTCTTGGTGCCATGGGTGCAGGCAAAACGACAGCGGTCAAACGTTGGCTGAAAGCACTGGGCTCATCGGAGGCCGGAAGCAGTCCAACCTTCACGCTCATCCAAGGCTATGATAGTCCTGATGGGCTCATTTATCACGCGGATTTTTACCGAATCGAGCACGAAGAGGAGGCCGAACATTTGGGTTTAGACGAAATTTTTGACTCTGGGCGTCCCATTTGGATGGAATGGCCCCATAAAATCCCGAACTTATTGCCGGAAGAAACGGTCGTCGTTCACATTGAGGTACAAGAAGATGGCTGCCGAAAAGTGACATTGCACCCGGAAATAAACTGAGTCTCATGGATCAACCTGCCTACATCCCGCAAGAAGAACGCTTGATGGTCGCCTCTAAGCGCCAATCATTGCGCATCGGCTTACCCTTGGAGTCCACATGGGCGGAAAATCGGGTCGCCTTAACGCCGGAAGGTGTGCATCTCCTAGTACAGCAAGGACATGAAATCTTGGTGGAGCGCAGTGCTGGATTGGCAGCGCGCTACACGGACCATGAATACGCTGAAGCCGGCGCCCAAATCACGGAAGATCGCGCCCAAGTATTCCAATGTCCAGTGCTTGTCAAAGTGGAAGCACCGAGTCCAAAGGAATGGCCCTTGATGGTTCCAAATCAGCTTTTGTTGTCCGTT